>Ga0208639_1000040_pt1 | contig 89540 bp, 89 predicted proteins | sample ETNtaG_33_FD_185772 | JGI IMG/M metagenome (GOLD analysis project Ga0208639, IMG submission 185772) | Marine microbial and viral communities from oxygen minimum zone, Eastern Pacific Ocean - ETNP201310SV76 (SPAdes) (version 2) | ecosystem: Environmental > Aquatic > Marine > Oceanic ...
AGCCCTACAGGCTTATGTCAGGAACCGGATCTGTTTTTAAGGAGTCGGACTATGCCAACTACAATGCCAGAAACCTTAGCTGATGGGATTAATGGATGCCACAGACACGCCAAAGGTGGCAGTATCTTATTGCGGAACTTTCATAATCAAGGGAGAAGACTTATGGCCGATACAGCTAAACTCACCTATCAGGGGAACACCTACGAACTCCCCGTCATCGAAGGGACATTTGGCGAAAAAGCAGTCGACATCGGCAGTCTTCGTAAGGAAACGGGACTCATCACTTATGATCCGGGATTCATGAGTACCGGCTCCTGTAAAAGTTCCATCACATTTCTGGAAGGCGAAAAAGGTATCCTTCTATATCGCGGTATTCCTATTGAACAGTTGGCGGAAAAAAGTACTTTTATCGAAACTGCCTATCTGATTATATATGGAGAATTGCCTACCACGAAACAACTCGAAGACTTCGACTATCATATCACTCACCACTCAATGGTTCATGAGTCAATTAAAAGTTTTTATGACGGATTCCCCATCAACTCGCACCCAATGGCTGTGTGTAGCGCTGTCGTGGGATCGCTGGCAACATTTTACCAGAATGAATTAAATGTACGCGATGCCCGGGAAATAGAAATTGCCATTCACCGTCTCATTGCAAAACTCCCGACAATCGCCGCGTACAGTTATAAAAAGTCCATTGGGCAAGCCCTGCCCTATCCGGATAATTCACTGGGTTACTGCGCAAATTTCCTAAAAATGATGTTCGGCACCCCCTGTGAACCCTATGAGATCGACCCCGTAGCGGTAAAAGCGCTGGAGGTGTTACTGATTATTCACGCTGACCATGAGCAAAACTGTTCCACCAGTTCAGTGCGCCTGGTCGGAAGTTCCATGTGCAACCTTTTCGCATCGGTATCGGCGGCGATTTATGCTCTATGGGGACCCCTTCACGGCGGCGCGAATCAGGCGGTTATAGAAATGTTGCAGACAATTGCTGATAGTGGGGGAAATGTGCAAACGTGGGTTGATAAAGCCAAAGACCACAATGACCCATTTCGCCTGATGGGTTTTGGGCATCGCGTGTATAAAAACTTTGATCCACGCTCAAGAATCATTAAGACTATGGCACACGATGTCTTTGAAAATACAATAAGTGAGGAACCTTTATTGGAAATTGCACTGACACTGGAAGATATTGCCCTTAAGGATGATTACTTCATAGAGAAAAAACTTTACCCCAACGTGGATTTTTATTCCGGCCTCATTTACAAAGCTCTCAATATTCCGGTCAACATGTTCCCGGTCATGTTCGCCATGGGACGGTTGCCCGGATGGATCGCTCAGTGGAAGGAATTGCAGGGAGATAGCGATTTTCGTATTGGTCGGCCCAGGCAGGTCTACACCGGAATGCAGACCAGAGATTACATACCGATCAAGGATAGATAACCGCTAACGCGAGGCACACCCTGGCCAGAGGCAACAGGAAACATGGGCCTTCTTAAGCGGGTTCGCCTTCTTTCTGCGCAGGCACTGGTGACAAGCACCAGCACAGGCGTTATACAGGCTCTATGGTACAACGAAAAGGAAACTGTTCCATGGCGGCGGCCGAGTGCACTTGTTCAACTTTGAACTCGGCCTGTTCGAGGGGCAATGTCTCTACATGCGCGGCACCTTTAAAGTGAATCTCGTACATTAACTTTTCAGCAGTTGTGTAGTCCTTGCGAAAAAGATTAGTGAGAATGCGAATAACAAACTCCATCGTTGTCATATCATCGTCCCACATGATCACTTTATAAAGAGGGAGATAAGTCTTGCTGGTTCGCTCCACATCTTCATTTTCATGCTCAATACCTGGTAAAACTTCTGGTAATGTTTCTGTGCTCATAAGACTCTAATCACGCGGGGAATAAATTTTTCAAGTTAAAAATAGATTTGAAATTAGTCGCGAAAACCCCATATTACACTTAACGGATCCTGCGGCATGCTATTATACTAAAAAATCCGTAGATTTTTTTCAATTATTTTTAATTCCAGCCATGGTCCGCCGATGAAGCTTAAGTACTTAATTTTATATGCTTTTTCTTCCTTTCTTTTGGCGACAGGACTTCTTTTTGTTTCAATTATCAAAGCAGAACCCACAGCCATCGCCAGGGCGACCACTCTCCATCCGGGAGAATATTCCAGTTTTCGCCTGAAAGGAGATATCCGCAGATTCATCGGAGAAACGCTTCATATCGACATCAGCTTCCTGTGGTTCGATAACGCGGCCACCGCCCGGGTGGGTCTCTACGAAAATAACGACACACTCTATTCCATCCTTGAAGCCGAAACAAAAGGATTTGTAGGATTTTTCACGGCCTACCGCAAGCATTTTTACAAGGCCACTTTCGATGTGGTGGACGATGGGAAACGCCTTCGATCAAAAACTTTTGAACGCAAGGTAATCATCGGCGATATGGCAGACTCAACAAATCACTCCTTCGACTATAAAAGCCGAACTCATAAATGGGAAAAAATAATCGATGGCGAAATGATAGAAAACGGGGACCGGATCATCCCACTGGGCGTAAATTTTGATGATATCCTTGCCGTGTTCTACAATTTCAGAAACAGCGCCTACGGAAAAGTTAAAAAAGGGGCAGAGTATACTATCCACACCGTTCCCGAAAAAGGGGCAGATGAAATTAAGGTCCATATCATAAATCGGGATGAGCAAAGCGGTTTCATGTCAAAAAATAAACGGAGCAATAGCGAAGAATTTTTACTGAAAGCCATCATCCCAAAAGAAATATTCAACACAGACACAGGAGAGCTTTTGTTTTGGACGTCCAGACACCTTATTCCTCTGGAAACTACGGTCAAGAACTATATCCTGTTTGGAGACCTCCACGCCAAGCTGAACCGCCGGATATTTAAATCGTCTAAAAAGGTAAAGCAAGCCTCTCCCCCTTGAGGAAAAGAGCTTTTTTAGCACCCGCAAAAATATCACACATCAAAAGTCGGAAGCGGCGGGTCCTGCCAGATATCCATTTCCGATGTTTCGTCCAACTCAACTGCGGGGAATTCAACAGAATAAGGCGGGGTATTTTCACACTCGAAATCAACCGTGACTTTTTTAAGCGACCATTCGCCCTTGTCAGGCCCAACCAGTGTCATTGAGTGGGTAACGCTATTCACTTCATAACCTCCCTCCAACACCTCTCCCGTCTGTGTTCCACCGGACACGTCCTCAAGAGGCAAACGATGGCTGTTGAAACAGAAGCGTACGGGTTCTTCCATCCCCTTATCTCCTGTTTCAATGCGAACTCTGAATTTGTTCAATCTGGGCATTGAGTCTCAACTCCTTAAAAATATGGATTCATTCCTGCAGCATGATCGGTTTCATCGAAAATAGCGCCAACCTGGGGAACAAACTTGCGAAACGAACCGTGGATTCCCTGCTTCAAGGTAAAGTCGGCTGAACTACAGCCCTGACACCCACCCCCCATTTTAATCGTAATCGTGTTGCCCTTGATTTTCTGCAACGTGATGAGTCCACCATGCCCGGCGACTCCCGGGTTAACCTCTTCATTGATCGCCTTCTGGATTCCCTGCTGAATATCATCCTGGCTGGGCATTTCATCTCTAATTTTCTGCGATATCAAGGGGCCACCTTCTTCAAGCAATTCACGCAATACCGTGCCCACTTCCATGCCCAGAGGTTTCCAGTCCAAAATCGATTTATCCTTCCGCGTAACGGTTACAGTAGCCTCATGAACAAGGACCGTCTCCACGTCATCAAGACTGAACAACCTTTCTGCCAGTGACGACCCCTCTGCACTTTCAAAAGTGGGATACCACCATGAGTGTCCTTCAAACAGGGTACGGTTCAACATAAAAAGGCATTGATCGCCGGTGTTTGAGGGCTGTGCCTTGATGAGAACCTTATCCGGGTCATCCGGAGGAAAAAGATTTTCCGTATCTGCCGATACCCGTATGACCCGACGCATGGCAGGCGGTTCTGGCTTGGAAAAGGGGGCATCCTCCTCAACCGGAGCAGTGGAAGTATTTGGTGTATCTTCTGAAGTAGTGGTCGGTACTTCCTCTCTGGAAGCAGAATTGCCCGAAAATATATTTTTAACTGTTTTAAAGAAACTCACAATGATCTCCTTAATCACCTTAACCTACTTAATTAAATTCATGCCCCTCTGAGTTATTACATCCGGGAAAAAATCCTACTAAATAGGGATGCACAAAACCTGAAAAAGTCGCAACAAATTAGACTTCTTTCCTCCATTTCTGTGCATTGGTTTATAAACGAAACGCATCTTGAAGAAGTTCGACTTGTAGCGAGTCCGGTTCACCGGGGTCTTCTGTCACAGCAACCGCATCGAAACGAAGGTCGCGATTTTTCACCTTGTAGCGGGAGATAAAACTTTGCGCGGCCTGAGTATTTTTTTCTGTTTTGCAGGAGTGACGGCATCGAAGGGATGCCCGTATTTATCCCCCGACCGGGTTTTTACTTCAATAAAAACCACCTCTTTTCTGTCATAAAAACCCCTGTGCTATTAAGCCACCGATGTCCCAACAAGACCTATACGATAAGGGAAGTGACGATGCACTTTAAAATGTTTGACCCCCGCCTCTTGTGCCATCTCAACCATTTCGGAGGGTGTGAAAGCGTTCATGACTGAAACAGGCGCGTCGTAACGGGTGAGACGGTTTTTCGTCAGCAAACGGGTGAGAAGAAAAATAGCCCCATAAGCCACACGACTCCTGTGCAGGTCGTTGATGATGAACCCACGTCGCCCCATAAAATCTGCCGCACGCAAAATACTCACCGCCTCATCACGGGCAAAATGATGCAGGGACAAGGAGTTTATAACCAGATCAAAACTGTCCTCACCAAAGGGCGGGGCATGAATATCCCCTTGCACCAGATTGATCTCTGGGTGGTCTCTGGTTTCTTCACGTGCATAGTTCAACATCTTGGCGTTTATGTCGAGCCCAACGATCCGCACTTTTATATTCAACCGGCGCATCATCTGCGCTACGGCGATAGGCTGATCGGCCGACCCGGTAGCGAGATCCAGAATGGTAAACTTACGCCTCGGGGGATGTTCCTTTAGAAAGAAGCGGATGTGATGAAGAAGAACTTTGTATCCGCTGAGATACTTGTTGACGCGACGCACATCGCCAAGACTTTCCCGAACCTCTTCAAACGGCGCTTCATCAAGGTCGAGCAGTTCTGGTCTCAAGTTGCGAGGAGGAGAAAGAAACATCAGGCTTTCCCAATAGCCATAACTTTAATCTTTAAAAAAATAATATGCGTCGCCGCTGGCAATCCGTTTCCTTGCCATGTTCGCCGCAATATTTTTAAAAATATCACGCGTTATTGGAATAAGCATTAGAACTCCGATCAAATCGGTAACCACACCTGGTGTTATGAGCATCATACTGGACACTGCCAACACAGAACCGTTGAGCGCATCTCTATCAGGAATGCTTCGGGACCTTAAGTGCCATTGCATCTTATCAAAATCTTTCTTGCCCCAGCTGCGTCCTATGATAATACCAATCAGAAATGTAAACATAACGAATGATATTGTATTCATTATGCTGATATATCCGCTCAAAACAGTCAGAAGGTACATCTCGACAAAAGTACCGACAGCAAAAACCACCACAATAGCTAAAGACATGAAACTGTTCCTTGAAAAAATAAAGTTATACCCGGGGGAAAACGACACCGCATCCCTTTTAACAATTGCACCAACATAACACGCCCGCCCACCCTGTCAAGCTTGGAGTGGCTATAGTCACCGGGCAAATTCGACTCGCCTCAGTTCAGCCATCGATGATAGAAATTCTAACAAAGCGATGAGGTGACCGGTAGTGAGAAATTGTTTTGTGTTCTGCTTGTTCGCGTTGTCCTGACCGTGCATTCTCAGGAAAGCATCTTCAAACCTGAACTTTTCCATATCCAATCTGAAGTCAAACTTATCCAGCAGAATTCCCCCTTTATTACCACCCACATCATTGATCGAATGGCAAAACAGGCAGTTATCCTTGAACACTCTTAGCCCAGGCCCGGATGAAGTCTTTACCCTGTCCAGAGGCGCGTAATAATCGGTCAGCCGGACGAATCTCAGTTCGTTGATGTTCGCCGTCAGAAACCGCTCCAGAAATGGCGGATTCATTTCGTCCGGCACAACGATCATTAAGGGCTGAAGCCAATCAGGTCGATCCGCCTTCTGAGCCAATTCAATTTTTGTCGCCAGTTGAAGATCGTAACGGCGAACATCCTCAACCGAGACAATTCCCTGATAGTCATCAGCACAATTAAGAAGAATCGCATCTACCTCATCACTCTCGATATATTTATCCAGTAATTGAGAAAAGGAAACCACCTCCAGTCGGCTACCCTGATAATTCATTCCCTCATCGAAGTAAGCACTGGCGATCCACTTGCGTGTAAGCTCATCAAACACCGAGTCTCCAGGAGCCAGCCTGGGCGGAATCCTTTCCAGATCACTGGCACAGGAAGACAAAATAAATACGAGCAAGAGCAACGCTAGCCTGGCAAACAATATATTTTTAATTGATCTTAAAAAAAACATTCTCATGTCCATCCTCGACCAGACTCAATAAAAGAGCGCGGATAAACAAAACGACTCCGACCATTTCCAGAGTTTCCTCAAAAGCTGTCAGCATGTTGTATCCAAAATTTTTCATCGTATAGGCTTCAATATAATAGTCAGCCAGATGCTCCACCACCAACGCCCCCGAAAGAAAAAACAGACCCGCAATGATGAACTGCGATTTCATTGGCTGAGGAAGAGCAACCAGAAACTTAAAATAAACAGCGATAAGAACGACCACTCCAACAGCCGCCGGAATGGTCCATGCAAAATCGGTGAAAGTATTGAAAGTTTCATGCATCCCCGCCACCTCATCAAGAGACATGAAGGCAAACCCTGCCCCCAAACCGTACCAATGCTTTTTATAATTCCATTTTTCTTTATTACTTGCTATCAGAAATAACAATACTGACGACACAAATAAAATGAGCGTAGAAAACCAGGTAGCAAAACTGGGCTCTTCATCAGGATCAAATATTTCCCTTAAAAGCCAGGGGAGCTCATTAATATGGAAGTGATATGCCTGAACAAGAATGTGGGCAAGAATCAGGGCAAACACCACCCAACCCAGAAAACGCGTTATTTTCACTGGGCTAACAACAAACTCCCAGTGAAATCTTCTTTCATTATCATCACTCATTATCAGCTTTCTGACTGAAAAGGGTCACAAACTAACTTCGTCCATTTTAAAAAAAATCATTGCCTCCTTATTTTCTAAGACATAATGCCAGGTGGGAATATATTAAATATTGCCCGCTAAATCACAGACCCATCCACCGCATTTTATACGGAGAGGGTTACAACATGAAATCAGGAGCTTTTTTCTGGATTTTAATTTCGTCCACTCTTCTGTTTTTTCTGGGATCGCCGGAGCACATCCGCATGGGCTTGGCACGGTGAACTATGGCCCTTCTCTGGAAAGTTACTAGGATGATTTTACCACAGCCACGAAGAATTCGATAAATGAACCATACGATCCAGGTATGACCCTCGCGAATAAAAGCAAGAAGAGTGGGAAAAGCATGAAAAGCGACAAATCAGACAAAAAATAAACACTGACCCGCCCCCTAAATTTATGCCAATATTGCAAAATATTTGTCTCGCCTGACAAAACGGGATATGATGGTGTATTCAAAGGAATCCCTCTGTTTTGTTTGAAATTCCGGGATAATGACCTCCCCCAGCCCCTACCCTACGGGTACCTGTGGCTTGCTAAGGAGGGGAATAATGGCTCTTTAATAGGGAAATTCGCCGATGAATCAGCCGGCTACTTTAAAAACCTGACATCTTATGGATAATTCTTCTTCAAACGAATTAAAAATCTCGCCGGAGAAAATGGATTTCCGGGCTTATTCCATCTCATGGAACCTCACGAAGCGCTGCAATCTGAATTGCGATCACTGTTACCTCGACGCTAATTTTCGTGGTGGATTCCGCACGGATGAGTTAAACACGGATGAATGCAAGCGGGTCATCGACCAGATCGCAGAGGTCAACCCCAACGCGTTTCTCATCCTCACCGGCGGCGAACCGTTACTGCGTCCTGATATCTATGAACTCATCCGTTACGCGGCGGACAAAAAGTTCATGGTCGTGCTTGGCACCAATGGCACGCTGATCAACAAGGCCAACGCGAAAAAAATAAAAGAAGCGGGAGCGCATGGGGTAGGAATCAGCATCGACTCGATGGACGCGACGAAACATAACAAGTTCCGCGGCGTGCCTGAAGCGTGGGAGCGATCGATGGAAGCGTTTGAGGTGCTGAACGAAGTTGGCGTCGATTTCCTCATCCAGATGTCGGTCTCGGACATGAACTATAAGGAAATCCCCGATGTGGTGGCTTTCTCGGAAAAGGTGGGAGCAATCGCGTTCAATCTCTACTTCCTGGTATGCACGGGGCGCGGTCAGGGCAACACGGACATTTCCAACGAGGCTTATGAAGAAGCGCTGAAACTGCTCTACGAACAGCAGATGAAATACAAGGGCCGACTGATGATCAATTCCAAATGCGCTCCACAATACAAACGGGTGGTGTATGAGAATGATCCAGACTCGGTATACACGCGCACCTACTCAGGAGGCTGTCCGGCGGGAACGCATTACAGTAGAATCTCGCCGGAAGGGAACATGACGCCCTGCCCGTTTATTGAAGAGTCCATCGGCAACTTGAAAACGTCTTCGTTCAAAGATCTCTGGCATAACGCGCCGCTGATGGTTCAGCTACGCGACCGCAAACAGCTGGAAGGAAGATGCGGCACCTGCGAGTTCTCTGCCATGTGCTCGGGATGCAGAGCACGCGCCTTTTCCGAAACGGGCAACTACATGTCTCAAGACCCTTCCTGCGATTACGAACCGGGCCAGCACGGTGGCAAAAAAATCACGCTCAAGATCGAGGACACTCTCGGACTGGAAGTGGAGTTCCACGCAACGTGGACCCCGGAAGCGCAGAAAAGACTTGAGCGCATCCCTTCATTCGCCAGGGGCATGGTCGTTAAAGGGATTGAGAAATTCGCCGAAGAACGGAACATCACCCTGATCGACGAGAACGTTGTTAAGAAATCGCGCGAGGAGATGATCGAAAAACGCGGCGCGATGTTTCCCTTCCTCAAGAAATTTATTAATTCAGAAAACTCATAATCTCTTTTAACCACGGAGAAAACCTGTTCATGATTTCGGCCTGGAGTTCGCCCTGTTTTCAAGGTTCTCTGTGTCCTCTGCGCTCTCTGTGGTGAGCTCCCTACTTTTTCTTATATAAATCCCCGACACGGAATCCACCACGATCCTCGCTATCGATCTGTGTCTGCCGGCTATCTTCGACATCCTGTTTACCCAGCGATTCAGAAACCTCGGCCTGATAGTTTTTAACTTTTCGGTAAAGCGGGTGCGTGATGTCAAGCTTCACGTTAGTGAGAGCGGCGGTGAAATCGCCGACCCCATCAGGAGTCAGTTTGCAAACCAGTTCACCCGACTCGTCATCGCGAAACACATCCGTCACCGTAAGCGGGGTCTTGTTCTTTACTGTGAATCCCATTTCGCGAAGCAAAGTCAGCACTGCTCCCCGCCCGTATACCCTGAGCGGCAGGTGTTCTAAAAGTTCATTTAATAACTGTTGTGCACTCATGAAAGTTCTCTATAAAGTTTTTTATTTTTTAAATCCAGAAAAATTGAGCATATCACACGGCGAGCATCAGGTCATTTTATCCATGAAACCTGTAAAATTAGCTCCCCTTATTTAAAAATATCTAAACAGGAATATAATTTCATCAGACAAATGATACCTTGTTATGAACCGATATTCAGAAACTATCTGAACTCAGCTAAAATCGAACCGCCACACGGATAACGGAACCTCGTAAGTCCCTTTTTATATAAAGGATTTCTCTAGTTTTTCCGAAAAGAAACTGTTGGTTTTTAATCACCGGAGAGATCAAAGTAGTGTGCCTCAGACACAGGTAAACTATTTGATTTTAAATCGCTTCCTACCCATAACTCCCTCCCTTATCAAATAGCTTTTATAAGTTTAACATTTGGCATAGATCTAGGAGACGGGTCACATTGACCGCTAATACAACAGCACCGGTCACCTCAATTTCTATCGAATTTCGCAGTGTTGGCATCAAGTTGGATATTTTCCCAAAAATTAATTCAGACAACTTCGTCAACATGAAAATCCGTCAGAAAATCAGTTCAAAGGGTCCCGACGTCACCACCGGAGGAACCACGACGGCCTCTTTTAACTCATGCGAGGTCAACACTGAAGTGGTGCTCAAGGACAACCAGATTCTGGTCATGGGTGGCTTAATGCGAACCGACACCTCCAGATAGTTGAAGGTATTGCCGGATTGATGGATATCCCTTATATCAGAAAATTGTTCAGCAGGGAGAACGCCATCAGTAGTAAGGCCGAACTGATAATCTTTATTACCCCTCACATCATCTCTACATCAGAAGATCCAGAAATCGCGATCCAGGAGATGAGAAAACGTTTGAAAAATTTGAAAAATAAGAATTCCAAAAGCTAGAAAGAAGCATTATCTGTGTTCATACCCTGTCTGATGACTTCGGCCTGAGGTTTCCCCCCTGTTTCCAATCTTGTGAAGCCTCCCGCACGAATAATTTCCCTAGGTGGGAGCATCCGCGATATAATGGGCGGTTCTAATTTACCGTTTCATAGTAGCCCTTATTCGCGCCCTTGCACCCATGACCTATCATTCGCTCAGAGAATTTATTGATCGGCTTGAGCTTGACAATGAGCTTATACGCATCAAGGAAAGGGTGTCGCCTGTCCTGGAAATCGCCGAAATCACCGACCGGGTTTCGAAGCAACCAGGGGGCGGCAAGGCCCTGCTCTTTGAAAATGTCGAAGGCTCGTCCATGCCTGTCCTCATCAACGCTTTTGGCAGTACCAAACGGATGAACGCCGCTCTGGGTGTGCACGATATTGAAAAGATCGCTAGGGACATCGATAAATATCTCAAGATTGCGCCTCCCGCTACACTCGTGGACAAAGTGAAACTGCTACCCATGCTTCTTGAGGCGGCGGCGTTTCCGCCCAAAATGGTTGGCCAAAATCAGGCCCCTTGCCAGGAGGTGGTGCTCACCGGGGACGAGGTGGATCTGGATAAAATCCCCGTCCTGCAATGCTGGCCCGATGATGCCGGGCGATTCATTACTTTCCCCATCGTAGTGAACCGGAGCGCTGACCGGAAACTGAGAAATGTCGGACTCTACCGCATGCAGGTCTATGACAAGAAAACCACAGGAATGCATTGGCACATCCACAAAGACGGTGCCCACTTTTTTCATGATTATCGGAAGCAAAATAAAGTCATGGATTGCGCAGTCGCTATCGGAGCTGACCCAACTGTCTGTTACTCCGCCAGCGCTCCTTTGCCCTATGGCATCGATGAGTTCCTGCTGGCCGGATTCATCCGCAAATCTCCGGTGCCGCTGGTCAAATGTAAAACAGTCGACCTCGAAGTTCCCGCCACCGCTGAAATTATTTTAGAAGGATTTATCGATCCCTTAGAGATGCGCCTTGAAGGTCCATTTGGTGACCACACGGGATACTACTCGCAGGATGGTGACTATCCTGTTTTCCATATCACCGCAATCACGCATCGGAGGAATCCGGTTTACCTCACGACTATCGTTGGCAAACCGCCGCAAGAGGATTTGTATCTGGGCAGAGCAACGGAACGAATTTTTCTACCTCTTATGCGAACCCAGCTTCCGGAAATTATTGATATAGACATGCCTGCCGAGGGCGTGTTTCATAACCTGGTCATCGTCTCTATCGACAAACGTTTTCCCATGCAGGCACGAAGACTGATGAACGCGCTCTGGGGAATGGGGCAAATGAGCTTTGTCAAAATCATCATTGTCGTCGATCAAAACATTAATGTTCACGATAGCCACACGATCATAAGCCTTCTGTTGAATAAAATTGACCTCCAACGCGATCTGTTTTTCTCTGAAGGTATTCTGGATGTACTCAACCATGCTTCGGACAGGGCATTGTATGGCTCCAAGCTGGGTATTGACGCAACCGAAAAAATTGAAGGTGAAGAAGGATTCGACTCTGAACCGGATACCATAACCACAGACCCACTACCTGCACCGGAGCCGATTCTTGAAAAATATACAGAACTCAAATCCTGCAAATTTATAGAACGAGAAGGTCGGCACCGGATTGCATTTGCCACACTCGATAAAACCTGTCCACACCAGGGGCGCAGGGTGATTGATAAAATCATGAACGATCAGCAATTTTCAGCTATAGATGTGCTGATTATTCTGGAAGGACATGAGGATGTGAATAACATATCTACCGTGCTATGGAAACTGCTCAATAATATCGACCCCAAGAGAGACACTTATTATTTTAACAATCGACTGGCTATTGATGTAACCCGAAAAACAGGAGAACAAGGCTATATGCAAGAATGGCCTGAAGAAATAGAGATGTCCGAAGAAGTAAAAAAGAAGGTAGATGAGAAATGGAAAAAATTATTTTAACCCCACCCAACCTCCCCTTAGCAAGGGGAGGAGTATCTCCCCTCCTTGCAAGCCACAGGTACCGACAGGGTAGAGGAGCTGGGAGAGGTCGCGGTTTATGAGCTCTGACAACATCGTCGTCAAGGGCGCAAGAGAACACAACCTGAAAAATATTGCAGTGACCCTACCACGCAACAAACTTGTGGTGGTCACCGGACTGAGTGGATCAGGAAAATCCACACTGGCGTTTGATACCATATATGCTGAAGGCCAGCGGAGATATGTGGAGTCGCTTTCCGCTTATGCCCGCCAGTTTCTGCAACTGATGGAAAAACCGGATGTCGATTCCATCGAAGGCCTTTCACCTGCCATCTCTATTGAGCAAAAAACATCTAGCAAAAATCCACGCTCAACCGTTGGCACAGTAACGGAAATCTACGACTACCTGCGTCTTCTATACGCAAGAATCGGCCGCGTCTATTGTTATGGTTGTGACCGGGAAATCTCCTCTCAGACTGTTCAACAAATAGTTGATCAGATCAAATCGATTCCGGAAAAAACAAAAATAATGATCCTCGCTCCAGTCGTCAGTGGACGCAAGGGAGAATTTAAAAAGGAATTGATCTTTTTACGCAAGAAGGGTTTTGTGCGAGTCCGAATCAATGGCGAAGTCCGCCCTCTGGATGAAGAAATCGTTTTAAACAAGAAATTGAAACACACAATAGAAGTTGTTGTCGACCGCCTGATCGTTAAAGAAAACATGGGTAAGCGATTGACCGACTCGGTAGAAACAGGGCTTGCAGAGGGAATGGGCACTTTGGTCGTTGCCGTTTTAAAAGGGGCTGGCAAAGATGAAGAACTCTTGTTCAGCGAAAAGTTTGCCTGTAGCTACTGCAATATAAGTTATCCCGAACTGGAGCCGCGATTATTTTCCTTCAATAATCCGCATGGCGCCTGCCCCTCCTGCGATGGTTTGGGAACCAAGATGGTCGTTGATCAAGATCTCGTTGTGCCCGACACTTCCCTGTCCATCCGTGATGGAGCGATCAAACCCTGGGAAAAGCGCACCTCAATAAATTTTCATCAGATGCTGGAAAGCATCGCCAAGCACTTCAAGTTCAAACTCAATACTCCCTTTAAAAGCCTGTCCAGAGCCACTCAAAAACTTATTCTGTACGGGTCCGGTGAAGAGCCCATAAAGTATATTTATGAACGTAACAACAAACGGGAACACTACACAGGAACCTACGATGGGGTTATCTGCGATCTTGAACGGCGATACCACGAAACAGAATCATCAGCGGCACGAGAAGACATCGCCAAATTTATGCGGACCCTGCCCTGCTCCCTGTGCAATGGTACGCGGCTGACCAAAGAAGGTGTCTCTGTCCGCGTTGGTGATAAAAATATCGTTGAACTAACCGGGCGCTCCATCGGCCACCTACATGATTTTTTTCAGAACCTTGATTTGTCGAAACAAGAACACAACATTGCTCGCCGGATTGTAAAAGAAATCCATGAACGACTCGGATTCCTCCTCAATGTTGGTCTGGAATACCTGACTCTGAACCGCTCCTCAGCAACTCTGTCCGGCGGCGAGAGCCAGCGCATAAGATTAGCGACACAAATAGGGTCCAGCCTCATGGGGGTATTGTACGTGCTTGATGAACCCAGTATAGGACTTCACCAGCGTGATAATGACAGGCTTCTAAGCACGCTCGTGAAACTCCGCGACCTGGGAAACACGGTCATTGTAGTAGAGCATGATGAAAAAACCATCCTGTCAGCCGATCATGTCATCGACATCGGACTGGGTGCGGGTGTCCATGGCGGAGAAATTATCTTTTCCGGAAAACCTGAAAAACTTCTGAAGGATAAAAAATCTTTAACCGGACAATACCTCTCCGGTAGAAAGACAATCCCCACTCCCGCGAGCAGGAAACAGGGCAACGGGTTATTCATAGAAATAAAAGGAGCGGAACAAAATAATCTAAAAAAAGTTAACCTCCGGATACCCCTCGGCAGTCTGATATGCGTTACCGGAGTTTCAGGGTCGGGCAAGAGCACATTGGTCATCGACATCTTGTACAAAGCTCTGGCTCAGCATTTCTGGAACTCGACCGACAAACCCGGAAAATATAAAACCATAGAAGGGGTCCACTTGATTGACAAGGTGATCGACATCGACCAGTCGCCTATCGGCAGAACCCCACGGTCGAATCCAGCAACCTATACCGGAGTATTCACCATAATCCGTGACCTATTCAGCCAGGTCCCCGAATCAAGAATGCGCGGTTATAAACCCGGACGCTTCAGTTTCAACGTAAAAGGCGGGCGATGTGAAGCCTGCCAGGGAGATGGAGTGCTCAAGGTAGAGATGCATTTTCTTCCAGACGTTTTCGTCACTTGCGAAGTTTGCGATGGCAAACGATTCAACCGGGAAACCCTGGAAATCCTCTATAAAGGAAAAAATATAGCAGATGTGCTGGAAATGACCGTTGAGGAAGCGGAAGATTTTTTTCAAAACATTCCGTCAGCAAAAACCAAATTGAAAACCATCGCCGATGTGGGACTCGACTACATCCACCTCGGCCAAGCCGCAACCACATTATCTGGCGGAGAGGCGCAAAGGGTGAAACTGTCCAAGGAGCTCAGCAAACGCAGTACAGGCCGAACCCTTTATATTCTGGACGAACCCACAACCGGGCTCCATTTCGCCGACATTGAGCATTTACTGAAAGTCCTTACCAAGCTGGTCGACACGGGTAACACCGTCATCATTATTGAGCATAACATGGACGTGATCAAAACCGCCGACCATATCATCGACCTGGGTCCGGAGGGTGGAGACAAGGGAGGAGAAATACTAGCTCACGGAACGCCGGAAGAAATTGCAAAAACCAAAAAATCCCACACAGGCAGATATCTGAAAGAACATCTTTAGAGGAAGGACTGTGGCGTGAGGTTAGAAAAGAACCGAAACTGAACTCAGGAAGAAGAGGTGTCGTCCGGACCAATCCTTTCTTTGATGATATTATGTTGCGTCGGGGTGCCGAATACTTTCCCCAGTCCTTCAGTTAAGAGACCGGCTAGTTGTCTTCGGCGTTTTCGAGGCGGGCGACTGCGCGGAAGAGTTTGTGCTGGGCTTCTTCAAAATCATCATCGGCGAGGTCAGTGTTTGCTAGCACTTCTTCAGCTTTAGCCAGAGCAGTTCTAGCCCGTTCTTTATCGATCTGATCGAGAAATTCCGCCGTTTCAGCTAGCACGATCACCCGATTGTCGGTCACTTCCAGATAGCCGCCACTCACGACCATGTGAATAGTCTCCCTGCCCTTTTCGCCATCTGACTCATAGGACAACTGACCGGGCCGCATTGTAGTCAGGATGGAAGCATGGTCATAGAGAATCCCCAAGTCACCTTCCACACCGGGAACATTGACTTGATCAACATCTTCGTTCACCACCAGCCTTTCCGGTGTAACGATACTCAGTTGCAATTTGTTTGCAGCCATATTATTTAGCCTGGAGTTTTTTAGCTTTTTCGTAAACTTCATCCAGATTGCCGACCATGTAGAAAGCCTGTTCCGGGATATCATCCATACGCCCGTCCAGAATTTCTTTGAATCCAGCAACAGTGTCTGAGACCTTAACGTATTTTCCAGGAGACCCGGTAAATACTTCCGCTACGAAGAATGGCTGAGAAAGGTATTTTTGAATTTTTCTCGCACGTGCAACAGTGAGTTTATCTTCTTCCGAAAGCTCTTCCATTCCAAGAATTGCGATGATGTCCTGCAAATCTTTGTAACGCTGTAGCACAGTCTGTACACTACGCGCTGTATTGTAATGTTCATCCCCTATTACTTGCGGATCAAGAATACGCGATGTTGAGTCGAGCGGATCAACCGCAGGGTAGATTCCAAGTTCAGAAATACGTCGATTGAGAACGGTGGTCGCGTCAAGATGCGAAAACGTTGTCGCTGGAGCGGGGTCAGTCAAGTCATCAGCAGGAACATAAACAGCCTGAACCGAGGTGATAGAACCTTTCTTGGTCGAAGTAATGCGCTCCTGCAAGTTACCCATTTCAGTAGCCAGCGTAGGCTGGTACCCAACCGCAGAAGGAATACGTCCGAGAAGAGCAGAAACCTCAGATCCCGCTTGCGAGAAACGGAAGATATTATCGATGAAGAGGAGAACGTCCTGACCACCTACATCGCGAAAATATTCCGCACAGGTGAGACCAGTCAATCCGACACGCATACGAGCTCCCGGAGGTTCAGTCATCTGCCCATAAATTAGAGCTGTTTTATCGATAACTTTTGAATCAACCATTTCGTGGTAGAGGTCGTTTCCTTCACGGGTTCTTTCACCGACACCAGCGAATACAGAGTATCCACTATGCTCCGCTCCGATATTACGAATGAGTTCCATGATGAGAACTGTTTTACCAACACCCGCACCACCAAACAGTCCTGTTTTTCCACCTTTGAGATAAGGCTCCAGAAGATCAATAACCTTGATCCCGGTTTCAAGCATTTCCATCCCGGTATCCTGCTCATCAAAAGGAGGTGCATCACGATGAATACTCCATCTCTCTTCAGACTCAACAGGTGGTTTCTTATCAACCGGGTCGCCAACAACATTAAGAATTCGGCCCAATACTTTTTCACCTACGGGAACAGAAATAGGTTTTCCTGTATCAATCGCTTCCTGCCCTCTAACTAATCCGTCGGTTGAATGCATCGAAACGGTACGAACTGAGTTATCGCCCAGATGCAGAGCGACTTCACAAACGATCGTTTCATTTTCATCCTGCGTACTTTTGAGGTTAATAGCGTTGTAAAGCGCGGGCAGTTCCCCTCCGTCAAAACTGATATCCACAACTGGACCCATCACCTGAATGATACTTCCTTTATTCATTCCCTTCCTACCTCCCAATAACAATCATTATTACGATCAGGCCTTGAGTGCTTCGGCCCCGTTTACGATTTCTATCAATTCTTTTGTGATATAAGCCTGACGTGCTTTGTTATAAGTCAGGCTCAAGCTTCCAATCATATCACCAGCGTTACGACTGGCACTGTCCATAGCCGTCATCCTCGCCCCGTGTTCACTGGCACTAGACTCTAGAAACGCGCGATACACCTCAACGGTCATATACCTTTCAATCAGGGTATCCAATATAGTTTCTTCATCCGGCTCATAAACATAATCAACAGCCAGCTTCTTCCCCTTTCCAGTACCCAGATCTTCCGGAACGATGGGAAGGAGTTGCTCCAGGATAACTTCCTGTTGCATGACGGACTTAAATTCATTGTAAAGGACATAAACACGGTCAACTGATTTTTCAATGTAGAGATTGGCAAGTGTAGAGCCAATTTCACTAGCTTTGAGATAATCAAAGTCTCGTGTCCATCCTGAATAGTCGTGTAATATTTTGTTGTCCCTACTCTTAAAAATAGCGTGACCTTTTTTACCAGCAGTGATCAGCTGTATTTCTTTATCGCTGTTTTCTTTTATAACCTGATGGGCTTTACGAATGATGCTTCCGTTAAAACCACCACACAGCCCGCGATCAGCAGTGATGACCACCACAAGCCAACGGCTCCCTTCCCTTTCTTCAAGAAGAGGGTGCAGGTCTTTATTACACCGGGCCGAAAGATGGTTGAGTACCTCCATCATCTTAAGAGCATAGGGTCGGGCCGACATCATAGCCTCTTGCGCTCTGCGCAGTTTAGAGGCAGACACGAGCTTCATCGCTTTGGTGATCTGCTGAGTGCTTTTAACACTCTTAATCCTGCGCTTGATTTCTTTAAGATTTGCCATATTTTCTAAATAGCCTGGTTAATTACCAGCGATTCTCCTGAGATGATTCCGCAGGGTCAAAGCCTTGCCTCACGAAACCAATATAACTCCTGCCCGTGCAGGGTAAGCGACTCTAAAAACGCCAAGCTTTAAAACAATCCTTTATATTCAGCAATAACAGTTTTCAGTTTTTCTTCCGTTGCTTCGTCGACTTTCTTTTCTTTCTCGATGGAATCAATAATTCCCCTGTGTTTTTCTTCGACAAAGTTCAGCAAACCGTCCTGGAACCTCTTGACATCCGCTACTTCGATGTCATCGAGCAAACCACGAACACCCGCAAACAGTGAGACCACCTGTTGCGCAACTGAAAATGGTTTGTATTGATCCTGCTTCAAGATTTCGACGAGACGCTCACCACGGGACAACTGTGCCTGTGTCGCCGCATCGAGATCACTACCGAACTGAGCAAAAGCCGCCATCTCACGATACTGAGCGAGATCCAATCGGAGCTGACCGGCAACCTGCTTCATGGCTTTGATCTGCGCCGATCCACCAACACGGGAGACTGAAAGCCCAACATTAATTGCGGGACGCACACCTGAGAAGAACAAGTCTGTCTCAAGAAAAATCTGCCCATCAGTAATGGAAATAACATTTGTCGGGATATAAGCCGATACATCACCTGCCTGCGTTTCAATAATAGGCAACGCTGTCATCGAGCCTGCTCCCAGTTCATCGCTGACTTTTGCAGAACGCTCAAGAAGCCTTGAGTGTAAAAAGAAAACGTCTCCAGGATATGCTTCACGTCCGGGAGGTCTCCTGAGAAGCAGGGACAACTGACGATAAGCGGCGGCCTGTTTAGTAAGATCATCGTATACGATCAGAGCGTGCTGTCCGTTATCACGGAAATATTCGCCCATGGCACATCCCGCAAAGGGAGCTATAAACTGCATCGGCGCAGGTTCACTGGCAGACGCGGAAACAACGATGGTGTATTTCATCGCATCGTATTCTTCAAGGGTCTTTACAACACGCGCAACTGTGGACCGTTTTTGTCCAACCGCTACATAGATACAAAAAACATTCTGCCCTTTTTGATTGATGATCGCATCGATAGCGACAGCGGTTTTTCCTGTCTGGCGGTCACCAATAATCAATTCACGCTGGCCGCGACCGATAGGAATCATGCCGTCAATGGCCTTGATGCCCGTCTGCATTGGCTCATGGACTGATTTACGGTCGATAACGCCGGGAGCGATTCGCTCGATTGGCCCTTTCCTTTCCGCATTAATGGGGCCTTTACCATCGATAGGCTCACCCAACGCGTTGACAACACGCCCAACCATTTCGGGACCAATAGGAACCTCCATGATGCGACCGGTTCGCTTGACTTCATCGCCTTCCTTAATATCGCTGTCGAAACCAAGAAGAACAGCACCAACGTTGTCTTCTTCAAGGTTCAAGACCATGCCCACTAGATTTCCTGGAAAAGAGAGTAGCTCACCTGCCATGGCATTTTCCAAGCCATGAATACGAGCAATACCATCCCCAACGGAAATTACCCGACCCGTCTCCTTAAGCTCAATACCTTCATCGAATCCCTGGATCTGTTTTTGAATAAGGGAGCTAATTTCATCCGCACGCAAACTCACTTATACTACCTCCTCTTTTTCTATCGTTCGTTTCAATATAGCTAACCTGTTTTTAATAGTAGCATCGGCCACCTGATCGCCAACTCGAAGCTGGATACCACCAATCAACGATTTATCCTCACTGGCGTCAATTAAAATTGTTTTCCCCAGAATCCGATGCAAGCCAGCTTTAATCTGGTCCATATTCTCGTTAGTTAACGGATAGGCCGATGTGACGTGAACTCTGACTTGATTCAACCTCTCATCAACAACCGCTTCGAAATACTCAGCAATGTTATTCAGGAATAAAATTTTTTTTCTCTGGGTCAGCATGGTCAGGAGATTACGCACAACTTTCTCGGCTTGCAGTCGGTCACACAACTCGCTCACCAAAGCACTCTTTTTACTCTCGGTAATCCCCGGGTGCGCAAAAAAACGTTCCAGTTGCCTGTCTGCTTCAAAAGCATCGCCAAAGGCCTTCAGGTTTTCCAATGCACGGTTGAGCATACCCTCATCCGAGATACTTCCTGAGAGTGCCTGAGCATATCGCTTGCTAATAACATTTTCGATCATAACTTATCCCACCAGTGGGTTTTTCACCCCGTGGCCTGACCACGTTTTAAAATAACTCTTAACATCCCCCCCCGTCCTCCTGCAACGGGAACGTTCTCTCAAATCCACACAAACGCCAGGGACTTATGCCCCTTTGCTTTCCATTTCGCGAAGAACTTCATCGATAGATTCTTCGATCAGTCGTTTATGGTCTCCCTCGTCCAAGGATTTCTTAATCATCTTTTCAGCGGAAGCAACCGTCAGGGCCGCGGCAAAACCCCTAATTTCATTGAACAGTTTGTTTCTGGAAACTTGAATTTCCTGTTCAGCATCACTTTGCATCTGCCGTACTTTGTTCTGAGTCTCCTGGACGGTTTTTTCCTGAATCTTTTTAGACTCATCAGTAGCCATCTGCACAATGGTATCGGCCTTTTCATGAGCGCTTTTAAGCTCCCGTTGCAAATCTGCTTTAATACTGTCCGCTTCCTGTCTCAGTTTTTCTGCTTCACTAATGTCAGAGCGAATTTTTTTCTCACGCTCTTCCAAAGCACCCAGAATCGGGGGAAACGCAAACTTCTTCAACAGGAAGAAGAGAAGCATAAAAGACACTACAGACCAGAACATGAGTGACTGGAATACTTCTATTTGCTCAAATTGAGGCATAGCTTTACTCTTTAGTCGGTTAAAAGATTACATTGGATCCTCCCGCGTTTCAGCGGAAGTCCTGTCCGGTTCAACAATGGCCTTTTACTAAGGCATGATGATGAACGCGATTACCAATGCATACAGCGCGATCGCCTCAACCAGCGCAAACCCAATCCAGCAATACTTCGCAACTCTGGCTTCCGCGTTTGGTTGTCGACCTACGGTCTCAATAGTCTTGGCAAAAATATAGGCGATCCCGAGTGCGGCACCGAAAAAACCTGCGGCACACAATCCCATTCCTATTAATGCTGCTGCTTCTACACCCATACTCTTTCTCCTCTTTACTGATAAGACGTTAATGAAACTTAAGACAAAACGTAACGACGGTTTCGCCTTTAATGTAATTTAACTGCATCGCCAATGTAAACACAGGTCAGGATCGTAAATATATACGCCTGAATGAAAGCAATAGCAATTTCCAGTCCGTTAATGATGACAGTAAATCCAAACGGCGCCCAGCTTATCCAACCCGGCGCAGTCATCGCCAAACCAAACAACACGGCAAGAACCGTATGCCCCGCCGTCATGTTTGCAAAAAGCCGCACCGAAAGCGATATCGGGCGCGCTATCATACTGATGATCTCAATAGGAACCATGACGGGAATCATTATCTTGGGAACTCCCGGCGGAACAAGAATGGACAGAAAGTGAGCCCCATGCTTGGCAAACCCGATAACGAGGGTCATTAAAAAAATTCCTGTCGCAAAAACGCCCGTCACCACCAACTGGCTGGTAATAGTATATGATCCGGGAATAAGCCCTACCAGGTTACAGGCAAGGATGAAGAAAAAAACCGTACCGACAAAAGAAAAGTACTTCTTCCCCTCTTCCTTCCCGATAAACTCATTCACCATATCGCGAACAAATTCAAGCAACACCTCTGCAATACTCTGTAATTTGCTTGGAACCGGGCTCACACCACGACTCACAATCAGCATGAACAATCCGAAAACAACCGCTATTCCTATCCACATGGCGATAACCGCCTGACTGATGGACAGGTCAATCCCCGCTATTTCTGGGATGGGGATGATGTTGTGAACTTCAAAGTGATGGAGTGGACTTGTATGTTCTGCCGCGTGAGAATCTGACGCCATTCTATTGATCTTCCTCGTTACTGTCGTTATCTGTGAATTGAATTTCCTGCGCCACCCGATACACTCCCAAACCTCCTGCCGCTACGCCAAAAAACAAGCCTATGACCATCAGCCAGGGTTTGGTATCGAAAAAACTATCGAGCGCATAACCCATAGCCGCACCGAGAAACGTGGCGACTGCCATTTCAATTCCCAGCCGGAAGGCCATGCTCATACCCTGACGGAACCCGCTACCCTGACTCATATGTTTTGGGGGGGGGGGAACTCAGACGAATTAGAAAGGTTTATACCATAAAATAATGCACTATGGTTGCCCAATCTGTTTTTTTATCCAATGTTATTGTAAACTAACGGCTAGATCACTGAATTAGCGGCTTTTAACCTGCGACTAACCTTTTTGAACCAGCGATATTAAAAAAAATCCAGGCCACTTGATCGAAAAACATCCTCCTCGGCAAATACGAATTCCCGATCTCAAAAAACCTGAAAAAATCAATCAATAGGGAAGTTCACCATATGTCTCTTCATACTCTGAAAGCGGAACCATATCAATCGCATCCCATGGGCATCCTTCAAGAAAAGTATCCATGGGACCTTTAGAGGTGCATTTTTTACAACCGATACACAACAAAGGATCAACATTAATTTGCTTGGCGTGAGGAACATCCGGATTCACCACTTCGACCATGCAGTTTTCAACAGGACAATCCTCCTGACATATAGGAGACCCACCACAACCTGTACAACCATCATTGATGACTGAAATCAGCTTGGGTTTACGCTTTCGCTTTTCGCTACGTTTTGCTTTCTCTGCGACAGCCATAGTATTTTTAAGTTGAGGTTTTTAATAACCACACATCGGAACATACAGCCTTACATTTTAACAAACCCGGTGGGAATTATTACCAGAAACCGAATCTATTTGCAATATTTACTCTCCTTTTTCCCATGGCGACACGAAAGATGCACTCCAGCGTGGTCATTTGCAGTCCGTTTTCGATCACAGCACACTTTAAACATATTGAAAAATAAACCTCATGGCATAACATCTGATCATCCGCCACTCGCAAACAGTCCGGGTTTTTCGTTTGCAGATAATAAGTAGGTATATTAATATGAACGCATTGGGGATTTAGAATGCGGCTCGCCCCTTGGGTTCCCCCATTAGCTCTTGGTTTTAAATATTTTGCCTGTCACTCGAAAACAACTGTCTCGATTTAGAGTTTTAAAAAGAGATGGAACATAATAAATCGCCATGTCATTCGATAATATTTTGGGTCAGGACCGACCCAGGCAAATCCTTAAAAAAGCCCTTCGCAACGAGTGCATCCCAAACTCTTACCTGTTTTACGGCCAGGAAAGCGTAGGCAAAAAACTCGCCGCGATCGAACTCGCCAAGGCTCTCAATTGTGAGGTATCCGGCCCTGTGGATGGTTGCGATCAGTGCGCTTCCTGTCTTAAAATTGAGGAGCGTACTCACCCTGATTTTTTCATACTGGAACCTGAAAAAAGTTCGCCCACTGCAAGGACTGCTGTTCTGAAAATAGACGCGGTTCGCGAACTCCAGAAAAAACTGGTTTATCTTCCTTATCAGGGACAGACCAAAGTAGCCATCATCAACAACGCAGATTGCATAAATCCCCAGGCGGCCAATTCATTTTTAAAAACTCTTGAGGAACCGCCTTCACAAACGCTGATCATTCTTATCGCTTCAAATCCATATCAGTTGCTACCGACCATTGTTTCGCGCTGTCAGGGAATTCGTTTTTATCCGTTACCGTCTTCAGCAATACGAAAAATTATCGCGCGTCATCTGGCAAGCGAAACCGGGGAAGCTCAACCGGAAGAACTCGAACTGAGATCGCGACGCGCCAACGGACAGGTCTCTCGTGCTCTAGAGGAAGACCTGCTGGAAACCTCACAACACAGGGAGGAGCTAATCGACTTGATCGCTGTGGTTTCGTTCAAACGCATGGACAAAGCCTTCACATGGACCAAAACCTGGGCTAAGAAAACCGACCGCTTGCAAATGGTTCTTGACGAACTCACAAACCTGTTGCGAGATGTAGCCGTAATCAAGGCAAGTCGCGCAAGCAATGCGATTTTTAACAAGGATCTGACCCGTAAACTGGAATCACTGGCTCAACAAAAGTCATTGCCCGCACTGTTAGCCATGTTTGATGCGGTTCAAAAAACAAAAGCGGCATTGAAGTCTAATGCCAATGCCCAGCTCTCTCTGGAAAATATGCTCATCAACTTCTGTGAAGCCGCATAACACAAGGTAAGACTTAAAATGAATCAAGCAACAACAGAAAGCGCAAATCCATCTCAACAAGATCCTAAAACACCCAGGTTTCTTATTGGTGTGCGAATTGGTGATGCCTTTAAAACGGTACTGCACGATCAGGGCAAACTTAACCTCAAGGTGGGCACCGAAGTGATGGTGGAATCTCAGCAGGGTATTCAAATGGGTGTCATCGCTTCCAACAAAATTCCTAACATTGGAAAGACTAAAGGGAAAATTCCCAGAGTACTGAGGGTCGCTAACGAATATGATTTTCAGGCGCAAACAAGAAAATATGAGATGGAGCATCGCGCCAAGAAATTGTGCATTGAAAAAATAAACGACCTGAAGCTGGCGATGAATTTGAGCCGGGTAGTGCACCTCCCTTCGCAAAAGAAAACGATCTTTTACTTCACTGCCGAAGGAAGGGTTGATTTCCGGCAACTCATCAAGGAACTGGTCGCCAGCCTGAAACACCGCATCGAGATGAAACAGGTCGGGGTGAGGGATGAGGCCAGAGCTATTACAGGATATGGAATCTGCGGAGAAGCGCTATGTTGCTCAACCTTTCTTGAAGAATTCACACCAGTGACCATCCGCATGGCCAAAGACCAGGGACTGGCCCTCAATCCAAGCAAGATATCTGGAGTGTGCGGACGCCTAATGTGTTGCCTGCAATATGAACATCAAATCTACAAGGAAATGATCAAGGGCATGCCTAAAAATGGGAGGACAGTCCTAACTCCTGAAGGACCTGGCAGGGTGCTGAAAAATGATATTCTGGGACAAACTGTTCTTGTCCGGCTTGAGGATGAAAGTATACTGACTTGTTCTATGGAAGAGCTTAAAAAAACAATGAAACCAAAAATGAAATAATTAGAAATTCGCGAACCGCGAATCCAGCTATCCCGGCCGGAATAGTTTTTTTGCACTCCCTGGAAACGGCATTTGCCTTCCCTTATAAACCAAAATATAGAAACGGTATTCTTCAACATGGAAACACTAGGAAAAAAGTTTTTTCTAACAACCCCTATTTATTATGTAAACGATGTACCGCACATCGGACATGCCTATACCACCATTGCCGCCGATGTGGTCGCTCGCTATAAAAGACTCGAAGGATATGAGGTGTCCTTCCTCACGGGAACAGACGAGCATGGACAAAAAGTCCTTCAAGCGGCAAAAGAGCTGGGTGTCGAGCCGCAAGAGCATGTCGATAAACTTCACAAACGGTTCAAGGAGCTTTGGACCCGGTTCAATATCTCCAACGACGATTTTATCCGCACCACTGAGGAACGACATAAAACCCTGGTCCGCGATATTCTGCAACAACTCTTTGACCGGAATGAAATTTACAAGGATAGCTACGAAGGCTGGTACTGCATGCCCGATGAAAGGTTCTGGACGGAAAAAGACCTCGTCAAGGGGAATTGCCCGGAATGCGGACGCAAGGTGGACAAAATCAAGGAGCATAATTATTTTTTCAAAATGGGGCAGTATCAGAACTGGCTGAAGGAACATATAAAATCAAACGATGAATTCATACAACCGACATCGCGCCGTAACGAAGTTCTGGGTTTTCTCGATAAACCTCTTGGCGACCTGTGTATCTCGCGCCCGAAAGAAAGACTGCCTTGGGGAATTCCTCTGCCCTTTGATGAAGACTATGTAACTTATGTCTGGTTCGATGCCCTCATAAATTATATTACCGCCCATGGTTCATTGGACGATGTAAAGAAAAGCGGATTCTGGCCAGCCAATCATCACTTGTTGGGAAAAGATATTCTGACAACACATGCTGTTTACTGGTCCACCATGCTAAAGGCTATCGGACTCGACCCGGCGCTCAATCTTTTCGCACATGGGTGGTGGACGGTAAACGGACAAAAGATGTCTAAATCCATCGGTAACGTGGTGGAACCCAATCACCTCGCAGATCAGTTTGGTGTCGATGCTATACGCTATTTCCTCCTGCGTGAAGTGCCTTTTGGAATGGATGGCGACTTCTCACACAAGGCTTTGATCGGCAGAATCAACAGCGACCTGGCAAACAATCTGGGGAACCTATTAAACCGTACCATCAGCATGATGAAGAGATATCACGACCGCATCGTGCCGGAACCAACCAACCCTGATGAAGATGCTGACCTGAAAGAAGAATTCCATAATGGCATTGACGAGGTACACAAACTTTACAACGAACTGGCTTACAACAAAATTCTGGAACGTATCTGGGTGCTGGTAGACACCACGAACAAATACATAGACAAGAGTGGTCCCTGGAATCTTGTCAAGTCTGAGGATGGCAAACAACGTCTCGCCACCGTCATGTATAACGCCGCGGAATGCCTTCGCGTAATCTCTTTACTTGTTTATCCGTTCATGCCAGAAAGCGCGGCAAAAATGGCCCAACAACTGGGAATCGAAACTTCTATCGAAGAGCAGGGACTGAAATCCATTAAGACCTGGGGCGGTTTAAAACCAGGAACAACCGTTCAACCCGGCCCGCAACTATTCCCGCGCATTGAGGATAAAGAAGCGGCAAAAATTCTTGCCTCCATTGAATCGACTGCGGAAGCGAAGGAGGAAAAATCACAAGCCGCCAAAGTAGAGGGTATCTGCGATCAGGTGCTGATAGACGATTTCATGAAAATCGATCTGCGAACAGGAAAAATCATTGAAGCGGAAAAAGTTAAAAAATCCAAAAAACTGATCCAGTTGAAAGTGGATATAGGAACGGAAGTGCGACAAGTCGTGGCGGGCATCGCGGAAAGTTATGACCCCGATCAACTGGTCGGCAGAACCATTATCCTTGTTGCTAACCTCAAACCGGCTAAGCTGATGGGAATAGAATCGCAGGGTATGCTCCTCGCCGCAAGCGATAATGGTAAAATAGTATTGGCTGGATTCGACCCTGAACCGGGCAAGGGAATCAGAGTAAGATGATCATCGACACACACGCTCACGTCGATATGGACGCCTACGATGAAGACCGCGCCGAGGTCATTCAACGCGCCAGGGATAACGGGGTTGAGTATATCCTCAATATTGGATGCGACATCGACAGCAGTCTGCGTTCAATGGAACTGGCAGAACGTTATGACTTTATATATGCCACGGCGGGTGTGCATCCGCACGATGTAAAAAGTATAGACAACAATACCTACGATCACCTCAGGGGCCTGCTCACTCACCCCAAAATGATCGCTCTCGGGGAAATCGGCCTCGATTTCTACAAAAACTATTCTCCACGGGATCTGCAAAAAGAACACTTCCGTAAACAGGCTGAACTTGCATGTGAGTTGAATAAACCCATCATCGTGCACAGTCGTGATGCCAATAAAGAGATTGTCGATATCTTGTCTGATTACTACCCCAAAAATCCTTCAGCGCGTTCAGGAATTTTTCATTGCTTCTCAGGAAATCAGGAACTGGCCGACCGGGTGCTTGAAATGGGGTTCTACATTTCATTTTCCGGATCGGTCACGTTTAAAAAATCGGATGACCTTCGCGCAGTTGCCCAAATGGTTCCAGCGGATCGCTTATTTGTTGAAACGGACTGCCCATTTCTTGCTCCGGTACCCAGACGAGGCAAACGCAACGAACCTTCATACGTCGGTCACACTGCGCAGTTGATCGCTGATGTGCGTGGACTCAAGATTGATGATGTGCAACGCACCACCACACTCAACTTCTTCGAATTATTTGGTATCGGCAAGAACGTTGAAACCGGAACGGTGTCCTACAAGATCAGGAACTCGCTTTACCTTAACCTGACAACGCGGTGCACAGCCGATTGCTCGTTCTGCACCCGGCTGACACGCCCTGTAGTCCAAGGCTATAACCTGCAACTTGATCGCGAACCCACGGCAGATGAGGTGTGGGCATCCATCGACGACTGCACGAAATATGACGAGATCGTTTTTTGCGGATACGGCGAACCGACTTTGCGACTCGATGTCATCAAAGAAGTTTCCAAAAAGATAAAAGCCGCGGGAGGAAAGGTTCGTTTAAATACGAACGGACACGGTAATGTCATCAACAAACGAAACATTCTGCCCGAGCTGAAAGGATTGATCGACTCGGTATCGGTCAGCCTTAACGCTGACACGGCGGAAGCTTATGATGAAATAGTTCGCCCCCTACCCGGCTTGCGTGATGGAATTTATGAAAAGGTCAAAGACTTCATTGAGGAGTCAAAAAAATATATCCCAAACGTGCAAGCTACTGTCGTGACGCATCAGGATGGAGTTGATGAATCAAAATGCGAAGATATTTCCAAAAACGACTTCGATGTCGACTACCGGGAACGGCGTTATAATATAGTGGGCTAACCGGGCCAGGCCCGGCGCGATCAATCAATATCCTTCATGTTCTTATCCGCTAAGAACAATAAACCAGGAACTTTATTTTATGAACTGGATTTCCTTAGGAGCAATATTCAGCGGGCTCAGCGTGGTACTGGGTGCTATGGGAGCACATGGCTTAAAAAATGTTCTCACCGCAAAAAAGCTGAGTGCCTTTCATACGGCAACAGATTACATGGGCTACCACGGTCTCGCGCTGATTCTGGTTGGTGTTGTTTGCCTTCAACTGGGGGAAGGTGGAACCAAAACGCTCAGAAAAGTCGGTATCCTGCTCACTACGGGAATCTGCATGTTTTCCGGCAGTATATACATACTCACCTTCGATGGACCCCGCCTGTTTGGCCCTATCACTCCGCTGGGCGGACTCTGCTTCATGTCTGGCTGGTTTATTTTCGCCGGCGTGATTCACCGGCATCTTAAAAATAAAATTTCGTAAAGCTACCCTGCTAGTATATTACCAGCAGTTTCTCGATGTTTTCCAGAAGCCTCTGAATATGAGTTTCCTCGTTATATATCGGCAATAGTATAACCGATACCGCACTGAGTGGGATTGTCCAATTTCCCCACCCGTTAGTTCAGATGGAATTTTTTATTTTTTTCCGGTAGGAAAGGAAGAGGAGAAAACATACTAGGGCAAACATCGCGCTTAAGGCTGGAACGATAGCTGTTCTTTCCTGAACAGATCGGAAGTCGATCTCACCACTGATATCGCCGGTGTAATGATTCAACATTTCGGCGTACTCCACCAAAAGATGCACGGGATAAATGATAGCGGCACTCCCTTCCTTACGCTTGACGGATACGGCAATTTTCTTTTCCTGTCCGCCGCGAATGGTGAGCGCCATCATCTGCCCCAATTCATCTGTTATCAGATCGGGAGGCAGTAACAGCATCAACCGGATATTTTTAAACGAAGCGGAATTATTCTTGAGAAAAATTTCCAGCATGGATTCCTCACCGTTCAAGGTCACGTTAATTTTTCCGTTAACAACAGACTCTACCTGCTCGCGAAAATAAAATGAGTCCGTATGAATATGCGTGAGCGCCTCAGCTCGACTATCGGTCCTATATTTTACCATGACAACGAGGGGGTAGCGTCCGCTCCTCAGGACGGGTGGATGCTCCGTATTTTCCAGCGTGATCCTCTGCCCCGGCGCAAGCTGAACTATTTTGGACAGCATCGCCATGCTGTGATGAAAATGAATCATCGGTTGCACATCATAAAGAGGCGTTCCCCCGCTATTTTGCAGGGTCAGGTGAATGTGGACTTTGCCATCCTCCGTCACCAGGGTATTTGTTGAGAGAACAAGCGGTTGCCCCTGCGCCCCGGCAAAAGAAACAAATGCAAACAATATAAAAAAACAAATGAATCCGGTCTTTTTCATAGCATATAAACTCACGATAATTGTACCCACAAAACTGCTTGACGGCTTTCCTGTCTATTGCTGTGGAAAACTGCTATCATTATGGTACAGAAATTCGTAAAGGAGATCCAGCATGGACACTTCGATAGTCTTTTTAATTATACTGGGACTGTTTCTCTTCAGTGCGTTTAATATCCTCAGAGAATATGAACGCGGTGTCATCTTTTTACTGGGCCGATTCTGGAAAGTGAAGGGTCCGGGACTCATCATCGTCATCCCCGGCATTCAAAAGATGGTCAAGGTGAGCCTGCGAACGGTGGTCATGGACGTGCCGCCTCAGGACATCATCACCAGGGACAACGTAACGGTCAAGGTCAACGCGGTTATTTATTTCCGAGTAATGGATCCCAGAAAGGCTATCATCGAAGTAGAGGACTACCTCTACGCGACCTCCCAACTGGCACAAACAACATTGCGGAGCGTTCTCGGACAAGGCCAGTTGGACGATTTGTTATCCAAACGCGATGAGATCAACGCTCACCTGCAAAAAGTAATCGATGAACAAACTGAACCGTGGGGGGTTAAAGTCGCCAACGTAGAGGTTAAAAATGTTGACCTGCCCCAAGAAATGCAACGTGCCCTCGCCAAACAGGCGGAAGCGGAAAGGGAACGACGCGCCAAGGTGATCAACGCCCAGGGTGAATTCGAGGCGGCGGAAAAACTGGGTGAGGCGGCGGATACCATAGGAAGTCATCCTCCAGCCCTGCAATTGAGGTTTCTGCAAACAATTCTGGATATCTCTACGGACCGAAACACAACCACATTTTTTCCGCTACCGCTGGAACTGTTTGAAGGATTCTATAAACAGAAAAAATCAGAAACCGGGGATGGGAGTAAGGAATAGAAACTAATTGTCGCCCTTCGTCAGACTTGTGCCGTGCTTAGCATGTCGAAGCATGCACCCTTCGACATGCTCCTTCGGGGCAGGAAGTAAATGTCAAATATCACCAGCTCAGGGCGACGCATGGCAGGTTCAGCACGATACCCAAAATTTTCATGGAACAACAAGCCCACATCGAAAGTTTCCTGAACCGGGTAAGACGTTTACGTTCCCAAACCCTGGTCCTGAGTGGAACTTATAACCTTCTGATTTATATTATCGGCAGTTACCTGCTGGCCTGCCTGATGGCCTGGGTTTACCCACCTGCTGTTGAAAGAACCGGGCTGGCAATCGGTATTTTTCTGGCGGGGCTGGTCTATATTGTTTTTAATTTCTTCATTCGCAACCTGTTCGCGCATTTTTCACGAGACGACGCGGCTTTGCTTACGGAGTCCACCTACCCCGATTTAAATAATTCCCTGATAAACTCCAGCCAGCTGGGTCGTAGCCTTGAAGGTTCCAAACAGGCCAGCCCAATCACTTTGGAGTTTATTCATGAACTGCACCGCCGCACCGCCCCGGCTGTAAAGAAAATCGACCCATCGTCTGTGATAGACAGAAGCGGCAGGACCAGAGGCCGCAACTATCTGCTCGCTACCCTGAGTTCTCTGATTCTTATCGCGCTGTTTATTCCTGAATTTCTCACACAAGGCTATGAGCATTGGGTAAATCCTAAGAGCCCGACTCAGGTTTCAAAATTGCAACCCACGGAGCCCGGTCCTGTAATTTCTGAGGCAACGGATACTGACTATTCTATTGAATCTCTGGAACTGACCCTTAATTTTCCGTCATATACCGGGATGAAAACGGAATCCGTTAAAGCATCCGATGGGAAAATTCATGTTTTGCCAGGGACTGAAGTCGAAATCTCGGCGAGGACCAATGCGCCGGTGGCTGGCGCCGATCTGGTGTTCAACGGGAAAGACAACTTTGCCATGAGCAAGGAAAATGAAGTCGCTCTGAAAGGAAGCCTGCTGGTAAAGGAAAAAGGATTCTACCAGTTCCGCGTGAAAACCTCACAGGGCAACAAACACCTGATTGCTAAAAAATATCCAGTAACGCTTGGCAAAGACCGCCCCCCAAGTATCGTTTTATTCCTGGCCAACCCCAAGCCCGTGTATTTCAACACAGACAAGGTTCAATTATTTTATGAAGGAAAAGACGATTTTGGTATCAAGTCTGTCGAACTGGTCGTTTTCATTAACGGAAAAATAAAGCGGCTCCCGGTAAAGAAATTCAAGCATGGAGAAAAGAGTGCTAAAGACAGTCACACATGGACCCTCGCGCAAATGGATATAGGGCCAGGCGATGAGGTTCAATATTATCTGGAAATTAAAGATAACGACAACGTCCTAGGTCCTAACACAGGCCAATCGGAAGCCTACAGCTTCACCATATTTGATTCCGCAGAAGAAATGGAAAACCTCATCGCCATGCAAGAGGAACTGACCGAAAAAATGATCGCTCTTCTGGCGACGGGTCTGGTTAAGGGAGCATCTTTGAAAGACCAGCCGGGCAACCTGACAGGCTGGAAACAATTGTTCACCACCAGCGCTGATGAGCTGATCGAAATAGTGACTCTCGCGCAACGAATCCACGACCGCGGGAAAACAATCGATCAGTTCCCGCAACCCTACCTTAACCTCCTTAAAAATATTACCAGCGGACTAAGTAATATACGAAAAAACCAGATAGATGTTCTCAACGACCTTCAGGAAAAACTCTTTAAACCCACCCGCGCAAAATTGGAAGCTCCCTCGACCTACACTTCCATTAATAACCAGATGATTGGACATCTTGAAAACGATATCCTGTTCCTTATTAAAATGACCAACAAACAAAAACTGGCTCGAATGATGGGCTTAGAGGAAGAGCTCAACGAACTGACGCAAACACTGCGTGAGGAATTTGAAAAACTGAAAGACAAAAAATCGCCCCCAGGTACTAACGAACTGAAAAACAAAATAAGCAAAATTCGCGAAACCCTGCAAAAAATAATGGATCAGTTGTCCCGCCAGACACAGTCCACGCCGGATGAATTTTTGAATCCAAACGCGTTCAAACGTTTAAACATGGAAAAGTTTTCGGCATCGCTGGAAAAAATGCAGGACCTGGTCAACCGGGGCAAACTGGAGGAAGCGCTGGAAGAGTTAAAGAAAATAGCGGAAGACATGCAACTGCTGGCCAACCAACTCAACCGTGCCGACTCAGAAGCAGACAATTTCATTGACCCTGAAATAATGGAAGTACTGAATAACTCCATCAAAAAACTGGATCAGTTAAAAGACGGGCAACAAAAACTCGTTGAAGAAACCACTAAAATAAATCACGCGCTGAGACAACAGCAGGCAAAGCAGTTTAAGAACGAACTGAATGAATTGTTCGAGGACCTTCTGCGAGATGTGAATGCCATTCGTGAATTGTTTAAGGAAGATAATAAGTACCTTGAAGAACATGAGGTCATGAAACAACTGCACAAGCTTATAGACGAAGAAACGCGCCTGAACCGAAAAGTACGCGAACTGAGCCAGGCCACGGTAGACGCCAATCGGTCGCAGGAACAGGACCAGCATTTCAACAAACTCAATAAAGCACGCAGGGGACAGGCCAGAATAATGCAGGAAAAAGATTCCCTGCGGGTGAACGAGATCCAGCGATTCAAAGAAGCACTGCCTCAGCTACTTGAAAAGTACGATTCGCTGAATGAACTGGCTCACTTGAAGGACCTCACAGAATTTGCCAACCTGTTCAAGAAAACTTATCCCGATGTCTTAAGATGGCAAAACAATATGCGAACAACACCCAACCTGCGCGAAAACCTTTCAGGCAAGATAGATGAGGATCTGAAGCAGGCGACACGGCATAACAATGAAATAGCCAAAAAACTCGGGTCAATGATACGTTCAATCAGAAAAAACTTCGACTCATCCATTTCCAGAAAACAAAAGCAGAAATTGGAACAATTGGCGAAACAGGAAAACCAGATGCGTGAGCAAACTGAGGCGCTATCGCAGCAGTTCGAGCAATTGAACAAGGAAAACCCGATGATTCCACCTGAACTCCAACGTGGAATGGGAAAAACGGGCCGTCACATGGAACGGGCGGAAAAAAATCTGCGACAACAAAATATCAATGAGAGTATTGAATCTGAAAATCTTGCGCTTCAGGGATTGAACGATACCCGCGACATGTTGCAGCAAATGAAAAACTCCCAGGGCAAGGCTGGGAAAGTTCAAAAGCAGGTATCCCGCAAACTGGGCACCGGAAGCAACCCCGACTCCCGACGCGGTGGCTCAGCGCGAATGCGCAAGGAGCAAGTCCTACTGCCTTCTGAAGATCAGTACCAAGCGCCAAAAGAATTCCGTGAAGAAATTCTCAACGCTATGAAAAAACAGACACCTAAGGATTACCAACGCATGGTCATGGAATATTACCGGGATCTGGTTAAATGACACGAGTCTTCAAAATTCCGAGCGTTTGTCTGATGCTGTGGTTCACCCTTGTCCTGCAGGCCACAGCGACACCCGTCAATGTTCCACCCGAAGGAGTATTCGCAGGGCACAAACTAATTGATGACTGGAACATTGAACAGGCCGATACCTTCATTGATACTCTTATCAAAAAATTTCCCGAATCGGGAGATGTTCATTTTCTTAAAGCACGTGTCGAGTTTTTAAAAGGAAATTATGAGTACGCCGTCAAAATCCTCAAGCAGGTAGGCGAAAGCCATAGTGAAGTCCGCGACCTCAAACAACTTGTCCATGATACGCATAAAGCCACAAAATCCTTTGTCGCCAGGGAGTCGGAGCACTTTATTTACCGTTTTCAACAGGGCCCCGATGAAATTCTGGTTCATTACGCGACTGAGGTTCTGGAAAAATCTTATGAAGTGCTGGGCAAACTTTTAAACTATTATCCCGAAGAAAAGGTTCTGGTCGAGTTTTACCCCAGCCGGGAGCCATTCTCCAAAATTTCGCCATTGACCCTGCAGGATATCGATACCTCGGGAACCGTCGCTCTCTGCAAATATAACCGCATCATGATGATCTCACCCGGTTCTTTGGTACGCGGCTACAACTGGATGGACACCCTGAGCCATGAATACACGCACTACCTGCTCACCCGGAAGAGCAAGAACAATTTACCATTATGGATGCATGAGGGAATCGCCAAATTTTACGAGGCTCGTTGGAGAAATGGTGATGAGTACCTGACCCCGATTATGGGAACAATACTTGCGCGTGGATTAAAAAAAGACTACTTGATATCTCTGGATCAAATGATGCCTTCACTGGCAAAACTAAAAACAGCGGAAGACGTTCAACTCGCTTATGCCGAAGTTTCCACCATGATCGAACACCTCACCCAAACCGAGGGAGATAAGATTATCCCTGCCCTGCTTGATGAACTGGCCAATGGAAAGTCTTTCGACGAAGCCCTGTCAGACCTGCTGGGCAAAAGTCTGGATACCTTTCAGGATGAATGGAAGCAATTCGCGAATCAAAAAAATATAAAAACCATTCCCGGCCTGAAATTACCAGGCATCCAGTTCAAGGCGGATCGATCATCAGAAGAAACAGACAAGGAATATCGTGAGGTCGGCAACCGGAAGAGTCAGGACCTGACTTTCCTGGGGGACATCTTAAAATCCAGAAACTTTATCAAATCAGCCCTCATTGAATACCAGAGAGCGGTGGATCAATCAGAAACATTCTCGCCTATTCTGCATAACAAATTGGCCAAAACTCATTTTATAATCAAGGAATTTGATAAAGCTGAAATCTTGTTAAAAAAAAGCCTGGGTCATTATCCAATGTTTCACACCACCCTCGCGAGTATGGGAGAACTGTATTTTTCAACAGACGACATGAAAAGGTCACGCGACTACTATGAAAGAGCCGTTCGGGTTAATCCATTCAACCCATTCGCACACATCAGACTGATGGCTGTTTATGAGAAGCTGGGTCTCACTGAAGAAAAAGAATTGCAAGCAGAACTGTTTGGATATATAGATTGATAACAATCACCTTTCAATAGAGCTGTTGATGATGACTGATAAACTGGAATTGGCTAAAGAGTTGGTGGACACAAAGAACCGCATCATCACCGAGATCCGCAAGGTGATTGTGGGGCAGGACGAAGTGATCGAAAACCTGCTGATCGCACTTTTCTGTAAGGGACACTGTCTTTTCGTTGGCGTCCCCGGTCTGGCAAAGACCCTGCTGGTGAGCACACTGGCCAGGGCGCTCAACCTCAATTTCAGCAGAATCCAGTTCACACCCGATCTGATGCCCTCGGACATCACCGGAACGGATATACTTTATGAAGACCACACGACCAACAAAAGAGAGTTTCGTTTCATCAAGGGTCCCATTTTCTCCAATATCATACTGGCCGATGAAATAAACCGAACCCCGCCAAAAACGCAAGCTGCCCTGCTTCAAGCGATGCAGGAACAGCAAGTGACGGTTGGCGGAAACACTTATGAGCTAGACCAACCCTTCCTTGTTTTCGCGACACAGAATCCAATTGAGCACGAAGGCACCTACCCCCTTCCGGAAGCACAGCTCGACCGCTTCATGTTCATCATCAACGTGACCTATCCCACCATGCAACAGGAGGTGGATATTGCCATGACCACCACATCGGGAATTGATCAGGAACTGGATGTCGTGTTACATGCTGAACAGGTGCAGGAATTGCAGAAACTGGTGCCCAGCGTTCCCGTGTCTGAACATGTAGCGGAATACGCCGTGCGGCTGGTGCAGAGTTCGCGACCGGGTAAAAACGGCGCGACACCCGACTTCATCAACGAGTGGGTCGAATGGGGAGCGGGACCACGCGCATCGCAATATCTGATACTGGGGGCCAAAGCAAGAACTCTAATGGATAATCGAGTGACCGCCACCATCGAAGACGTTCAGAGCGTAGCGCGACAAGTGCTGGAACATCGGTTGATCCTCAACTTCAAAGCCGAAGCCGAAAACATCACCACTAACGACATCATCGAAAAACTTTTGAAGTCCGTCAGCGCATAAACCAGCGTGACACCGCTTCGGGGCACGAAAGCAAAGTTTGAGTATCACTAGCTCAGCATGACAATACGGTGTTCTTTCGTCATTCTGAAGAACAAGGTGACGAAGAATCGCTAGTTGTGCAAAGGTCTATTTAAGGGGAATTTTTACTAAACCAAATCAGCGGATTTCCAGTCGACTTTCAGTTCTTTGACGGTTCCCGAGCGGGTTTTGTAGATGACGTGACCATTCGACTCTCCGTAGAGGAACAAGTCGCGGGTAATTTCTACATCCTGTTTGCAGTACTCGACTATCTTGCCAATCTTGCCTTCCTTGTACCACTGCAACGAGACCAGTCCATCGGCGCTTTTTTTCGCGTTGAGGGTATTTTGTGCCAAGTGATCCAGACTGAGCCGATGATTGAGCAGTCTCTTCACATCGACCAGCATATCAAAAGTGGTGATCTCCTGAAGGTCGAAATCCCTGGCATAGGGCTGGAGGACCGGATAATCGAATCCAATTACATTAAACCCTACCACAAGGTCGGCCATGCGAAGTTTAGCCACCAACCGATCAGCCTCATTTTCCAGATAGCTGAAGTGTTTTTGTTCCAGGCTATCCCACACCACCCCGACTGCCAGTTTCATGAGATGGGTGTTTCCCCAGCCACCAACGTCAGCGGCACTTTTTTGAGTCTCCAAATCGAAATAGAGTACGCGAGGCGCCTGCGAGTCTGGCGAGACGACTTTGATGTCTATTTTTTCCGATTCTTCGGGCTCTGCGAACAGGTCAAGCTGGTCTGGCATATCGGCCTCAATCAGCATTAAAATGGTTTTTCTCGCACTCTATCATCCCCCACAATCAAATCAAGAGAAATCATAATAACTTATTATAATATAAAGAGTTATTCAATAAGAACAAAAACTCTTTTCGGCCTTGATTGAACGCTGGCGAATCAGGCTCGAAGCCCTTTAAATCAATTAAAGTTTGGTCATTTAGAAGCCGACAAAGCCATGAAGAGAGCAAGCGGCCCAAATTCCCTCTAGAGACCTCGTCTGATGGCAACAAACGCAGTATTCAGCATCAACTCCAACCTAGACACTCAGGACATCATCACTAAGATGGTTTTGCTGGAAGCTCGTCCGATGGACCTGGTCGAGGCCAAAAAACAGATTGAGGAACAGAAGCTATCGAAGGAATCGATAACAACGACCTTGCAAAAAAAGGAACGTATATCAATAAAACCCATGACGTTATAAATGAGTTGTCGCTGGCCCTCGATTTACAAAAGGGCGGTGAGGTCTCCCATAAACTGGAGACGTTGTATCAGTTCATACTCCATCAACTGACTCTGGCAAATATCAAATCAGATCGAAAAGTTCTTGAAACCATACTCAACGTACTTGTTCCATTACAGGAAGCCTGGGTCGAGTTATTTGCCAAAAGCCAAAACAACGAGATATCCGATACCCCTATCGAGCCCCCTCCTGAAACACCGTCCAGAAACATAGCTTCGCAAGGTTAACCCAAATCAACTTATTTAAATTTTTAAAGCTTTACCTGCACCTGTTAGTCACTCGACAGAAAAATCAAAACACAAAACCATTCGTTTACACTCTCCCCCCAATTAACCGCATTTTATTTTGACAAGCTATGCCAGCTATGTTAAAAGTTTGCATCTTTTGAACAGAACGTCCTTACGGAGCGTCTTCCATCATTTTTTTAATTTTGTTACTGCCATGAAAATTCACGAGCATCAGGCAAAAGAAATTCTTGCGAAACACGGAGTTCCTGTCCCCAACGGAATAGTCGCGGACACCCCTGCGGAAGTTGAGGCGGCGGCGAGTAAGCTGGGAACTGATGTCGTCGTGGTCAAGGCGCAGATTCATGCCGGTGGACGCGGAAAAGGTGGCGGTGTCAAACTTGCTAAAAGTCCGGCAGAAGCCAAAAAGGTCGCCAACAAGATTATAGGAATGACTCTGGTCACGCCGCAAACAGGACCGGAAGGACGAAAGGTCAAGAAGGTCCTTGTTGAAGAAGGCATGCCCATTGACAAAGAACTTTACATGGGAATACTTCTGGATCGGCAGACCAGTCGCGTGATGATCATGGCCAGCGAAGCGGGCGGTATGGAAATTGAGGAAGTCGCGGCCGACACACCAGAGAAGATCATTAAAGAACATGTTGATCCCATCACTGGCGTTAAACCCTATTTAGCCAGAAAAGTTGCCTTTGCCCTCAACCTTAAGGGTGACGCACTCAAAAAAATGATTCCTTTCATAATGAACCTATATCAGGCTTTCATTAAAGAAGATTTCGATATGCTGGAGATTAACCCTCTCATCATCACTAAAGATGACCGGGTTCTGGCTCTGGATGCAAAGGTAACTATCGACAGCAATGCGTTGCACAGACAAAAAGAGACAATGACCTACCGTGACCTGGACGAAGAAGATCCAATGGAAGTCGAAGCCAGCAAGTTCAATTTGAACTACATCAAGCTGGACGGGAACATTGGTTGTATGGTCAATGGCGCTGGACTGGCTATGGCAACAATGGACATCATCAAGCATTCGGGTGGTGAACCTGCGAACTTTTTGGATGTAGGCGGCGGAGCCGATGAGGAAATGATTGAGAATGGATTCCGCATTTTGTTATCCGACCCGCATGTTCAAGGAATCTTCATCAACATATTCGGCGGTATCCTGCGTTGCGATATTCTGGCTCGTGGGGTTGTGGGAGCGGCGAAAAAATTAAAAGTCAAGGTACCTATCGTTGTACGGATGGAAGGAACTAACATGGAAGAAGGACACAAAATTCTCGATGATTCTGGAATCGATGTTATTGTGGCCGATGGCATGAAAGATGGCGCACAAAAAATGGTAAAGGCGGTCAAATGAGTATTCTAGTTGACGAAAAAACGAGATTGATCGTTCAGGGAATCACCGGACGCGAAGGACAGTTCCATGCCGAGCAGTGCATGAAGTATGGCACCAAGGTGGTTGGCGGAGTCACCCCAGCCAAGGGTGGTCAAACCGTGCTGGGAAAAGTTCCCGTCTTCAACACCGTGCGCGATGCGGTTAAAAAGACAAAAGCCAATGCCACGATGATCTTCGTGCCCCCCCCGTTCGCCTCCGATGCCATTCTTGAGGCCGCAGACGCGGGAGTCGAACTGATCATATGCATCACAGAAGGCATTCCAGTATCAGACATGGTTGAGGTATGGCGCTACATCCAAACCAGTAACTCACGCTTGATCGGACCCAACTGTCCGGGCATCATTTCTCCAGGGAAATGCAAAATTGGCATCATGCCGGCCCATATTCATAAAAAGGGGAATATCGGTATCATTTCCAGAAGCGGAACGCTCACCTACGAAGCCGTGGGCCAGTTGACTACTCTGGGCCTGGGCCAGTCTACATGTGTAGGCATTGGCGGTGACCCGATTATAGGCACCCGGTATATCGATACGTTACAACTTTTTCAGAAAGACCGCGGCACGAAAGCCATCTGCATGATCGGCGAAATAGGCGGAACAGCTGAAGACGAAGCCGCCTACTACATCAAAAAAAATGTCACCAAACCAGTGATCGGATTCATCGCCGGTCAAACCGCTCCTCCGGGTCGACGTATGGGTCATGCAGGAGCGATCATCTCTGGAGGACAGGGAACGGCTGAAGAAAAGATGAAGGTCATGCGCCGTTGCGGCATCAAAGTTGTGAAAAGCCCTGCCGACCTCGGCAAAACCATCGCCAAAGTTTTATAACAAGCACGCATCCCCTCTTTTCGCTTTACCCGCATCCCGTTAAAAAACTGCACCCTCAAGCAAGTAACGTCATCTAATACCCATGTCTGAGGAAAAGTGTCCTAAATGCGGCTATGAAAATGTTACCCAGTCTGCCTGGTGCGAAAAATGTCTGCATCATTTTAAAGATCATGGGAAAGACAAGGTCCTTAGCTGTCCTCACTGTTTTCATCCGAACGAATACAAAGATGATTTCTGCGAGTCTTGTCACGAACCTCTAAAACCCGGTCAGTGGGAATAAAAAATCAGTTCATAGTTCTTGGTTCTTAGTTCCTGGAAGGTGCCGTTTCACTCACTCAGTTTTATAAGCAAGTGAATTGACCTGGATCTCATAATCGAGGGAGTCAAACTGTGTGCTCTTGCGGGTGCTGTCAAAATGCAGGTTGGCATAGATGGTGATGATCGCGTGCAATGCTTCGTGAGCGTCCATTCCCTGGTCAGTCAAACGCTTGTAGGCGATGGCAACATATTCCGGGTTCCCTACCTGAAGCTGACGATCAACAATCACATGTAAAACAGTATGCACAAAAGGATTCACGATCATGCCGTTGATCTCCCTGGGAATGGAAGCCAAATCGCCTTCCTCCCAGATAGAGTCAAACTCGGGGTGCAGTTCGAGAACGCTTGCTATACGTTCATCCAGCTCTTCGGTGGGCCGTCCTTCGCTTTTGTCCGCCGCAACGCGAAGGATGCGCTGTTGAGATTCCTTATCAAAATCCATAGTCTAAAATTTCTTTCCAAGAGAAGGCGAATCAAACGCATAAAATAACTGCGCAATTAATTAATCAGATGCTGAAAAACGGTCAGGGGTTCATAAAAGGCCTAGTTTCATGGAGTTTCAGAGAAATGCGTCCGTCGCTCCCTTCCACCGCCGCCATAAACCATGAACACCCGCTTGCCCTGACGAACATGATATTTTGCCCAGGCAGGGGACTTCCCCTCGTAGCAGGCTTCAGAATCACTTCCTTCAGCTCTGAGAAAATCCGGGTAATCCAGACCCGCGTCATAAACATCGACTAAAAGACAATCCGAATTGAATCCGGAACCTGAAAAACTGATTTCACTCAAAAAAGATTCGATCTCAGCCGGATCGTTAAGTTCTATAGCTTGCATGTTGGGATTAATTTGGAGATTCTTTCTGGGTTGAAAAATTTTTTCATCGGAGCCCGATTCCAGTTTGTCTACGTTCCCCGATTTGTTAGTATCTTGAATTCAAGAAGGTCATATTAACACAAGGTCACATGCTCGACAAATTGAGCATGGGCACCTTTTACTCAGGTTGAAATAATGCTTGTTCAGGAAAATCTTTATCTCACCCGAAGCGCAACAGACGGCCAAGGCGGCCAACAGTTTTTGTACAAAGTCAATCAATATGGGATATCAGCGATAAGTCGCCCTCAGGAGGAGATTTCGCAAATCCACTGGGATGTGGAAGTTATTAAGTACCACGAAACGAAAACTATCAAATTCGATATCTGCCACGACACCCAATTGGCAGAAAAAACATTGACTTTTTATAACGATACATCCCTCAATGAGTTTCTGGAAAAGGCTTTTGAATATTTCAATGAATTAAGTACTTTGAATGATATGATCGCTAAAAACGAATAAGCTTGGAAGAGGAATTTAAAGGTCCTTAAGTCTTGACAAAGCGAGGGTTTGTTTCTAATATAGGCCTCTTCTGCAAGGCCCTGATCACCATCCTGATTGGCGATGTTTTTGTCAGGGCAGAGCTTTACTGAAGTTTTTGATTAATCAGGCTTAAATAATCTTACTATTACGGGACGTGCAAGCTCCCGGAAGAAGTTACATTACATAAACGGAGGAGTTGTATGTCCAACCTAAATGCCCAAGAAGAAGGGAAAACAGCAGACTGGGTACCTGCAGGTGATATGCAGGAAGAGATTTCCCTTGAAGAAATGCTGAAACTGCCGCGGGAAACGATTTTTATGACGGGAAGTGAAGCTGCCCGGGAATCTATCCGCAGAGCCAATGTCGACATGGCTATCGCCTACCCCATCACCCCGCAGTCGGAAACCATGCAACAGGCAGGTTATTTATACGATGAGGGCTATATCAAGGATTATTATCGTGCGGAAGAAGAGATTGGTGCCTTTTCCGCCATAAGCGGCGCTTCCCGTGCGGGTGTTCGAAGTCTCACCGCTACTTCAGGCCCCGGCCTGATGAGAGGTATGGAAGCGATCAGTTCCTGGCCGGGAGCGCGTACGCCGATTGTTATGCTCGATATGTGTCGGGTTATTAACACACCTCTGGCTATTCAGCCTGACAACATAGAAATTTCGTTTTTGCTCAATACCGGCATGTTGGTCTTACATGGTGAAAACCAGCAGGACTTTTACGATTTCCCGCTGGCGGCATTTATGGTCAGTGAACAGGTCGATGTGACCTTGCCCTGTACCGTCGCCGTTGATGGTTTCTTTGTAACTCATGCCCGCGGTAACGTCTCAATAGTTGACAAAAAGTATAAACTACCAGCCCGGGATGGCTGGAAGTCTGCTGTGCCTGCAATGGATAACGAAAATCCACCAGCACGTTTGTCCCGTGACGCTCCAATCCAGAAAAGTAACTTTATTAGTTACCATATGCACTCAAGCTGGCAGCAGGAAGTGTTCTCAGCTGTGGAACGTTCGGCAAAATATTTTGATAAGTATCTTGGCGGTCTGATCGAAGTTGTCAACCCGGGTGCCGATGAGATGATCATCGCTTCAGGTGCGGCGGTATCTCAGGCTCGTGAAGCAGTGCGTCAGGAAGAGGAAAAAGGCAACAAGGTTGGCCTGATCAAGGTCAAAACCATTCGCCCATGGCCTCGACAGCAAATCATTGATGCGGCAAAGCATGCTAAAACAATCCTGGTTCCGGAATTCAACCATGCTGGCTGGTTACATAAAGAAGTGTGTGCCACCCTGTATGGACATAGTAAAGGTACCATATACAACGGACCCAGAGTGTTTGGTGGTATGACCATGCCGACTGAAATGATTCTTGACTGGTTGGCTGAGATCCGAAACAAAACAGGTTCTAAAAACCTTTTTGTGTAATGGGTGTAAGTTATCCATTACGGCAGTGAGCCGAGATGGATTGATCCTTCACAGGATTAATCTTCTGGCTGTTAGATTGTGATCACGGTTTTATTAAACCGAAAAGATATATAACTTACTTAAACAACTTTTATTAAAAGGGGAAAAATCATGTCCCTCGATACAGTAAAACCCTCTCCAGGTTTTTTGGAGCATTTGCCGATTGAGTACAAAGACCTCATTGAGCACGGTCCCTACGGTGAGCAAAAAAAAGTAACTGAAATGGGAAAGTTCAAAGAACTGATCGAAGAACATCCCATGTGCGCCGGATGCGCTATGAGTCTGTTCATCAGACTGGTTTTTATTGGCCTGCCCAAGCCCGAACATACGGTAATGGTTGGCACCGCGGGTTGTGGTCGATTGGCCATTTCACAGGGCAACATCCCATTTGTCTACGGTAATTACGGCGACACCAATGCGGTGGCCACCGGCATAAAACGTGGCCTGGAGCTTCGGTTCCCGGAGCAGGATAAGGACGTAGTCGTCATGTGTGGTGATGGCGGCTTGGTAGATATTGGATTCCAAGGTCTTATGCACAGCTGGTTCCGTCATGAGAAGTTCACCACGATCATGCTCGACAACGAAACCTACGGTAATACAGGTGGACAGGAAAGCGGTATGACTCAGAAGGGACAGATCATGAAAATGTCTCCGCGAGGTAAAAAAGATGACAAAATGGATATGATGGGTTTGGCAGAGGTGGCTAATCTGGATTATGTTGCCAAGATTACCCCTACCAACCCAAGCCGGGTTGTCCGTACCGTGAGACGTGCAGTCATGGTTGCCCGTGAGTTTGGAGCGACTTTTATTCAGGCGTACACTTCTTGCAATATTGAGTACTCTATTCCAACCCCTGACGTAATGCAGGATGCGTTTGACATGGAAAAGAAGAACTACGGTTTTGAAGAAAAAATTTCAGATCGTGCCAAAGCATTTTTGGATGAAATTGAAAAGAAAGATAAAAAGAAAAAGAAGAAATAACCAGGAGGAGAATCATGTCAGTACAGCGTTATAATGTCCGCATGGCGGGACTTGGAGGCCAGGGCGTGGTCACTGCCTCGCATATTCTGAGTAACGGGGTAGTTATTTCTGGAGGCCATAGTTCGCTTGTTCCTTTTTTCGGTTCAGAAAAGCGTAATGCGCCTGTAGAAAGTTATGTCCGAATTTCCAAGGATGTCATTTACGAGATCGGCGAAATCATCTTCCCGAACATCATCATGATTTTCCACCCATCGGTTATCACTTTGGGGAAATCGTACACGATGCCTTTTTACACCGGACTGAAAGAAGGGGGAATCATCCTCATCAACAGCAAGACCCCCATCAAATTTAGCGCTGACGAACAACGGGAAATGGATGCTCTGAATGCCAAGGTATACTATGTCCCTTGCACAGAAATCGCTAATGAAGTCGCTAAAACAGAATTGGCCACTAACATGGCCATGTGTGGAGCGATTGCTGCAGTTTTTGGAATACCTGATGTCAAATCACTCGGAGCTTCTGTTAAAGATCGGTTTATCGGTAAAGGAATCGTTGTTTCTGGTGGAACCGCGGCTCTGGATAGCGCGATTGAGAAAAAGTTCGCCAAGAAAGCAAAGCTTCTCGAAGCTAACATGAAAACATTACGTGCCACCTATCAGTATGTGATCGATCAGGGCTGGGCTCACAAAGATGCCGTGCTTCCTGAGGAAGAGGCACTTGCTGTTTAATCTTTTTTACTGGAGATAACATGTATTACATTGCTGAAGTGGACAAAGGTATTTGTTCAGCGAAAAATTGCCATCTGTGCACAACATACTGCCCAGAGACTAACTGCATCAATTACAGTGAAAAAGATAAGTCGGCCTATATTTCTGTAGATCGATGCAAGGCATGTGAAATCTGTGTATATATTTGTCGCGATGTAGCAAAGAACGATGCGATCAAAATGAAATGGATTGAAGAACTTGACGAAGGTTTCGTGATCAAGAAATCCGGCGTTGTTCTGCGTTAATTTCGTTTACGTAGTTTTTTAAAAAAGGTATTTGAGCACCAGCAAGCTCAAATGCCTTTTTTTTATCCAACAACCTTATTGTAAAAAAACATACTATTATGGAAAAAACATTTGCCATCATTAAACCGGACGCTGTTGAAAGAAACCTTATCGGAAAAATTCTGGAACGCATAGAGTCGAGGGGTTTCCGAGTAGTTGCCATGAAACGAGTCCTGCTCACCTTGCCAATAGCTCAAGGTTTTTATCATGTCCATAAAGAGCGACCTTTTTTCAAGGACCTGACAGAGTATATGTGTACTGGCCCGGTTGTACTGCTTGTATTTGAGAAAGAGGGCGCGATCAAAGCATGGCGCGATTTGATGGGAGCGACAAACCCGGCAGATGCGGATGCTGGAACTATTCGCAAAGATTTTGCCATCGATCTGGAGAAAAATTCGGTCCACGGGTCGGATGCGCCGGATACTGCGGCCTTTGAAATTTCATACTTTTTCAGCCAGACAGAAATTTCGTCCTGATTGCTTCCAAGCCTAATCACAGGAACTCCTCATGCGAGGCATAAAAAAACTCATAATCGCATTATTTACTATAGGGTTATTGATTGTGGGATTTCTGCGCCCTGACTCGGCTATCGCTGAATATAAATATCAGCTATACCAAAATCATGAGAGTTTTGGTATCCTTGTATTTCCAGCGGAAAATATATTTGCGGAATTGGATGAATTTATTCAAAAATCAGGATTTAACTCTGTAGAATCAGGTCATTCTATCATGAGGTTTGGGCCAAATAACGAAAACCAGACTTATATGATGCCGGAATCGGTTCAGAAAAAACATTCTATGGACCGCTTTATTATTCTTCAAGTCCTTGCCCAGAAAAATATTCTTATCGGTATTTTTGACCCCGAATGGGGACTGACACTCCCAAGCGCTATCTATCAACTGGATGGACTGAAAGAAAATATCCCGAAAACCTTAAATATATTCAGGGAACAGCTCAACAAAAGAGAAACCCGACGGCATGAGTCTCAAGATTCCAGATGGATGAGACTTTTTACCACCCATGCTGTTACCATATATAAGAACCCTCTCTTTTTTAGTAAACAGCATTAGGAGATAACTATATGCCTTTTTACGACTATCATTGTGAAAAATGTAAGGAAACCTTCGAGGTTCTGCAAAAAGTGTCTGATGAACCCCTCACTAAATGTGAAAAATGTGAGGGGCCGATACAGAAAGTGGTCAATAATATGACATTTCATCTTTACGGACCGGGCTTTTACTCAACAGACAATAAACGAAAATATTTAAAGTAACGGAGACATCTCTACACGACTGTCCCCTGCCCTATGATATTTATTACACGAAAACACGAGTTTTGTGCCAGCCACCGCCTGTTTAACCCCAGTTTTTCTGATGAGAAAAATGAGGCCACTTTTGGCCTATGCAATAATCCCAACGGACACGGACATAATTACGTCCTGGAGGTTACACTGTCGGGCGAAGTTTGCGATGACACTGGAATGGTGTTCGACCTGAAAGAACTTAAAAAATTAACAAAACAGGAAATAATCGATAAAGTAGACCATAAAAACCTGAATATCGATGTCGATTTTTTGAATGATATTATTCCAACTGCTGAAAATCTTGCGATCAGATTCTGGGAACGATTAGAACCCAAAATCACAAAAGGCAGTTTATACGAAATCAAACTATACGAATCTGAACGTAATTTTGTTGTCTATAGAGGGGGAAAACCGTGAGCCTAACAACCGAAGAAGTTGGACTGCGATCATTAATTGAACAGGTTTTAAGTTCTCTTGGTGAAGACCCTAAACGGGAAGGCTTATTGAAAACCCCTGAACGTGTAGAGAAATCTCTAAAGTTTTTAACCAGCGGTTATCAGGTGAACATTGATGAACTGGTCAATGGTGCGCTTTATAACGAAAACTATAATGAAATGGTGATTGTCAAAGATATCGATGTGTTCAGCCTTTGCGAACATCATATGCTTCCCTTTGTAGGAAAATGTCATGTAGCTTATCTTCCTCAAGGTAAGATCATCGGGTTGAGCAAAGTTCCCCGCCTGATTGATGTTTTCAGCAGGCGTTTACAGGTTCAGGAACGATTGACCACACAAATCGCGAAATGTCTGCAGGAGATTCTCAAACCCAGTGGTGTGGCTGTGGTGATCGAAGCCATGCACCTTTGCATGTCAATGCGTGGTGTAGAAAAACAAAACTCCTATACCACCACCAGCTCCATGTTAGGGTGTTTCAAAGAAGATGCGCGAACACGCGCTGAATTTCTCAGCTTGATAACACCAGCTAAATCTCAACTTTAAAAGTCACCCCACATTAAATACTTCTATATTAATAGGATATGGCGCATTCTTCAGGGTTTGACAAGTTAAAACAGACAAAGATATAATGAGCGGTAAATAAACCCTGAAAAGGATCCTACCCTCTCTTGAATCAAAACATTTCGAAAGAACTTCTCCGAGAAAATATCAACCACATTCCTGAACTTTTCGGTACTCAGGACATCAACCTCAAACAAATTGAAAAAAAGTTTGGGGTCCGTATCACCACCCGCGAAAACCAGATCAATATAAAAGGCGATGCCAAATCGGTTAATGCTGTCGACACTCTTATATCTCAGCTGGAAGACCTTGCGGTTTCGGGTCATGCTATCAAAAATGGTGACATCAAATTCGCGATCCGTCTGGTGGCAGAAGATAACGCCGTTAACCTGAAAGCTATTTTTTCAGAGCGGATAACAGTCTCGCCCAAAAAAGGATTCATCACGCCAAAAAGTCCAACACAAAGAGAATTCATTCAATCGGTCAGACAGGCCGATATTGTATTAGCCATTGGACCGGCAGGAACAGGAAAAACTTATCTTGCGGTAGCGCTGGCAGTCGAAGGTCTTCTTAAAAAACAGTTCAAAAAAATTATTCTGGTTCGCCCCGCAGTAGAGGCGGGCGAAAAACTAGGCTTCTTACCCGGTGACATCGCGGAAAAAATCAATCCCTACTTCATGCCGCTTTACGATTCTCTCGATGATATGATGGAATCTGGCAGGGTCACCGAACTCATGGAAGATGGTATCATTGAAATCGCGCCGTTAGCCTATATGCGTGGCCGCACGCTCAATGATTCATTTGTAATACTTGATGAAGCGCAAAATTCCACAAAGGAACAAATGAAAATGTTTCTTACGCGACTTGGATTTCGCTCGAAAATGGTGGTTACGGGAGACATAACTCAAATCGATCTGGACCACTCTATAGACTCTGGTCTGATTCAGGTCCAAACTCTTCTCGAAAATATTAATGGAATCAAGTTCACCCACTTCAACGAAAATGATGTGGTAAGACACGACCTGGTAAAAGAAATCATCAATGCCTACAGCCAAAACAGATCAGGCCGATGATTTAAATTTTAAGGCAATTGTTTGATGCAAATTGATATATGTGATAACCAGACTGAATGTGCCATCGACTGCGATAAGCTAGAAGGCGTAATCAGAAATATTTTAATTCCACTGGAATGCCTGGAAAAGGAAGTCAGTATCTTGTTAGTCGATGATAAAAGGATGCGAGAACTCAATAAGCAATATCGTGACCTGGACCAGACCACCGATGTCCTCTCCTTCCCGCAGAATGACGGGGAGGAAGAAGGGCTGAGTCCGCACTTGCTTGGAGATGTGGTAATATCAACTGCAACTGCCCGCAGGCAGTCTACAGAACATGGATTGTCCCTGGAAGAAGAGTTGGTGCTTTTGCTCATCCACGGCATCCTTCACCTTCTTGGATATGATCACGAGCGATCTGAAAAAGAAGCTCGCCTTATGAAGGAAAAAACCCGTGATTTATTCCACCAGATTTTCCCAAACAAGGAACTGGCAGACTCCTGCGAATTTTAATCGAACTGATAATGGGTGGGTAGCTTATGGAACGCCTCTGGGCCCCCTGGCGCATGGAATACATTACCAAGGATAAGTCGAATGAGTGCATTTTCTGCACCCTGCCTAAAGCTGGCGATGATGAAGAGAGTTTTATCCTTTTTCCGGGTAAAGACTGTTTTGTCCTCATGAATATTTTCCCCTATAATAACGGTCACCTCATGGTTTCCCCATATCGTCACATCGCCTGCATTACGGAGCTTGATAAGAACGAGTCCAGCGAAATGACCGCGCTCACAAACAGTTGCATCGAAATTCTCCGCGCCGTCAACAATCCTGACGGTTTCAACGTGGGATTCAATATGGGGAAAAGTGCCGGAGCAGGTTACGATGAGCATATCCACAATCATATTGTTCCCCGATGGGCTGGGGATACTAATTTCATGCCGGTTCTTGCTGAAACCAGAGTCCACCCGGAACACTTGCGAAAAACATATGAAAAGCTTGTTCCTCATTTCAAAAACCTGAGCCTGTAATCATAGACTCATGAAATCCGCCACTCAAAAATTATCCAAAGCAGACGAAACCCCAATGATGCAACAGTACATAAGCATCAAAAGGGATTACCCGGACTCCATTCTGTTTTTTCGTATGGGCGATTTCTATGAGATGTTTAACGAGGATGCCACGATAGCATCGCGGGTTCTGGAAATAGCCCTCACCTCCAGAAATAAAAACAAGGACAACCCAATTCCCATGTGCGGAATTCCTCACCATTCATCTAAAAACTATATTGCCAAACTTATTAAATCCGGTAAAAAAGTTGCCATCTGCGAACAAACAGAAGACCCAAAATTCGCAAAAGGTCTAGTTAAGCGTCAGGTAGTCAGAGTGGTAACGCCCGGAACGGTTCTTGATGATAACCTGCTCGATCCCAAACAAAATCAGTTCCTTGTCTCGGTTCATTCGGAGGCGAAAGGATGGGGACTGGCCGCTCTTGACATCACCACCGGACTATTCAAGATAACAGAGCTTCATGGCGACAACGCGGAATCACTTTTAGCAGATGAATTGGAGCAGTTCGATCCTAGAGAAATTATTCTATCGGAGACGGCTACAAACGATGGCAACAGACCTGAATGGTTGCATGGTCGGGAACACAGCCTGCACTCATGCGAAGACTGGACCTTTTCGTACAGCGAAGCTTACCGCCGATTGCTGGAACATTTCAAAACGGGTTCCTTGGAAGGATTCGGTTGCGAAGATTTAAAGCTTGCCGTGTCTGCCGCTGGCGCGCTTATTCGCTACCTGCATGAAACACAAAAGTCGGCGCTCGAACATATCAGCACCATCAATCCTTTCAATGTCCATAACTACATGCTCATGGACCACGCCACTGTGCGCAGTCTGGAACTGGTGGAATCGAGCGAAGGGGGCCGAAAAAGTTCCTTACTGGATTTGCTCGACCTCTCGCAGACCCCAATGGGAGCACGTCGTATTAGAGAGTGGATTCTCAAACCCCTGATCGACATAAACTCCATAAGCGAACGTCTGAATCAAGTGGATATATTCAGAAACGACCCGATGTTAAGGCAGGACATACGAGAGCAATTCAAATCCATGTACGACTTGGAACGACTACTGAGCCGCGTTTCGCTGTCAGCTTGTAACGCACGCGACCTCATCGCGTTGAAAACCTCACTTTCGGTTTTGCCCCGCCTGCTGGAACTTTTAAACCAGAGCGGAAATGAAATATTAAATTCCTTCACCTCATCCTGGGACAACCTTGAGGAGGTGCATAAACTCCTTGAACAAAAAATCATTGATGATCCGCCTTTCAACCTTAAGGAAGGAAATCTCATTAAACCAGGATGTGACTCAGAGCTGGATCGACTCAAGTCAATAACACGCGACGGGAAAAACTGGATCGCTCAACTGGAAACCAGAGAAAAGGAGCGTACTGGAATTTCCGTTTTAAAAGTTGGTTTCAACAAGATATACGGCTACTACATAGAGATCACCAAAAAAAATCTAGACCGGGTACCGGAGGAATACATCCGCAAGCAATCACTGGTCAATGTAGAGCGTTTCATTTCTCCGGAACTCAAGGAATACGAAGTGGAGATAACGGGAGCGACAGAAAAAGTCACTGAGCTGGAACAGAATATCTTTCAGCAAGTCCGGAAAGAAGTAGCATCACATGGAACGCGGATACAACACATGGCCCGTGTCATCTCCCATCTTGATGCGATCATATCTTTTGCCGAAGCAGCTCATCGCTACAATTATTCAAGGCCGGAGATTGATGAGCAAACCGATCTTAAGCTTAAAAACGGAAGACACCCTCTCATAGAACGCATCATCCCGGAAAACCAGTTCATCGCCAACGATACCCAGTTGAATAGCACAGACGATCAAATTATGATTATCACCGGACCCAACATGGCGGGAAAATCCACCTACCTACGACAGGTCGCCTTGATCACGCTGATGGCGCAAGTTGGGAGTTTTGTCCCCGCAGATTCGGCCCACATAAGCATCGTTGACAGAATCTTCTCACGCGTTGGGGCTCAGGACCACCTGCAAAAGGGTATGTCCACCTTCATGGTGGAAATGAATGAAACGGCCAACATCCTGAACAACGCCACTGATAAAAGCCTCATCATCCTGGATGAAATTGGTCGCGGTACCAGCACTTTTGACGGAATCAGCATTGCATGGTCAATCGTTGAATACCTTCACGGCGATGATTCGACTGGTGGACCCAAAACTTTGTTCGCTACCCACTACCATGAGTTAACAGATCTGGCTTTGGTATTGAATGGAGTAAAGAACTTTAACGTGCAGGTTAAGGAATGGAACGATGAGATAATTTTTCTGCGAAAAATTGTTCCGGGAGGAGCAGACAAGAGCTATGGCATCCAGGTTGCGAGGTTGGCAGGACTGCCAGACAAGGTGCTCCGCAGAGCCCGCGAAGTTTTGTTTAATCTGGAAAAGAGTGAATTTGATGAAGTGGGGATCCCTAAGATATCACGTTCCGATGAAAATATAGTTTCTCCCCAATCACAACAACTGGGCTTGTTTGGAGAAACTGCACATCCTGTTATTAAACATTTAGAAAAAATAGAACCCGATGACCTGTCACCACGGCAGGCTATGGATGCTTTATACGATCTTAAACGCCTACTAAGGAAATCCCTGTAATGAACATATTAGTCACTGGTGGGGCAGGATTCATTGGGTCACAAGTAGCCGATGCCTATATCGAACATGGCCACCATGTGGTAATTATCGACAACCTGTCAACAGGCCGGAAGGAATTTATCAATTCAAAAGCTATCTTTTATGAAGCTGATATTACCGATCCTTCTGTAGCAGAAATCATAAGAAATGAAAATATCCAGGTAATAAACCACCACGCCGCCCAAATTTCTGTCCACGATTCAGTCAAAGACCCGGTCGCAGACGCTAAGTCCAATATTATTGGCACTTTACAACTTCTACAACATACTGTATCATCTGGAGTTGGAAAGTTCATATTTGCCTCTACCGGTGGAGCGATCTACGGAGAGCAGGATTATTTTCCGGCTGACGAAGAACATCCTCTAAAGCCAACCAGTCCATACGGACTTTCCAAGTTGAGTGTTGAGGGCTACCTGAGGTTCTATCAAGAACAGTATGGCCTCAGTACTACCGTCCTTCGTTACGGAAATGTTTTTGGTCCGCGACAAAACCCTCATGGTGAAGCAGGAGTAGTCGCTATTTTCTGTAATCGGCTGTTAAAAGACCAAACCCCTGTGATCAATGGGGATGGAGAGCAGACGCGCGACTATGTTTTTGTCGGAGATGTCGTCCGTGCCAATGTAATGGCTCTTGGGCCGGACTGTTCGGGCATCTTCAACGTAGGAACTGGACGAGAAACAACTGTTAACGAACTGACTCGATCTCTGTTGCAGGGAGCCGATTCAGATATTGCCCCGCAAAACGCGCCGGGGCGTAGATACGAACAGCGTAGAAGCTGTCTCGATTGCAAAAAAATAAAAGATTCACTGGCATGGGAGCCGAAAGTTTCCCTGGAGGAAGGGCTCGTTGAAACTTACAAATTTTTTACAAATAATAAAAACTAAATCCCGCTATATTGCGTTAACAACCGCAATGCTGGCGTGGTTCGCCCTGTCCGCAGTGGCGTGGGCAGAGTCGCCCTCACTCGTGAACATTGGTGTCGGCACAAAAGGAAAAACCGTGGTGATGCATGCCCGGCTGGTGGATGGCTTTACTGATAGTATTCAGGAAGCCATCGAGAGCGGTGTGGCCATGACATTCACCTATCAGATTGAACTCCGACAAGAAAGCGCAGTCTTACGCGACTCTCTGGTAAGCTCCAATACCGTACAGCACACAATAAAATATGATTCACTGAAAAAGGTATATCGCTTTTCAGAATTTGGGAAAGGTGTCAAGCGCAAGATCATCACACGAAACAAGGAAAACTACCAGAAGAGGATGCTCACACTGGAAAATATCCCTATTGCTTCGATCAGGCGTTTGGATCCCAGCGAAAGATATTATATTAGAGTTAAGGCAGATATTGAGACCGACCGACTCTGGTTTCCTTTCAACTACCTGTTTTTCTTTCTCCCGTTCAACGACTTCAATGCCTCTTGGGCAGAATCCTCTCCCCTCTCCATAGACCCGGACATAACACTTGCTGGAGAGAAATTTAACGGCGACACCCAACGCCAAAGCAAAAATGCATCCAGAAGCGTGAACTCCGTTGTCCGATCCTTTAATAAATAGATAAAAAAACACGCCTTACTACCTACACAACTCTAAGCATTTTAGGTTGCGTCACCCCCCACCCCCGACACTAATCTTCTACGTTAGCTCTGCGCAAACGCATTTGCCCATGGCATGAAAGTTAATGAAGAGACTATTATACGCGCTCCGAAGGGGTGCCCACGCCAGTAGCGGTATCAAAATTTCATGTCAGAATTGCGCTGGGTTTTGGGCCTTGTTGAAAGTTTGACGGTTGTGTCAAACTACTGTAATCTAAATAAGTTAATAACCTTGAAAGAGCCAACAGCCCCAATGCCGTCTGACCCTTCAATAAATAACCCAGAGTATCACGGGCCTTCTGAAGAACTGACCCGGCAAAAGAAACGTCGCACATGGCGAACCATCGCGTGGATCCTGTTGACGTTGATCGGACTCACCTATCTGGAAAACCATTTTATTCAACAGCAATCCCCCGCATCGACAGGAACCAACCTCGCTGTCCTCATCGTTTTTAATATTATCCTCATCCTTCTATTCGTTCTGATTGTTCTGATTGCCCGCAATCTGGTCAAGGTATACAACGAACGCAAAAGCAAAATCCTGGGCTCCAAGTTTCAAACGAAACTCATCATCGCGTTTCTTATTCTGTCACTGGTGCCATCCATTTTGTTATTTACCGTAGCGAGTAAATTATTCACCCTTACCATCAGCAGCTGGTTCAACATACAGGTGGAACAAACCCTTCGCCAGTCTATGGACGTAGCGCAGGACTATTACGCGCTTATGGAAAAAACAGCCTTTTCACGCGCACAAAAAATAGAAGGGTTTATCATCAAGGATGAACTCTTCCTGCAGGAAAAGCGTTACCTGCTGAATTCACTGATTCATCAAAAAATGAAAGAATATGAACTGGGCGGAATTATTCTTTACGACAATAATCGAAAGGCTGTTGCTTCCAGGATTGATAAAAAAGGCGCTCCCTATGCCGAAAGCATTGACTTTCAGGATTTACTGGAAAAAAGCGTCGAAGGAGAAGGGATCTCTGAGTTTCGCACATCAAGCCAGGGAAATTACCTTGCTGTATCCAAACCGTTAACTGAGAAGACAGGGGATCAAGTCACCCTATGGGGATATATCCTCACGCTGACCTCTATTCCGGGTAGCACCCAGCACAAAATTCAAACGATACAAAACACATTTGAGAATTATAAACAACAGAAATTCCTCCAACTTCCGGTTTCAGGTAGTTACTACATTACATTTTTAATGATCACCTTACTGATTCTGTTTTCCGCCATTTGGCTTGGGTTTTATATGGCACGGGGAATCACTGTTCCCATTCAACAGCTAGCAGAGGGTACCCGTCGCATCGCAGGGGGGGACTTAAATTTCCGGGTGGGTGTTCGCGCACAGGACGAAATTGGTTTTCTTGTTGATTCATTCAACCGCATGACCGGACAACTCAACGACAGTCAGCACAAAGTTCAGGCGATAAACGAAAACCTTAAAGCAACCAACATTGAGCTGGACCGCCGCCGCCAGTACATTGAAACAATTCTTGAAAATATAGGCGCAGGGGTTGTGTCCATCGATAAAAGAGGAGGCATAACAACTTTCAATAAGGCCGCCGAAATCATATTAAAGGTGAACGCCAACGAGATATTTGGTTCAAGTTATAAAGATGTTATGGACGCATCCCACCAGAATCCTCTTCGGGAAATGATCCGTAATATGCATCGCAAACAACAAGAGTTTGTCGAAGAACAAATTGAAATCAGAGTAGACGAAAACATATTAAACCTTCTTGTTAATATTCATGTTTTGAAAGATACGGGAAAAAGATATATCGGATTGGTGATCGTATTCGAAGACCTGACAACAATGATTAAAACGCAGAAAATTGCCGCCTGGAAAGAAGTGGCGCAAGGTATCGCGCACGAAATTAAAAATCCTCTCACCCCCATTCAGCTCAATACTCAGCGTCTTAGAAAAAAATATCACGAAGATAAAGCGGGCTTCGCCAAAGTGTTTGAAGAGAGCATCGACATCATATCCCAGGAAGTTGAAGGTATGAAGGACTTACTCAATGAGTTTCTCCGGTTTGCCCGCATGCCTGCTCCCGACCCAAAACCGAATTCTCTACATAAAATTATTGATGACATTCACACTCTATACAGCAACCACGACAAAAATATCGTGATTAAAAAAACCTATGACCCTAATATCCATTATATTAATGTGGATGCTGAACAATTTCGCAGAGTTATGATAAATTTGTTTGAAAATGCGATTGATGCACTGGCTGGAGAAGGACGAATTGAGATAACGACTCACCTAGACAGCACCAATCAAAAAATTGGCATTGAGTTTTCAGATAACGGGATGGGAATCCCTCAGTGTGACAGAGAGAAGCTATTTCTCCCGCATTTTACCACTAAGAAAAGAGGAACAGGACTCGGCCTGGCCATCGTCAACCGGATTGTGGTTGACCATAACGGAACCATCACCGTCCGTGAAAACGATCCCAAAGGAACTATATTTGACATCGAACTCCCCCACACACCCGTCACCTTGAATATAGATTCCTCAGCGCGTACTCATTTACAGAAAACCTCCTCCCTGTTTTAATTTCTCTATAGACGGGCTTTTCATCGCCTCCATTTTAGTTTAAAATTATCTCAATTCGATTATTGAATAATAACTGGTTAGATTATCTGGAAACTGCATTTATGGGCCATATTAAGCTAGAAATTGACGATGAAACTCATCAGCGCCTTAGCATCATGTTTAAAGGTGATAAGAAAGCCATTCACGATTTCGTTGTAAAATCCGTCACCGAAAAACTCGCAGAAATTCCCAACAATGAATCAGAGACAAACGCTGACACAAAATCACCCGATCTAGAGGACTACTTGAAATCAGGAAAGTCAGGTTCCCGTTCCTATGGAATCAAAGGCCAGGGGTGGTAAAACTAATTTAAAATAGAAAAATATTTAAAATGGCCAAAACTCACGACTTACTGATTGGCAAGGAATGGAGAAAAAGCGCACGTACTATCCCGATAGTGAACCCTTTCACCGATGAAGCATTCGCGGATGTGTGCCTTGCTGACACTGCTGAGATAGAAGAGGCTATTGATCTGGCAGATAGAGCATTTGCAAAATCCCGTAACGCCCCCGCCTTTATACGCAGTCGCATATGTGCTGGCGTAGCTCAAGGCATTCGGGATCGCTCGGAAGATTTTGCGCGTACTATAGCAATGGAATCGGGGAAACCGCTGGTTTACGCAAGAGCAGAAGTTATACGGTCCATAAGCACTTTTGAGATCGCCAGCCATGAGGCGCTCCGACTTGATGGCGAAATGCTCACCCTGGATATCGCAGAATCAGCTCGGGGTAAATCGGGGCTCACCAGAAGACTTCCTATTGGTCCTGTTTCTGGAATCAGCCCTTTTAATTTTCCATTAAATCTCGTATCCCACAAGGTAGCTCCCGCACTGGCTTGTGGTAACCCAATTGTCATCAAACCAGCATCTTCTACCCCTCTGACCGCCCTACTCCTTGGAGAGGTTATTTTGAACACAGAAGCCGTGGAGGGAAGTTTCAGCGTCCTTCCATGCAGTGGTAAAGACGCGACTCCGCTGGTGGAAGACCCCCGATTTAAAATGATCAGTTTCACTGGAAGTCCCGGTGTGGGCTGGGACATTAAAAGACGTGCGGGTCGCAAAAAGATAGTGCTTGAGCTTGGCGGAAACGCAGGAGTCATCGTTGAACCCGATGCCGATATCGATCTGGCCGCTAAAAGAATCGCATTTGGAGCGTTTGTCTACTCAGGGCAAGTTTGTATCTCCGTTCAACGAGCCTATGTCCATGCCTCGCGATACGATGATTTTCTGAACCGACTGATCACAGAAACAGAGGCCTTCAAGTCGGGGGACCCTCTGGACGAAGCAGTCACCTTCGGACCGATGATAGACAGTGACAATGCCGAGCGAATTGAAACATGGGTGAATGAAGCTGTAACCGCTGGTGCAAAGGTGGTGTCTGGAGGTAAACGTAACGGAACCTACTATGCGCCGACAATTCTTACTAACGTAGATCCAAAACTATCCGTTTCATGCAATGAAGCTTTTGGTCCTATTATGGTTGTTGATTCATACACTGACTTTCAGGATGCCATAGAAAGAGTCAATGATTCTGAGTTTGGGCTCCAGGCCGGTATCTTCACCAATCAAATGGATAAAACACTAAAAGCATATAATCAACTGGAAGTGGGCGGTGTAGTCATTAATGATGTGCCAACCTTTCGCATAGATAATATGCCGTATGGGGGGGTAAAAGACTCAGGATTCGGGCGCGAAGGAATTAAATACAGCTTACAAGAAATGACAGAAATTAAATTACTCGTATACAATCACCTCATGGAAAACCAGGGATAATTATGACTGACGCTACACGATTCAAAAACAATGGCAACGGCACCATAACCGACTTGAAAATGAAATTAATCTGGAAAAGCACCGACTCATTTCAAGATAACAAAAAATGGCAAAACTGGTTTAAATGTCAGGACTACACGGAGATAACGAACATTCAGAGATTTGCCGGATCAGAAGAATGGCGTTACCCAAACGAAGAGGAGGCCTGGAGCCTGTTCGACCTCAATAGTATAAATACTGACAAATACGGTGATGAAATTTATCTTGACCCAATATTTGAATCAGGGTCGGGGGGAACCACGTGGACCATCGAAGAAAAAGATTCTTCCGCTCTTGTCATTCAATATGAAGACGGGGTTAAAGTGTGGCCCTCAAAATACGCCAATATGAACATGTGCGTAAGACTGGTGAGAAACCTGACCTGAATCAATGAAAAGCCCTTGGTGAGTTGAATGGAGTGGTCAGCCTGATTTCTGGTGATTGGGGACCCATATAACGAAACCAGGGTCGAACGATAAACTGGATACCCGTCTTTTTAGATTCAATGATCTTGAACGTGCGCGGATGAGTCCGCCTGATCCCCAGGTCCATTCCCAGAGTTTTTCCTTCAGGGATATCAAACTTTTTACCCGCACTTTGCATCAGGTCAATCAGAACAGAACCATTTCCTCCTTCATCTGTAATGAAACGGCCCTGGGCAATTGGTTTTTTACCCCCATCAACAACAAACATTCTCCATGAGTATTCCGTATCAAATCCACGAACATGCGCAGTTGGGAGAACGGGGTCCGTAAACTGCAGGAAACTCTTGCCGCCGTCCTGATAAAAATATAAATTCGATGCGGACCATTTTGAAAGATTCTTTTCAAAAAAATCACGCGCTATGCGAAAACACTTTTGATCCTTTAGAAAAGTTTTTACAGAAACCCGGCCTGCGCGAATCAAATCTTTTCTAAGCTCCAGACCTTCAGGTTGATTTAAATAACATGTCCCCAGGGCCAGGATTCGATCCTTTTCCCGTGAAACGGACATTGTACCAAGTGTTTCCTTGATCTGGCTGATAATTCGTTTCTCCAAGCCAGGGTAATATCCTCGACCCAATTCAATAAATATATTACGCACATCATCCCATTGTCCATTAGCCAGAGCATTATCCAAATCTGACTGGATTTTTTCTTCAAAACTATTCACCGTAGAATCTTCCAGAAAATATTCTTTACCAGCAAACACATTTTTTTTAAGAAATTCATACCTGGAGGGATGGGTGTAACGAAAATAAGGGTAATGAATATATGCTGTTACTGAATTGGCAAAATCTTCCTGCGGATTGAGACGCGAATAGGTGGGGAGGTTCCGTATGGACACAGGGGCATAATTATCCACCGCAGGGTCGTTGAGCAAAGTATAAATAGAATTGCTATCCCTGTCTCCATCAAGCGCAAATATATGAAGCACCCTGAATTTTGTCAGAGAAATCCATTCGTCAGAGAAACTGAGAAAGCCTTTTGCCATATCAAAAGCATGAGCCATCTCGTGTTGAATAATATTGATCAGGGCTGAACGGTCTTCATAGAACAGTGGATTGTAAAACTCAACCCGAAGGTTCTTTCTATCAACAAATACTTTATAGGATTTGGTGGTATGTTCATAAATGGTTGAAAAAGCTGGAAGTGTGGCCGCAGGAATATCATCGGTCGGAATTTGCTCAGAATCCAGCACAATACTATCCAACCGATATAACGATTTCACACCTGAAATCCCGTAAAACGTGGAAGGAAGCTGTTTGAAAGCCAGTTGCAAAATCTCCACCTCATCAGGAGCCCAGCTTCGCCCCATATCCACCAACTCGTAACCAAAAGCGTTGGTGAACGCAGATTTTTTCTTATCGAGTTGTTCACCATAATTCCCTTTATATTCGTAAAAAGAGCGTTTAGAGGTAGGAGAATCTTGAGCAAAAAGAGCACTATTGTTGACCATCACCAAAACGAAAAAAAGAAAAATAATTTTAATCATTTGCATAAAATAAGTACCCCAAAATATAAAGTTATTGTTACCAGCGTAACAGATGGTTATAACAATTGCGACCAAACAATATCATCCCTTTTCATACAATCGATTGCCCAATATATCCAATTTTTAGATAAAGAAATTTGCACCTTTCCTGTCTCAACTTCATCTTAGTTAGGACTTAGTAATTCTAATTCCCGAGAGGAGGTAGTTATATGGCACAATTGCCAGGAATCGACATAAAATTAATCAGACTGAATCCAGAGTGGAGCGTGGAGAATGCTGCGTCAACGCCTTTGGAGCAAAACCTATCAATCGGAGAGTTCAGTGGCAAACGACTCATCGTCACCCTTCCTGGAGCCGGTGGATTTTGCAATAAGGAATTCGACCAGATTAAAGACAACATGGATAAATTTAATGAAGCGGGCGCTGATGAAGTTATTGTGGTGGTGGGAACCGATATTTTAAGCAATGCCGGTCGAGGCCTCCCCAACCTCTTTCAGGATCCCGATCTGGAGTTTGCAAAAGCCAACAACCTGCAATTGGATGGAGTCCGTAGCCGCTATCTGAACAGAGCGGTGATCGCCGTTGATGCGGGCGGAAATGAAGTGGCTCGCGAGAACGCTGACCTTTTAGGTTGCCGGACGGTTGATGCTCTGGTAGGAGTTGCTCAAAAAGCATTTGGTTGACATGCGCCAGAAACTAAAAATCCTCCCCACAATAATCTTCGGGGAGGATTTTTAATAATTAATTCAATACGAGTTAATATGGTACCGACTCAACCATCACCAACTATTTTTAGAATAGATCCCAAATCTGAAATGATCTTCTTTTTCTGATCCAGAAAAGACTCACGATCAAACCCGAGCGATAACTGTAATCTTTTTTTCTTGCTCTCCTTCAGCCTTTTTTTTGCGCCTGCAATAGTATACTTCTCTAAATACAGCAATCGTTGTATTTCAAGAATCAGGTCAACATCTTTTTTCTCGTAAAGACGCTGACCCGACCTGTTCTTCTTGGGACGGAGTGTTTCGAACTCATCCTCCCAATAGCGCAATACATGCTGCTCCACGCCTGCCAGTTCAGCGACTTCTCCAATTTTAAAAAACAGCTTGTCAGGAATTTTGGGACTCATTCATTGACCGGTTGGTGGAGTCCAATAATTGTTGACTCGGTTTAAAAGTTAAAACTCTCCTCGACCTTATACGTATAGGTTCGCCCGTTCGTGGATTCCTGGCATTTCGAGCATTTTTATCTTTTAAATGGAAACCCGCAAATCCTGTAATACGGACATCCTCTCCTTTAGCCAAAACCGATTTAATTTCCTTAAAAAGAATCTCAACCGCTTCCACAGCTTCCTGGCGCGTGAACCCTACCTTTTCATATACCCTGTCCACCAAGTCCGCTTTAACAACGGTACCCTGTGATTCACTAGTGTTCAAAACCAAACTTGCTCCTTAAGGAAACTTTATTAAATACGAAAACAAATCAGTTCTTTTCCTTGCTCAATTCATCTCGCTGTCTCTGGGCATTTTCAATAATTTTAGATTGAAGGTGTTCCGGCACATCATCATAATGATCGAATTCCATCGAAAACACCCCTCTGCCGCTGGTCATGGAATTAATATCAGCCGAATAATTAAGCACCTCGGCCATGGGTACCTGCGCACGAATATTCTGATTATCGTCATCAGCGTCAATGCCTATAATCTTTCCACGCTTGGAATTAAGGTCACCCATAATATCCCCGACAAATTCACTGGGAACGACAATATCCATAATCATCACCGGCTCCAAAAGAATAGGCCGACAGTCAGGCATGCCTTTTTTAAATCCCATAGAACCCGCTATTTTAAAAGCCATCTCCGACGAGTCAACATCATGATAAGAACCGTCATAGAGGCGAATCTTGACATCAACAATTGGATAGTGCGCGATAACTCCCTCGGCCATCGCCTCCTGGATTCCCTTTTTCACAGCGGGAATATAGGTTTTGGGGATAGACCCGCCCACAATATTATCTTCAAAAACAAACCCGCCCCCCTTCGCCAAAGGCGAAATTTCAATCCAGGTATCGCCAAATTGACCGCGACCCCCGGTCTGTTTTTTATACCTTCCCTGAACTTTTGTCGATCCCCTGATGGTCTCACGATAGGGCACCTGAGGTGTTTTGACATCAACCTCAACAGAAAACCGTCGTTTCAGGCGTTCCAGAGAAACATCCAAATGCACCTGTCCCATTCCAGAAACAAGCAGTTCGTGGCTCTCTGCCTTGCGCTCCACCATAAGAGTGGGATCCTCCTCCAGAAGACGTTTTAAGGCATTGCTGATTTTTTCTTCATCGGCCCGCGTTTTGGGAACAAGAGCTTTGGTCAATACGGGCTTGGGAAATGAAATGGTTTCATACAGAACGGGACTACTTTCCGCAGATAAAGAATCACTGGTGGTCGTGACCTTAAGCTTCGCGACCGTACCGATATCACCCGCTGAAATTTCAGAAACAGAAACCTGTTTTTTCCCCTGCATCAAAAATAATTGACCTATCCGCTCGGTAGTCCCTTGAGTCGCATTGTAAATCGAGGAGTCCCCTTGGACCGATCCAGAAAAGACTCTGAATAAAGTCAGCTTACCCGCATAGGGGTCGGCAACGGTTTTAAACACAAAAGCCGATAATGGGGCTTCAGAATCCGCATCACAGGAAATCTCTGTGCCATCTTTAGGGTTTTTTCCTTTCACAGGATCTTTTAGGTCTGGCGAGGGAAGATATTCCACAATCGCGTTCATCAAAAGATCAATCCCCATGTTTTGCGTTGCAGATCCCAAAAAAACTGGTATCAGCAGACCTTGCTTCAGTCCCTTTTTAAGCCCTTCATCAAATTCCTGTTCAGAAAGTTCACCGTTTTCCAAGTAGTGCTCGGTTAAATCGTCATCAACCTCGGCTACCAATTCAGTGAGTTCGGCAAAGTTTAGCTTGACCTCATCCGTCATAGACTCAGGAACAACACCCTCATCATGTTTACCTGATCCATCAGCCTGGTAAATATGTGACTTGTTCGTGAACGTATCCACAACGCCAGAAAATTTTTCACCGGCGCCTATCGGCACATGAACGCATAAGGGATTGACCTTGAATTTTCTTTTAATAGCTTCAAGAACTGCGGGAATATCAGCCTGCTCATGATCCACCTTATTGATGAATATAATTTTGGGAAGAGATTGCTCTGTGGCCCAGTTCCAAACTTTTTCCGTATAAAACTGTATACCATCCACCGCACTTATCACTAACACGGCACCATCAACAACTCTCATGCTTGCTGGCGTGTCTGCAATAAAGTTGCTGTCGCCCGGAGTATCAATAAGATTGATCTTTTTTTTATTCCATTCATAGAAAGCAACGGAAGCATTGATCGAGTGACCGCGCTCCAACTCATCCTGATCATAGTCCATGACCGAAGAAATGTCGCCAACCTTTCCTAACCTGTCATTCACTCCCGATAGAAAAAGAATCGCCTCAGCGATCGAAGTTTTTCCAGAACCGCCGTGCCCAACCAATCCTACATTCCTTAAATCCTGAAGTTTATACTGTTTCATTGCTGGCCTCTCATAAAATAAGAGTCAATAACTTGCCACTCAAAGTCAACAATTAGCTTTCAAGTTCATAAGATACAGCAGATCCATTTCAATAATAGCAAGACTCTACACATCAACCAGGAAACTTTCCACAAACAAACCAGCCCCGCACACACTCAATACTATTGCAAAAAAATAATATCTCAAACCTTATTTTTCTATTGGGAACATGATTATATAAGAATCTGAAAAGAAATACAGCAAGGAAGGGATAACTTATTGACTTAAATGAATTTAAGCAAGGAAAGCTTCGAGTTTTTTAATTTGATGGTAAGCCGTTCCATAAAGTGTAGGATATTTACAATTTTAATTTTATTTGTTCCATTCATGTTCTGCTCCGTTTTGGCTTTCCTGAAAATATTAACCGGACAGGAGCCCCGGTTAACCCAAATGTCTTTCTGAGGCTATTCACTAAATAACGTTTATACGAAAAATGTATTCCTTCTGGATAATTCACAAAACATTTGAACGTGGGTGGTCGACTCTTGATCTGCGTTGTGTAGTGCATCTTCACGAACTTCCCGCGATAACTTGATATCGGGTTTCTCTCAATGGCCCGTTCAAAACAATCATTGAGCCTTCCCGTAGAAATTTTTTTTCTATATTCCTCGCAAACCGATTCCACCTGTGGCAGTATTGTCTCCACTCCATACCCTGTCAGGGCTGATATGATAAGAATTGGCGCAAAATCTAAAAACTTGCATTTATTTTTTATCTGCTCCTCAATTTCTTTTATGGTAATCCCGCGCGGCTTTATCAAATCCCATTTATTGACAACAATGACGCATCCTCTTCCTCTTTCAAAAGCGTAACCCGCTATCGTAGCATCCTGCTCAGTGATTCCTTCCGAACCATCGGCAATAATCACCGCTATGTCACAACGATCCAGTGCCTTGAGCGCCATAATCACACTGAACTTGTCCAAAACCTCTTGTGTCTTGCCCTTTCTCCTGATTCCAGCAGTATCAACCAGAATAATTTTTTTTCCATCCACCTCCAGAGCAGTATCTACCGCATCCCTGGTGGTTCCCGGAATATTCGAAACAATACACCGAGATGAATCTAGCAACCTGTTCACCAGTGAAGACTTTCCAACATTAGGACGCCCAACCACAGCAATTCGAATCGTATCATCCGATACCGGCTCTTCTTCTTCCTCAGGGAGTGCGGGCACCAACACATCCAGCATGTCAGCCACACCATGCCCATGCTCAGCAGAAACCGGATAAACGGTATCCACCCCTATCCCTGCGAAATCTGAAAGCTCCAGTTCATGCTTTGCGTGATCGACCTTGTTGACAACAAGAACAAATGGTTTCCCTGATTTTCTGATCCGATCCACTACTTCACGGTCCTGCGGTGTGAGCCCCATATTTTTATCCGCGACAAAAATAACAGCGTCAGCTTCCGACTGCGCCATCATTGCCTGCTCAATCACCTGATCCTCGATTTCGTTTTTTCCATCAACATCGACACCGCCTGTATCGACAACCGTAAAAGTTCGTCCCAGCCAATCCGATTGACCGTAGATACGGTCACGGGTCACACCCGGCATATCGTTGACAATTGATTTGCGTTTCTGGATCAGTCGGTTAAATAAAGTAGACTTACCCACATTTGCTCGACCGATAATGGCTACGAGGGGTAATGCTGACATGGACCACCCCCTTATTAAATTGGACCGGGTTCTTGAACGAACTCAACGATTCCTTTGGCGATAGATGATGCTAGTCTATCCAGATATAAACTCTGCTTTAAACGTTTTTCTTCTTTTTTATTGGTTACAAAACCGACTTCCACAAGAACACTTGGCATGTCGGTATCATGTAAAACGAAAAAAGGACCTTGCTTGACTCCGAGATCCTTTATTCCTGAATATTTTTTTCTCATCGATTGATACAGCTCAGTCTGAATCCTGATTGCCAACCAAGAAGAATCGTTCATATTACGACTGCTCATCATACTGGCAAGAATCTCCTGAACCAGACCATCTTCAGACTCTGATTTAATCCATACACCATTTTCACGGGCCGCCGTTTTTTTCGCATCTTCAGAGTGCCCGCGTCCCAAATGATAAGTTTCGATCCCATGCGCAGCATGCCTTTGAGCGGCGTTAGCGTGTACAGACACAAAAACATCCGCCTCATTATCATTAGCAATTTTACCTCGTCCTGGAAGTGGAATAAAAGTATCATCACTTCTGGTAAGAATAACCTTGTACTTGTAGCGGGACTGCAGGATATCTTTCAAGCGCAATGCGATGGCCAGGTTCACATCTTTTTCCTTCAAACCCCTTTCACCCTGAGCCCCCAGGTCTTTTCCCCCGTGACCGGCATCCACTACAATCAGCGGAACTTTCTTATTCACTGCCTTGAGCTCCCTCTCTCTGGATGCCCGCCTCACAGGAACTCGTTTTGCAGGAGCTCGCTCCTTCTTAACAGAAACGCGCTTTACTATTTTTTTGGCAACCGGTTTAACTCGTGCTGCTTTAGCTTTAACCTTCTTTTGAGTTTTAACAACCTTCTGGGCGGTGGCAGTTCCAGCTCCTTTATCGCTTAACTCAACAATTAGTTGTGAACCTTCCTGCCAAACCCCTACCTTGAGGCTCCCTACTTTATTCAAGTCAAATACCAAGCGTGAATTGCTCTCGTCAAACTGGCTTAAACGCAGACTCTTTAAAAATCGGCTTCCTACTTTGATGTTTCGGTTCACATCATTTGCCAACCGGGTATTGTTGAAATTGATATACACCCGGTTCGGATTAGACAATCGCCCCTGAGAAAATACCACAGGACTGCTTGTATGAGTCACAACCCGAACTGAGTCTGACCCTACTGTGTAATCAATTTTTCCCAGAATCAATTCATTACCACTGGACAGGTTTATTTTTTCGTTACTCCGGGTTGAAATTTTTCTGATTGTGGCTGGTGTCTTACTGGATGGAAAAGCTACTGGCACCAAAGGCCTGATTTTGGCAACTCTGACTTTTGCTTTCGGAGCAACATCTCCACTGGGAAGTATTTGTAAAATTTCCTGATATGAATCAAGCGCGGCGGTATATTTCCCGCGATTAAAATAAATTTCTCCCTGCCGGTAAAGAGCATCATCTGTCAATCGACCCGGCTTGAATTCACTAACAATTAACCGATAGTATTCCAAAGCCTCATCCAGGTCCTTATCCCGCCGGGAAATCGAGTAAAGTTGCTCGTACAAATCGCCAATAGTGAAAACCGCTTTATAGGCCTCGCCACTGGAAGAAAATTTGCTGTAAACAGAATCAAATTTATCGATCACAGCCACCCACTGATCCCGCCTCTGCATTCTTTTTTTAGACTTCAGCAAACTGTGATAGGCCACCCGAGCTTTGTCATATAAAATCGAAGCCGATGAAGACGCACCGACTGCCGCTTTTCCTGAAAATAAAACAAAAAACAGGAAAATCGCCAAAAGCATTCTTGCCGGGGAAAATTTCTGTAAAAAATGTCTCACTATCATATTATCAGAGAATAAAAAAATAGCCTGACCCAAATAAATCTGAACCTGACCCACCATACACTGCTTAACTATCTAATTTTATTGTTGTTTTTCATGTTACCACTTTTGAGAAAAAGGGTCAACAGTGACAATTATTTGATTTTATTAGAGTTATTGCCCATCACTCAAGCGATCGGCAAGGTAGGAAGGAAGGCCGCAAGTCCTTATTTTTTCTTGAGTTATTAGCAAATCGTAGGGGAAACGGTAAAATTCGGCAACCTGGCTCACCGAGTCATAACAGACAAAGGCCAGATCTGAGTTACCATCCCTTGGCTGACCCAGACTACCAACATTGATGATGTAACGGGATTTCGACTCAAGTTCCAACCTGGAGGCTTCATGTGAAAGGACTTCACCCTTCTCATTTTTTTCAAAAATACGGGGAAGGTGAGAGTGCCCTAGAAAACAAATATCCTGCGAAAAGTAATCGAAGTTTGCCACTGCATTTGCTTCTGTAGAGACATAATGCCATTTCGCTGGCTCAAAAGGAGATGAGTGAACCCAGAAAATATTATCTTCCGTTTTCTGTATAGGTAAAGTATCAAGAAATTTCTTATTAATTTCGGTCAGAACATCCTGAGTCCAGGTACAAGCCCTTTTAGCGGCAGAATTAAAATATGTGGTGTCCGTTTTTTTGAGAACCGCATAATCGTGATTGCCTGCCAAAGCGAGATCAACCTCCTTGCGTACCCAATCAACGGCAAAATTGGGATCGGCGTTATACCCCACGATATCGCCAAGGCATACCTTCTTATCATGCTCAATAAATTGAACAGCGCGATCAAACGCTTCAATCGCTTCAAGATTACTATGGATATCAGAAAAAATAATATATTTCATAATATCCGCTCATCCAACGGGGAAACAAGTCATCAACCCGTAAAAGAAAGAGGTCCCTTTTTATGCCCGTTTTCTTTATAAATCTTATCCAGAATTCCATTAATGAACTCAGGAGAATCTTCGTGACCAAATTTTTTGGCAATATCGACCGCCTCATTGATCACGACTTTGGGCGGGGTTGAAAAATCAGACAGCAATTCGCAGATACCAATTCGTAAAATATTACGATCAATCACGGTCATTCGGTCAAGCAACCAGTTGTCGCTGAATTTCTGAATAATTTCGTCAATTTCTGTTTTTTGCTTAATAACGGCTTCCACCAACTCCTTCATAAAAACTTCAATTTCATCTTTCAAAGAATTTAGTTCGATAAAAGAGTTCATCTGCTCATCTACATTTCCTTCATTCAATTCAAATTGATAAAGAAATTTGAGCGCCAGTTCTCTAGAAGACCTTCTTTTTCCCATGATCCCTGGTACCTAAAGTTTTTTATAAAGAGTAGCCATCTCAATAGCGGCAAGAGCCGCCTCTTCACCTTTGTTCCCGCACTTTCCACCTGCTCTGTCTGCGGCCTGCTCCACATCATCTGTGGTGAGCACGCCGAACATAACCGGGATATCCGCTTCTCTCGCCACCATTGCCACACCCCGTGCGGCCTCCCCGGCAACATAATCAAAATGAGGTGTCCCGCCACGAATCACCGCTCCCAGACAAACGACAACATCGTTTCCTCTTGAGCAAAGCTTCTTGGCAACTAAAGGAATCTCAAAAGCGCCCGGAACACGGACCACCTCAATATCACTCTCATTAGCCCCGTGCTTAACCAAAACACCGACCGCACCGCTCAATAAATGCTCGGTAATGAATTCATTGAAGCGACTAACAACAATTCCGAATTTCAAACCCGAAGCATCCAGATCCCCTTCTATAAATTTTGCCATTTTCAAAAACCTGTCGAGAGATATCTTTTAATCACCTGCCCCAGTTTTTCTGAAGGGAGCGAAAGTGCTTACTATTATCGTTTCCTAAAAAATTCATTTAGAGATATTTTTAATCATGTGCCCCAGTTTTTCCTGCTTGGTACGAAGGTATTTAATATTCTCCTCCTTTGGACTAACTTCAATCGAGACACGCTCAACCACTTGCAGCCCGTATCCCTCCAGCCCCACTATTTTCCGCGGATTGTTAGTCATCAGGCGAATTTTTCCTAACCCCAGATTTTTCAGAATCTGCGCACCAATACCATATTCCCTGAGATCCGGCTTGAACCCAAGTGAAGCATTGGCCTCAACAGTATCCATTCCTTCATCCTGTAAAGCGTAGGCTTTCAGTTTATTGATGATGCCAATTCCCCTTCCCTCCTGATACAAGTACAGCAAAACGCCAGTTCCCTCCTCGGCGATCATTTCCATAGACTTCTTCAGTTGCTCGCCACAATCGCACCGGAACGAACCAAAGACATCTCCCGTAAGACATTGAGAGTGAACCCGGGCTAATGTCGGTTTTTCCGGGTCGATCTCTCCCTGGACCAAAGCAATATGAACTTGGTCAAGCAGTACATTGCGAAAAGTTATCGCCTTGAAATCACCAAATTCGGTAGGCAAAATAGTCGTCACCACCTCCTCAACCAGTGTTTCCATCTGCAAACGATATTCCGCAAGATCCTTGGTGGTGATCATCTTAAGATCGTGTAGACGCACAAACTCGGTAAGGCTTGGCAAACGGGCCATCGTTCCATCGTCATCCATGATCTCGCAAATAACGCCGGAAGGATACAATCCCGCCAAACGCGCGATATCCACCGAAGCCTCTGTCTGTCCCATTCGGACAAGCACACCGCCATCACGAGCCCTCAAAGGAAATATATGCCCCGGCTTAACCAGGTCATGAGGTTTGGTAGTGGGGTCGATAGCCGTTAGGATTGTCCTTGCCCTGTCAGATGCGGAAATCCCTGTTGTCACCCCTTTGCTGGCATCTATAGAAATAGTAAAGGGCGTTTCAAAAAGAGACTGGTTATTCTCAACCATCATCGATAATCCCAGTTCGCTGGTCCGTTCCTCAGTCAAGGCCAGACAGATCAGACCGCGACCATACTTCGCCATGAAGTTGATGGCCTCCGGGGTTACCTTGTCAGAAGCAATCATTAGATCGCCCTCGTTTTCCCGATCCTCATCGTCAACGATAACGATCATTTTCCCCTGACGAAGGTCTTCCATCGCATCTTCAATGGAACTGAAAATATTTTCTGTTTCTGCTCTTGATTCGCTCATTTTATAATCCAAATAAAACACTCTGACGAGCCATTAACTCTTATAGCGCGTCTACCGTAAAGGAAAGCCTCCTCACTTATTTCACCAAACCCTGCCGACGAAGCATATCTATCGACACCTGCTTATCAGCATCATCGGACAGCAGAATAGTCTCGCAAGCTTTATAAATGTATTTGCCTATCATATCACATTCAATATTAACGGCATCTCCTATTTTTCTGGCATTTAAATTCGTATGCGAAAATGTAAAAGGAATAATAGAAACAGTAAACGCATTATCAACACAGGAAAAAGCCGTCAGACTGATACCATCTATAGCCACGGAACCTTTCTCTATAACATAAGGCACATATCCCGCCGGATGCTCAAAGCGAAAAAGTATTTCCCCGCTCTTGTGTTCAATGGAAATAATACTGCCTACACAGTCAACATGACCACTGACAAAATGGCCGCTTATTTTATCTGAAGGTGTAAGCGAACGTTCAAGATTGACACGGGCCTGCTCATCAATATCCTTAAAACTGGTTCGGCTGAGAGTTTCAGTACTCAAGTCCACGGTAAAAGTGTCATCCGTGCTATCACGCACCGTAAGGCATACCCCGTTTACGGCAATACTTTCACCTGTTTCAAACCCTTTAAATCCATCCCCACCATGAACAGTCAACTCGGCGCCCTCATTTTGCCGGACAATTCTGCTCACAGTTCCTACATCGCTGATAATACCACTGAACATAACTCTAAAACTCCCATGCTAAAATTTCATTCGATTATCAAGTCACCTCATAGTCAGTTAACAACACCGAACATTGCCTTAAAGCTCCTTTACTAAATATTTCCTTCGATCACCAGGTCATCACCCAACCTGACAACCTTCATATCCTTAAGAAGCACAGCTTCCTTTAGCTGACTGATACCTTGCCCCCCTACAGCTCCGGGTGCGTCTTTGCCTCCAATGATTTTGGGTGCCAGAAAATAAACCACCTTATCGACAAGCTTTTCTGCAAGCACATTGCCGCTTATTTCAGCCCCGCCTTCAATCATAACAGATGTGATTTCCCTCGCCCCCAACTCGCTCATCAATTGAGTGAGGTCAACCCGGCCTCTTTTGCGCTTCAAGACAAGAATTTCCACGCCCATTTTCTGCAATTTATTTTTACGAACAGCTGGCAGGCCCTCCAGAGTCGCATAGACAACCTGTTCCCGCCTGGCATTGCTAAAAACCCTGGCCGAAACAGGAACGCAATGTTTTCCATCCACGATAATACGAGCCGGGTTTTGCACGGCACCTTTTTTTAACCGTACGGTCAATCGAGGGTCGTCAGCACACACTGTTCCCGCGCCAACCATAATTGCGTCTACCCTGTTTCTTATCTGATGCGAATACTCACGAGCTTTAGGTCCTGTAATCCACTGAGATTCACCTGTCCTCGTTGCGATCTTGCCATCGAGAGACAATGCGCTTTTAAGAATCACCCACGGACGTCCCGTGCGAATATATTTGATAAATGATTCATTTAACCGCTCACAATCTCTCTTCAAAAATCCAGCAATAACCTCAATACCATTTTTCTTCAGATAGCGAATTCCTTTTCCACTGACAAGAGGATTCGGATCACGAACACCCACCACCACTTTTTTAATCCCAGCGGCAACGATGGCCTCTGTACAAGGCGGAGTTTTCCCATGATGACAGCAAGGCTCAAGGCTGACGTAGAGAATCGCTCCCCTTGCCCTACTCCCGGCTTTGCGCAAAGCAACAATCTCGGCGTGGGGGAGTCCGGCTTTCTTGTGATACCCTTCAGCAATCACCTTACTGGATTTAACAACCACCGCTCCAACCATTGGATTGGGGCTGGTCTGTCCCTCTGCTTTGCGAGCCAGATCAAGCGCACGCTGCATGTGTGGGTCATGCAAGTCACGGGTCAAAGAGCACCTCTATATGTTGTGATGTGACAGGAAGAGTTATCTATGAAGAATATCAACCATATTTTTACGAATACTTCCACGCTGGCATACGATTTTAATTCTGCGGTTTACCGCTCTACTCTGAGGACTGTCATTGAGAACCTTCGTGACCTGCCCCATTAAGTTGTACCATTTTTTAAGTTAGTATTTCCATTTTAGGCTTAATTGTTTCAGGAGCTGGAGGTTGGATAGTTCAGTGAACTGTGTGGCCTGAACTGATTGCATTCTTTTCTCCAGTTTTCTACCCGCACCTGAGCCTCCAGTAAAGTTGTAAAGATTTCTCCATTCAATAGCTCATCTCTTAAAACGACCTAACTAATTATATTTAAAACGTTTCCAGGTTTATCACTATTTATTCGATAGCTTCTTTCGACTGGAAAATCCTGTAAATTCATGATTTTATTCAATAGTCCTCTTCTTCATCGTCATCAACCTCCGTAAGATGAGTGGAAACACAACGAAATCCAATAGCGGGATACCTTTCATCGGGGTCAAAGGTATTCCGATATGTGCACTTGGAATGAACCATATAGTTCAACCAAGACCCACCTCGAACCACCCGTTGAGTCGTGTGCCCCTTAGAGTGCAGCTGAACACACCATTCCCACACGTTTCCAGCCATATCAAAACAACCAAAAGGAGATAGTCCCTGCTCAAACTCCGCTACCGAAGAAGTCCGTCCTATCATAAAATCACATGAATTCGCATATTCGTTTTGATAGCCCATGGCTTCGCCCCAGGGATAGTCTCTGCCATCTGTCCCGCGAGAAGCCTTCTCCCATTCCTTTTCAATGGGGAGCCGCCTCCCCAGCCAAAGCGCACACACCGTGGCTTCATAAAAATTTATTCCTATCACCGGATGGTCTTCCAGATAAGAATATTTGGGGAACCGTAGTGTATGCTGAGGATCAAATTCTTTATACAAAGCATTGGTCACCAGAAATTTCATGATTGAATATTCTTTTAGAAAAACATGATCCTCTTCATCCACCTCATCTTGATAAATAAACTTCCCTTCGGGTATTGTGACCATCTCGCCCCATCGTTTCACGATAGGTAACTGAACCGCCTCAGGATCAGACACCTCACTCAAAAATCCTTCAAGTTCCTTGACCGTCTTTAAAGAACCAAACTCTTGACGATCTACCAGCTCAGACCAGTCAATGCCTTCCAGGGCAAGAAGCAGTTCTATAACAGAGTAAAGGATTCGTCCATCCCTGCTTTCTCTCTTTAAAAGGTTCACAAGAAGAGGGCGAAGAACTGATGGACCATTAGCGGCTATAACATCCTCAACCTTAATCAAACGACATCGTGTGAACTGCGGAAAAGAATCCCGGCACTGGTATTTGAGTAATTGCGCAATTAGAAGCTTTCTTTCTTCGGACAAGTCTTCCGCTTCAAGAACGGAATTCCCGGCCAGAAACAAAGCGCCTTGTTTCATAAAAACATCAAATATCTCATTGGCTGGCACCATCCCGGAAAAAAACTTCAACATCTCTTCCCATCGTTCATCACGGCACCGTTCATCAGCAGTCTTTTTCCAGTCCGCTTTTTTCGCCAGGGCTCTCGCGGCGAAAAACTCCTGAAACGATGGGTGTCGAAACTGCCAACGCCCCGGCGTCTGCTGAAGGATCTTTTCCAATTCTGGAGGAACCACCCCCTCCTTCATCAGGAGGTCATCCCCTTCCTTTTTCAAACGGTCCTTCGAGTAATCCGTTTCAACTTCCTCAATTCGCTGGGAAATTCCCTCTTCCAGCAGTTCGAGCGCCACCTCGCCCAGTCGATCGAAATATTTTTCCGACCGATCGGTCTCTCCTTCAGGAAAAGCTTCTGTCAAAAGGTGTGTAAAATAAACGGAATAGATTTGGCCACGGGTGGTCAGATCTTCTAGTTTTTCACAATCAGAAAGAGCGCGAATCATCTTCATGATCAGAGGCACCTCCTGCAATTCAGGTGAATATTGCCCTAGGCGCCTCAGTGCCTTATTCTTATCCGCCTCGCCCAGGAAGATGCCACGCTCTCTCTCGTCGATGCGTTCAAAAGCCACATGGAAACCTGCGTCTTTTCCCCTCTGGATAATGGAATCTGTCGCGAGCGGACCAAAACCGAATTTGCGGGTGGCGAGAATCAATCGATTACTGCGAAAAGTTTTATCCTCGACAAAGGTCTCGAAATAAACCTGAAACCGGTCTTCAGCAGGTAATTGATCCAAGGAATCCATCAGAAAAAGTATTCGCCCCTCTCTCCCCAAACATTTGATGGTAACGAGGAGCAGGTTCTCATTCAGCTCAAGTTCGTCATCTTCCTCAGCTTCCGTCAAAATAACATCCAGCATTTCCCTGTGAACCGATTCCATAAACTGAGCGATGCCTGTACCTTCTGGCAGGGAACTCAGGTTGAAGAAAACGGGAAGAGGATAAACAGGGTGCGGTTCCTGCTCCAGTAATCGCTCCTGATAATATTTTAAAAATATGGTTTTCCCCATACCACAACCGGCCTCCAGCATGATCTTCATATGGTCGGTCATCAACAGGTCTTCATGAATGATTCGCGGTGCAGGAAAAACCTGCTCCTGAATACTTTGGCGATGCCGGATGGGGTTGGTGTCCAGCAAGACAGGAGGGATGTAAGTCTTCTTCCGCTGACCTTCCCCGAGCACCTTATCTAACCAGGCAGAGGTACGAATCCGTTGATGTTTTCGGTAAGTATTAATCACCCATTCGCGCGATTCTTCCGGGCGAGCACTGACAAGAGCCGACTCTTCATCCTCGGGTGGAGGAACAGGCAATTCATTTGTTTCACTCATTTAAAAGGTTCTCTATAATTGTGTAGATTATTTATTTCATCATGGGGCATGACTTAAACTTTATCATACAGCATGGCTTAACAGGAAACCTCTCCTTAATGATTCCACTTATAGACGAAAACCCGACAAAAAACTTTCCACATCTCACCATTTTTCTGATCGTGGCCAATACGGTCATTTTTCTCTACCAGATAACTCAACCCATGGGATCACTCCATATATTCCAGTCCTACGGACTGATTCCCGCTCACCTGATGGAAACCCCTGTCAGCGCGTATCCCACCATCTATTCCGCTATGTTTCTGCATTCCGGCATTGGTCACCTGGCGGGCAATATGCTCTATCTATGGATTTTTGGAAACAATATTGAGGATGTTCTGGGTAAGTTTCGATTCATCATATTTTATCTGGTTTGCGGAACACTGGCCTCGATGGGCCACATAACTACAGATCTTCATTCTGACATTCCCATGGTGGGAGCCAGCGGAGCGATTTCTGGAATACTCGGCGCATACCTCGTCCTGTTTCCCCATGCAAGGGTGAAAACGCTGATATTTCTGGGGTTTCTGATCACCGTCATCCGTATTCCAGCAATAATTCTGCTGGTGATTTGGGTGTTGATTCAGGTGTTCAGTGGAGTGGCCGCCGGAGACAGTGGAGTGGCCTGGTTCGCGCACATTGGCGGATTTGTCGCTGGCATGATCCTCATACTCCCCTTCCGCGACATGAAGCACTAGGGACAATCACTGCGAAAAAAAGGAAACCCCCATCCCGATGAGCAGTAAGACGAAAAAAACAAAAAAGAACACCATGATCCCCGGTCCCCTGAAGCGAGGGTAGTTGGGGATATTCGGATTCGTTGGTGTATCGCAATGAGGGCAAATGACCATTTCGTCATCGTATTCCTGCTCACATTTTCTACACTTGATCTGACTCATTAAATTATTTCTCTATCAAATTTAACAACCAGCGACGAAGTAAGTCGAGCGCGGCCTGGGCCGACCTCTCTTTATTACGGCTACGGTCATGATAAAAACGAAACTGTTCGCAACAGGAATCTTCTCCATCATTGATCGCTACGAAGACCACTCCCGCAGGTTTGTTATCACTCGCTCCCGGACCGGCAACACCTGTTACAGACAACCCAATATTCGCGCCTGAACTTTTACGCACACCCTCTGCCATGGCAAGCGCCACCTCACAGCTCACCGCTCCATGCTCCCGGATAAGTGATGCATCTACCCCCAGGCGACTACTCTTGGCCTCGTTGCTGTAGGTAACGGTTCCTTCCATAAAGTAACCGGAACTCCCTGAAACCTGCGTCAGGCGGTGACCGATCAACCCACCGGTGCAGGACTCAGCTACAGCCAGGGTCAATCCTTTATCCTTCAATAACTCCCCTATCTTTCCTTCCAGAGTTTCATCATCCTTTCCGTAAACCCACTTGCCCACGGCCTTCATAACCTTTTCTTCCGCCTGACCCAGTCTCGCCTCCACCGCTTCGACACTTGCCGCACAAAAAGACAAGCGCACTTTAACTTCAAGGTGGGAAGGAAGCGATGCCACAGTGACAAGTTTTTCCAATGGCTCAACAGGACCCAGTTTTTCCCACAATGAAGCTTCGGTCAGGCCAACCATTTTAAGGATACGATGCCCGATCACTCCACTTTGCGATTTTAAAAGATCGGAACGAATATATTTTTCGAACAAATGCTTCATTTCAACCGGAACACCAGGAAGTGCGAAAACTTTTTTTCCATTGCGCTCAAAAAGAAGACCCGGCGCTGTTCCCTCGTCATTATATAAAGCTGTCGCGGCTTCCGGCACTTCACACTGGCGGCGCACCCCTTCGGGAATTTTCCATCCGGGATTATCCCGGTTACGCTTTTTGAACATTCGCTCAAGCATGTCTACTGCTTTCGGATCAACAACTATTTTAGAATGGAACATTCGTGCCAGCACTTCTTTGGTGATATCGTCATGCGTTGATCCGAGTCCACCGGTTGTTATCACGACATCGGCCCGGTGTAACGCACCCTCCACAGCACTGGTAATGGACTCCCCGCTATCACCCACTGCGGTGATTCGCGAAACATTGACTCCCAACAGGTGCAACTGGTTGCTCAAGTATCTCGCGTTGGTGTCTTGAATGAGGCCGCTAATCACTTCGTTCCCAATCGCTATGATTTCCGCCCGCAGGAGAATTTTTTCACCTTTGAACATGAGTAAATATCAATCCATCAACAAAATTTAAAATGACCGAACTTGGCACTTACGCTATCATGGCAGAAACCAAAGCACCCTGTCAAAGGAACATAAACCACGAATGCCTTTAGACGATTTGACCACCTCGGAAATCCGGGACCAGACTTATAAATATGATCTCAGGCGCGGATTCTTCGAAGGCATCTTGAGTGCGGGCATACAAACCTTCGCTTTATTCATTGCCATCCGTTATTACAATGCAGGCGAAGGACTAAAATCTCTCATCGCCGCCGCCCCTTTTATGGGAATGATGTTATCTTTACCCTTGGTACATTATACAGCCGGAAAGGGATTCAAAAAGTCATCCTGCGGTGCCATCCCTTCGATAGTAACTGGAATCTGCCTTATCATTGCAGCGTGGACACCTTCGCTCGGGCTTTATACGCTGATGATCGTTATCGCTTATATCTGTCGTAGCGCGATTCTCCCCTTCCTCACTTCAATATACGGTGATAATTATCCTCATGATAAACGTGGGGCAAAATTTTCCAAGCCATTACTTATCACTGTAGCGGCTTCCTCAATGTTCGGGTTTGCGGGATCTTCACTTCTGGAAATCGACATCACTTATTTCAGTTGGGTCTTCACCTTGCTAGGAATATGTGCTCTTGCCAAAGCCTGGGCGCTTAACTCTATCCCTTCAAAGCTGGTTGAGGAAAATTCGCATGAACACCCGCTTGGCAACCTTAAATATGCAGTTAAAGACAGGGATTTTGGATACGTTCTGCTCACCTGGTTCATCATGGGTTTTGCCAATTTATGGGTTCTTCCGCTGAGGGTGGATTACGTTGCATCTGCCAATTACGGCATTGAAGCCTCTCCATTTATCGTTGCGTTGATAATCACAATTGTTCCGGAAACTATGCGTTTAATCTTCATCCCTTTCTGGGCGCGACTGTTTGACCGAATGAACTTTGTAATACTCCGCATGATACTGAATGTTTTATTCGGCGCTGGAATTGCGATATTTTTCATCAGCAAAAATCTGTTCGTGATAGGAACAGGGTCGGCGTTGATCGGAGTTGCATTCGCGGGTGGAAGCATCGCATGGACTTTGTGGGTCACCAAGTACGCACCGCCGGGAAAAGTATCCGCCTACATGTCGGTCCATGTCGGTCTCACAGGAATCCGTGGAACTATTGGTCCGATGATCGGCTACTGGACCGCGGGGCAAATCGGAGTAATAATGACAGGCTGGGTTTCATGCGGACTAATGATACTGGCCACTCTCATGCTCATTCCTGAAATCCGACATGGACAGCGCAGAACCCTTTCAAATTGATGATTTATAAAACCTTGACCGCGATTCAGTAGCTGATTAAATGCCCTGGAAAATCTCGCAATCTTTTGTTTTTAAATGGCTATTTTGCTACAATCGAGGAGAGTAAGAGGAAAATAACCGGCGAGTTCCTTCTATAATAAAAATCACGAAATAGCGTGTTATGGAAGAAAACCCCACCAGCAAGAACATGTCTTCACCCGAAGAAACATCTGAACCGGGCCGAAAATTCAAAGCATCGGAGTTGACCTTCAACCTGCCTGAAGAGTTGCAACAGGAGTTTGAACAACAAGTCGAGCGGTTAAAAGAACAGGAAGCCACCAGCAATATGGTTTATAAATTGTTCGCGGAAGAAGCTTTATCACCAACTTTCACCATATCGCCCATTGGCGGTGCTTGTCTTTCCTGACTAATTATTGTACTTCCTTCCTGGGCTTTTGAACCGTCTGTGAAGAGGAGTGGGCCCGCGCCCCTGCTCCAGTATCAAATATAACGCGCAGGTTGATCCGGCCGTTAAAAATTGCTATAAATTCAAGTTCATTTGGATATAAAGAAACTCGTAGTAAAATCGCATTGCCTCTATTGATAAAGAGCATATACCTCGACCATCAAACTGAAGGTACTTTAATTTAGGAGAATCTGTTTTGAGCAAACCTCTGGTTGGAATTTTAATGGGAAGCGATTCAGATTTCCCGATCATGGAAGAAACCAGCAAAGTTCTGGAAAAGTTTGGGGTTGCCCATGAGATAACCGTCTCCTCGGCACACCGGTCCCCTGAGCGTACACGCAAATACACGCTGGGAGCGCCCAAACGCGGAATCAAAATTTTGATTGCTGGAGCAGGAGCCGCCGCACATCTTGCCGGTGTGATAGCGGCAGAAACCACTCTGCCTGTAATCGGCGTCCCCATTGGTTCTTCCGCGCTCAATGGACTCGATGCTCTATTATCGACCACGCAAATGCCGGGTGGGGTTTCTGTCGCGGGAATGGCCATTGGCAAGGCAGGCGCCAAAAATGCGGGTGTCCTTGCGGTCCAGATTCTGGCCTTGAGCGACAAAAACCTGCACAAAAAGCTGGTAAAATATAAAAAGGATCAAGCAAAAGAGGTTGAGCGCAAAAGCCGCAAGCTCAAATCAGATCATGCCGGAAATACTTAAAATAAGTTCCGATGCCTCGCTAAAAGATCACACGCAACACATCCGCGGAATCTTGCGCAAGGGAGGCGTTATCGCGTTTCCAACAGACACTTATTATGGACTGGGAACCGACCCGTTCAACCAAGAAGGAATTCGGCGGATTTTTGAAATAAAATCCAGAAAAGCAGACAAACCGCTTCTGGTTCTTGTTGCGTCTGCGAGCCAAGTGGACCAACTAGCGCAAAGTCGTTCTCAGGAAGCGGACCGACTGATACAGGAGTTCTGGCCCGCTCCGCTGACGCTGGTTTTTAAGGCAGTCCCCGAATTGCCCGACAGCCTGACCGCAAAGACCGCTACGGTTGGCATACGTATGCCGGGAAATGAATGGACACGCCGTTTGATAGAAGCCGCCGGATGCCCATTGACGGCACCTAGCGCGAACAGAAACAATGAAGCGGCTTCGCAAACCGCAGATGAGGTCGCCCAGACTTTTGGCGATGAAATAGACCTCATCATTGACCCAGGGCCTGCACCGGGGGGTAGGGTTTCCACCTTACTCGACACGACGACCCGGCCTCCTGTTCTCATACGTCATGGAGCGATAACACAGCGGGAAATAGAATCTGTCCTGAATATGGAATGCACTCTGGTTTCCTGAAAATTTACACCACCTATTTATACAGAATTATGATTTTTGGAACTGGAATCGACATTATCGAGATTGACCGCATCAAACGGTCCCTACAAAAATATTCTAATCGCTTCGAGCAAAGGGTATTCACGCAAAAAGAAATCGACTACTGCCATTCCCAGGCAGACCCGGCAAAGCATCTTGCCGCTCGTTTCTCGGTAAAAGAAGCTGTCCTGAAATGTTTCGGCACTGGAATGACTGGCGGCATATTATGGAAAGATATCGAAGTGGACAAACAGGAGTCAGGACAGCCTGTTTTGAAACTCTATGGCAAAGGAAAGCAGTTATTCGATCAACTTAATTTAAAATCCATCCATATTTCAATCACCCATGACAAAAATTACGCCGTAGCCCATGCCATCGCTGAAAAATAATTCTCAACCGTCACATAGTTCCCTACCTGTTGAAACACCAACTCGCCGATTGTTATCTGCACGAATCCTATGAGTAAAAGAAAAGGACCCGCAACGAACATAAGGCATCTTCTGGAATACGCTATTGTCCGTTTCCTCATTTTTATCCTGAGACCACTATCCGCTGAATGTGTTTTCAAATTGGGACGTGTCCTCGGCGCTTTATCTTACCGGGCAGGAGGGAAAAGAAAAAAGATTGCCCGCATTAATCTGGACATAGCATTCGGCGATGGAAAGTCCAACAAAGAAAAACAACAGATCATCAAAAACTCATTCACGCAAATGGCTGTATCAACGCTTCAGACTTTTTGGGTCATAAAATGCCCCGAAAGAGTGCATCAGTTAATTGAAGGGGAACCTGCCGGACTGGACACCCTCAAGCAATGCCTCGAACGCGGTAAGGGTATTTTCTTTTTGACCGCCCACTACGGAAACTGGGAGATCATGGGAATCGATCACGGCTACCGGGGAATATGCAAACTGAACTCTATTTTTCGCCGACTGGACAACCCTTATTTGGATGAACTGGTCATGCAATTCAGAACAGTTTCAGGAAATGGAGTTTTTTGCAGGGATGAATCTCCATTACGAATTGTCCGTGCGATAAAAAGAAATGAAACCGTAGCGGTCATGATGGACCAAAATACTGCCAAAGGCGGAATATTTGTGAATTTTTTTGGCACAAAAGCGGCCACCGCACGCGCGTTGGCACTACTAAGTCACAGAACCGGAGCCGCCGTCCTCCCTCTTTTTTCATATCCGACCGACCAGGGAACCTACCGTATAGAATATGGCCCCGAACTCTCCTTGAAAAAATCTGAAGACAAGGAGCACGATGTCATTGCATGGACGCAAGCATGCGAAACTTTTATCGAACAGAAAATTCGTGATGCACCGGAACCGTGGATGTGGGCTCATCGGAGATGGAAGACACGACCACCTGAAGAGCAAGGAAAAAAAATATACTGAGGGGATGTGTAACGACTAGATTTCTTCAGCAATGAGGGCTTTTAGTTCGGTGCAGAGCTTGAACACCGCTTTGGAGTGAATTTGTGAAACGCGGGATTCGGTGACATCCAATACAGCACCGATTTCTTTCATTGTCAATTCTTCATAATAATACAGAGAAATCATCAGCCGTGCTTGTTCCGGCAGGGTATCAATCGCCTGGGCAATGATTTCTTTGAGTTCATTAAGCCTGATCTGCGTCTGTGGATCGGTATCGCCTTTTCCAGCCAGACAATCGAGCAGACTCTGTTGCTCGCCTGTTTCTTTGGCAATACCCAGGCCTTCAAGGCTGAGAACCGGCATACTTTTTGTCTCGTTCAGAGTATCAAAAAACTGATCGAGACTGATGCCCATTTCTCCCGCGACCTCTTCATCTTCCGGCGGACGACCCAGCTTCGACTGTAGTTTCTGTACTACAGAATCGATATTGGATGCTTTCTGCCTGACCGATCTTGGAACCCAGTCCATGGATCGCAATTCATCAAGAATAGCTCCGCGAACTCTAAACTCGGCATAGGTTTTAAACTTTGCACCGCGGGTGGGATCATATTTTGTAATCGCATCGATCAACCCCAAAACTCCAACACTGATCAGGTCGTCCACCTCAATATGCGGAGGAAGACGCATCGCGATACGATTAGCCACATACTTGATCATCGGGCTATATTGTTTGATCACCTCTTCACGGTTCTCAGTGGTAATCTCAATTTCTTCTGTGACCTGTTCGATTGCCATTTAATTATTAACCTTGAGGTTCCTTTGATTTCGCTTTACCAGGAGCTGATTCCAGCTCCTGCATGTCTTCCTCTACAAACATAACTTGATCCATTGGATTTTCTTCCTTAACAATCATTAAAATGAGAATGCTGTACGCCAGAACAGCGGTCGCTGTTCTTCATCAGTGCCAGACCGTTTTTCACCTGCCATTTTCTGAGCCAACTGATCAACACACTGACTAACTTTAGAATATGGATATAATTCCATAAACGCTTTCTGCTGTCTTACCGCTTTAGGCACATTCGGGTCAGACAAAACATAACCAAGATATTCAATGGACACGTTTGGCAAAAATCGGTCCGTAACCGCCATCAGGTTCCTGAATATCAGTTGAGCCTCTCTTTCTGACGCAACTGAGTTTATGATCATACGAAAATGCTTTTGTGCATGTTTTGTATGAAGAATTTTTATAAGTGCATAGACATCCGTTAGCGATGTGGGTTCGGTAGTCGCAACCAGCAAAATTTCGTGAGCGGCACTGCAAAAGTGAGTCACGTTGGTAGACACCCCAGCGCCGGTATCGAATATCAGAAAATCATACCCGCTACTGACCCGGTCCAACTCCTCCATGAGCAACACTTTTTTCTCACCATCGAGTTGGGTCAACTCCTGCAACCCGCCACCCGCTGGAAGCAACTGGATATCTGCCGGTCCATTAACAATGATTTCTTCAACATTCTTTTCACCGGATAATACATGACCAATGTGAAACTTGGGAGCCAGCCCCAGAAGGATATCAATATTATTAAGGCCCAGGTCGGCATCGACAACAAGAACCCTTTTATTCATTTTGGCGAACGCATAAGCCAGGTTGGCGACGATATTTGTTTTGCCGACGCCTCCCTTTCCGCTACTGACTGCCAATACCCTTAGGGAAGAAGATTTCATTTCACTCGATACAATATTTTTTAAAGTCCTTGCCTGACCACCAGTGACCACAATATTCCCCTTAATTTATCCCTATTTCAGTTCAAAATCAAACTAATTGCCTTATCTCGACCTGCAATTTCAATAACTTCTAGAACTCTCTAACCCGTGGTAAAATACGAGAATGGAAGGCGACTGTGCAAAAAAGCAAAGCTCAACATCGCACCGTAATTCAAGCCTTCATCGAGCCTGGTGAACAAAACACGATTAATACCAAACGGTGAAAACTGCTTGTAGGGCTCAATAGAGCAAGTAGTGAAACAAGAAACATCCAACCCTTTTTCCAGTTCATGACCCAGTTCCTTGAATTAAGGTTTGCATTTGATCCCAAGCGTCAAACTTTCGTCAATAAATCACTATAAGACAGTATTCTGCAAGCGCTATACCAAAACTGGATTTTCAGAAAAAGATTTGTTTTCTGGGATAGGTAAAAAGTAGGGAAATATTTTGAATAACCTAAAATGAAAAGCATAAGCGAAGGTTCCCCTATATCCGCAAGATATGCAATAAAAGCAGGGTCGAGTACAACGCACTCGAACAAGAGGATGATTTTCTCATCAGGATGATACCGAAGAAAACCCAATGATAAATCAGGTAAGAGACTGCACTCTTTCCATTGGGGTAACGATATTGGTGAGGCGTACGCCAAATTTCTCGTTGACGACCACAACTTCACCCCGCGCGACCAGTTTGTTGTTTACCAGAACTTCCAGCGGCTCACCCACGAGTTTGGTCAACTCAATAACCGACCCCTGCCCCAACTGAAGTAAATCGTTGATCAACATTTTACTTCGGCCCAGTTCAACAGTCACGGTCAGGGGAATATCGAGAATGAGGTCCAGGCTTTTGGTATCTACCTTTTCCCCGCCAGGCATCTCATCTATTCCATCAAGACCACCTTCTTCACCACCAGTATCTTCCAGTTCTTCTAACGACTCGAAATCCTGATTTTCTTCTTCCATGGGTTTATCCTTCCCTTTCTATAACTTCCGTTACCTGGACAGCTTTCGTTACCCTCGACACACCAGGGAATCCTGTAACCTTTGGAATTCCTTTAAACTTTGGAATTCCTTCCACTTTAATGTTCAGAGGGTCTGTAACGTCATTACCAAGCATTACTGTGTCCCCAACCTTGAATTCGAGTAAACGGTCCGGGGTGATTTCTGAAACTCCCAGTTCCGCGACCATCTCCACTTCCGTCTGCAACAACTCGGTGCGCAAACGACGAACCCAAACCTGATCGATTTCCATCTCTTCAGACTGGAACTGTGCTTTGAGTTTTGGAATGATCGGTTCAATCGTGGCGTAAGGAAGACATATCGTGATTGACCCGGAAATATTTTCAAGCTCAATATCAAAAAGACTAACCAGCACGATATCTGTTGGAGGAACGATAGCCGCAAACTGCGGATTCACTTCCGAACGCACATAGTTCGTGGAAACTGCATGAACAGGTTTCCAGGCTTTTTCCAAATCCTCCAAGGCGCTTAACACTACATTTTTTGTCATCCTGATTTCTATGGCGCTGAAATCACGTCCCGTTATTTTTGCTTCCTGCGAACCTGTGCCGCCAAAAAAATTATCAACAATTGCGAACACCAGTTTACTTTCCACGACCATCAATCCATGACCGCGCAAAGGCTCCATTCTGAAAATATGAAGACTGGATAGAGCTGGAAGAGAGCGCAGGAACTCGCCGAACTTGATCGTATCAGTAGATACCGTGCTGACATCAGCCGCTTTCCTCAACATACTGGAAAACGTATTACGGAACAGGCGAGCAAACATCTGATTGATAATGTCCAGAGTGGGAAGCCGACCGCAAATATTTTTTTCCTGACTTGTCAGATCGTAGGGAGTAACCCCCGAAACCTCTTCAGCCTGATCGGCTTCAGTTTCGACCTCTCCCTCGCTGACACCTCTTAATAACGCGTCAACTTCTCCCTGTGATAAAACTTCACCCATCTGGCTTCCCTATAGTTGGTCCAAAAAAAAATAATCAGAACATATCGCTCAATAATGAAACTTCAATTATTGAATTATGAACTCTGTAAAATACGCATCCTTCAAATGAGTGATCTTGACCATAGGTGACTTTTGCTCTTCGCCCCCTTCGGCGGCCTCTAACTCCTTAATAAGTCCAGATCTTCTGCCATTAATTGTCTTCCAATGAAAAAAAGAGGTCAAGGACGATTCCGGCGGATGAAACAACTAAAAACCACTCAAACTCAAGAAAACCTGAGGTAAATCCCTGAATTTCTATGAGCTAACTGTTAATATCCCTAATATAGCAAAGGGTGTGCCAATGGCCATTATGCGACCAAATAAAACATAACCCTTTATATTTAAACACCCTTAATTAAATCCGCTGTCTACAAAAGCAGCAAGAAAAGCCGTTTTGAGGCGGTAAAAATGTCACTCTTTTGACGATTTAATCAAAACAGTTCACTCCACCGACCATCACTTCTTTTCGAAAGACACCGGGAAATCTTTCATTATATTTACCCACCATTTATCACAATGCCCTATTTTATTGCGCCACCCCGCTGCTTTGCTTTTTTTCTTGGCAAATTCCATCAAACTTCCAAGGATTTTGAAGATACTATTTTACGGCACATAATCTAAAATGGCTTAAAAATCAATAAGTTGAGAGAGTATTATTCTGTCTTTTTCGCATTATTGAGGATTGGTACGGAAATTGAATTTATAGCGTTAAGACGGCGATCTACGGAGACAAGTCCGTCAGTCAGAATTTGCCTATTCTGGTTCACACTTCATTTTTACGTTTTAGACCCTTGATAAATTTTAACTAGGAGTTGAGGTTCATGACTATTGGTATCCCTGATTTTCAATCGCTATTCAAAAATAAGATTCCTCAAATAATGACCTCTCTCTTGGTCCTGTTGATCGCTTTGGCACCCATCCCCGCATTGGCTGAAGAGGCACCTGTTTTAAATTCAGGTGACACCGCGTGGATGCTGACAGCCACAGCCCTGGTGCTGTTTATGACCATTCCGGGTTTGTCATTATTTTATGCGGGCATGGTTCGTAGTAAAAACGTGTTATCTGTTTTAATGCAATGTTTCGCCATCACCTCATTGATGACCGTGTTGTGGGCAGTTTACGCTTACAGCATAGCGTTTGGTGGCGATGGAGCTTTTTGGGGCGGTCTGGATAAAATGTTCCTAAAGGGAGTCGGGGTCGACACTCTAAGCGGGACCATTCCGGAAACCGTATTCATGACATTTCAAATGACCTTCGCCATCATCACCCCGGCGCTGATTGTTGGGGCATTTGCCGAGCGTATGAAGTTTTCTTCCATGCTGGTCTTCATGGTTATCTGGGTGACTATCGTCTACGCTCCCGTATGCCATTGGGTATGGGGTGGCGGTGGCTGGTTGGGTAATAAAGGAATACTCGATTTTGCCGGCGGCACGGTCGTCCACATAAATGCGGGTATGGCTGGCTTGGTGGCCTGCATCATGCTTGGCAAACGTAGTGGATACCCCAAAACGGCAATGCCTCCACACAACCTTGGCTTAACCCTCATGGGTGCTTCAATGCTATGGGTAGGGTGGTTCGGGTTCAATGCAGGGAGTGAGTTAGCGGCAGATGGGGTAGCGGGAATGGCCATGGCTGTGACACAAATCGCAACCGCAGGCGCCGCGTTGGCATGGATGATGATTGAATGGATGACCCACGGCAAACCCAGCGCATTGGGAATTGCTTCCGGAGCAGTATCTGGACTGGTTGCTATCACACCCGCTTCAGGAGCGGTAGGTCCCATGGGCGCTCTCGCCATAGGCTTGGCCGCGGGAGCAATCTGTTTTTTCTCATCCACAACCTTGAAACGAGCCCTGGGGTATGACGATTCTCTGGATGTATTCGGTATCCATGCTGTGGGCGGCATTGTTGGTGCCGTCTTAACCGGTGTGTTCTGTGCCGAAAGCCTTGGTGGCGCGGGCTTCGGTGGTGATATCACCAGCATCGGTGGTCAGGTCATGGTCCAATGCACCGGCGTCTTCGCCACAGTGGCTTACACCGGCGTGGTCAGCGCCATCATCCTGAAAGTCATTGATAGCATCATGGGTCTGCGCGTTACAGAAGATGAGGAAAGCGAAGGTCTGGACCTCGCTCTCCATAATGAGCGTGGTTATATTATCTAAGGATGGCCGACGAGTTGGGGTAAGCTTCGGGGGTCGAGGCCTGACTTGATGGTCGTTCCCCGACCGTCGGCTTTTTATTTCCTTGCCCACCAGGCCGGCAGTGTTACGTCGCAAATGATCAAACTCTGGCCGAGTCAATGGTTTTATATGAGCTTTATGATTGACATTTGATGCACCTTACTTTACTTTGTTTAGGCTAATATGTTCTTTATAATCAAGCGTTTTGCTTGCATACGGTCTCGCTTCGTAGATGCGGGTTTCGTTGGCGACGATTTCACTTCAGTGGATACGGGTTCCATTTTAACTAACAGGAGGAGAATTGAAGATGGGTAAAATTTTTAAAAGTTTAGCACTTGCTGTGGTTTGTATATTCCTTCTCAAAGGACCTGCGTCAGCGGAAGACACTTTGATATTGTTTAAAGATATTGAGGTGCATG
>Ga0208639_1000049_pt1 | contig 85942 bp, 84 predicted proteins | sample ETNtaG_33_FD_185772 | JGI IMG/M metagenome (GOLD analysis project Ga0208639, IMG submission 185772) | Marine microbial and viral communities from oxygen minimum zone, Eastern Pacific Ocean - ETNP201310SV76 (SPAdes) (version 2) | ecosystem: Environmental > Aquatic > Marine > Oceanic ...
CCTTGCATGTTGATTCCTTACTCGAATTACCTCGCTGCTTTTTGAACCTTGCCAGCTTTTAAACAACCAGTGCAAACATTCATACGTTTCGTTGATTTTCCTACAACTGCTCGTACACGCTGAATATTAGGATTCCATCGTCGGTTAGTGCGACGATGCGAATGACTGACTTGTTTACCAAACCAAGGTTTCTTACCGCAAATTTCACATACTGATGCCATTTTTTTACCTCAATAGCCCCATCCAAATATAGTTAGACACTATAAGGGGAACTCAGTAAGGCTAGGGGCTTTTTGACCCTTACTCCAACTCTTTAATCACATAGATGGATGGTCAGAGCGAACTGGATGAGTACGCTAAGCATTCATGACTATTGCTTCTCAGCTAAAGGCGAAGGATCTTCGCCATTTTATGAATCAGTTTTTTGCTGCTCTAGTGTCTCATCGCGAGGCATTGAACATGCTCAATGTGTATCCCGTCCCGGATGGCGATACAGGTACAAACATGTCAATGACAGCAGAGTCAGTGGTGAATGCACTGAAAGAAATCCCTGAAGAAGCTGAAATTACAGAAATCACTTCTTCTATAGCGCACGGGTCTTTGATGGGTGCTAGAGGAAATTCTGGCGTGATACTTTCTCAAATTCTTCGAGCCTTTTCGTCAGAGATCGGGGATTCTGGAGTGCTTAATGCCGCATCTGCTTCTACTGGACTCAGCGAAGCCGCAAAAGCTGCTTACGGTGCAGTTATGACACCGGTAGAGGGAACTATCTTGACGGTGGTTAGAGAAGCTTCTGAAGCAGCAGAAGAAGCTTATGGAGAAGGCGGGGATCTTCTCGTAGTGATTGAGGCCGCACTTGAACGTGGAAAAGATGCGTTAGCTCGCACCCCGGAGATGCTTCCGGTTCTTGCTGAGGCAGGAGTAGTAGACGCAGGCGGAAGCGGTTTTCTTCTTCTTTTGGACGCGCTTTTAAACGTTGTTGATGGTCGACCGTTACCGGAAGCCCCAGACGTCAGCACCTCTTCTTCTGTGACTAGCTCAAAGCCTGCAACTGCAGAATCTCTTCTTGAAGGCCCCCGATATGAAGTGATGTATTTCCTTGAAGCCGACGATGACCAAATTACGTCATTCAAAGAAGCATGGAATGAATTAGGAGATTCGATAGTTGTGGTCGGAGGAGATCGAACATGGAATTGTCATGTACATACCGATGATGTGGGCGCAGCTATAGAAGCAGGAATAGAAATAGGACGGCCCTATAAAATTCGAGTATCAGACCTCTTAGAAGAAGCTGAAGAGCAGGCATGGGTAAGAGAACAAATCGTCAACAGTCAAGAAGATTCCGTTGGGCCACCAGTGCCTTGCGCAGTTGTAGCGGTAGCAAACGGTGTTGGAATTGTTGATATCTTTCAATCTCTTGGAGTACAGAAAGTAATAGTTGGAGGCCAATCGATGAATCCTTCAACAGAACAGTTGCTTGAAGCTGTAGAAGCAGTACCTGCCGATGAAGTGGTCATACTCCCAAATAATGGAAACATTATTCCGGTAGCAGAGCAAGTAGATGAGCAAACATCTAAAACAGTTCGAGTTATTCGCACTAAAGGGATAACAGAAGGTTTCGCCTCTCTTCTGGAATATGACCCACAGGGAACCGCTAACGAAAATTTGGAAGGAATGACAGCAGCAGCTTCTCAAGTTGTTGCTGGAGAAATAACTATCGCAGTGAGAGATTCTGGAAGTGATGCCGGAGATATTTCTGAAGGTGATTATTTAGGTCTTTCAGGAGGAAAAGTTCAAGTTATTACAGATTCACTATTTAAAGCGACGACACAATTAATTAGCCAACTCGTCGAAGACCATGAACTAGTTACTCTCATAGCTGGAGCAGAAGTAGAAGATTCCACAACCGAAGAAATTGTCTCCTGGGTTGAAGAAAAGCATCCGATGGTTGAAGTTGAAACTCATTTCGGTGGACAACCTTTGTATCCATATTTCCTAGGAATTGAATAGAGAAATGTAGTGGCTGACGCAGGAGTCACACTTAAAGAACTTAAAGAACGGCCCGTCACCGACCTTCATGGCGTCAATTCAAGAAAAGCTGAAATGCTTCAAAAAATTGAAGTGATTTCAGTCCTTGACCTAATAACTGTATATCCGAGAAGGTACATCGATCGAAGTAAACAGACCACTATAGGTGACCTGACAGTAGGCGAAGAGGGCATGGTTCTGGTTGCAGTTTCAAAAGTTACGACACGACGAATGCGAAACCGACGATCTTTAGTTGAAGTAACAGTCAAAGATGAAACAGGTCAGATGAGACTAGTCTTCTTTAACCAGCCTTGGCGAAGTAAACAACTTTCTGAAGATAAAGAAATCATTATTTTTGGCCGTCTGGATCAATATCAAGGGAATAATCAGATGACTAATCCCGTTGTCGATCTTGTAGGTGACCGCACGGGACGAATCGTTGCGGTCTATCCGCAGTCAGAAGTTGCCGGAGTGCAGAGTTGGGATTTAGACACTTTGATAGCGGAAGCATTGCGTCGTGTCATGAAAGTGAGAGGTTTTGAAGACCCAGTCCCCAAAGAAATAAGAGAAAGTTATCGTCTTGTTGACCGATCAACAGCCTTTCTTCAGATTCATCGACCCGGATCAATGCAAGAAGTAGCTGAAGCTCGACGACGGCTCGTATTCGATGAACTTTTACGTATTCAACTTGAATTAGTACAACGAAAAGTGCAGTTAGAGAGATCAACCAAAGGAATCAGTCACAACCCTTCTGGTGTTTTAACGACAGTCTTCCATGAACAACTTCCGTATGTCTTGACGGATGCTCAAAAGAGAGTTATTGATGAAATTTCAGCAGACTTAAAGAAAGATTCACCAATGCACCGCCTCTTGCAAGGCGACGTGGGTTCAGGGAAAACAGTAGTAGCAGTAACTGCCTTACTTTCTGTAGTGCAAGGAGGTCACCAAGGAGCTTTCATGGCGCCAACAGAGGTATTGGCAGAGCAGCACTATCTTGGAATTTCAGAACTATTACAAAATGTGAATGTTGAAGACGACTCAACTTTACTTGGACAACGCCCTTTACGAGTTGAACTTCTGACAAGCAGCGTTTCTTTGACTCAAAGAAAAACTATGGTTGAAAAACTAGCGAACGGAAGTATTGACATTGTTGTGGGAACCCATGCGCTAATCCAAAATGAAATCTCATTTTCATCATTAGGTATTGTTGTTATTGATGAACAACATCGATTTGGTGTAGACCAAAGAGCGGCACTACGAGAAAAACAATCTGATGGAATGGTCCCAGATGTATTGGTTATGACAGCTACGCCAATTCCTCGTACAGCGGCCATGACTGTTTATGGAGATCTTGATGTTTCCATTCTTGATGAGATGCCATTAGGACGAATCCCTATAGAGACCCTCTGGATAACAGAAGAACAGGCGGCATGGGCTTCCATTTGTGGAGAGGTCAGAGAAGGCAGGCAAGCATATGTTGTATGCCCTTTGATCGATGAATCTGATTCATTGAACGTTCGTTCTGCTGAAGAAACGTTTACTCGGCTATCAAATGAAGTATTCCCAGATCTACGGGTTGAACTTTTACATGGGCGGATCAAAACAAATGAGAAAAATCACATAATGGAAAAGTTTCGCCAAGGCGAAGTGGACGTACTCGTGGCTACCACAGTTATAGAAGTCGGAGTAGATGTTCCAAACGCCACTGTCATGGTTGTTTTGGATGCATATAGATTCGGCATTGCTCAACTTCATCAACTACGTGGAAGAGTTGGACGCGGTTCAAGCTCCAGCACCTGCTTTCTAGTTGGTGATGCGGGCACAGCAGTAGGAGAAGAACGCCTTAAAGCATTAGTTCAAACTACAGATGGATTTGAGTTGGCTGAAGTGGACCTTGAGTTGCGTGGAGAAGGAACAATTATGGCGGACCGCCAAAAGGGGCGCAATGATCTGCGGTTAGCTTCGTTGAGAAGAGATCGGGAGTGGGTGGAAATCGCTCGCGAAGTTGCATTGGAGATAGTTGATGAGGATCCTGATTTAAATAACTATCAAGGATTAAAAAAAGAGATCTCTGTAGTTCTCAAAGAATCTGACGGAGAGTATTTACTCAGATCATAAAAACTATTAATCAGAATTTATTCATAGTTGTAGTCGTTTTCATTTTCTAATTCAGGAAGAACGACATCCCATCGGTCAAAACAATCTTTACAACGGTAGGCAACAGAGTCCCCAGGTTCAAATTCTGAATCAGGGTGAGGGAGCATGTGACACAGACCACCACAATCAACGCAAATTATTGTTTGTGGAGCTTTCATTTAACGCACCATACTATTCATATGAGAGTAGTTGCAGGAAAAGTAAAAGGACGGAATCTGGACTCCCCAAAAGACAGAGGAGTTCGACCAACCAGCGACCGTGTTAGAGAAGCGATTTTTAACGCTCTTTACAGTATTGACGCAATTGAAAATGCAAGAGTCCTTGACTTATTTGCAGGATCCGGAGCCTTAGGAATAGAGGCTCTATCTCGCGGTTCAGCCCATGCTGTGTTTGTTGAAAAATCTTCAGTCAATGCACAACTCATAGAACGAAACATTGAAAAATGCGGACTTTCAAGCCAAGCAGAAATACATGCTAGAGACGGGGTTACATGGCTAGCTAGCAACCCTGGTCCATGGGACTTAGTGCTACTCGACCCTCCTTACCAATTTGACGGATGGGAAAATCTGTTCCAAGTCCTTGACGCACAAGTGGTAGTCGTTGAATCAAATCGAGAAATTAGCCCAGGAAATGGGTGGCATGTTCAAAGAACTAGACAATACGGGGCTACCGTGGTGTTATTAGTTATAAGAGACCAAAAGAGAAGTAGATCATAGGAAAAGGGGGTTTGGTCAAATGACCTGCGTTTTATATCCCGGTTCGTTTGACCCTATTCATAACGGACATGTAGAGATGGTTGAAACTGCAGCTTCATTATTTGATGAAGTAGTTGTTGGAACTCTAATGAACCCATCTAAAGGGGGAGGACTTTTCTCTCTTGAAGAACGTATGGGTTTATTGGATGAATGCTTTAAGCATTTGTCAAATGTCCGAACAACGATGTTCGATGGACTTGTCGTCACATTGGCACAAGAAGAGGGAGCAGATTTCATAATTAAAGGCCTGCGTGCAGTATCTGACTTTGAGTCAGAATTACAGATGGCCCAAACAAATCTGGCTATTTCTGGAGTCCACACGCTTTTTCTTCCGACAGCTTCACGACGTTCTTTTTTAGCTTCAGGTTTGATACGAGAAGTAGCACGACTTGGAGGAAACGTAGAAGATATGGTGCCGGAACCTGTGTATCGGAAATTACAGGAGAAATTGCCATCGTGACAGACGATTTCTCTCAATCTTCGGCACCTGATCCGTATAGACCTCCACAGGTTGAAGCAATCCTACGAGAGGCACGCGACATTATTGAAAATGCACGGGCTATGCCATTATCAGCTTCATCAATGGTGAACAAGGAAGAGCTCTTAGACATGATTGATGAAACGATGAGAAGACTACCTGACGACTTACGTAACGCTCGATGGTTACTTAAGGAAAGAGAAGAGTTCTTAGCCAAGGTAACTCGAGAAGGGGATGAAATTCTTGAACTAGCACGATCTCGTGCAGAACGTTTGGTGCAACGAACTGAAGTAGTTAGAACAGCGGAACAAAAAGCAAGACAATTAATGGAAAACGCTAGAGAAGAAAGTCGCCGCATGCGTCTAGAAACCGAAGATTACTGTGATCAGAAACTTAAGAATTTTGAATCAACTCTTGGCCAAGCGCGAGATGTTATTGCAACCGGACGCCGAAAACTACAGGAAACAGAAACCGAACGAAATCAAGAAGATAAAGTTTCGGAAACTTCTAATTCGCCTGAGAGCGACACAGCGGATAAAGGACCGATTTCGAGCGCTGCAATATTTGACCAAGACAACGCCACAGGTGACGATGACTACTAATCGGTCAACTGGAGAAAATCTTGTTTTCTCACTAGCGATGCTACGTAGACGGCCGGAGAAAGTTCATCAAATCAAAAACGACACATTTCTTGAAAGTCTAGAAATATCAACAGCCCATGTCATCGAAGGGCGAGTACACCTTGACATATCTATAGAGATAAGCCAAGAAGATGTCTTAGTTTTCGGTCAGATAGGTTCTAGTTGGAGTGGAGAATGCCGTCGATGCATTGAGAAAGTGTCAGGCAAGTTAGAACTTTCAATAGACGAAGTGTTTCGTGCAAGTGATGGCTTAGAAAATGGTGTCAAATTTGATATTGAAGATGCATTCCCGTTCAAAGAAATTAATGGTGAACAAGTAGTTGACTTAGAAGAAGTAGTAAGAGACTCAGTTTTACTAGCGCTTCCATTTTCTCCACTTTGTTCTGAAGAATGTTTAGGTCCCGATCCAGAAAGGTTTCCGACGCAGGATTCAATTCATATTGAAGACACTGATTTAGACTCAAAAAAGGACCCTCGGTGGGCAGTCCTTGATGATCTTAAAACAGATAAAAACTTTTCGCCTGAAGACACTGTCGCTTAAACAGTTTTAGTTCCGATAACCTTGCTAGTTCGTCAAATCGGCAGTAACCGACGTACCCTATAAGAGAATTCAATTAAGGACTAGAAAATGGCCGTCCCAAAGAAAAAAACCTCCAAAGCAAAAGGGAGAAGTCGAAGGGCTTCTAACTGGACTTTGAGCGCTCCATCTCGAAGCACTTGTGCTCGGTGTGGTTCTGTGAAACGACCTCATCGAGTATGCGGCAACTGTGGCTGGTATGCGGGCCATCAGGCCATTGACGTTGAATAGGAAGTAACTGATGTCTTTACCGTCACCAATTGCTGTTGATGCGATGGGAGGCGATAAAGCCCCCGAAGAGATAGTTACTGGAGCACGACAAGCATCTGAAAAACATGGAATTCCAGTAGTCCTTGTTGGACATCCAGACAAAATTGAAGATTCTGGCGACCTTGAGATTATTCCCGCTTTAGAAGCTATAGCGATGGATGCTGAACCTGGATCCAGTGTTAGGAAAATGAAGGACTCTTCTCTAGTTCGAGCCGCAGAAGCAGTAAGAGATGGGAAAGCCTCCGCAATGGTTAGCGCTGGAAACACCGGAGCTACTATGGCCAGTGCCCTCTTGCGTATGGGAAGGATAAAAGGTGTAGCACGGCCAGCCATAGCTACTTTGCTGCCCACCCCCGGCTCAACATCAACTGTTTTCCTTGATGCGGGAGCGAACGCAGAATGTCGCCCTGAATGGCTGGTGCAATTTGGAAAAATGGGATCAGTTTTTGCTCAACATCGACTAGGAATCCAGGAGCCTCGAATCGGACTGCTTTCTATTGGTGAAGAGCCTGGAAAAGGAAGCCCCTTTGTTAAAGAGGCATACGAAGAAATGTCAAAAGCCTCTTGGTCAAATGAAGTCTTTTTAGGAAATGTAGAAGGCCGAGATTTGATGTCTGACGAAGTAGACGTTGTTGTGACAGATGGCTTCACTGGAAATGTCGCACTAAAAACACTTGAAGGATCGTTAAAGACTTTAATGATGGCACTCTTCACAGCCCTTGGAGAACGACCTGAAGCAGCAGCTGCAGCAGAAGTACTTAGCCCAGAGCTGGGAGATCTTTATAATGTCTTCCACCCAGATTCCTATGGAGGCGCAATACTTCTAGGGGTAAAAGGAGTCTGCATTATTAGTCACGGGTCTTCTACCGCCTTAGCGATTGAGAATGCGATCAAAGTTGCTTCTGAGATGGTTGAGTCGAATGTAGTCGGAAATATCACGTCAGCTGTAGCCGAAGAATCTTAAAAATAGTTATTTCAATATATTTCAATATATTTCAATGCCTGCTGAGCAGCAGTGTTATTCCGGTAGAATTGTAAATTAATGTTTGACATCAAGTCAAAACAAACAGTTACAGTCTGGAGGAATCGTGCCTGCTGAAACACATATTCAAGGAGACCCCATGAACCGCGACGAAATTCTTACTCTCATAAAAGAAAGACTTGCAGATATTTTAGAAATTGACACTAATGAAATCGGAGAAGGCAACTCCTTTGCAGATGACCTAGAAGCAGATTCTTTAGCGTTGATAGAACTCGTTGAAGCCATTGAAGAAGAATTAAGTGAACGGGCAATAGCGTTTAGATTTGAAGATGAAGACTTAGAAGATCTTCGAACAGTACGTGATGCGGTGGACTATGTCGTTGCTCGTCTTGGCTGAGAACCCTAACTTGTCAGAGTTGAGTTCCGGAAGCACCCAAAAGGTTGAAAACCTTGGGTACGAGTTCTGCAATTTAGATTTACTTCACCAAGCTTTAGCTCATCGATCGTGGTGTACTGAATTCGGCGGTGAATCTAACGAAAGACTTGAATTCTTAGGAGATGCCGTATTAGGGCTTGTAGTAACTCAGAACATTTATCTCTCAAACCCCGATATTTCAGAAGGGCAACTCGCAAAAATACGCTCTGCAGTTGTCAGTGCTAAAGCAATATCAGAAATCGCTGAACAAATAGGCCTTGGACAAGTACTAATGCTTGGCAAGGGAGAAGAATCGTCTGGAGGCAGAACCAAGGCTTCAATTTTAGCTGACGCGTTAGAAGCAGTGATTGGAGCGGTCTACCTTGATGGAGGAATTACTTCAGCAACTCAAGTAGTAGAAGAACTTTTTGAAGAAGCAATCGAAAAAGCAACAATGGACCCCGGAGTACATGACTACAAAACACGACTTCAAGAACTCTCAGCACACCATTTTGGTTTAGTACCTCTTTACGAAGTAGAGACAAGAGGCCCTGATCATGACCGCAAGTTCTTTGCAACAGTAAAAGTCAAAGAACAGGCTTTTGGCCCTGGATCTGGAACTTCAAAAAAAAGCGCGGAACAAGAAGCAGCCCGATTAGCCTGCCTAGCCTTAAGCAAATCCACAGAGATCAATTGTTGAAAGAATTATTGTGAGTAAATCATTAGAACTTCCAGAAATAGAAATCATTCGACGTGACCTAGAGCGTGATGTCGCAGGGCGCAAGATCAAAAGTGCGGAAGTAGCATCAATGACTCTTTTGCCTCGATATAAGAGTCGAAAAGCATTTACTGATTCATTGTCTGGTCAGAAAATTTCGGCTGCTCGCCGCGCTGGGTTAGCTCTCGTCCTAATAATGAAAAATGAGTATCTTGTCATGAAATTAGGTGATGGTGCTTTTCTTGAACGAGTGGCGGCTAAAGCCAAAGTAACAAAGGGAACTCAATTCACTATTGACTTCACTCAAGGAGGTCAACTGCGGCTAGTTGACCCAGAAGGAAACTCTGAGATTTGTGTGGTTCCCAGTGACGACCTCTTTGAAGAAATGCCTGAATTGACTGGCTTAGGCATGGATCCCATAGCAGATCCTATTCCTTGGCCTTCCTTTGCAGCAACTGTATTAGACCTATCAGTAGATTTGAAAGAACTGCTTTGCGATGACGAAGTTATTTTGGGAATAGGGGATATTTATAGTGACGAAATTCTTTTCGCTTCAGGACTCAAACATGATCGAGCCAGTGATTCCCTTTCAACTCAAGAGATTCGACGACTTCACAGAGCATTAGTAGAAATCATCCACGATGGCCTCAGGTACAGGGGGACTCATCTAGAAGAGAGACCTTTTAACGATATTTTCGGAGTCCCAGGAACATATCAAGAACATCTTGCCGTATATGGACGCCATGGAGACCTCAGCCAACGAAGCCGAGCTCCAATAAAACGAAAAAAATATAAAGGTAGATGGACTTATTTCTGCGACACTCAGGTTTAAAGTTTCTGCAACACTCAGGTTTAAAGGTTTACTACGCTAGTTAAAAAATTTCGGCTTATAAGCAGATAAATAACACTGATGTGATTTAGAAACGCTAGTGTCGTTTCTGGTGTTTCTAAAACGATTAACTATCAAAGGTTTCAAGTCATTTGCAGATATAGCCGCGCTTGAAATGGAGCCCGGAGTCACTGTAGTTGTTGGGCCAAATGGTTCTGGGAAATCAAATGTTGTTGATGCCATAGCTTGGGTCTTAGGTGCACAGGCTCCCAGTGCCGTCCGAGCTCAAAAAATGGATGACATTATTTTTGCTGGCACAGCTTCACGACCAGCTTTAGGGCGAGCTGAAGTCTCACTCACTATTGATAATGAATCTGGTCTTCTCCCAATTGAATTCTCTGAAGTAACGATTACACGAACGTTGTTTAGAAGTGGTGACAGCGAATATTCACTAAACGGTGCTCCATGCCGACTTCTTGATATTCAAGAGTTGTTGTCAGATGCAGGAGTAGGTCGTCAACAGCATGTGATTGTTTCACAAGGACAAATTGACGCGGTCCTTAATGCCCGACCTGAAGAAAGACGCATGATTATTGAAGATGCTGCAGGCATTCTCAAATATCGTAAACGAAAAGAGAAAGCGGAAAGACGTCTCTCTGCAACAGAAACTAACTTGAACCGCCTTGGGGATCTTCAACGTGAAGTGCGACGCCAACTTCGACCGCTAGAAAAGCAGGCTGAAGCAGCCCGCCGACATGGAGATCTTATTTCAGAATTAACTGCGTTGCGTTTACATCGTGCAGCTAATGAATTGAATGAACTACGAGAGCGCACACAATCAGAATCCAATCAAAGAGCAGACCTTGTACGTCAAGAGACTGAAATGAAAGGCAACCTCGCACGACTAGATACAGAGGTAGTCGCTGCAGAAGCTGAACTATCAGCCCGAGGTGGAGATGACCTGAGCGATCAGCTAGTGAGGCATGAAGCTTTACGTGAACGAGCTAGAGGACTGCGTGGGATCCTCACAGAGAGACTAAGGAGCATAGAAAATGACCGAAAGTCCAGTAGTTCTCATCAGATAGTTTTTGATTTAGAGTCCGAATTAGCGCGTTCAGAGGCGGAACTCGCTGGGCTTGAAATAGAAGTTGCTTCTTTTGCTCCCAAATCTGAAACTCTTTCTGCTCTTGAAGAGAAATTAAATGAAGAGCGCACCATCTTTGATCAGAAATGGGGAGATGGAATACCGGTTTCTGAAGGACTGGCATCTGAGGTAAGAGGAGAACTAAGTGTTCTTCGATCATCAGTACAAGAACTCAAATCAGAACACAGTCGCGTGACTGATCGCTTGTCTGTTCTTGATGCTTCTTTCATGCGTCTAGACACTGAAGCAAAAAAGTTGCGAGAACTCCTCTCAGAAGGAGACGTAGTCGAAGAACCGCTTATCGCAGAAGTGGTAGAAATGGAGTCCCAAGCAGGACGAAGTGTCACTGATCGTGAACAGGCTTGGGAGAGACTTGTTGCAGCGGAAGCAGATCTACGCACGATCAGAGCTCGAGTTGAGGCTCTGGCTCTAGCATTAGATGAAGCACGTTCTAGAGCAGGTGTCAACCATCTCGCAGATATTGAAGGTGTGCTTGGAACGCTACTTGATTTGGTAGAAGTTGATGCTGGATATGAATCGGCATTTGAAGCGGCGGCCGGCGAAGCTCTTGATGCAGTAGTTGTTGAAGGGACTGACCAAGCGGTTAAGGCAATTGAGGCTCTAAAACGCGGCAACTTTAATGCTGCAGTTCTCAACCTCCATGGATTAACCTCAGATCGCACAAAACCCACTGTTGGGGCTTCTATTAGGCAGTACGTAAGAGCACAAATGCCTGAAGTCAATGAACTCTTAGATCGACTTTTAGCAGAGGTCGCAGTAATTACAACTAGCGGTACCACTGCAATAGATTTAGCTATTTCACATCCCGACACAGTGATTGTCACTACAGAAGGAGATCGATTCGGGCCTTCTGGATGGAAGATAGGCGGAGATCGAAGTGGTGCAACAGGAGCGGCTTTAGCAGAAACTGAAGTTCGTCTAGTCGCAGCAGAGATGGAAAGAACAGATGCTAAGTCAGCGTTTGAAGAAGCTGAAAAAAGGGCAAATGACCTTAGTCAAGAAGTGAATCGCCTAAATCAATCACTTAATGACCATGACAATGAATTCACAACTGCTGTGGAAGCACTGCAACAATTACAATCCGAACGTCGTGAATTAGCTACAGAAATAGGCAATCTTCAAAATCGCGTTGGAGAAATAACAGACCGGCTAGAAAATGATCAAGATCGAGTGACCGAACTTGAAAGACGGCTTTCGCAACTTGAAGAAGATGAAGAGAAACTAACTGAAGCAGCTCATCGAATGATTCAAGACCGTAATCAACTAGAGAAACGTGTAACAGAACTCACAAAAAAACGGACTGATCATGAAGTCCGATATGCAGATGTAACAGCTAGAAAAGCTTTAATAAATACGAGATTGGTTGATCAACAAAACCAGTTAGTGGCACTGGAGGAGATACATCAAGAAGCTTCAACTCAAAGAGATCAGCTTGATAGACGTGAGACAGTTAATAAACGACTAGTAGAGGTATTGGATCAACAGGTCGAAAAAATAGAAGTACGGCTCGCTAATCTCCGCGACCAAAGACAACAACAATCGGACCGTGTACAAGCAGCAGTAGTTCGACTAGACGGGATTCGACGCGACCGTCTAGAAAGCGAACGCCGCTTATCTGGAGTGCGCGAGCGGCAATCACGACTTGAAATAGAGAGAGCGGAAAGCAGACTACGCCTTGAAAATCTCTCATCCAGAATAAGAACAGAATTTGATAAAGAACCAGACTCAATACTTGAGACACCAGAACCAGAGCTTCCGACAGGAGTTTCTTCAACAAATCGAATCTCAGAGTTGGAACATGACTTAAAAATCATGGGACCAATTAATCCTTTAGCACTGGAAGAATTCGAAACGTTGAATGAACGTTATGAATTCTTACAAGAACAGCTTGAAGATGTGCGCACAACTCGGCGTGAGTTACGAAAAGTAATTCGATCAATAGATGAAGAAATTGTTCGAGTATTTTCATCAGCATGGGCAGAAGTTTCTGAGCACTTCACTGATCTTTTTGGAAATCTTTTCCCAGGCGGAACAGGATCTCTTCGACTCACTGACACATCTGACTTGCTATCTACAGGCATCGAAGTAGAAGCACGGCCTTCAGGAAAAAATGTTAAGAAGCTTTCACTTCTGTCCGGTGGAGAAAGATCGTTAACGGCTCTCGCATTCTTATTCGCTGTATTCCGAAGTCGCCCTTCGCCGTTCTACGTGATGGATGAGGTTGAAGCTGCACTTGATGATGTAAATCTCCATCGCTTTCTTGGTCTCGTTAGGCAGTTCAGAGATGATGCTCAACTTTTGATAGTAAGTCACCAAAAACGGACAATGGAGGCAGCAGATTGCTTATATGGAGTCTCCATGGCACCTGGTGGTTCATCACAAGTTGTTAGCGAACGTATGGATAATGACCAAATAGAGCTACGAACGGAATCGGTTAGAACTACGACAAATCTTTAAATTCTTTTTAGGGCGACTATGACAAGTACGTTTCACGTTGTACCGTCACGTTATGAGAGTTCTCGTTGTAGACGATGAAGTAGATCTAGCAGAAGCAATTGCAAGAGGTTTGCGGCGCCAAGGCTACGCCGTTGACATTGCAAATAATGGCGAAGAAGCGATAGAAAAATCTTCATATACGACTTATGACTTAGTTTGTTTAGACCTAACTATGCCTGATATTGATGGCCTTGAGGTATGTCAGATTCTTCGCGAAACTCCATCTGAAGGAATAGTCCCACGCATACTGATGCTTACAGCTCGAGACACAATCGAAGAACGAATCGCTGGACTAGATGTAGGCGCTGATGATTACTTAGTGAAACCATTTGCATTTGATGAACTAGCAGCACGCATTCGCTCTTTACTACGACGTGACGGGGGTCGTAGCGGTGCAATCTTGCAGGTAGGTTCACTCACTATGGACACGGCACGTCATGTCGTTACTCGCAACACCCGAACATTGAACCTCACTGCAAAAGAATTTGCTGTTCTTCGTTATTTGATGTCTCGTCCAGGAGATGTGGTCTCACAAGAAGACCTCTTAGAGCATGTTTGGGACGAGCATGCAGATCCTTTCACAAATACCGTTCGAGTAACTGTGGGCACCCTTCGGCGAAAAGTAAATTCAGAAGATGAGACTGCGCTGCTAGAAACAGTGGTTGGACGCGGATATCGGTTGGCTGAAAAGTTAGATTTGTGAAAATTCAACTTTCTGCTCCTCTTAGCGGGCTTCGTATACGCTTAGCGTTTCTCTATTCAATATTGCTATTTGGATTGGCATCTTTAGGTGTAGGGGTCATATACCTAAGTCTCTCGGTCTCATTATCAGATGAACCAATGTCTCGAGATGTTGCTTTTCAGATTCTGGGAGACGAATTAAGCGAACTCTCAGACGCGACGAATGAAGACGAAGATTCATTTAATCAAATGGAAAGAAACCAAACTCAACTAGTCGGTTTCGAACAGGCAGTAAACCAAAGAGCACTAGATCAGCTGAGATCTTATTCTGGGTGGTCACTTCTAGCTCTCTTCACGACAAGCATGCTTATCGGATGGTATGTATCAGGTCTAGTTCTTCGCCCAATTGGAAAAATCACTGCGGTGGCTCGAGACATACAAGCAACAGACTTATCACGACGAATTGAACTGGGGGGCCCTGCAGATGAGTTACGCGATCTCGGAGATACCTTTGATCAAATGCTCGACCGGCTAGATCAAGCATTTGAAGGACAAAGACAATTTATTCAAGAAACTTCACATGAACTAAGAAATCCGCTTGCAGTAATACGAGCGAACCTTGATGTGGTGCTAGGAGACCCCAAGGCCACTCTAGAAGAGTTTCAATTTTCAGGAGAAGTAGCGAGTCGAGCTGCAATAAGAATGTCTGCTCTTGTAGACGATTTATTGTTGCTGGCGCATCACGAAAGACGTAACACTCATCGTGGACCCATTCTCCTTTCACAAGTAGTTGCCGAAACAGTTGAAGACTTTTTTGCTTTTGCAAAGAGAAACGATGCTGTTTTGACATTAGATGTGACTTCGGAGATAAAAGTCATAGGAGATGCTGCGGCACTACGACGAGCATTAGCAAACTTATTAAGCAACGCGATACGTGTCGTTGACTCAGAAGGGTCAGTTAAAGTCCTTGGCGGCCAAGACGTAGAACAGGTCTGGATTTCTGTAGAGGACAATGGTCCCGGATTGTCGCCGGAGGATCTTGAACATGTATTCCAGCGTTTCTGGAAAGGAAAGGGTTCTGAGGTTAAAGAATCTGGACGCTCAGGTTTAGGCTTGGCAATCGTCAGGCAAATAGTAGAAGGTCATGGTGGCCAAGTCACAGTTCGTTCACAACTTGGAAATGGTGCCACCTTCACAATTTGGTTACCAAGGTACATTAGTGCTTAGTTGCTGCTTAATTTTGGTCTTATTTGTCTAAGTTAGAGTGATGGAAGAAAAGGAAGTGCAAAAAATCGCAACGGAAGACTTCTCACAAGACTATGAAGCCTCTGATGAATTGACTTTGGAAGAGATACAAGTCGGTGAGAGTGGTACAAGTAAAAGTCCCGTGCGTTTAGACCAGAAACAAAAAATTATTCTCAAAACTCTTACCGCGTTCCTGCTTCTAGCAATTGGGGTTTTACTTGGTGGACTCTTTATTTATCTGAATGAAGATGAAGTATCAGAACCAGCGCCTCAAATCAATTTTCAACTAGGAGAAGCACCCGTTCAAAACCCTGGTGAAGAACCTGTGGTAGCTGTCGCCAAAGCAGTTTCTCCTTCTGTTGTTCTTGTAGAGATTCCCGGGTTAGGCCAGGGATCCGGAATCGTTCTCGACTCCGAAGGGCATATAGTCACAAATGGTCATGTAGTAGATGAAGCGGAATCGGTTTTAGTCACTCTTTCAAACGGCCGTAAGATTGAAGCCACTGTTATTGGTTCTGATATTCGACGAGACGTCGCAGTCGTGAAACTCGATGACACAGTTCCGGATTTGATTCCTGCAACATTTGCTCCTAGTGATGATATTCAAGTGGGTCAACTTGCAGTTGCCGTTGGCAGTCCATTTGACCTCTCACAAACCGTCACATCAGGAATTGTGAGTGCTCTTGGTCGGGTCGTTTCATCCTACGGATGTGAGGTTGGAGGTTTCAATAGTGCTGAATGCGCTGGGATCTCAACAATCCAAACAGACGCACCTATAAACCCTGGAAATTCAGGCGGCCCTTTAGCCGACCGGTATGGGCGAGTCATCGGTATGAATACCTTGATTTACACAGGAGGAATAGTCGAAGGCAACGTAGGGGTTGGATTCGCTTTACCTAGCGACACAGTTGTTTTAGTTTCTCAGAGGCTTATAGCCGGCGAGCCTGTCGGAACAGCATGGCTAGGTATCAGGGGAGAGTCACCTGATGATGGTAGAGGAGGAGCAATCATTGTGGAATTAACTCAAGGATCACCAGCTGATCAAGCGGGACTTCAAGTTGGAGATTTGATTGTTGCTTCTGAGGGGCGGCCGATAATCACAATGGAATCATTACGTGCAGACATCCAGCTCCAATTACCTGGAATGACAGTTACTCTTGATTATGAGAGAGAAGGCGTACTATCCAGCACTGAAGTCATATTAGGTGATTTAGATAAGTTTCTCGCAGAACCGTAGCAAGACCAGCAGAGTTGCTAATTCTGTATCAATACTGCAGGTAGGATCAACGATCTATGAACTTGATGAGTCGTTTTGGAAGAGCTCGGTCATCCTTTGCGGGCAACCTCTCAAAAGTTCGATCGCGAATTGAGATAGATGAAACTATTTGGGAAGATATAGAAGAGGCTCTTTTGTTCGCAGATGTAGGGGTAAACACTACAGACAGGCTTATTGCTAAAGTTCGCCAATTATCTCGGGAGGAAGAGGTGAGCGAGCTTGAAGACATTTTGAGCATCCTCCGAAAAGAGATGACAAGTTCTTTAGAGTCTTCAAGTAGAAAACTAAATCAAGAGTCTTCCCCTAGTGTCTGGCTATTTGTTGGTGTAAATGGAGTTGGCAAAACGACAACAATTGGCAAAATAGCAAACCAGAAAAAATCTTTAGGCCAGAAAGTAGTTCTCGCAGCTGGAGACACTTTTCGAGCTGCAGCGGTTGAACAACTAAAACAATGGGCGGGATTGTCTGAATCAATAGTTATTAATGGATCTGAGGGAGCAGATCCAAGTTCAGTAGTTTTTGATGCTGTTGAACATGCTGCATCAAAAGGTGCTGGTCTTGTGTTAGTTGATACTGCTGGCAGGGTACATACTAAAAGCAACCTTATGGAAGAGCTTCAAAAAATAAGGCGAGTTGCAGAAAAGGGAGCTGGAACTGTGACTGAAACTTTGTTGGTATTAGACGCTACTACGGGACAAAACGGGTTAATGCAAGCAAAACAATTCACGGAAGCCGCAGAAGTTACTGGTGTCGTGCTTACTAAACTTGATGGAACCTCACGTGGAGGGATCATATTTGCCATACATGAGGAACTAGGAATTCCAGTAAAACTAATTGGAGTAGGAGAAGGTATTGAAGATCTTTTTCCTTTTGATCCAACCGAATTCGTAAATGCTCTTTTCGACTAGTTATTGAAATGATTTATAAAAATGTTTGAAAATCTCACAAGCCGTTTTGATGGAATAATAAAGAAAATACGCAGTAAAGGACTTCTAGGGCCAGAAGAAATCGAAGAAGTTCTAAAAGAAATCCGAACTGCCCTTCTTGATGCGGATGTAAATTTAAAAGTAGTTCGCGCATTTCAAGAAAAAATTAGGGTTCGAGCTCTTGGCGAAGAGGTAAGTGGTGTACTGAACCCTGGTCAACAAATCGTAAAGATTGTTTCAGAGGAGCTCACAAGCATCCTCGGTGGAGAGTCAGTAAAGATAACTTTTGCACCCAAGCCTCCCACTGTTGTAATGCTTGCCGGGTTACAAGGATCAGGAAAAACTACAACAGCAGCCAAACTAGCAAAATGGTTCAAAGGCCAAGGGCGGAATCCGTTGCTCGTTGCAGCGGACTTAGCTCGTCCCGCTGCAGTTGATCAATTAAGAACACTCGGTTCTCAGGTGGGAGTTCCAGTTTTCAGCGAAATGTCCGACCCCATAGCGGTAGCAGAGTCTGGATTAGAAGAGGCCAGAAGGTTAGGGCGAGATGTTGTGATTTGCGATACAGCAGGTCGTCTTACAATTGATGAACTCATGATGAAAGAGATTGGCGAAATTTCAGAGGCTATTTCTCCTCACTATACGTTCCTTGTTGTTGATGCCATGATTGGACAGGAAGCAGCATCAATCGCTGAAACATTCCATGAAGCTATTGAATATGACGGAATCATCCTTACGAAACTTGACGGAGATGCGCGAGGAGGAGCAGCCTTATCTATTCGTGAAGTTGTAGGCAAGCCGGTAACTTTTGCGTCTAGTGGAGAAAAGGTTGAAGATTTTGAAATATTTCATCCGGATCGTCTTGCAAGTCGAATTCTTGGAATGGGGGATATTGAAACTCTTATAGAGAAGGCGGAAGAGACCTTTGAAAAAGAGAAATCTCAAGCTGCGATGGAGAGAATGCTTGAAGGAACATTCACTCTTGATGATTTCCTTGATCAACTTCACCAAATAAGAAAAATGGGCCCCATTAGTAATGTGATGGGTATGGTGCCAGGTGTAGCACAAACTGGACAGCAACTAGATGGAGAAGCCGAAGAAAGACGGATTAATCGGCTAGAAGGTATTATCCAGTCGATGACTTCTCTGGAGAGAGCAAAACCAGAGATTATTGACGGTTCAAGAAGGGCTCGGATTGCACAAGGGAGTGGCACACAACCAGCAGAAATTTCCCAGATTGTAAAACAATTTCGGGAAATGAAAAAAATGATGAAGAAGGCTCCCAAAGGCCCTAAAGGCCGTAAGTCTAAGAAGCAAAAGAATCGACAAAAAGGTGGGAGAACTTCAAATAAAGGCCCAATTGTGCCAGTTAAAAAAGGTTTATCTCTTCCTGGACTCGGAGAGGATGTGGTTAAAGAAAAGCTTAAAAATTTAGATTTAAGTGATTTAGATTTCTCTTAAATCCAGATATGTTACAAAAAGGCTGGAAATCTGTTCATAATCGGGCAGACTGTTTCTCCGACTAGGTGCGTATCATTAGTACCAAGAAATTACGCCACATCGATTGAGTGGCCATGAACAAGTAGAGAGAGATCCACTGTGGCTGTAAAACTTCGCCTTATGCGGATGGGAAAAAAGAAACAACCGACCTACCGAGTGGTAGCTGCTGATTCGCGCAAAGCGCGAAACGGTAGGTTCATTGAAGTAGTAGGTTTTTATGACCCCCGTCAAGACCCATCAATAGTTGATATAGAAAACGAAAGGGCAGTTCATTGGCTTCAGCATGGTGCTCAGCCTTCTGAACGAGTGAAGAAATTGCTTCAAATATCAGGAGCTTGGGAGACCTTCTCTGGTGAAGCCTTTGTTTCGCCAGAACCGAGCGTAAAGAAGAAAGAAGAGGTAGCTGAAGAGGTTGCTGAAGAGGTTGCTGAAGAGGTTGCTGAAGAGGTTGCTGAAGAGGTTGCTGAAGAGGTTGCTGAAGAGGTAGTTGAAGAGGTTGCTGAAGAGGTAGTTGAAGAGGTAGTTGAAGAGGTAGTTGAAGAGGTAGTTGAAGAGGTAGTTGAAGAGGTAGTTGAAGAGGTAGTTGAAGAGGAAGAAGAAAACCAATGAGTGGAGAAACTTCCACAGCAGAAGGCGTACTTGAGTACTTAATTAAATCGATAGTTGAAAACCCAGATGAGGTACAGATAGAAGTCAGTGAAGATGAACGCTGTACTTTTTCAGTGACAGTGGCAGATGATGACATGGGTCGAGTGATCGGTAAAAGAGGTCGAGTAGCAAATGCTATTAGAACTATTGTTAGAGCTGCAGCAGTGCGTGATGAAATAGAGATCGATGTCGACTTCGTTGACTAGATGTTAAATACGGGCGTTCAATGAAAAACCCCGATGATTCAAACCTCTTAGAAGTTGGGCGAATTGATCGTGCACATGGTGTCAAAGGTGAAGTAATTGTAAGCCTCGTTACAGACCGGATAGAACGCTTATCAGAAGGATCCAAGCTGCAAACTCCAAATGGAGATCTGACGGTTCAAACGAGTCGACCTCATCAGCATCGACATCTTGTCTCATTCGCAGAAATAAAAGGGCGAGAGTCAGCGGAAAAATGGAGAGGTGTAACTCTTCTTGCTGAACCAATTGAAGATCCAGATGATGAATCCTTGTGGGTTCACGAGCTGATTGGAGCAGAAGTAGTAGATCAATATGGGGTATCTCATGGATCGGTCACTGCTGTACTTTCTAACCCAGCAAGTGATTTACTTGAACTTGAAGACGGCACTTTAGTTCCTCTGACATTCGCAGTAGATATTCAACCTAAAATCCTTATATCGGTTGTAGTCCCTGCAGGCCTCTTCGTAGAGGCAGAAGAAGAGGAATGATGACACTCCAGATCAGCGTATTTACTATTTTTCCAGAGATGATAGATGGTTATACATCTCAAAGCATTCTAGGAAGATCACAGAACAGCGGTTTGTTGGAAATCAAGAGTCATGATTTGCGAGATTATGCAGATGACCCTCATCGAACTATTGACGATAGCCCGTTTGGTGGGGGTCCTGGCATGGTGTTAATGCCAGAGCCAGTATTTAAATCCATCGAGGCTGTAAAACCGCCACGACCTTTAATATTACTTAGTCCGAGTGGGAGAAAATTTGATCATGGGGTGGCTACCGAACTGGCTCAACTAGAAGGGTTTTCTTTTCTTTGCGGTCGTTATGAAGGAGTGGACGAACGCATCCGCACACGTCTTTGTGATGATGAAATTTCGATAGGAGATTATGTTCTTGCTGGAGGTGAGCTTGCAGCTTTAGTCATTATTGAAGCGGTAGCGCGTCTCCGTCAAGGAGTGCTTGGTAATGAGAATTCAGCAACGGACGAATCTTTTGTCAACGGACTACTGGAACATCCTCACTACACAAGACCTGCAGAATTTCAAGGAGATCAAGTTCCACCAACATTATTATCCGGAAACCATGAAGAAATTAAGCGTTGGCGTAAAATTCAATCTTTATTAGCGACTTCTCGCAGACGCCCAGACCTTATAGACAAGCGTGGGGGATTAACTCAAGAAGAAACAGAACAATTAGAAGAGATTGACCAACATAAAAATTAATGGGATGAATCTTCTCATGACGCCTCTACACTTATGAGGCGACCGGAACACGGTTCGCTTTAATTCTGACCAATTCGCTGAGGATATAAAATGCAACCCACAGACCTCGTCGACGAACAAAATCTCCGAGACGACATCCCCGAATTCAACCCTGGCGACACTGTAAAAGTCCATGTCCGGGTAGTTGAAGGAAATAGACAGCGCATCCAAGTCTTTGAAGGTATTGTCCTTCGTCGTCAAGGAAGTGGAGTTCGCGAAACTTTTACGGTTAGAAAACTTAGTTTCAGCGTTGGAGTAGAGCGAACTTTCCCTGTTCATTCACCGGTCTTAGAAAAGATTGAAGTCGTCACACAGGGAGACGTACGACGAGCAAAGCTTTATTACCTAAGAGATCGAATTGGTAAGAGAGCTAAAGTTAAAGAAAAGCGTGATTGGTAGCTCTTAAAGATCTAAACCCGATTATTCCAACATCCTCGATGCCAATGCCGTCGTAAATCTGGAGCTTCAATTGGGACAACAACCAAATGCCCAAGACCCTTTGGTATATCTCTATTGCAACCCGGGCATATATATATTTTCGATGCTTGATAAGGCTGGATTTGAGTAACCTCAACTTCTCCGAATATTTCTGGTTTGTCCATCTTATTTATCCTAAAAAAGCCCAAATTAGAAGAAGTAAAGCCACCACTATTCCTGAAATAACAAAAATGAAATCACTCGGGCGGCGACGGTAAGGACGATTTGGATCAAAACCCATATTGATCAGTATCGTCTGTAATGTAATGCGATCACACTTTTTGACTTTAGTTTTGGTTTTGTCTGTTCTTTTTACTGCTGGATGTGTTGGCTCAGCACCCGATGTTCCAGAAGGTTCGGATCAGTCCTTGATTCAAGGTAGAAAAGTCTGGACAACTTTCTGCATCTCATGCCATGGCCCAACAGGATCTGGAGGGCGTGGACCATCGTTAAGAGAAATAGAAAACAAATATCCAGATACAGAAGATATCTCTTTAATCGTCAACGAAGGTCGTGAAGCTATGCCATCTTTCAACGAGGCTCTCGATCCGGAAGAAGTCAAATCAGTCATACGGTATATTCTGGAAGTGCTTTAAAGGCTTATATTCCCTTTCAGTCTTACTTTCATTCCGATACACTCACATTGGCCAAACAACCGTTTGGTAATAAAAATATTCACCCGATTCACCCACGGTCGCCTGTAGGCGCCGAATCGGGCTAAGAGTAACCGATGGGAAAGGAAAGACGACATGGCAGTCGTAAGTATGAAGCAACTGCTTGAAGCAGGGGTTCATTTTGGACATCAAACGAGTCGATGGAACCCAAAAATGCAAAGGTTTATTCACGGAGAACGGTCCGGAATATACATTATTGATCTCCAACAAACACTCAGTTGTATTGAGAGTGCTTATGGATTCACTCGAGATCTCGTAGCAAACGGAGGAAGAGTCTTATTTGTCGGAACAAAACGTCAAGCTCAGGACCCAATTCGTTCGTATGCAGAAAAGTGTGGGATGCCATACGTGAACCAAAGATGGCTTGGCGGGATGCTCACGAACTTTCAAACAATTTCAAAACGAGTGGCGAAGATGCAGGAATATCAACGTATGCGCAACTCTGGAGAGTTTGAAGTTATGCCAAAGAAAGAGGCTTTGCTGCTTTCAAGAGAATTAGAGAAATTAGAAAGAAACTTAATGGGAATAAGTGACATGAAGTCACTGCCAGAAGCAATTTTTGTTATGGACACTGTTCGGGAACATATATCAATTACGGAAGCAAATAAACTTGGAATTCCAGTAATCGCAGTTCTAGATACTGACTGTGATCCAGATGTAATCCAATATCCAATTCCCGGCAACGATGACGCAATCCGTTCAGGAAGGTTGCTTTGTCGCGTAATGTCAGATGCCATAGAAGAAGGACGCTTCATAGCAAATTCTTTAAACAAGGGAGACGACGTTCCTTCTCTTGACACTGAGGAGAAAGCAACAGAACAAGCACAAGCACAGGCACAGGCAGAAGCCGAAGCTATAGAACGAGAAATGCGTGTAGCGGAAAAACTTCAACCAGAATCAGATGAAGTGTCATCAGAAGAACCTAAAGAAGAACCTAAAGAAGAACCTAAAGAAGAACCTAAAGAAGAACCTAAAGAAGAAAGTAACGAAGGAGCTTGATCATGGCAGATGTTACTGCTCAAGATGTTAAATCATTAAGAGACGCCACTGGCGCTGGAATGATGGATGCAAAAAAAGCTTTGATTGACGCCGAAGGAGATGCTGAAGCAGCAGCTCAGTTATTGAGAGAAAAAGGTCTCGCTAAGGCGGCCACTAGAACAGATCGAGAAAACGCTGAAGGCGCAGTATCAGTTCTTGTTGAAGGAAATAAAGCTGTTCTCGTCCATATCAAGTGCGAGACGGACTTCTCGGCAAAATCTGAACAATTTCAGAGTTTTGTTGACTCTTTAACAGCGGATGTTCTCGTTCAAGGGGAGTCTGCGGTAGATAATCATGCAAAAGAACTTGATGATCTCCGGTTATCTGTAAAAGAAAATGTTGAGATAGGAAGAGTTGAAGTCGTAGAAGCAGCAGAAGGAAACCGCATAGATACGTACGTCCATAAACAAGATGGAAGAGGCGTTAATGGAGTAATTGTTGAAGGGAAGGGTGTAGATCAAGAAACTCTTCACCAAGTTGCACTTCATGTGGCATTTGCTAAACCAGCGGCACTTACTCGAGAAGAAGTATCAGAAGAAGCTATTGAGAAAGAGCGTGCCGCTCTTTTAGAAATCACCAAAGCTGAAGGTAAGCCAGAACAAGCATGGGAGAAAATAGTCGAAGGGCGACTTACAGGCTGGTTTAGAGAATCAGTATTACTTGACCAAGGACTTCATGGCGACAAGACTTCAGTCAGAGACTCTTTAGGCAGTGGAGAAGTAGTTCGTTTCGCACAGGCCTATCTCGGAGGTTGAGTTTGTCTGACAAAGATTCTGCTCGATGGAATCGGGTTCTTCTTAAAGTTTCCGGCGAGGCATTCGCCGGAGATGCTGGTTACGGCATCGATGGTGAAATAGTTACTCAAATAGCTAAAGAAATTGTTGATGTTAGGGGCGCGTTTAATGTTGATTTAGCAGTAGTCGTGGGTGGCGGAAATATTTGGCGAGGAATGTCAGGAGCTGGAGCGGGTATGGATCGCGCCCAAGCTGATTATATGGGCATGCTTGCAACGTCTATCAATGCTCTAGCGCTTCAGGACACGCTTGAACAGTTGGGGCAACCCACTCGAGTGCAAACCGCTATACATATGGCACAAATTGCTGAACCCTATATACGCCGTCGCGCTATTCGCCATTTAGAGAAAGGAAGAGTTGTAATTTTTGCTGGCGGAACAGGGAATCCTTTCTTCACCACCGACACCGCTGCTGCTTTAAGAGCCGTAGAAATGGAAGCACAAGTGCTATTGAAAGGTTCACACTCCGGAACAGATGGCATTTATACAGCAGATCCTAAAATACAACCAGACGCAGAAAAAATTGATCAAATTAGTCACCTTGAAGTGATTAAACAAGGCCTCCAGCCAATGGACTCAACCGCCATCACGCTTTGCATGGATAATCAGTTACCTATTGTGATGTTTGATCTGATGAGTTCCGGTAACGTCCGATCCATACTTGCAGGTAAATCAGTCGGTACTCTGGTTACTTAACAGGGAGTGACGTTGAGCGACGAGATGATTCAATTGGTGCTTGAAGAAGCAGAGGAACGTATGACAGAAGCCGTCGCTAATTCAAAAAAAGAATTCTCAACCATACGCACAGGTAGGGCTTCTTCCTCTTTGGTTGAACGTATCTCTGTAGATGCGTACGGAGTAGAAATGAAGTTACAAGAATTAGCTAGTTTCTCCATCCCAGAAGCCCGTCAATTGCTTATCACCCCACATGATCCAGGCAATGTAGTAGCCATAGAAAAAGCGCTAACAAAAGCAGAACTCGGCCTGACCCCCAGCAACGACGGTCATTCAATAAGATTATCTTTCCCAGAGTTGACACAAGAAAGGCGACACGAGTTAGTACGAATGGTTAACAGCATGGCGGAAGAAGGAAAAAATAGACTTAGAGGTCAAAGACGAAACGGACGCAAAGATCTGGATGATATCAGTGGTAGCGGAGGTGTATCAGAAGACGATATCAAACACGCGTCTGACCGCCTTGACGAACTTATACATAAACACGAGGCTGTAATTGATCAGGCCAGAACATCAAAGGAGAATGAGCTACTAGAGGTCTAGGCTTAAGGTAATTCAGGAGAAATAATGAACGATCAACCAAAATTTGAAGAAATACGGATACTCGGACTTGAAGCTTCCGAAGATGAAGCAACCCCAGGTCGTTCGGTATTTGAAAACGGAGAATCGACTAGTGACCTTCCACCTTGGACGGCACCTCCGGAGAGTCCATCTTCTACACACGAAGAATGGGAAGAAGATGAACCTCGCTGGGCAGATGATGTTCCAACAGAACATGAATCTCAGCAACCCGTCGCCGATTTGAGAGATTCAGCAGCTGCTTCATTTTTTGAAGAAGAAGCAATTCGAGGATCTTCAGAAATTTCAGGAGACTTTGACCCGCCCTTACTTCCACCGGATAGTCCGTTGCCACCACTTCCGGCTAACGAGGTGACAACACAGGAGCCAATTCAGAGTGGACGAGGAGGTAAGAAACGTGGTTGGAAACGCAGCAACTCATCCGGAGAAGGCAGGAATATGCCGGTAGCGATTATTACTGGTCTTGTCCTAGGAGCTTTAGTTCTAGTGTCTTTCCACCTAGGGTCAGGAGTGACAGTAGTTGTAGCAACTTGTTTCTTAGTTCTTGCTGCTGCTGAGTTCTTTATGGCGGTTAGACGGGCTGGATACCAACCAGCGTCACTGTTAGGAATTGTTGCTGTTGCCGCTTTGAATCTCGGAGCGTATTGGCGTTTTGAAGCAGCAATCCCCCTAATTTTACTTTTGACAGTCTTGTTTGCTTTCTTATGGTATTTCACAGGTGTGGACCGAGAAGCGCCGATGCTCAATATTTCGGTAACCATGTTTGGGGTTCTATATATCGGGATGATGGGTTCCTTCATAGGTCTCATGCTTAAAGACGTAAATGGTGTAGGAATGATGCTTGCCGCAGTATTAGCCACTGTTGGATATGACACAGGGGGACTCGTGATTGGTCGTATTGCTGGTCGAACACCACTCGCAGCAGTAAGCCCAAATAAAACCATGGAGGGTCTGATTGGTGGAATGGCAGTATCGTTTGCCGTCACCGTTTTGATCACAGGACAAATCACCCCGTTTGGAGATAGTCCTGGAGATCTAGGATCAGCATTTGTATTAGGTGTAGTAGCAGCTCTAGTCGCTCCATTGGGAGATTTGTGCGAATCCATGATTAAGAGAGATCTAGGCATTAAAGATATGGGGAGCATTCTTCCAGGACATGGAGGACTCCTAGATCGATTTGATGCTCTCCTTTTTGTTCTACCGGCCACTTATTACACCGCTCGTCTTTTAAATCTTTTTGGTGGCTGAGCCTACTTGCATAGAACGCGGCCTGCTGGTTGACCTAGTCAATTGGGCGTCACATGAGTTTGACGTTGACGACGCTACCCAACCGATAGGAGACATCCGACGAAGATCCAAGTCGCTGTCTTTGATCACTAACTTAAGTTAAATCACGGTATTCTCCTTTCATGGCTACCAAAGTTTCAGTCCTTGGTTCAACAGGCTCAATCGGGACACAGACACTTGAGATTATTGATTCCTGCCCCGAAGACTATGAAGTTGTTTCCCTTGGTGCCGCACAATCAGTAGAAAAACTTACTGAACAAGCAATAAGGCTTCGTCCAAAAGTTGTGGCAATAGAAGATCCTGAATTGGTCTCAGATCTAGCAGACCGTTTGCCGGCAGAGGTAGAGATACTTGCAGGCCCTAACGCCCTATCAGAAGCAGCAGTAATGGGCGATGTCGCAATTAATGGTGTCGTGGGCTTCGCAGGACTGCCCATCACGATGGCTGTTTTGCAGGCAGGGAATCGCCTTGGATTAGCAAACAAAGAGTCATTGATTGCTGCCGGCCCAATCGTTCAACGAGTGAGAGATACTCCTGGAGCAGAATTGTTGCCAGTAGATAGTGAGCATTGTGCCATTCATCAATGTTTAAGAGCCAATGTGGTCGAAAGAAGAGTAAAAAAAATTGTTTTAACTGCTTCAGGAGGACCATTCCGAGGTAGAAAATTAGATCAACTTTCAACCATCGGAGTTGAAGAAGCTCTTGACCATCCCACTTGGTCTATGGGTCCAAAAATCACGGTTGATTCTTCAACGCTTATGAATAAAGGCTTAGAAGTAATAGAAGCGCATGAATTATTTGGAACGGATTACAACGATATAGAGGTGGTGGTACATCCGCAGTCCATTATTCACTCTATGGTTGCCTTCTCAGATGGAGCAACCATCGCTCAACTTTCTCTCCCAGATATGCGTCTCTGCATCGGTTACGCGTTGGCTTACCCTGATCGGCTAGAAGTTCCATTTGGTGAAATTGACTGGACTCAACTAAATCGTCTTGATTTTGAATTGCCGGACCGGAAGGCTTTTCGTTGCTTGGATCTAGCATTTGCTGCCGGAGAAATGGGAGAAACAGCACCGGCTTGGCTAAATGCAGCTAATGAAGTAGCGGTCGCGTCATTTCTTGAAAACAAACTTTCTTGGATTGGAATATCTGAAGTTCTAGAAGAAATATTAAACATATGGCCAGGAGAGAAAGCCAGCAAAATTGAAGACATCTTGGAAGTTGACCAAGAATCTCGAAGAATCACTTCTGAACTAATTTTAAAGAAGACATGACGAAACTTGAGAGACCAGAAATGGTCAGACTATTGACACTTATTTTCTTTGGGATAGTCCTAATTCAAGTTGGAGGATTGTCAATGATCGCAGTAGTGCTTGCTTTTGTCATGATGCTAGCGCTTCATGAATTAGGGCATTTGCTAGCTGCACGCCTATCTGGAATGAAAGTAACAGAGTATTTCATAGGGTTCGGGCCACGTCTCTGGTCGTTTAAAAGAGGAGAAACCGAATATGGAATTAAAGCAATTCCAGCCGGCGCGTATGTACGCATTATCGGTATGTCAAACCTTGAAGAAGTAGAACTGGAAGATGAATCCCGTTCATATCGTGCTCAAAGCTTTCCAAGACGCCTAGCAGTCTCCCTTGCTGGGTCAGGCATGCAATTCTTGCTTGCCTTTGTTCTACTGGTGTTCCTCTTCTCTGCCATCGGTAGTCCTTCAAATGATGCATGGGAGGTTGGTTCAGTAGTAGAAGGCTCAACAGCTGAAACTATTGGAGTGTCTGAAGGTGATCAAATTTTGACAGTAAGTGGTGTAGATGTCAGTGACTTTGAGCAATTTGGAGCAGTTGTACGCAGATCAACTGGAAGAATTGTGCCAGTAGAGATTAGTAGAAAAGGATCAATAGAAATACTTACAACTCAAATCGGTGAACGTCTGACAGCAGTAGGAGCAGCAGCTTTTCCCGGACTACAAGAGGGTGACCAAATACTTTCCATAAACAGACAGGAAGTCTCAACATGGACAGAAGTTGTATCTGAAATATCTGGACAAGATTCATTTCTTGTAGAAACACAAAAATCTGATGGAACTGTAAAAACACTCCAAAGCGCTCAAGCCTTTACACCTCTCCCTCCTGAACAAATCGCAGTCCAAGGATTTTTCGGTGTGGCCGCTCGGTCTCCCCTCGAAACTCTCGGTTTGGGTACTTCTATAAAAGAATCGGCAACGCAGACTGCCCAATTGATCGGAAGTTCGGCTCAAGCAATTGCTCAATTCTTTACGCCAGGAGGATTGTCTAATTTTTTTGAGGGAGCAGTAGAGGGAGGAAGTTCTAACGCCTCGGTTGGAACAGGAGTTTCATCCGAAGATGAAAATCGGCTTCTATCCATTTACGGAGTTGCTCGTTTAGGAAGCAGTCTTTTCGAATCTGGGGCTTACAACTTCATCTGGTTTCTTGTCTTAATAAACGTATTTGTGGCTGTATTTAATCTCATCCCACTTCTTCCATTTGATGGAGGTCACGTAGTAATCGCAACTTACGAACGTTTGCGTTCATTTCGCGGAAGACAATATCGCGCAGATATTTCAAAATTAGTTCCACTAACGTGGCTCGTTTTACTGTTGCTAATCTCTTTAACTTTGGTGGCTCTCTTTAGAGATATTGTGGATCTTCCTGATTTTGGTTGAGTTTCGTCTGGGCTAGCTCTCTACTGCCTGTAGCCTCCGATATATGGAGGTTCAAGCAACATTTCCCCGACACCTAACTAAACAGGTCATGGTTGGGGATGTACCTGTAGGCGGAGGAGCCCCAATCAGTGTGCAGTCAATGACGGTTACCCGTACAGCTGACCATGAAGCCACCTTGCAACAAATTTATGATCTAGCTATGGCAGGTGCAGATATTGTTCGCTGCACTTGTAACGAGCCAGAAGCTGCAGAGGGTTTGGCTCAAATTGTTCCCCGATCCCCAGTACCGATAGTTGCAGACATTCATCACCAATATCGGATGGCTTTAGCAGCACTAGAAGCAGGTGTCGACTGTTTGCGTCTAAATCCGGGCAATATCCGTAAGCCTGAACACATAAAAACGGTAGCAAGCGAAGCCAGAGACCGAGGTGTCCCGATCCGCATAGGGGTAAATGGAGGGTCATTACATCCTGATCTTTATGTCAAATACGGAAATATTGTTACTCCGGAAGCAATGGTTGAATCTGCGTTGACGGAAATTGGATATTTCTCAGAAGTAGGTTTTGATTTAATCAAAATATCAGTGAAGGCCTCAAGCGTTCCTCTAATGATTGACGCGTATCGGCAATTAGCGGAAGTAACCGAACATCCTTTACATCTTGGGGTCACAGAAGCAGGTCCATTACCCGGAGGGCTAATCAAATCAACTGCAGGCATAGCTACGTTGTTAGCAGAAGGAATTGGGGACACGATTCGATACTCATTAACAGCGGACCCAGTAGAAGAAGCAAAAGCAGGAAGATTCTTACTTGAATCACTCGGATTGCGTGAACGAAAAAACGTTGACTTAATAGCTTGTCCGAGTTGTGGTCGGGCTGAAATTGACGTTGTTGCAGTAGCAGAGCAGGCAATGGCTGCGTTCGCTGAACGCAAAATTCCTCTTCAGGTCGCGGTGATGGGATGTGTGGTGAATGGGCCTGGTGAGGCTCGGGATGCAGACCTTGGTATAGCTGCAGGAAATAAGAGAGGTCATTTATTCATTAAAGGAAAGAATGCTTTAGTGGTACCAGAAGATGAGATGGTTGACACTTTGGTTGAGTGGGCAGATTTCATTATTGAACATGGAGCTGAAGCAGCTTTAGCTCGTGTTGATGTTCAAAGAGCGGAACGAGAAGCAGCCCGAGACCGAGAACGTCTTTTAGAAGAACAAGGAGAAGATGCTAATAACTCAGGTACTCGAATCGAAATGATAAAGCGCCATATAGAGAGTTAAAAATCTTTTTTGAGAAAGAAACTTTTGAAGTCTGAAATACGAACTGTAGAGAGCCCAATAGTCCGGTATGCTTGAATATTGCATGCATCGTGCAGTATTTGCGACGAGGCGTGGGCTTAGCCCACGCCTTTCGTTTTCACTGAGCGAAAATTGCTGAAGAATAAGTAACGACAAGGGAGGAAAACCGTGAGTTTGATTGATCAAATTGAGTCTTTGGTATCTCCCCTATGTGAACGCTTAGAAGTGGAATTAGTAGACGTTGAATATGCTGGTGGGGTAGTGCGCCTTACCGTTGACCGTCCTGAAGGTATAGGAATGGATCACATAACACCTCTAACTCGTGAAATCTCACGAGCTTTTGACCATGAAGATCCAATATCAGGCGCATACACAATAGAAATTAGTAGCCCCGGTTTAGAGCGAGCGTTAAAAAAGCCAGAACATTTCTTACGAGCGGTTGGTTCGAATATAACCATCAAAACCCAACCGGGTACGGAGGGTGATAGGCGGGTTACAGGGCGATTAGAAAAAGCTGATGATAAGGAAATATTGGTTCTTGTTGACGGTAAAGAATCCCGAACACTGAATTACAACGACATATTAAAAGCTCGTACAGTTTTCGATTGGTCAAGTAGTTTGAATGCAGATCGACAAAATAATGAAACCCGAGTGGGTAGTAGTCCCCATAGTGGAAGTAGAACAAAATAATGAGTATTGATATGAAAGAGGCTTTCCGAGCGTTAGCTGATGATCGAGGTATTTCTATAGAAGCCTTATTAGGTGCTTTAGCGGATGCTTTGGAGTCCGCTTATCGTCGAATGCCTGGTGCTGAAGATTTTTCTTGGGTAACCATAGATTTTGAAACTATGGATATCCGCGTTCTTGCTCAAGATATAGACGAAGAGGGGGAACCAATTGGAGTAGAAAGAGATGTTACTCCTGACAATTTTGGAAGAATTGCTGCACAAACTGCTCGACAAGTAATGAGTCAGAGAATACGCGAAGCTGAGCGAGACCTCAAATACGAAGAATACGCAGGACGCGAAGGAGATATTGTTACAGGAATCATCCAACAAAGTGATGCTCGATATACCCTTCTTGACCTTGGTCGTGTGGAAGCACTTCTTCCACAAGCAGAACAAGTACCGTTCGAGCGTCCAGAGGCAAGCGCACGCCTGAAGGCATACATAGTTGAAGTAAGAAAAACCGCAAAGGGTCCACAAATCGTAGTTAGCCGCACTCATCCCGGATTAATTAAACGCCTATTTGAATTAGAGGTCCCTGAAATAGCAGATGGCGTAGTTGAAATCAAATCTTGTGCTCGGGAACCAGGGCATCGAACAAAAATTGCAGTCGGATCAAATGACCCACAGGTTGACCCAGTTGGAGCATGTGTTGGAGCAAGGGGAGCTCGCGTCCGCATGGTAGTAAATGAACTCCGTGGTGAAAAGATTGACATAGTCCCATTCTCCGAAGACCCTAAAGACTTTGTGATGAAAGCTCTCTCACCTGCAAAGGTAAATGAAGTCATAGTTGATGAAGAAACAGGTTCAGCGATTGTCGTAGTTCCTGATTATCAACTTTCTCTAGCTATTGGAAAAGAAGGTCAAAATGCTCGACTTGCGGCACGGATGACTGGTTGGAGAATTGATATCAAGAGTGAAACTCAGGTAGCAGAAGAAGCTGCATATGCTGAAGTTGATTGGGCAGAAGGCGAATGGATTATCGACGTTGAAACTGGAGAGCAGGTCTGGAAACCAGCTGAAGGAGGACCAGAAGTTTCTTTAGATCAGTGGAATGAAGCCTCCGCTCTTGATGAAGAGGGTTCAGATTTAGAAAACATTGAACCAGATTCACCCTCTACTTCGAGCGAGGAATCGCAAGAAGAAGACTTGACTGTTGAGGATTCAGAAATCTCTACAGAAGAAATAGAAGAAGAACCCGAAGAAGTAGAAGAAGAACCTGAAGAAATAGAAGAGTCAAGTTAAATTTTGTACCAAATTCTTGGATTTTGTAGATTCTTTTTGAAACACAAAAACCTAGTTACCTAAAGATGAAGAACACCCTATAAAGCGGGGTATAGGGCACGGTTTCCGATAGTGTCAGTTCGTGGCAACTTTAGCCATCTAAAGAAAGATTTAAATACCAAAGTGGCAAACAATGTTCGTGTTTATGAGCTAGCGCGAGAGCTAGGAATGACCAATACTCAGGTTGTTGATCTCTGCGGGACCTTAGGTATAGGCGTTAAGGGGCATTCTTCAGGAATGCCTGAACCCCAAGCAGATCGTGTACGTCGTAAAGCCGAACGAGAAGGGTTAGTTACTAAGGTAAAAGAAGAGAAGCCAGCAGCTAAAGAACCAGCGGCTGAAAAGCCAGCAGCTAAAGAACCAGCGGCTGAAAAGCCAGCAGCTAAAGAACCAGCGGCTGAAAAGCCAGCAGTTAAAGAATCTGAAAAAGTTGAAAAAACTCCTAGTTCAGAAATCAAGAAGCCTTCAGAAGAGCCACAAGACAAGGTAAAAGAAGAGAAATCAGTAGTTGAACTGAACTCAGATCCAACACCTCAAGAAACAACGGGGAGCGCAACTCCGCCTCTGTCTTCCACCGGTAAACCGATACCTCCACCTCCAACTTCGAGAACTGGTAAACCGATACCTCCGCCACCCGGCCAAGGCGGACGTAAACAACCGCCACCCGCAGGAGGCCCTTCAGGCAGAAGAAACACTCCTCCCCCTACCGCTACTTCTCGTCGACCTGCTTCAAGTGGAGGCCCACGAGATTCAGTTCCGGGAGCGGGAGTACGTCCTAATATTGGTGGACCAGGAGGAGCGCCAAATGCTGGGAAACCAGGTGGAGGCCCAGGTGGAGGCCCAGGTGGAGGTCCAGGTGGAGGAAGAAGACCACCTCGCGGCAAAAAGCGTCGCCGTCGAGTTCAGGAAGAACTTGAGCCGTTAGATGCTCCAAGTTACACGCCTGATGACGCAGAAGTTCCAGAAGGCGAAATTGTAATAGAACGACCTACAACCGCTCAAGAACTAGGGCCTAAACTTAATCGAACAGCAGCAGATGTTGTCCGATTCTTGATGCAACAAGGTGAAATGGTTACAGCTACTCAGTCTCTCTCAGATGACATGATTGAGTTATTTGCTGCAGAAATAGGAGCAGAAGTACGTCTTGTTGATTTAGGGGAAGAACAAGAAGTTGAACTTTTAAAGCTTCTAGATGTAGTGGAAGGCGAAGAAGATTCTGATGCTCCAATCCGACCTCCCATCATTACGGTTATGGGACATGTGGATCATGGAAAAACTAAACTTCTTGATCAAATACGAAAAACAAATGTTGCAGACGGAGAAACTGGTGGAATCACTCAACATATCGGCGCTTATCAGGTTGATTTGGAAGGACATCCACTAACTTTTATTGACACCCCTGGACACGCTGCCTTCACCGAAATGCGCGCTAGAGGTGCGGATGCAACCGATATTGTAGTGCTAGTAGTAGCGGCAGATGATGGGGTAATGCCACAGACCATAGAAGCTATCAGCCATGCGAAAGCGGCAGAGGTTCCCATCGTTGTGGCGGTGAATAAGATTGACCGCGAAAACGCTGACGTTCAACGAACTATGACTCAAATAGCTGAACATGAACTTGTGCCTGAGGCATGGGGTGGGGACACTGTCACCGTTGAGATTTCCGCATTGCAAGATTTAGGAATAGATGATCTCTTAGAAAATTTAAAAGTTCTCGCAGAAGTTGAGGATTTAAGGGCAGACCCAGAAGGACGCGCACAAGGAGTAGTACTCGAATCTAATCTTGACATTGGACGAGGCCCAGTAGCCACTGTGCTAGTTCAGAGAGGAACACTCCGTGTCGGTGACCCACTTGTAGCAGGCGCAGCTTGGGGCAAGGTTCGAGCCATGGTCAATGATCTAGGAGTACAAGTTGATGAAGCAGGACCTTCAACCCCAGTCCAAGTTCTTGGACTGTCTGATGTAGCAGACGCTGGAGAAGGGTTTGTCGTTGCTCCAAACGAAAGAATTGCAGGACGTGTAGCAGAGAGGAGAGAGCATTGGAAACGTCAAACAAACATAAGTCGGGATTCTCATGCTCTCTCAGGGGGAGCTCGCCTTGAAGACATATTTGAACAGATACAACGCGGAGAAGCAGCAAATCTCAATTTAATCATCAAAGCAGATGTGAATGGATCCCTTGAAGCGGTAGTAGAAAGCCTTCGAAAGTTAGAACGAGAAGAAGTTCGTTTATCTTTTGTCCACCGCGGAGTAGGAGGAATCACAAAAAATGATATTCAACTTGCAGCAGCAACAAATGCCACAATTATTGGTTTTAACGTTAGGCCAGAAAGAATTGCCAGAGAATTTGCTGTCGTAGAGCAGGTAGAGATTCGAACTTATGAAATAATTTATAAGTTAATTGAAGACATCGAATCAGCTATGGTCGGAATGCTGACTCCTGAGTTTGAAGAAGTCGTTACAGGGGATGCTGAAGTAAGAGAGATATTCTCTGTTCCACGAATCGGACGCATTGCTGGCTGTTATGTGCAGAATGGGATAATTTCAAGAGGATCCAAAGTTCGTTTCCTTCGAGATGGGTCAATCATCTGGAAGGGTGAAGTTAGTTCGCTCCGCAGATTTAAAGAAGATGTAGCAGAAGTACAATCAGGATTTGAGTGTGGTATTGGACTTTCAGACTTTCAAGACCTGAAACAGGGAGATGTCATAGAAACCTATGATGAACGGGAAATCCCCCGAACTTAACTGATGGCACGGCACTCGCAACGCCATAATAAGTCAGCCCGAAGGTTTGACAGGTCGGATCGATTAAACGAATTATTAACGCGGATCTTGGCTGAAGAGATTGAACTTATTGATGATGATCGTTTGACTCTGGCAACAATTACTGGGGTTAGCACGGATCGAGATCTGACAAAAGCAAAGGTTTACGTCACAGGAATTTCTGACGATGAGAATCTTTTAGAATCTTTCAATGAAAACAGACAACGCTTCCAACATGCAATCGGTAGCCAGTCACGACTTAGAAGAGTGCCACAACTAAATTTTATGATTGATGAAACAGGAAGATCAGCAGAACGCATTGAAGAGATACTTCGTGATTTAGAGATCCCTTCTGATGAGTGAGACTAAAGTTGAACCTAACGGAATAGCAGTTATCGATAAGCAACCGGGCTGGACGAGCCATGATGTGGTGGCTAAGTGTCGCGGGATTCTTGGAACAAAAAAGATCGGACATTCAGGAACTTTGGATCCAGATGCGACTGGAGTACTAGTACTTGGTGTAGGGAAATGTACACGAATCCTTCAGTATCTAACTGCCCTTCCAAAGCATTACGTTGGCGATATTGTTCTGGGCGCAGAAACTACCACTTTGGACGCATCAGGTGAAGTGACTGCAACTTTTGATATGAGTTCTGTAACTCTGTCAGAAGTAAAGAAAGCAGCAACTCAGTTGACAGGAAACATAAATCAAATTCCTCCAATGGTTTCAGCACTAAAGGTAGATGGGCGCCGACTTCATGAAATTGCTCGCGAAGGACGTGAAGTCGAACGTCAGCCCCGCCCGGTGACGGTGCACCAGTTCAATGTTACTTCAACAGATCACCCTCTTATTTTCAGGTGTGACGTTAGATGTTCAACCGGAACCTATATACGATCTTTGGCTGCAGACCTAGGAAAATTATTAGAGGGAGGAGCGCACCTAATAAACCTAAGAAGGCTTTCTATCGGATCATTCACAGTTGAGGAAGCTAACCCAGTTGAAAACCCAATCCTTCTCCCTCCTTCTGAAGGGCTTCGAGATTTTCAAGAAATAAGAGTTACGAAAGAAGTGGCTATAGACGTAAGTCATGGAAAAGTTCTTAAACGCGAACATTTAGGTGTTGACAGTGGTGTAGGCCCTTGGCCAGTGCTTGATGTGGAAGGGAATCTTCTAGCTGTCTACGAGCCACATAAGGATGCAGTGAAACCAACTGTGGTGCTAGCAAGCCCAAGGTGACCACTCGCGGCAACAGCTCGCTAGCCTCCTTTAGGTGGAAACTCTTCGTCAAATAATCCCAGCAAATCAAGAAGATTCAGGAACCGTATTAACTATCGGAGCTTATGACGGAGTACATAGAGGACATCGAAGTGTTATTTCGGAAGTCTGTCGATTAGCGAAAGAAAAAGGACTACGTTCTTCCGTGGTTACTTTTGATCGCCATCCTGCCTCAGTAGTTCGACCCGAATCTGCACCATTGTTACTAACAGAACTTGATCAAAAAATTGAACAACTATCCACCACGGGAATAGATCTCACCCTAGTTGTGCCATTTGATGAGGCCAGGGCTAAAGAATCAGCTGAAGAATTCATAGAGGAAGTCTTAGTTAAATGCTTAAAAGTAAAGCATGTAGTAGTGGGAGAAGATTTTCATTTCGGATATCAACGCTTAGGAAACGTAGATCTTTTGCGTGCAGTAGGTAAAGAAAAAGGGTTCACAGTTACAGGTATGGATTTGGTTGGACTAGAAGGGGAACCAGCACGTGACCATGAACAAGTCTCTTCAACTTTTATACGCCAAGCATTAAGCGAAGGGAATCTTGAAAAAGCCAACAACATGCTCGGTAGAGAATATGAAGTTGTTGGCGTGGTTACAGCAGGTGATGGCAGAGGTCAAGAATTGGGATTTCCTACAGCGAATATTCGAATAAACAACTCTGTGTTGCTTCCTGCAGATGGGGTTTATGCCGGCTGGATAGAACTAGTAGACGGATCTATTCATGCAGCAGCAATTTCTCTTGGAACCCGCCCACATTTTTATAAAGATGGGGATCTTCTATTAGAAGCGCATGTATTAGATTTCAATGAAAATCTTTATGAGAAGAAAGTCAGAGTGCGTTTTGTAAAGCACCTACGTTCTCAAAGAAAATTCGACAATCTCAAATCTTTGATTAGTCAACTTGAATTTGACGTTCAAAAAACAAGAGAACTTATGAACTAGGAATTCATTTTTTTATCAAGACTGTGTTCTTAGTAAATAAAAAGTGTGGTGCCTTCGCTTTCATGCAAGATAGGGTAAACACACTGGTTCACTCCTTTGAGTAAATCAAAAAACATAGTCCTCGGGGTTGGGTGAAAATCCCTACCGGCGGTGATCTGTTTTAATTTAAGCAGAAGCCCGCGACCCTTGTGAAACATTTGCAGATCAAGGCCGATTAGGTGAGATTCCTAAGCCGACGGTAATAGTCCGGATGGGAGAGGGCGTAAGGCTAGAGACAAATTTGGCGTGCTTGAGAGTGCGCCAAATTGTGTGATCTAATCTGCGCTGGAATGCAGCCTCGAGAACTCAGAAAGGTAAGAGGCGGCAAAAAATGTTTACCGGCATCGTTGAAGAACTCGGCAACATACGTTCATCGCGCGAACAAGGCGATGGACGTCGCATGCAAGTTAATGCCGAAGTCATCATTGAAGATATTTCGATTGGGGATTCAATATCTGTAAACGGCTGCTGCCTCACTGTTGTCGACTATGAAAGTGAAGATCTAGATTCATGGTTCGCTGTAGATGTGGTTCCAGAAAGTCTAAGTTTGACGACTTTAGGCCAACTCGCCGAAGGAGACTCAGTGAACCTCGAACGGTCAATGCTAGTTGATGGCCGGTTTGGAGGACATGTAGTTCAAGGGCATGTAGACGCTGTTTCAGAAGTGCTTCAAATCCACAGCCATCCAGACGGATCACAGCGCTTCACTTTTGAGATTCCAACAGAAGTGATAGGACAAATTGTCAGAAAAGGATCAGTGGCTCTTGATGGAGTGAGCCTAACCGTGGCCAGCACAGACCAGAAGGCAGAAACATTTGATATAGCAGCTATCCCTCACACTCTTGAAGTAACAACACTTGGGCAGAAAACAATCGGAGATCAAGTCAATTTGGAAGCTGATCTATTTGCTAGGTACGTGGCAGGGATTATTGCAAGTGGTTCATACACATTCGTAAAGGGAGAGAATTAATGCCATTAGCAAGCATTGAACAAGCGATAGAAGCCTACGCACGGGGAGAATTCCTCGTTGTAGTCGATGATGAAGATCGAGAAAATGAAGGAGACTTGATTATCGCAGCAGATGCAATGACTCCCGAAAAAATGAATTTCATGATTCGATATACGAGCGGAGTCATCTGCGCGCCAATGTCTAATGACAGAGCAAACCAACTCGACCTATCTCTAATGGTCGTAGAGAATACTGAGTCCATGAGGACTGCTTTCACAGTTTCAGTGGATGTTATACAAGACACCAGTACCGGTATTTCGGCAGCAGATCGTTCGGCAACTGTCGTAGCGTTAGCTAATCCTGATCAAGTTGGTACAGATTTTGCCCGACCAGGACATATTTTCCCATTACGAGCAAGAAAAGGTGGAGTTTTAAAACGAGCAGGCCATACAGAAGCCGCCGTAGATCTTTGTTCAATGTCTGGACGATCTCCAGTTGGGGTCTTATGCGAAATAGTTAATGAAGACGGAACAATGGCACGAGTTCCAGAATTAGAAAAATTCGCAAACGAACATAATCTTCTATTCATCACGATTGCAGACTTGATTCGATATCGCCGACGTAACGAAAAGCTAGTCGAACATTTTGCAGAAGCGAGAATCCCGACACGACACGGAGAATTCTCAGCACATGCTTATCGATCAATTCTTGACGAGATAGAACACGTAGCTTATGTGCTCGGAGACATCAGTGAGGTAAAGGAGCCACTAGTTCGTGTTCACTCTGAATGTTTAACTGGAGACCTTCTTGGCTCAATACGTTGTGACTGTGGATCACAACTTGATTCAGCCTTAGAAATCATCGGAGAAGAAGGAGCTGGCATTATCGTCTACCTTCGAGGACACGAAGGCCGTGGTATAGGAATAGGGCATAAGTTACGTGCCTACAAACTCCAAGATGAAGGACTAGACACCGTTGACGCCAATTTACAACAGGGACTTCCAGTTGACTCTCGAGAATATGGAGTCGGAGCACAGATTCTTGCTGATTTAGGAATCACTGAAATGAGATTAATGACTAACAATCCGGTGAAATATGGCGGACTTGAAGGCTATGGCCTCAATATCGTCGGCCGGGTTTCTTTAAAAACAGACCCTAATGAGGAAAACATCCGCTATCTCGAAACAAAACGAGAGCGACTTGGACATGACTTATCTGAAGACACCGAAGAAACGGGGTCAGAGTGAAAGAATTAAATTTCCCATTGAATGGCGATGGTATTCGAATTGGAATAGTTGCCTGTCGTTTTAATGACGCAATCACACACCAATTACTTGAAGGAACGCTCGCCAGATTGAAAAAATTTGAGGTGAAAGATGAAGATATCGATCTTGTTTGGGTAGCAGGAGCCTTTGAAGCGCCTTTAGCAGCAAAATCTTTTGCAGATTCCAAAAAAGTAAATGCAGTCATTTGTCTAGGGGCTGTCATCCGAGGAGAAACGCCTCATTTTGACTATGTAGCAGGAGAGGCATCAGCAGGAATTATGCGAGTAAGTCTAGATACCGGAGTTCCAGTAATTTTCGGTATTTTAACCACTGAAGATTATGCTCAGGCTTTGGAACGGGCTGCAGTGAAATCAGGTGATAAAGGTGGAGATTGTGCCGAAGCTGCAATAGAAATGGCCCAAATAGTTAAAGATAGTTTCTAGTTGGTATTTCACTAAAGGTGTTCCTTTTCGAAGGCACTGGTAGGATTGATACTCGTAGATAGTTCAAGGTGAACTATCAGGGTCGGCAAGAAACCCCGACCCTACGTGGCTTCCAACGTGGTGTAAACCCGTTATGAGGCCGGGTCAGAAACCCAGAGGTTATACATGCCGACTAATTTGCCCCCAAAGGCTGAAACAATCACAGAAAATCGACTACACGAGAGCGACACAGGTTCTCCAGAAGTGCAGATCGCTTTACTTAGTGATCGGATCAATCATTTAACTGAACATCTAAAAGTTCATAAGAAAGATCATCACAGTCGAAGAGGGCTCTTGATGCTCGTCGGACGCCGTCGACGGATGCTCGACTACGTTAGTAAAAACGATGTCGAGCGCTATCGCGCAATAATTGCTAAGTTAGGGCTTCGACGGTAGTTGTCTCGTACAACAACCATCAGGTCTTGAAACCAAACTTTTAAACGACAAAATCAGATAGTAGGAAAAGACGCGAAATTTATAGCAGTCATCAGTGCCAGCTGCATGTCGCTCAATCATTTTCACACATAGTGCTTTGAGAAACATCCAACTGGAAACTGAAGACTCAACAAATTGAACGTCATCAACCTTCTGTGGTGAATACCACATTAGAGAAATTAAGGAAAAACATGACAACAATTCAAAGTGTCTCACATACTTTTACTGAGACCGAAAAAACTATTTCATTCGAAACCGGCCGGCTAGCAGGATTAGCTGGAGGAGCTGTACTAGCCCGCCTAGGAGATACAACTGTTCTCGTAACAGCTACAGGAGCAAAGTCAGCCCGACCAGGAGCAGACTTCTTCCCACTCACCGTGGATATCGAAGAACGAATGTATGCCGCAGGAAAGATCCCCGGATCGTTCTTTCGTCGTGAAGGACGTGCATCAGAAACTGCGATTTTAACTTGCCGTCTAATAGATCGGCCTCTTCGCCCAATGTTCCCAGAAGGATTCCGCAACGAGGTTCATATAGTAGGAACGGTTACAGGGGCGGACATGGAGAACCCTCACGATGTCTTAGCTTTAAATGGGGCGTCATTAGCTTTGATGCTTTCACCAATTCCATTTGACGGACCCGTTGGGGCAGTTCGGATCGCGTGGTCTTCTGCCGGAGAATGGGTAGCGCATCCCACCTACGAAGAAGGAGCAGACTCAGCTTTTGAAATGGTGGTTGCCGGTCGAGCACTAGATGGTGGTGACGTGGCAGTGATGATGGTAGAAGCAGGAGGCACTGAAGCAACCAGTGACATTTATGAAGCAGGAACCAAAAAAGTAGATGAATCAGTTCTCGCAGAAGGACTGGAATTTTCCAAGCGATACATCAAAGAAGTAATTGAACTCCAACAAGAACTAGTCAAGGTTGTGGGTGAACCAGAAACCATGACGTATGAAGTTTCTATCGATTACTCCGATGAAATCTTCGCAGCAGTAGATGCAGCAGGAAGACAACGAATCGCAGACACTCAAACCATTGCGGATAAGAGTGCACGAACAGAAGCAGAATCTGAAGTTAAAGCAACAATCCAAGAAGAACTTTCAGAGCAATTTGCTGAGGTTGAAAATGCTGCAACTCAAATAGGTGCAGCAATTCGTTCTATAACAAAAGACTCTGTTCGTAAACGAATAATAGAAGAAGAAATCCGCATTGATGGAAGAAACCCTTCAGAAATACGGCCCCTTTCCTCTGATGTAGGAATCATTCCAACCGCCCATGGATCTGGTTTATTCCAGCGAGGCGAAACACAGGTAATGAATATCACTACCCTCGGCACAGGACGAATGGATCAAATGATTGATGGTATTGATCCAATTGATCGCAAACGTTTTATGCATCATTACAATTTTCCGCCGTTCTCAACCGGAGAAACAGGTTTTATGCGGGGACCGAAACGACGAGAGATAGGTCACGGAGCTCTTGCTGAAAGAGCATTATTCCCTGTTGTTCCTAGCTTCGAAGAGTTTCCTTACACCTTGCGTTTAGTTTCAGAAGTTTTGGCATCGAATGGTTCATCATCAATGGGGTCAGTTTGTTCTGGGGCCCTGTCAATGATGGATGCTGGAGTGCCAATAAAAGCCCCTGTAGCAGGAATAGCCATGGGGTTGGTATACCACGAAGGCAAGTACGTAACGCTCACTGATATTCTCGGTGCAGAAGATGCTTTTGGAGATATGGACTTCAAAGTTGCAGGAACAGAAGACTTTGTGACAGCTCTGCAATTAGATACAAAGATTGATGGTATCCCTGCTGAAGTTCTGGCATCTGCTTTGGATCAAGCTAAAGCAGCACGGATGCAGATCCTGTCTGTCATGACTGGAGCGATTCCAGCTCCACGTGAAGATGTAGGCGAACACGCACCAAAGATAGAGAGCTTTGAAATTCCAGTAGAAAAAATTGGTGAAGTCATTGGACCAAAAGGAAAGATGATTAACACAATCCAAGCTGAAACTGGAGCAGACATAAGTGTCGATGATGATGGAATGGTAGGAATCGTTTCTATTGCTTCACCAGATCGAGCAATAGTGGATGAAGCAGTACGTCAAATTATGCTTATTGTTGACCCTCCTACAGCAGAAGTAGGGGTCACTTATCCAGGAAAAGTCGTAAACATCACTAAGTTTGGTGCTTTTGTAAATATTCTCCCTGGACGAGATGGTCTTCTACATATTTCAAAAATTGGAGGATCTAAGAGAATTGACAGAGTTGAAGATGTGCTTGAATTAGGGCAAGAGATTCAAGTCGTAGTCGAAGATGTTGATCCGAATGGAAAGATTTCTCTCACTCCTGCAGAAGATGACTCTGAAGAAGACATTCAAAGCAGCAGCGAGGTCAAAGAGACCCAAGAATCAGAACCCGAAGAAATCGTTGAAGCGAAATCTGATGAAGGTTTTGAAGACGACGAAGACGACGAAGACGACGGAGACGAAAATTACAATTTAAATGATGATTATGAGGATGATGACGACGCTCAAGAGGTAAAAGAAGCTTCTTTTGAAGAAGCATTTGCTGCAGAACTAGAAAGTGTTCATGGAGATCTAGGGCCGGAGTCACATCGAAACCGAGGGCGTCGACGCAAAGGTCGCTAAAACTCTTTTGTCGTTAACTAAAAATTTCGTCAAAAAGAGCAGATTGGGAATCGGTAAGTCCAGTACCTGACCCTCGATAATGTTGCCAGTTGCCCCCAAAGTAGGCAACGGCTCCGTCTGCGGCTCTTTCACTATCACCAAACTCACCTGTTAATCGGGTACGCATGTCCTGATTTAGTGTTGTGTACTCAACAGCATGAAACGCTTCGTGAATCATTATGTCATTTAGGTGTCCAGAGTTAATTCCGCGATTCGAAATCCAAATTGACCGGCCCCAAGGCATGTCACAACAATGCCCATTAGGCCCCCAGCCACGACTGTCCATAACTCCATAAGGGCATCGATCCGAAAAAGGGTGACAGCCATTGACCAAAATAAAATCCGATGGAATTCTGTTCCGTAAAGCTAGAGGCAGGGCATCAAAAGCTGCTTGAATTGTCGGTTCGTTCCCTCCTTCATGACCAGGCCAACATGAACGAAGATGAGGGGTCTCTTCTAAACAATCTCTTGCAGGAATTGAAACAATCTCCGGGATGGGAAGACGATTCACAGAAGTTGCGACTTTGACTGACTCAGTTCCGTTAGGAACGTTATCTATAATGAGTTTTCTGATTGTAAGTTCAGATATATGAGCAGTGCGAGTATCTTCTCCGTATACACCGTCAACAACTAAACCTAAAAGAGATTGAAGTTCCTCAACCTCAGTTGAAGGACCCCAAGGGTAGGACCCTAAGAGAGTATTTACTTCTTGCGCTAATACAACTCTTTCCTTAAAAACTTCAACACGCTCAAGATGGCTTGCTCTAATTTCTTCGATATTCATGGTAAAGGTTTCTTCCGCAAGTTTCGATAAATCAAGTTGAAGCACCCGGATTAATTCAATATTTAGAGAATTTTTTTCTTCAGATACTTCACTATCAGAAATGACGGGAACTCTTTCGTCAGTTATCGGTGTTGACTGAGTTTGATTCTCTTCATCATCGATAAGTAAAAAAATAGTTATACCCAAAATGAAAGCAACAAATAGAGTGGCAGTGACTAATTTCTTCACCTCGCAAGAATAACGTTTATAGAATTTTTTTATTGCTTTGAGGTGAGAATCGCTAGAAAGTAATAAACAACTCTCCAGTAGGCTCTTTGGGCGCTAATCTCCTCATATGGATATAGAACCAAAAAATCGTAAAATCGGAGTACTGGGAGCAACTGGACGGATGGGGCGCGCCGCCCACCAGGCGTTAATAGAAGCAGAGGGACTAGAAGTCATAGCTCTTTTTGATCTCAAACAAGAAGAAAATATCATAGATGACCTACCAGTATTAACGTCAATTGAAGAGTTCATATCTGCAAGGCCCGAAGTAGTGATTGACTTCACTGTTGCGAAAGCATCTCTCATCAATCTGCCAGAAATAGCCGCAGCAGAAATTCATGCAGTTGTCGGCACTAGCGGACTAACTGAAGAAGACTACAAATCTCTAGGTGAAGTTTTTGATCAGAGCGCTTGTCTTGTTGTGCCAAATTTCGCTATTGGGGCTGTTTTAATGATGAAATTTGCAGAAATGGCTTCCCCATGGTTCCAGACAGCAGAGATTATTGAATTTCATCATAATAATAAGGTTGACGCGCCTTCAGGAACTGCAATTGCTACCGCTGAAATGATGGCTTCTGCTTCTCAAGAATGGGCAGAAGATCCAACCAGCAGAGAGACTCTTACTGGAACAAGGGGTGGAGCCGCTGAAGCAAACATAAAAATCCATTCAGTCCGTATGGAAGGAATGGTGGCTCATCAAGAAGTACTGCTAGGAACTACAGGTCAGTCTTTACTCATTCGTCATGACACCACAGACCGCAGTGCATTTATGCCAGGGGTGGTACTGGCGACACAAAATATTCAAGGAACTGGGCTTACAGTAGGTCTTGAATCTCTACTCGGAATTTAAAGACAACCATGAGTTCAGGCAGGCATCGCCTATTAAGGCCTAGTTGGATTATTTCTCACATATTGGTGCTTGCTTTAGTTGTTTCGACTTTTACACTCGGGATGTGGCAGTTAAGCCGCCTAGATGAAAGACAGTCTTATAACTCCATAGTTGCATCACGATTTGAACAACCGACAGAACGACTTTCTGATCTTCTCCAGAGCTTTGAGGAGGAATCAGACATCCTTTACCGTGTCGCTGAAGTTTCGGGAGAATTTGACCCGTCCAAACAAATTTATGTTGTAAATAGATCACAAAACGGAGTTGCTGGAGTGCATGTCGTCACTGCCCTTGAAACTCTTGAGAATTCATTGTTCGTTGCTGTAAATCGAGGTTTTATACCACGGTCAGTTTATTTAGAAGCAAGTCCTGAGAATTTATCTCCCCCAACCGGAAAAGTTGACGTTAGCGGTCTAGTAATAGCGGGGAAAAAAGATGATAGAGGGTATGGGGATGAAATGGCAGAAATAGATTTAGAGGTTCTAAGCGATTACTGGCAAATAGATTTAGCTTCAGTGGTTCTTCAGGAAAAAGAGTTGAATGCAGTTACTAAGATTCCGATGCCGCTTCCACTTCCTGACCTAACAGAAGGGCCTCATCTTTCCTATGCTGTTCAATGGTTTATATTTATGACGATTGCTCTTATTGGGTATCCTTTGGTGCTTAGAAAAGTATCTAAGCAGGCTGTCCAGAAAGTATGAACCTATGAGTTACCAGAGTGAGCCAGAACTCCTAATTTTACACACCTTACGTATCAGAGGATTTGTACAGTCCTCTGAAATAGTCTGTTCGACTGGACTCAACAATGAAGAAGTAGAAAGCTGCCTTGATTCATTCAGAGAAAACAATCTTGTTAATTACCGCGAAGGAAGGATAGAAGGCTGGATGCTCACACCAGAAGGGAGAGAGAAAAGCCAGCAATTAGTATCTTCCGAATTAGAGTCTTCTGGATTTAGCGAAGAGATAAATTCCAACTATCAAGGCTTTCTCTCAAGTAACCAAAAATTTCTATCTTTATGCACTGATTGGCAACTACGAACAGTTGAAGGTGAACAAGAAATAAACGACCATTCTGATGCGTCTTATGATGAAGAAGTAATCGCACGACTTGTAGACATTAACGATGAAATCCAGCCAGTTTGCCAGTCACTAGCAGCTTCTTTGAATCGATTTGAGGGGTACAGTCACCGATTCTCTGAAGCGTTGCATAAAGTTCAAAATAATGAACCTGAGTGGTTCACAAAACCGATGATTGATTCGTATCACACCGTATGGTTTGAGTTACATGAGAATTTATTGGGTACTCTCGGCATAGAGAGATCCAAAGAAGCCGATGAGAAAAATGAATGATGGATGAGAGGCCACTATGAAGCCAAGATTTGGTCGAGTGATTACGGCAATGATTACGCCGTTCAACGAAGACGGTTCTCTAGACGTAAAGGGAGCATGCGATCTTGCCCAGTGGCTGGCGCATCAAGGAAATGATGCTTTGGTACTCGCAGGAACTACGGGAGAGTCTCCGACCATCACCCAAGATGAGCAAATTAAATTGGTGAAAGCTGTTGTAGAAGCAGTTGAAATTCCAGTAATTGCAGGAGCGGGAAGTAATGACACGAAGTCTGCGATTACTAACACTCAAAGATGTGAAGAAGCTGGCGCTAAAGGAATTCTGAGCGTTACGCCCTATTACAATCGGCCTTCTCAGGCTGGACTCTACGAACATTATCTTCAAATCTCGGAGAGTACTGAATTGCCGATCATGCTTTACGACATTCCAATCCGCACTGGAAGAAAGTTGGAGTCCGAAACGATACTTCGATTAGCACAAGAAACAGAAAATATTGTGGCAGTAAAAGATGCTGCTGGAGATGTTGAAGCGACTGCTCAGTTAATAAGTGAAGCCCCGGAGGGCTTTGAGGTCTACAGCGGTGAAGATGCTTTAACTTTAGAACTCTTAGTGGTTGGAGCTGTAGGCACAGTCAGCGTCGCTAGCCATTGGACTACACCTGAAACAGTTTCTTTAATGGAAAGCTTTTTTTCCGGCAAGATAGATGAAGCTCAAGAAATGAATAGAAAACTTGTTCCTTCTTATGATTTTGAATCCGGAGATTTGAATCCAAATCCAGTCCCTACAAAGGCAATGATGAAAGTTCTTGGATTACCAGGTGGAGATTGCCGTTTGCCTATGGGGCCTGAGCCAGAAGGTTTACAAGAGAAAGCACGATCGGTTCTTATGGGCTTGGGACGACACTGAATAACAAATGACAAATTCAGTCACACTCACTTTTCTTGGTGGCTTAGGCCGTATTGGGCGAAACTGTGCTGCCTTAGAGATTGAAAACCGCATAGTTCTTTTGGACTGTGGTCAAATGTTCCCAGAGGATCTACCAGGTGTGGATGCAGTCCTTCCAGACTTTTCTTGGATTATTGAAAGATCGGATCAAATAGAAGGATGCATTATCACACACGCCCATGAAGACCATATTGGCGGGTTACCGCATCTTCTTAAAGAAATTAGTATTCCGATTTATGGTTCCAAATTTACTTTGGGCATGATTCAAGCGAAGTTGGATTATGCCGGCATACGAGGAATAGAAAAAGTTGAATTAAAGGACCATGATCGTCGTCAAATCGGCCCTTTTGACTGTGAGTTTCTTCCGGTCACACATTCAACTCCCAGTGGGTTGATGACAGTGTTTGATACTCCGCAAGGGACAATTGTCCACTCAAGCGATTTCAAACTTGATCCGACTCCTGTAGATGGAAGAACAACAGACTTAGTTCGATTAAGAGAAATAGCGGAAGACAGAAGAATTCGGTTACTCCTAGCGGATTCAACGAATGCTGGGTCATCTGGTAAAACAGTTAGCGAAAGTGAAATAGGACCGGTATTAGAAGAAATTTTTTTTCACCATCAGAGTCAAAGAATCATAGTTGCTGCATTTTCAAGCCATATTCATCGGATTCAACAAATTGCTGATGCTGCGAAAAAAACAAACCGAACTTTGGTAGTGCTGGGCCCTTCTATGCAAAGGAATGTCACACTTGCTCGAGAATTAGGGCTATTGAAAATTTCTGACCAAATGATTGCTTCTCCTGAAGATATTGAATCTTTAGAACCTGAAGAGACTTGTATTGTTTGCACTGGGTCTCAAGGGGAGCCTCGGGCTGCACTAGCGTTACTGGCTAAAAATGAACATAGGCACTTAGATGTTGGAAAAAACGATACAGTCATTTTTTCCTCTCATCCGATTCCAGGCAATGAATCTGCAGTTTCAAGATTACAAAACAACTTGGCTTTTCTAGGAGCTCGCTTAGTGCATAGCGGCCAAGTACAAGTGCATACAAGCGGCCATGGCAAACAAGAAGAGCTAATGGAATTACACGAAACTGTAAACCCAGAATTGTTTATACCTGTTCATGGCGAGTACACCCATTTGGTCGATCACTATGAACTAGCAATAAGACGAGGTATGAACGAAGAAAAGGTAGCACTTTGTACCGATGGAGACCAGGTGCTTCTCACAGACTCTGGGTTGAAAAAAATTGAACGTGTTTCTGGTAAAGAAATAATGATTGATGAACAAGGCTCTCGTGTGAGCGAAGAACTACTCCAAGAGCGCCAGAAACTCTCCGGAGAAGGCTTCATCTTGATAAGAGTGATTGTAGACGAAGAAGCCGGAGTTTTACTTGAAGAGCCTGTGGTTGAATCTCGCGGATGGGTTGAACCTTCTAATAGAGAAGAGTGGATGACTGAAGTCTCTCAATCAGTTACTAATGCGGTTGAAGCTGTATTAGCGAAAGGCGAACGAGATTTAAGTAAAATCAGCAGACAAGCACGTAGGGCAACTGGTCAACTTGTATCAGAAAGAACTGGGAGACGTCCTACGCTAATTCCTGTAGTTGAAATGCGATAATTGATGATAGGCCTGATTTCACTGGCTTCTAGTGGTAATTTTAATCTGTTGTGAACAAATCATCGAAACAGAACGAATCTAAAGAATCAACTTCTAAGCCGAGTCCTCGCTCAGTGAAGAGTTCTATCTCCGAAAGTTCTTCAAAGGGGAGTAAATTGCGGCGTCTCTTTCAGGCAGCTTTTGAAGGATGGGGCGACGAAATAGTTGGATGGCTTTTAATGCTTGGCGGTCTTTTAGGTGTCCTATCACTTTATTTGGATCGAGCGGGCGTAGTTGGACAGGTGCTTGATGATGCAATTGGGTGGTCTATAGGTTTAATAAAATTCATTTTGCCTATAGCCATGATTCTTCTTGGAGTACTTATGTTCCGAGAAAAGCCTGAGATATCAGAACTGTCAAAGCGTATGCCGGTTGGTGTCGCATTTACTTTGGCAAGTTTCACTGGCCTTTTACACATCTTGCGCGGAAGACCAGGGTTAGGAGATGGTGCAGATGAATTGGGTTCTGCAGGTGGATTGTTGGGACTAGTAACTGGAGGAAGCCTCGATTCTTGGCTCGGCGTATGGGCAGCAGCACTTATTCTGGTTGTTATAGGGTTCATTGGTCTTGGAGTCACGACTCAAACTACAGCGAGTCAAGCGGCGAAGATGTTAATGAATATTCTTCGCCCCATAGGAAGAGCTTTACGACAAGCCGTAACAGACTTATTTATTCCACCAAACGATTCAGTTCAAGTTCCAAGAGTTGAGTCTGAGTCTGAGTCTGAGTCTGAGCCTGAACCCGCTCCTCTTCAAGAGACTCAAGTCGCTTCTTCGCCTAAGAAAAGAAAACGCAAAAGTAAGACCGCTCCTGATGGAAGTGAGCAACTCAAAATCGAATTAGGACCTGCTTCAGCTGATTCAATATGGAGACTACCTTCGAACAAAATATTGGCTAGAAGCGCAACTCATGATGTGGATGCAAAACTCGTAGAAGCTAGAGGGATGCGTCTCCAAGAGGCTCTCGCCGCACATGGAGTTGAAACACGTCTTTCTGACATGACCGTGGGTCCTACAGTTACTCGTTATGCATTGCAATTAGGAGAGGGGGTAAAAGTAGCAAGAATTACAAGCCTTCATAAGGACATTGCTTACGCCTTAGCAGCAGCAGACGTTCGTATCCTCGCTCCAATTCCAGGACAACAAGCCATAGGTATAGAAGTCCCAAACGATGACCGAGAAGTTGTTGCTTTAGGTGACATTCTCATATCAGGAGAGGCAACGAAAGCCAACCATCCTTTAGAAGTTGGAATTGGTCGTGACATTAATGGCAAGTCCGTGATGCTAAATCTTTCAACAATGCCCCACCTTCTTATCGCTGGAGCGACAGGAGCGGGAAAATCTTCGTGCATTAATTCTTTAGTTTCCTCAGTACTGATGCGTTCAACTCCAGAAGAGGTCAAACTTATTCTTATAGACCCAAAGAGAGTAGAAATGGGTCAATATGAAGGCGTTCCACATCTGTTAACTGCTCCAGTAACAGATCCAAGAAAAGCTGCTAATGCTTTAAATTGGGCTGTCAAAGAAATGGAACGACGTTACGATCTTCTCTCAAGTTGTGGGTTCCGAGACGTTACTGGATACAACGCTGCACATGCGAGAGGAGATCTGCAAGCACCGTTAGGGGTGATGGACGACAATGATGACCCTTTACGATACAAGCATCTTCCTTTCATTCTCGTGGTTGTTGACGAACTTGCGGATTTGATGATGGTGGCCGCGAGAGATGTCGAGGACTCAATTTGTCGACTGGCTCAAATGGCACGTGCAGTAGGGATTCATCTAGTAGTAGCTACACAACGACCTTCAGTAAATGTCATCACAGGAGTAATAAAAGCTAATATTCCAGCTCGCCTTGCTTTCGCCGTTTCAAGTTTGGCAGACAGCAGGGTGATCCTTGATCAGCCTGGAGCAGAGCGTCTAGTAGGCAAAGGAGACATGCTTCTCTTGGGTCCAAGTTCTAGTACTCCGCAACGAATACAGGGTGCCTGGGTCGACGAAGAAGAAGTACGACAAATCGTAGCTACTTGGGTCAAACAAGTAGAAACACAAGGAGAAATAGGAGGAGTGGAAATTGAAGATGTCACATCGGAACAAAAAAAATCAGCCTCTCCCATCGGGGGAGAGATAACTGACTCAGTTACTGCTGATCCAAGTCCTAGTTCCGGTAGCGATGATGAACTCTATGAACAAGCTCGCCGGCTAGTTGTAGAAAGTCAATTGGGTTCAACCTCAATGCTGCAACGAAAACTTCGAGTGGGCTTCGCTCGTGCTGGACGGCTGATGGATCTCCTTGAAGAATCTGGGATTGTCGGTCCATCAATAGGGTCAAAAGCTAGAGAAGTTCTTATCACAGTCGAAGAACTTGACAATCTTCAAGAACAAGGCCTTTGAGAATCAAATCAGCAGCCCAACGAGGGCCGCTAACCTAGTTATTTGTATCTGCTAACAGAATCCACAATTAAGGAAAGTTATGGATGATTCGACTTACCATTTGGTGACTTTAGGGTGTCCAAAAAATGAGGTGGATTCAGACAAACTTGTTGGGTTGTTGACAAAGGATGGGATGACGTCAACTGAACGACCGCAAGATGCAGATTTGATTATTGTGAATACCTGCGCTTTTATTGAAGAAGCTCGACAAGAATCTATAGATACAGTCTTAGAAGTAGCAGACTTAAAGCAAGATGGAGCACGCCTCGTTGTAACAGGATGTATGGCCGAACGCTATGGAGATGAGCTCTCAGAGGCATTGCCAGAGGTAGATCAGGTATCCGGATTTGGCGTACCCGTCACACTTGGTTCTCGACTCACTACTAACAATTTAGAACCACCAACGTTTGATTTGCTTAATCTCCCACGCCCAAAAGCAGACCGTCCATGGGCCTATGTGAAAATTGCTGAAGGTTGCGACCGGTCTTGTGGATTTTGCGCGATTCCCACATTTCGAGGACCTCAACGAAGTAGAGCTATTGATTCAGTATTAGACGAAATAAATCAACTAGAAGCTCGTGAAATTGTTCTTGTGGCACAAGACCTAGCTTCATTTGGTCGTGATCAAGGTCAAGGAGAAAAAAATATAGTTCCTTTAATCAGGCAGGTTAATGAACTAGTGGACAGGGTAAGACTCCTTTACTTGTACCCCTCAGACTTAAATAACGAACTTATAGAAGCAATATTGAGTACAAATGTGCCTTATTTCGATCTTTCTCTTCAACATGTATCCCGTCCACTTTTGCGTCGAATGCGCCGGTGGGGAGATGGGAAGCGCTTTAGTAAGCAGATATCAGCAATCAGAGAAAAAAGTCCTGATGCAGTATTTCGTTCAAATTTCATTGTCGGATATCCCGGAGAAACAGAAGAGGACCATGAATCTTTGTTGAAATTTCTAGAAACAACACAAATTGATTGGTGCGGATTCTTCCCGTATTCACCAGAAAAGGGAACTTACGCCGAAACTCTTCCAGGGTTCGTGGAATCTTCAATAGTCGCAGATCGCCTATCCGAGTTGACAGCAATTCAGGATGAGATAACTGCGAAACACAGAGACAAATTAATCGGCCAGAAAATTGAGGTTCTTGTAGATGAAGTAGGAGTGGGGAGAAGTTGGAGAGAAGCTCCAGAAATAGACGGAGTTGTAAGTGTCTCGGAAGATCTTCCTGTAGGAGAAATGGCTAGTGTTACCGTAAGTGGTGCTATTGGACCCGATTTGGAGACTCATGAGGATTTTTAAACACGTTGGAACAGTTGTCAGTCCCGCCAATCTGGTGACATTATCTCGATTAGTTCTATCTCCAATTCTCTTTGCATGCATACTTTCATCCGAAGATCACGAAGGTGTGTCTTGGTCTGCTTTTTTACTAGGACTCCTACTGGCCTCAACAGATTATTTTGATGGAACTTTAGCTAGGCGGCGAGGAACAGTCAGCAAATGGGGAGCCTTTCTGGATCCTTTAGCAGACAAAGTCGTAGTTATTGGAGCGGCTATATGTCTAGTAATTGTTGGTAGATACTGGTGGCTTCCCGTGGCCTTGTTAACAGTGAGGGAAGTGGCAATAACTATCTATCGCTTATGGTTTGCCCGAAAAGGTTTATCAGTTCCAGCTAGAAAATCTGCAAAATGGAAAACCACTATCCAAGGAGTGGCGCTTCTTCTCGCCGTGTTCCCTCCATTAGAAGAAGTTAACGTGTTAATACATGTTGTTCTTTGGGTATCGGTTCTTTTCACTCTTCAAACAGGAACTCAATATCTACTTGATGGCGGAAAAGCTACGAGCACTACTGGAGAATAGGAATGCATTTACATGAGATGTGAAGTGGTGGCGGTAGGCACAGAACTCTTACTCGGTCAAATCGTAGACACAAACTCAACTTGGATAGGTGAGCAGTTAGCACTCGCAGGCATTGACTGTCTTCGCCACACAGTAGTAGGAGATAACCCCGAACGTATACGGCTAGCCCTTGAAGAATCCTTAAGCAGATCAGATGCAGTCATCGTAACTGGAGGTTTAGGGCCAACGCAGGATGACATCACTCGTGATGTCATAGCTGAAGTCATGAATGTAGAAATGATTCAAGACCCTGATTTAGTGGAACTCATTACAGCCAAATTTAGAGGACGCGGAAGGGTAATGCCTGAGAATAATCTACGGCAAGCAGATCTACCTCAAGGCGCAACGACAATGAAAGAAATGCCTGGAACAGCCCCCGGGTTAATCTGTCCAATAAGTGGAAAGGTCATTTATGCCGTGCCAGGGGTGCCTTTAGAAATGAAACAGATGATAGAGGGTACCGTCATTCCTGACTTGGTATCTCGCTCTGACGAAGTGGCGGTAATAAGATCACGTGTTCTCCGTACTTGGGGACAGTCTGAGTCAGGATTAGCTGAAATGCTTGCTGATGAGATCAAGAGACTGGATAACAATCAAGGAGTTACTCTCGCTTTCCTAGCAAGCGGGATGGAGGGACTCAAGGTGAGAATTACAGCCAAAGCTTCAACGGAACTTGAAGCAGAAGCAGCTCTAAATGGAGAAGAGTCACGAGTACGTTCAATTATCGGGCCGCTTGTATTTGGTATAGACGGAGAGAATATGGAGGCGGTAGTTCTAAAAGAATTGATCGCTCAAGGACTCACATTAGCTACTGCAGAGTCAATGACCGGAGGTCTAATTGCTTCCCGATTAACAGATGTTCCAGGTTCAAGTAAGGCTTTCTTAGGTTCTGTGGTGTCTTACGCCAACACTGTTAAGCACGAAATTTTAAACGTTGCAGAAGGGCCTGTAGTTAGTGAACAGGCAGTTTTAGCTATGGCTAATGGGGTATGTGAACTGCTTGGGGCTGATGTTTCAGTAGCTGTGACTGGAGTGGCAGGACCTGAACCACAAGAAGGTAATCAGCCTGGATTGGTTTGGATTGGAACCAGTGTGGATGGAGAGTTGAAGGCAACCAAGGTCCAGTTTCCTTATGATCGAACAATGGCACGCCAACTCACAGCAATAACGGCGTTAGACATTTTACGTCGAAGACTGCTAGAGCGAGCAGAAAAAAACTAGCTTTCCTTGGTTTCAAGATTTATACAAGCAGAGTTAATGCAATAACGATCACCGGTAGGGGTAGGGCCATCTGGAAATATATGACCTAGATGAGCTCCACAACTCATGCAAAGTGTTTCAGTGCGAAGCATTCCAAAACTATGATCAGAACGAAAAGTTATGGTTCCTTCTCGAATTGGAGCATCAAAACTCGGCCAACCACACCCTGAATCAAACTTACTTTCACTACTGAATAAGGGCTCATCACACACGATGCATCTATAGGTTCCATCACGGGTCTCATCCCAATAGATGCCAGTAAACGGAACTTCTGTATCTGCCTCTTGAGTGCATTTATACTGTTGATCAGTTAATCGCTCACGCAAAGAGTCATTACTTTCAACAGAATTTTCAGCATTTTCCATGACCGCAACTTAGCGGAAAATAAAATTTCTAAAAAATTTTGTGAAAATGCTTGTATCGAACACCTGTTCGCAATTACAATGTTGTTATTAAGAAATGTCACACCCACTTTCTAGATTCTTGATGTAAGAAATATTAGGAATCAAATAAGAACGGAGTTCTCATGACGAAGAAAAATAGCAAGCCCAGCAAGATAGTTCCTGAAATAGGAGCAGACTCAACTGAAAGAGGCAAAGCGCTTGATGTTGCGCTTGGTCAGATTGAAAAACAGTTTGGCGCTGGTGCCGTTATGAAAATGGGCGATAAGTCGTCAATGGCTATTGAAACAGTGCCAACTGGCGCCTTGGCCCTTGATTTAGCTTTAGGTGTAGGTGGGCTCCCTCGGGGAAGAGTGGTTGAAATCTTCGGTCCGGAGGGCTCAGGTAAGACGACTTTAGCTACTCACGTTGTTGCAGAAGCTCAACGAAACGGTGGAGTATGCGCTTATATCGATGCTGAACATGCCATGGATCCGACGTATGCGAGAGCAATTGGGGTTGATGTTGACGAATTGCTGATATCGCAACCTGATACCGGAGAACAGGCTCTTGAGATAGTTGACATGCTCGTTCGATCAGGAGCTCTTGATGTAATAGTCATAGATTCGGTTGCTGCTTTGACTCCAAAAGCGGAGATAGAAGGTGACATGGGAGATACACATGTTGGGTTGCAAGCACGCTTAATGTCTCAAGCTTTGCGAAAACTTGCATCTAATTTGAATCGTTCTCAAACGATCTGTATCTTCATAAATCAATTACGAGAAAAAATTGGAGTAATGTTTGGATCTCCAGAAACTACTCCAGGCGGTAGAGCGCTCAAGTTTTATTCCTCGGTGCGTCTTGATATTCGTCGCATTGAAGCTTTGAAAGATGGTTTAGACATAGTCGGAAATAGGACAAGAGTCAAAGTAGTGAAAAATAAAGTGGCTCCACCTTTCCGTCAAGCAGAGTTTGACATTATGTATGGACAAGGAATCAGCCGGGAGGGTTCAGTTATTGACCTTGGAGCAGATTTAGACATTGTTAAGAAATCTGGTGCTTGGTATACCTACGAGGGCGAACAACTAGGTCAGGGTCGGGAAAATGCTAAAAAATTCCTTTTCGATAATCCTGAAGTAATGATGGAAATTACGGACCGGGTTTGGCGTGAAGTAACTCCAGAACCTGAAGAAGAAGTTCCAGTAGTAGACGAATTCTCAGAAGTTGATGATTTACCGATAAGCCTTGACGAATAGGATTTCGAATAGTTTCGGCAGTGGAAAAGAAAAAATGTCGAAGTGAAGACTAACATATTTAAAAAGTTCAGAAAGAGACTTTGATCCCTCATCCTTAACTGCGTAACCTAAAAGAATGAGCGAAAACTCAGAATCTTCACTTCCGCGTACATACACGGTACGAACCTATGGGTGCCAGATGAATGAGCACGATAGTGAGCGAATCGCAGGACTTCTCGAAGCGGACGGATTACAACCTGCAAATACAGAAGAAGAAGCTGACATAATTATTTTGAATACTTGCTGTATTCGAGAAAACGCCGATAATAAACTCTACGGTGCTTTAGGAAATCTCAAAGTGTTGAAGGAGCAGAGACCCGATTTACAGGTTGCCGTTGGAGGATGTTTAGCGCAGAAAGATCGTGAACTTATCCAACATCGAGCTGGCCATGTTGACGTAGTTTTCGGAACTCACAATGTTCATAGAACAGTTGATTTACTTGCTGAAGCTCGTGCAAACGGACCCGTTATGGAGGTTTTCGAGGAAGTTGTACAAGAAGAATCTGAATTTTTCCCCTCTGCTTTACCGGCACGGCGAGAAGAAGATCATAGTGCGCTGGTTACTTTGCAAATTGGGTGTGACAATTCTTGCGCCTTTTGCATAGTTCCATCAGTAAGAGGGCCTGAAATCAGTCGCCCGTTTGGCCAACTAATTGATGAAATTGAAAACCTTGCTGGTGAAGGAGTAACAGAAATTACTTTATTAGGTCAAAATGTGAACTCTTATGGACGTGATTTGACCATGAAATTACGTCAGCAAGAAAGCAGCCCAACTGATCAGATTAAAGCTGGAGAGATTTGGGCTTTAGATGAAAGCCGACGGCCCCGACCTTTGTTCGCTGACTTACTTCGTGCTGTTGGGAAAGTGGATGGAATAGAGCGAGTTAGGTTCGTCAGCCCTCATCCAAAAGATTTACGCCCCGAAACAATTGCAGCTATGGCTGATGTTGATGAAGTCTGTGAACATTTACACTTGCCACTCCAGTCAGGAAGCGATCGGATACTTGCCAGCATGCACCGTGGGTATACCGCTGAACGCTTTTTGCAACGACTCAACGAAGCACGAAACCAAATTGAAGACCTTGCCGTTACTACTGACATTATCGTTGGCTTCCCGGGAGAAACTGAAGAAGATTTCGTGCAAACACTTGAGCTTGTGGCAGAGGTCGGATTTGACTCGGCCTACACATTCATCTTTTCTCCCCGTCCAGGCACCGAAGCGGCAGAGATGGTTGATAAGTATGTTGATCATGAAATTTCTGTTAACCGCTACGAACGGCTACGTAGAGTTATCACTCGCTCGTCGGCTTTAGCGCATCAGGCTCGAGTTGGACGTGTTGAATCAATAGTGATTGAAGGCCCGTCAAAACGAGAACCAAATCAAGTTACAGGTCGAACTCGCCAGAATAAAATAGTGCACGTGGAGTCCACGAAAGGACTTACCGCGGGAACTTACGCAGATATAGAGATAACAGAAGCAGGCGGGTATTACCTGATGGGTAAACTAGTGGAAATCACTGCTCCATCAAAGTCTCGCCGCCGTATCCCAGTAGTTTCAGGATAATTTCATGCCCATTCCCAACGGCCATTTGGTGCTTATAGGGACTACTGCTTCTGGAAAATCTTCATTATCAATAGAAATAGCTAAGAAAAGACCAATTCTTGAAATTCTTTCAATGGACTCAATGGCTATCTATCAGGGAATGAACATCGGAACAGCTACACCTTCAGATGAAGAACAAAGGGAAATTCAACATCATCTGATAAATATTGTTGAGTCAACCGAAGAGTTTTCGGTTTCACAATTTCAAGAAGCTGCAAATAATTCTCTGATGGAAATCGAGGACAGGGAAAAAAAAGCCCTTTTGGTGGGTGGCACAGGACTTCATGTAAGAGCAGTTGTAGACAACTTGTCCATCCCAGGACAATTTCCTGAAGTTAAACGAGAACTTGAATCTGAACTTGATACAACGAAACTTTATAAACAGTTAGAGAATTTAGACCCAATTGCCGCAAAAAAGATGGAGCCTACAAATCGAAGGAGAGTGGTGAGAGCATTAGAGGTGACTCTTGGCTCAGGGAAACCTTTTTCCCAATTTGGTCCTGGTATGGATTCGTATCCGACCACTCCATTTACCCAGATCGGGTTACAACTTTCACGTGACCATATTGATAAACGTATTTTTGAACGCTATGAAAAGCAAATAGCAACTGGTTTTCTAGAAGAAGTAGAAACGGTCATGGCCAAAGGCCTTTCACGCACAGCGGCTCCAGCTTTGGGATATAAAGAATTTCATTTCTATCTTCGTGGAGATTACTCTCTTGAAGAAGCGATCGAAAAGGCGGTAGTTGCTACAAGAAAATTTGCTCGGCGACAAGAACGATGGTTTCGCCGAGATCCACGCATCACATGGTTAGAGGTTGCAGAAGACCCCTTAGAAGTTATCGAAGACGTATTAAAAATATTTGACAACGCAAACAAAAACTAATTAGTTGCACTAACACACCATCTATAGGCCAAAATGAATACATGCAGATAAGTCGTTATCAAGGACTAGGAAATGATTTCCTCATCACATTTGGTGAGGAGACGCCTCATGATGCTGAAGATATCGCACGCAAACTTTGTGACCGAAAGAAATCTATTGGTGCTGATGGACTAATTTTTGGCACTCCATCTAAATCATCTGATGTTTTCTTTACTCTTTTCAACTCGGATGGAAGTAGGGCAGAAGTAAGCGGGAATGGTTTAGCTTGTTTCGGACATGCCACCTACAGAAATGACACAACCAAAGAGTTGATTAAAGTAGAGACGACAACAGCAGAACATACGGTCCGAATTAAAAAAAACAAAACAGATGCTGTTTTTGTTGAGGCGTCACTGAATTCCCCGAGTAAGGGCCCAGATTTTGACGATTTAAAAATAGATCTTGGAGGAATAAAATACTTTCGCGTTACAACGGTAGATGTTGGTAATCCACATTTAATCGTTGAAGTGGAAGATATAGAAAGTATTGATTTAAGAGAAGTTGGGCCGAAATTAGAATCATTCTTCATGCCTGTTGGGTGCAATATTCATTTAATTTCAATTTTAAGCACCCAAGAGATTCATGCGCGACATTGGGAAAGAGGAGCAGGACTTACAGAAGCTTGCGGCTCAGGAGCTGTAGCATCGGCATGGGCAGCCCATCAATGGAACGCGGTCAGCGATGAAGTACAAGTGAGGATGCCTGGAGGTGTAGCCACAGTATCGCTAGGAAAACATCCTACTTACATGTGTAAAACTATTTATGAGGGAGAATTTGAGGCTCTTGATGAGTGAAGAGTCTGATCAAGTATTCCAATCTGAAAAAGATGAATCTCATAGAGGTGCTTTTGGTGAGTACGGAGGAACAGCCAAAGGTTTAATTGATCGTTCGTTTCGAGAACGAATTGTTTTAGCTGCCGTAACTTTAGAAAAAACAGAAGACGAAGAAACAGAAGCTTCTTTACAAGAACTAGCACTTTTAGTTGATACAGCAGGTGCTGACCCTGTGGCTCAAGTAGTGCAAAAGCGTCAAGTTCCAGATCGAACTACTTATGTTGGCCGAGGCAAAGCAGAAGAAATACGTCAAGTTTCGGACTCTTTAGATGCAGACACTGTTGTATTCGACAATGAATTGACTCCAGCCCAACAAGGAAATCTTGAAAAGATCCTCAAACGTAGTGCGCTTGATCGAACAGCGGTGATATTAGACATTTTCGCTCAGAATGCTGCAAGTCCAGAAGGAAAGATGCAGGTTGAACTTGCACAATTACGGTATCTCTTACCGCGCCTTCGTCGATCTGGCCATGCCTTCTCTCAACAGGGTGGAGGAATTGGCACTAGGGGACCTGGAGAGACTCAACTCGAAGTTGACCGACGCCGTCTTACGCGTCGGATAAGCAAATTAGAATCTAACCTAAAGCAGTTAAAGAAAAATCGGGCCACTCAATCGAAATCACGAAAACGCACAAGCAATCATGGCGTAGCTATTGTCGGATACACCAATGCAGGAAAATCCACGTTACTTAATGCCCTGACCGATGCAGGGGTGCTAGTTGAGGACCGTCTATTCGCCACCCTTGACGCCACTACTCGACGACTTCAACTACCAGGAGGTGAAAAAGTCTACTTAACAGACACCGTTGGTTTTGTACGCAAACTACCTCACCAGTTAGTCGAAGCTTTTACCTCCACACTCGATGTAGTAATTGATGCGGAATTACTAATCCACGTAGTTGATTCATCAGATCCAGACCCTCAAGGAAGCATTGAAGCAGTACATTCCGTTCTAAGAGAGATCGGAGCAGACGATATAACACAGATTTATGCATTCAACAAGGCGGACTTAGACCCATCCGCAGCACATCGATTGGTAAGGCAAGAAGAAGACGCCGTTGCTGTATCAGCAGCAACTGGAGAAGGTCTTGAAGATTTATTAAAAATGGTTGGGGAACATCTAAGGGAACTATCTCAGGTCATTGAACTCTTCATTCCCTACGACAGAGGAGACGTGCTAGCCAAAACTCATCGTGAGGGACAGGTATTAGAGGAAATTCCTGAAGAGAATGGATGGAAAATTTCCGCTCGCTTAGAAAAATCCTCAGTGGGACGTTTAGAAAAATTCCAGACTAAGAATTCATGAGAGGATAGATTGATGACCACTCAGAAAAGTTTTATTCCACCTCCACTACCATTTGATGGGATGGGGAATCTACGAGAGAGAGCTAATTCTTTGTCAGGCGGCGCCGTAGATCTTTCAGTAGGAAATCCAATCGACCCAGTGCCAGAAGTAATTATTCAGTCTCTTAAAGATCACGATCTAGCTCGCCCCTATCCCGATTTAGCTGGACGCCAAGCAGTAATAGGAGAAGCAATTAACGAATGGTCAAAGAGACAACTAAAGACAATAGTTGACCCCTCTCATTACGGGATTTGTATAGGCACTAAAGAGTTTGTCGCTGGAGCACCAAAAATTTTGAGCCTTCGGAACCCTTCACGTGACACCGTTCTTTATCCAGAGGTCGCATATCCGTCTTATGCCATGGGTGCAGATTTGGCAGGTTGTCGAGCTATTCCAGTAACTATGGATAGTGACTGGAAGATAGATGTTTCAAGTATTGATCCAAAAGATGCAAAAAGAGCATTAATGCTTTGGATTAATACACCTGGAAACCCAGCTGGAGGACTTGACAATTTAGAGACAGTAGTTGAATGGGGGCACAAACATAGTGTTCCTGTATTCAGTGACGAGTGTTATGTCGAGTTCACTTGGGACGGCCCAGCCCAGTCTGTTCTCCAATACGGGAATGAAGGAGTGGTGGCCGTTCATTCTCTTTCTAAACGGTCAAATCTGGCAGGATTAAGGTTTGGTTTTTATGCAGGTGATCCACAAATAGTCTCATATTTTCGCGAAATAAGAAGACATCAAGGCCTCATGGTTTCCGGACATGCGCAAGTAGCAGGCATCGCTGCACTAGGAGATCAAGAACATGTTGAAGTTCAAAGGGAAAGATATAAAAATCGCCTTGAACGGCTCATCAAAATTCTTGCCCGCATAGATATCGAAACCGGCATGCCGGGAGGTTCATTTTATCTTTGGGTTCAAGCAATCGAAGGAGATTCTTCGAAACTTGCCTCGCTTCTAGCTGATGAACTTGGCATAGTTTCAGTGCCAGGAGAGACTTATGGACCTAAAGGCGCCGGTTATGTTCGTTTGGCTGCCATAGTCTCAGAAGAAAACCTCTTGTTGTTAGAGAAGAGAGTAGAAGGCTTGTCAAAAATTTAATTGTGTTCACTCTTAGTGCGTAAGGAAGGTAGTCTCACACTATGTCAGACATACAAAACCAAATTGAAGAACTTTGGGGCCAAAGAGAAAGTTTGAGTCTGGAAGACTCTGAAGTCAATGCTGTGATCCATGAAGCTATTAATCTTTTAGATCAAGGGAAAGTGCGGGTTGCTGAACCGAGTTCAGACGGAGTCGTAGTAAATGAGTGGTTAAAGTTCGCTATTCTTCTTCTGTTCAAACAGTCTCAAATGAGCACAACTGAAACAGGTCCGTTTGAGTTCGCTGACAAAATTCCTCTTAAAAAGAATTATCAAGACAACGGGGTTCGTGTGGTCCCGGGAGCATTGGCTCGGTGGGGAAGTTATTTGGCTCCTGGCGTAATCATGATGCCAAGTTTCGTCAATATAGGAGCTTGGGTGGGGGAGAACACCATGGTGGATACATGGGCCACAGTAGGATCATGTGCTCAAATTGGTCGAAATGTTCATCTTTCTGGAGGAGTAGGCATAGGAGGTGTGCTTGAACCTCCAAACGCCACTCCTGTTGTTGTTGGAGATGAATGTTTGATTGGCAGTAGATGCATCGTAGCTGAAGGGGCACGCGTAGGTGATGGGGTGGTGCTTGGGGCTGGAGCGGTTTTAACGGCTTCCATCCCAGTAATAGATGCTGAAACTGGAGAAGAAATTAGCCGAGGAGAAATACCTTCATGGTGTGTAGCAGTACAAGCTTCCCGTCCAAGAGAATTCTCCGGAGGAGACTTTGGCCTACCCTGCGTACTTATCGTCAGGCACCTATCAGTAGGTGAACGCCACGATAAATCGGCACTAAATGAAGTTCTGCGCTCCCACGGTGTCACCACCTAGAAGTTCCATGTCTGACTTACTGTCCCTTACTGCAAAACTAGTTGATATCCCTTCTGTAAGTTCAGAAGAGAAAGTAATAGCTGACTATATTGAGTCAGAATTACGCCAAGTCTCTGGGCTACAAATTGATCGAATAGGAGACAACCTTGTAGCGCGCACAAATTTGGGTCACCCTCAACGAGTACTCTTCGCAGGACACACCGACACAGTTCCAGGAAATCAAGGTTCTCGAATCGAAGGAGATACTTTGTGGGGGCTTGGAAGTGCCGACATGAAAAGTGGACTAGCGGTCATGCTGGAACTAGCTCAAACTGTCACTGATCCAAAAATAGATGCCACTTGGGTTTTCTATGTTTGCGAAGAAGTGCAAAGCGACCGTAATGGATTACGTCATCTCTTCCTAGAAGCAGGAGAACTATTAGAAGCCGATGCCGTAGTTCTTGGAGAGCCAACTAATGCAATGATAGAAGCAGGTTGCCAAGGGACGATGCGTTTCGAAGTGCGTTTAAGTGGAGAAAGAGCACATACTGCTAGACCGTGGATGGGAGTAAATGCGATTCACCGTGCAGGGCCGCTTCTTTCTGCGATTGATCAATATGAACGTCGAGAGCCTGAAATTGATGGATGCAAATATTGTGAAGCGCTTCAAGTTGTGAATATCTCAGGTGGGATAGCAGGAAACGTGGTTCCCGATGAAACAGTATTGTTAATCAATCATCGGTATGCACCTGATCGAACTGGCGAAGAGGCAGAAAAGCACGTCAAAGAGGTATTAGAACCTTATCTAAAAGAAGAAGATCAAATAACGTTGATTGATCACGCTCCAGCAGCAGCACCAAATTTAGACCATCCTCTTTTTTCTTCACTGATTGAAAGTAAAGATCTTCCCGTGAAAGCAAAACTAGGTTGGACTGATGTAGCTTTTTTTGCTGAAAGAGGCATTCCGGCTGTGAATTTTGGTCCTGGTGATCCAACACTTGCGCACACGGCGAATGAAAATGTGCGACGGGGACCTATAGAAGAAACGTTTAAAGCATTGGTTGGTTTACTTACATGAAGGTGAAACAACTGTGACGGTTTGCCCAACTCTTGAGACGGAAAGACTGATTCTTCGACCTTTTGCTGATGCAGATTTTGAAAACTATTTATCAATGATGGATAGCCCAGAAGTTAGAAAATCCTTGAGAATTTCAGAAGAAGAGGGGAGAGCCGAAGCCTGGTTTGGCCTCGCTGCCGTTACTGGACAATGGCAATTGAGAGGCACAGGAATGTGGGCACTTGAAGAGAAGAATACAAAAAATTTCGTAGGTCGAGCAGGATTACATAATCCTGAACGGCACGACTGGCCTGGGGTGGAAGTTGGGTGGACACTTCACCCGGACTACTGGGGTTTTGGATATGCGACTGAAGCAGGGGAAGAAGCAGTCAGGTATGGATTTCAAGAACTTACACAGGAGCAACTATTCAGTACGATATTGATGGACAATTATCGATCACAAGCAGTGGCTAAAAGGTTGGGTTTCGTATTGAATGAAACCCGAAATTTATCGCATTACCCGGATGAACCTCATGGCATTTGGGTTTTAGGACGTGAGGAGTACGAGCTTAGATTTTCCTAAGCACCGTTACCACACGGCCTTGAATAGTCACATCTGTAGCGGGGTACCGCATTTCAGAGAAAGAAGAATTAGCGGGGGTTAAAACGACTTCGCTGTCTTCTTGTCGAAAGTATTTCACAGTGGCTTCATATTCAACTCCATTTATGAGAGCCGCGACCAAATCCCCGGGATTAGCATCAGTTTGAGACTGCACAACAACATAATCTCCATCAAAAATTCCTGCGTCGATCATTGAGTCACCTTTTACTTTCAACATGAAAAGGTCACCGTTGCCTGTTAGGGCGGCAGGGAGGGGGAGTGATTCTTCAATATTTTCCTGAGCAAGTATTGGTCCACCAGCAGCAATTTGTCCCACCAAAGGTATGTATCGCACTTCTCCTCGTTCTCCAGTAAAACCGGTTGCTGGATCTCGACAAACTTTTATCCCTCGCGGGATTGAAGGGTCGCGTTCGATATATCCCTTGTCTTGAAGTGTGGACATGTGGGAATGAACAGTGGAAGGGGAAGTTAGTCCGACAGCTTCACCAATTTCACGAACTGAAGGAGGGTAACCCCGATCTCTAACTGTGGAGTCAATGAAATCCAAGATTTGTTGTTGTCGGTTTGTGAGATTTTTTTCCATATTTTGCACCAAAACTAATTAAATGTTGTAATCGAACGTATGTTCGATATCATATACCATATGAACGAACACCTGTTCTCCGTACATATGTTTGCCGAACAAATGTTTCATGTCAAGCATTTCTTCAAAACTCTTTGGTTTTCAGAGAAATTTGTCTCTCATTTTTATGAGCAACAAGAAATGTCACACCCATAAGAAAGGATGTATCCATGACAGCAGTAACACATCTACCCATTTCTCAATCCAATTCAATTACTCATTCTTTACCGGTTTCAGCTCAGGTTTATCGTCGACGTCGAATAGGTGTTTCAGCGCTTCTCGCTGTAACTGTTTTTTTTGTCTCTTTATTTGGAGGAGAGTTGCTTGGCAGGGTTACGGGAAAACCTGGATCACCATCAGTAGGTGCAACAAGTGAAACAAGCATTTACGTTGTGGAAGCTGGAGACACACTTTGGGAAATAGCGAGAGTTGTTTCTCCTCCCGGCCGAGATATTCGTATCACAGTTGATGATCTTGCCGCATTAAATGGAGGCTCAAGTGTTGTTCCTGGGCAACGATTAATAGTTCCATTCGGGTAGTAAGAATCAAGAACAGTGCAAATCTTGTTTCAAAAGGTAGTTACAGAACAAGAGTTCATCTTGAGTTGCTAAACCGTTTAATTGAAATTTGTTCGGATGAGACAAAAGAGGACCAGTTAGTATTCCATCATTCTTTCCTCCTATCAAGAGAGGTGAAATTGTTAAGCAGAGCTCGTCTACTAATTGTGCTTCAATCAATTGATGGTTTAAAGAAGGCCCTCCTTCCGCGAGCACTACGCTTACTCCACGATCAAATAGATCTTTTAGAACGCAAGTCAAGTCCACTTGACTCGCACCTGAAGCCACTATCTCTGCTCTACTCTCAAAATCTTCTGATAAATTTTCGTTTCCATTCTTTGTTGTATAAATCAATGGCTTTACGTCTTCTATCTCGCTTTGATCAAACATTGGGATTTTCGGATCTAGATTTCCCGAACCAGAAACCACAGCTAGTCGCGGGCGAGGAGTTTGCCCGCGCTCAACTCGACGTTTCCCAGCCTCGTTTTCAGGAACACGAGGAATCTTGTAATTCTCGGCATGCACAGTGCCGCTGCCTACCAGAATCACATCAGCAAATGAACGCAAAGTTCTCAAAACTTTTTGGTCTGCTGGCCCACCCAACCCACCGGAGGTTCCCGAGATATGTGTAGAACCATCAATGGAAGTGATCATGTTGAGCAGAAGCCAAGGTCGGTCAGTATGAGAGATTCTAATCTGATCATAAAAATCAATAGGATCCAGATTCTTTTCAGACGGGAAAATACGTTTCATAACTCAAACCGTACAGCGTTAAAGCCTGTGGAGAACTACTTCCGATTTCCACAACATTTTCCTATTTCGATCCACAAGGGAATCCTCGTAAAGTGAGACTTACAATCAGCGACGGGAGATTCCGGCATGACGCGTCAAAATACCAAAGTTGGTGTGTTGATGTTAAGGCTCGGAACAGGGCCCCAAATGGAGTCTTACGTACGGTCTTTGACCTGGGTCTTCCGTCGCTGATTTTAATTCAATCTTTAGGGTCCTCAGAAAAGAAAATCAAACGATCTAAGATGAAAAACCCCCGACACATAATAAATTATTTTCAATATGACCAAAAAATTTCTGAGAAGAAAAGGATGAGTAAAAAATGGAGCTAAGGACAAATCGCGGGGTTCTTGGATTTAGAAGGTACTTTACTCAACAGGGTGAATCTCCGTATGAAACTATTGAATGGGAACGTCGAGATGCACGACTGATAGATCACCGAGATGGGTCAGTCGCTTTTGAACAAACCGATATAGAAGTTCCGGTCACTTGGTCGATGAATGCAACCAACATTCTTGCTCAGAAATACTTTAGAGGGACTCTTGACACTCCAGAAAGGGAATTTTCTCTTAAACAGGTGGCTGATCGTGTCACTAACACAATTACTGCATGGGGTGTGGATCAAGGATATTTTGAAGATGATGACGAAGCGGAAGCTTTTTCCGATGAACTTAAATTCCTCATAATCCATCAACGAGCAGCATTTAATTCACCCGTGTGGTTCAACATTGGAGTTGATGGTGTCCCTCAACAAGCTTCAGCATGTTTCATTCTCTCAGTAGAAGATGAGATGAGCTCAATACTCAACTGGTATGTGGAAGAAGGAACCATTTTCAAAGGAGGATCAGGTTCAGGAGTTAACCTCAGCCGGATTCGGTCTTCACTTGAGAAGCTAAAAGGAGGAGGCGACGCTAGCGGTCCTGTGAGTTTCATGAGAGGCGCAGATGCTTCAGCAGGAACGATAAAAAGCGGAGGAAAAACTCGACGAGCAGCCAAGATGGTGATTCTTGATGCAGATCATCCAGATATAGAAGAGTTTATTTGGTGTAAAGCATTAGAAGAGAAGAAGATGAAAGCACTAGAAAATGCTGGATTCGATATGAGTCTAAATGGTGCAGATATTCACTCTGTTCAATTCCAAAATGCCAATAATTCTGTACGAATAACAGATGAATTTATGGAAGCTGTAGATACAGATGGTGAATGGAATTTAACTGCTAGAACAGATGGATCTGTTATGAGGACAGTAAAGGCTCGTGACCTTTTTCAACAAATGTCTCAAGCAGCTTGGGAGTGCGCTGACCCAGGATTACAATTTGACACTACGATCAATCACTGGCATACAGCTTCAAATACTGGCCCTATCACAGCAAGCAATCCTTGCAGTGAGTACGTTCATTTAGATAACTCCGCATGTAACCTAGCCAGCCTTAATTTATTGACTTTCCTTGACTCAAATAACGAATCGGGAATTGACGCCTTCGATATAGAAGGCTTCTGCCATGCCATAGAAATCATCTTTACGGCTCAAGATATCCTTGTTTCAAATGCCGACTACCCAACTGAAGCTATTGGTGAAACAACTCGAGCATTCCGTCAACTCGGTATGGGCTATGCCAACCTTGGAGCGCTGTTGATGGCATTGGGACTTCCCTATGACAGCGACGAAGGACGAGAAATCTCTGCCGCTTTAACATCACTTATGACTGGGCATGCTTACAGAACATCAACTCGTCTCGCAGATCGTCTCGGCCCATTTGAAGGATTTGAAACTAATCGTGAACCCATGCTTAAAGTCCTAGATCAACATCGGGAAGCAGCAGAGTTACTTGACACTTCAGCAGCGACCAAAGTAGGTGAAGCTGGGAGTGAAGCATGGTTTGAAGCTTGCGCATTGGCTCAACGAGTAGGAGTACGGAATAGTCAAGCAACAGTTTTAGCTCCTACTGGCACTATTGGTTTATTAATGGATTGTGACACTACTGGTATCGAACCTGATTTCAGTCTCGTGAAAATGAAGCGCCTTGTTGGAGGAGGAACGATGTCGATCGTTAACCAAACCATCCCACGGGCTCTCAAGAATTTTGGTCATTCTTCTGAAGAAACAGAAGCAATTGTTGAGTACATAAACGAAAATCAAACAGTTATTGGAAGCCCCGGTTTAGATGAGAGTCAATACCCCGTGTTCGCGACCTCTATGGGAGATAACAGTATTCATCACCTTGGACACGTTCGCATGATGGGAGCAGTGCAGCCATTCTTATCAGGAGCAATTTCAAAGACCTGCAATATGCCAGAAGATGTTTCCGTAGATGACGTAGAAGAGTTATATATGGAATCTTGGAAACTAGGTCTTAAAGCAGTGGCGATTTATCGTGACAATTGCAAATTAGGTCAACCTCTTTCTACTGGGAAGAATGATTCTAAGTCCACTACTCCTCTTGAAACAGTAGAGAAAGTTGGGGCTTCGCTTGGGGAGCCGGTGAGAAGAAAGCTTCCGCGTAGTCGAGCATCCAGAACGTTTGAGTTTCGTGTTGCTGACTGCAAAGGGTGGGCGACTGTCGGCGAATTTGAGGATGGAACACCAGGAGAGGTTTTTCTTCGAGTATCGAAACAGGGATCAACCATGGCCGGGATCATGGATGCATTTGCTATTTCGTTAAGTCATGGACTTCAATATGGTGTCCCTTTGCGTGCTTACGTAGAAGCTTTCACTGGAATGCGATTTGAACCTGCGGGGATGACAGACGATCCAGAGCTGCGAATTGCTTCGAGTTTGATTGATTATTTATTTAGACGGCTTGCTGTTGAATATCTAAGCAATGAAGAACGAGCAGAGTTGAATATTCTTACCGTTAGCGAACGCACAGAACCTACTCTTCCAGGAGTCATTGAAGCAACAACTGACACACGTCAAGGGTCAGATGTCCCCCCGGATCCACCAAGCGTCCCTTCAGCATCACAGTTTGCTGCCCAATTAGCGATGAGTTCATCGGCTGATGCTCCCTTGTGTATGCAGTGTGGTGTGTCTATGCAACGAGCTGGATCGTGTTACGTGTGTACTGATTGTGGTGCTACGAGTGGGTGTTCATAATGGCTTTACTTCGTTTTTCTTTTGGAACTATGGGGTCAGGGAAAAGTACCCTTGCCCTACAAATCCATCACAACTTGACTTCTCGAGGTTTAAGAGGAATTTTGTGTAGCCAGTTAGATCGAGCAGACGGGAAAGTTTCTAGTGCATTAGGAGTTTCTGCTGATGCTGTTGAAGTGGGGCCACGACTAAACCTTTACGATTTAGCGCTTGCAATGAAAGAACGTCACGGCTCGCTTGATTACATTATTTGTGATGAAGCCCAGTTTTATCAAACTGAACAGATAGATCAACTCGCCCGAGTGGTGGACGAATTGGAAACAGATGTTTATACATTTGGGCTTTTAACCTCATTTCAAGGGCTTCTATTTGACGGAACACGACGCCTATTAGAACTTGCTGATGAATCAGTAGAAGTGCAGGTAGAGGCCAGATGCTGGTGTGGATCTCGTGCGACGCATAACGCTCGCCTTGTAGATGGAGTACAGGTCTATGACGGTCAGTTATTAGTTGTTGATGATCCAGAAAATCATCAAGTGGCCTATGAACTTCGGTGCCGTCGTCATTGGTTAGCTGGTGATAGCGGTCCAGATGGAATTCGTGTTACCGCTCACGCAGCACAGATACCTTTAAATTAGATCTGGATTCTAAGTTAGACCTTCAACTAGCGTCCATAGATTTGAATCAACTTCTACTTGGTTTGGAATTGAACGACTCCTGCCCGGTAAACGTGCTCCAGGCTGGCTTTCAATAACTTCAGCTAGTTGTTCTAGCCTTTGAATAAAGTTTTCGTCATAGGCGCCGGGATCTATGACGATGTAGAATTGTCCTAGGTCATGTGGAGGCCCCTCAGGGGCTTTTAGAGGCGGTACTTCTACGCTTAGTCGTGAACCCGTTAGAACTCCGGCTAAAAGTTCTGCCATAAGGCCAAAGCCGTATCCTTTGTAACCACCTGCAGACAACATTGAACCTTGTAAAGCAGCTTTTGGGTCAGTTGTAGGTTCACCGTTAGCGTCTACAGCCCAACCCAGAGGTATAGGCTCTCCGGCTGCTGCAGCCATCGTGATCTTTCCCATAGCTATAGCACTTGTGCTGAAATCGAATTGGAAAGCAACACCTCCATCACCATCAGGGACAGCCATCGCTACTGGGTTTGTTCCTAAAACAGGGGTAGTGCCGCCTGGAGGGGCAACTACCGCTGAAGCATTTGTGGCTCCAATCGCAAGCATCCCCGCTTGAGCAAATTGTTCAGTGAAATAACCTAATGAAGTGCAAGTTTGAGAATGCTCAATTGAGTAGGAACAGATCCCATTGTCGCGAGCTGCTTTAAGCGCAGTATCAAATCCGGTTGCGAATGCTGACTGAGCAAATCCGAAATGACCGTCAACTCTCACCGTTCCTGGACGGTCAACATGAATTGTTGGTTCAACTACGCCGTCAACTCGACCACTCGCTAATTGAAGGCAGTAACTCTCCACGTAATAAAGTCCACAGATCCGATTTCCGTTTTCTTCTGCAACTTTCACAGCATGTGCTACCAGTGAAGCGATTTTTTCAGAAGCCCCATGTTTGGCTAATGCTTTTCTTGTGGTTTCTTCTATTTCATCAAGAGATATAAGTGTCATAGTGATTCATTCATAAACGGGCGAGCCAGAATTATCAAGAATTTCTTCTGAAAGAAGAAATTCAGCAGCAATGTTAGTCAGATCTTTCCAATCAGCGTAATTTACTTTAAGACCGTCAGATAAAGCTTTCTGCATCTTGTCATCTAATAAATGATCAGCAGAAGTCTCTTGTGTCAAATAAACGCATCTGACTAGAGCGTCACCGGTGATAGGGGTTGGGTCACATGACCACGTGAAACCGTATGTTTGTAGCACACTTAAAGACTTAGCGATCAAAACAAAAGGAATAGGTGAATTCCAAGAGAACTCAGAAACATCGTTAGCAGGAAGAGAGTCAAGAATTTGGGCAGAGGCAACGACTTCGCTCAGACAGTTCGTATCTTCGGAGACTAATTGTAACCAGCCACGAATACCGCCGCCGTAATGCACCTCACAAAAAGTAACTTTTGTTGCTAGATGATCAGCCACGCTAGCCTCACAGCCTTTTACTCGGCTTGCCCGCTGAATAAGGTCACGTACTTCTCGAGGAGCAACAAGAACTGTTTGATCGAACATTTCATCTACAGCATTCATAAAAATGATGACCTTTGGTCAGTTTGTGGTTGTTGTGGCCAAACCCACCGATCAGATGTATCAGGACACAATTCTGCGATTCTTGGAGCACCTTGAAATAGTGTCACTCTTAACCAATCAGTTGACTGAGCTTTAAAATTATCCATGCCATACATCGCTAGCTGAAAACGTTGCAAATTCAGAGGTAAATGATCAAGGTCGCAAACATTCTCACGAGGCTCACTATAAGGTCCAGAATCTTTGACAGTCCGATTTACAGCTATGCCGTGGTGGGGAAGGTCCTGAAGAAATTGAGTTACTTTTATATCACAATCTGCTTTTTTAAGATCGTTTTTTAGTTGATTAAGACGAAGAGCGAAGTCAATAGCGACGTCTCGGTGTTCTGGATTAATGACAGAGCGTTCAGCACGTCGCGGCTCTTCAGCATTGTCGGAAATAACCCACCAATAGTGGCTAGCTTGAGAGCTTTCTAAATCTAGATCGTCTAACCAAAAGTATTCCTCGGCAATTTTGTCATTTAGATCTCCGACAGTCATTAACAAGTCCGGTGCATCTGAATTGTCAACTCTGAGAAGCCGGTCAACTTCGTCATCGCTTGTTTCGTCCAACTCCAGCAATAAAGAAACCACTAATTCAGTAATCTCCGGGCCTTGTTCTTCAGCCCATAAATAAAGAGCATCAAATGGAAACTCTTCGCTATCCATAGAAGAGAAAACATCACGAATACCAAGAATTACTTCAGATAAAGAATCTGGCCCCATCCAAGGCCACCGATCCTCACCTTGAAAAGAAGCAAAATGTTGATGTCCCTGTTCGATCCACTCTTCCAACAGTTCTCTGTGTTCAACAGAGTTTGGCAGGGCTCTAACACCAGCTAAAGCTAATTCACGTACGCTGACCCAAGCATTCAACTTCTTTGGATGTTTCATAGCCCAAGGAATCAATCCAAGACCTGTCGCATTACCTAACCCAAAGAAACGACACCACTGTTCATCAAAGGCAACCGCTTTTTCAGGGCTTCGAATCTGAGCACAATATTCAACAGAGTCGTAACTTGTTTCTCTAAAAAGCCATGCTGCTAGAAATTGAGCTCGGTAAGGAGCTGCAAGTGGATGATCAGGAGGAAAACCTAAAAAGGACCTCATACCGAATTTTCCGTTGCCATAAAATGCGGTACTTCGCATGATGTATCCGGCATCTCCTACTTTTTCTGCTTCTGGTTGAAAGCCAGAAGCAAGACGATTCACTAGGTATTCGTAAAAGCGAACACTTCGGTTACCGCGAGTAATAGATAGAACTCGGGAATCGAGGCGACTGGTTTCTTGTTTAGGTACTTCTGTGGCCAAGAAATTCAATAAATTTTCAGAGAGTTCTCCTTCAACGAGTGCTGCGGAAATTTCCCACCCATCAGCAATGACTCGGTCTGTGTGAAGCGATTCATCGATGGTGGTGGTAAAAGCAACGAAGTGGAAAATATGATCTTCGGCTTCAACTCGATAAATGATTTGACCACGTCCACATTCATCAAGATCAATTGATGTACGTTCTATTTTCCAGTTATTCGAAGCAGCACGACGAATCATTGACCGGCTAAAACTAAGACGAGTAAGACGAGCGGACCCAAGAGTGGTCGGGTGCATCACTTTCTCAGGAGGACGTAAAGAAAGGTCAGAATCGTGTAAGAATTCTAAAAGGCCCAAATCTTTCTTCCTTATATTAGGTCCCCTGAAAGTTAATAGTTACAGAGTTGAATCTACCTTATTGAAGGCCATTTGTAGCAAGTTGAGGATTTTAAGGAGATACTCTGTTCCCGTTTTCATTGATGATATTTAACACAGAGATGTATGAAGTTTGGGTTAATCGAAATCAAAAAACCCGTCAAAAACTTCGTCTATTGAGAGGTCTCCACCCATCCAAATGGCGCAGCGTTCTAAGAGATATTTATAGACAATGGGGTAATGAAATTTGATTTCGGAGCCATCTACTTGTTGGTTAGATTCTTTTGTGATTAGAGGGATTTGTGAACGGATGGCTTCGGCAAGGGCTTCAGCGTTAGCGATTACTTCTGTTTCGTTTTTTGGAGCGGCAGTACTGACCCAGTCGGCCTGTTGGGCTTGGGCTTCCCAAAGGTCCTGTACGGCGGTCCACCAGGCAGGATTTTCAGGATCTAAAGTCATAGCGGCAGCCATGTTTACATTGCTGAACGTTTGCCCCTGAATAACGAGCCAGTCTTGACAAAAGTCGCCGGTGAGTCCAAGGTTGTTATCGCTCTCTAACGGAACTAACGGAGGAAGTTCTTCATCTTGAAGAGGGACTAAATCAGGGAGTTGGTCTTCTGCGGGAAGCTCTTCGAGTTCTTCAATCGCTCCAATTTCTACTACTGGGTCGGCTGGGTTGTCGCTACCAAAACAACCGGTAGCGGTGAAGGAAGTAAGGAGAACTAGGAGACCAAAGTGTCGCATGTCTCAATATTAGTCACTAGAGATGGTGAGGGTCCAAGTTGCCTGGATACGACGAGTCTTACTTCACCAAATCATTTTTTCTAAGATTAGAATGCTAATCAATAAATTTATAGTGAATTGAGTAGCAGACACTTGAGTGACTACAGGCCCCCATTAGACGACATCCGTTTGGCACTAGATGCTGTTACTGACATCTCATCTATTTGTGAATTACCAGGATATGAACATGTAGATTCCGAAACGATTGACGGGATGCTTGATGAACTTGGCCGTTTTGTAGCCGAGATCATAGGACCTGTTGATCGAATTGGAGATCAACAAGGATGTTCAGTTGAAGATGGCGTGGTAACTATGCCAGAAGAGTTTTATTCAGCATGGGATCAATTTGTTGAAGCAGGATGGAGTTCAATTTCTCAAGACCCTGACTATGGCGGCGGTGGTTTTCCTGGAGCTATTCAAACCGTAATGACAGAAATGTTAGGTGCTGCGAGTAGATCGTGGTCTATGGGTCCCATGCTTACTGTGGGGGCAATAGACGCTATTCACACTTTTGCTAGTGAAGAACAGAAAGAAACGTATTTGCCGAAAATGGTGGCAAATCAATGGTCAGGAACAATGAATCTTACTGAGCCTCAAGCAGGCTCAGATGTGGGAGCGCTGACAACTAAAGCCATCCCTCAGGGTGACGGTTCATGGCGTATTTTCGGGACCAAAATATTTATAACTTATGGCGAACATGAACTAGCGGAAAATATTATTCAACTTGTTTTAGCGCGCACACCTGATAGCCCTCCAGGAACGAAAGGAATTTCTCTTTTTATCGTTCCTAAATATATTGTCAATGAAGATGGCAGTTTGGGTGATCGAAATGATTACAAATGCTTATCGGTTGAACATAAATTAGGACTCCACGCGAGTCCGACATGTGTATTGTCCTTTGGAGACTCCGGAGATGGAGCCATCGGGTATTTACTTGGAGAAGAACATCAAGGCATGCGCTATATGTTCAAAATGATGAATAATGCCCGTCTAGCCGTAGGTGTGGAAGGGCTTGCTGTTGCTGAACGAGCCTTACAACTGGCATCTGAGTACGCCCAGGAACGACGTCAAGGTCGAGCCGTGGGATCACCAGCCGGAGAACAATCACTAATCATTGACCACGCAGATGTACGTCGAATGCTTTTAACCATGCGAGCGTATACAGATGCCATGCGAGGAGTTCTTTATTTGAATGCCGCTTACTTAGATATAGCGAAACGTCACTCAGACGTAGATACAGCTCAAGATGCAGCTGATCGCGCTGAATTACTTACCCCAATTTCAAAAGGGTGGTGCACAGACATTGGTTGCGAGATGACATCGCTAGGCATTCAGGTACATGGAGGGTATGGATATATCGAAGAGACTGGTGCCGCTCAACATTTCCGTGATGCCCGCATTTCTCCAATTTATGAAGGAACAAACGGAATTCAAGCGATTGATCTTGTGGGAAGAAAAGTTCCAATGAAAAATGGGGCGGTCGTAAGAGAACTTCTCGACGAAATTCAACAATTTAGTCAAGGACTTGATGAAACCAGCGAAGAGTTCACTTCTATAAAAGAAAATCTTGCAGAGGCATTATCTGTAACTAAGGAAGCAACTGATTGGATTTTTACTCACGGAATAGAAAACCCTAATGACGTGATGGCAGGAGCTACTCCATATTTGAGAATGCTCGGGCAATTAGTTGGAGGCTGGCTTTTAGCCCGTCAAGCAGTTTTTGCAAAAGAGCAAACTGAAGTTGGTAGCGAAAAATTTGACGCTGAATACTTAAATAGCAAAATTGTTGTAGCTCGTTTCTATGCAGAGCAATTACTTCCGATCGCAGGCTCTCAATTAAACGCAGTGACGGCAGGAAGCTCAGATCTTTATGCAATGCAGGCTGAAGGTTTCTCCGTCTGATGTGGACATTTCTCGGTTCCATACCGAGTCCCAGCCAGTCTTACCTAGATTTAGGCATTCTAGAACTGCGTGCCTACGGCTTAATGATCGCTCTGGGAGTTCTCGCTGCTGTTTGGTTTAGTCAAAAAAGATGGAAACAATACGGAGAAGATCCAGAAGAAATTTCAACGATCGCTCTTTGGGCTGTACCGGCAGGTCTCATAGGTTCACGCATCTACCATGTTGCTACTGACTGGAGAAGTTATCAAGGCCGATGGGAAGATGCAGTAAAAATCTGGGAAGGAGGCCTTGGTATCCCCGGAGGACTCGCCGCTGGAGTCATCGTTGGAGTAATAATTGCACAACGTCAAAACATTTCAGTTTCGAAAGTTTTAGATGCCATGATTCCTTCTCTCCCTCTCGCCCAAGCGATAGGGAGGTGGGGGAATTGGTTCAACCAAGAACTATTCGGACGTCCCACAGATTTACCATGGGGATTAGAAATCGCGTCCACACATCGGCCTGAAAAATATTCGAATATAAGTACTTTTCACCCAACATTTCTTTACGAAAGCCTCTGGAACATCGCTTTAATTTGGGTGTTGGTAGTAGTAGATCGAAGAAACTACTTAAAATCTGGACACCTTATAGGGCTCTGGATCTTTGGATATGGTGTGGGCAGGCTTTGGATCGAAACCCTACGGATAGATCAAGCCTCTCTGATTTTCGGAGTACGGGTGAACATTTGGATAAGTGCTATAGCAATTGTCGCTGGAGGCATAGTGTGGATTAAGGGTCTCAAGTTAATTCGTGCCAAGATCTAATCATGTCGTTCCACGAAAACACTTTCCGACGGATTGATCGAACTTTCGCTTTCATAGATCTATCCGGATTTACTGCATATGCAGATGAGCATGGAGATGCAGCCGGCATGGAGATTCTTAACGGTTTTCGAAACAGCGTGCGTCTTGTGGCAGCACAAAAGGGAGTGAGAATCGCAAAATGGCTTGGAGATGGCGCCATGCTGGTTGGAGTTGAACCAGAACAAACCGTAGAAGCAGTTATAGAAATGGAAGGTCTTATTGATCTATCTCAATCTCCACTACCAATGAGAGCAGGTATAGCTACTGGAGCAGTTTTACTTATCGACGGAGATGATCATGTCGGAAGAGCTGTAATTCTTGCTTCCCGATTATGTGATATGGCGGGGCCTCATCAAGTACTTGCTCCCGCTTCTATGGCTATGGCACTGATGGTCAATACTGCGGTACGAAGAATCGGAGAACACTCAATTACCGGATTCGCTGAACCCTTTGAATTGGTTCAACTGACTTCTCGAGATGAGTCTCTAGGAAAACACTAAATGACTCCTTTTGAAGAGTCTGTAGCTAAAGTGCTCAACAGTCTTCGCCAAGGTGAAGTGGTCACTTATGGGGAAGTGGCCGCAGAGGCAGGATTTCCAGCAGCCCATCGAGCGGTTGGGCGATTTTTAAAAAGCCATCAAGGGTATCCATGGTGGCGAGTAGTGACATCGACGGGAAGACTGGTTCCGGGATATGAGGTTGAACAAGCATCTCAACTAAGGAGTGAAGGAATCAAAGTCGTTAATGGTCGTGTAGTTGCATAAAGAGTGTGCCTTATCTAATGAGAACAAGAAGGTAAGATAAAGAAGTCTCTTGATTCGATGGTAATCAAAAGACGCTGCTCAGAAATAAGAGCAGCCAATCCGGTATTAGAAAAACCGAGAACAGGTAGTCATGTCGTTGACCAATCAATTTGCAACTCTTGGAGTAGATCCTGACATCGTGGAAGCTTTGACGAAACGTGGAATTACTGAACCTTTTGAGATTCAGGCTCTATCAATCGCGGACAGTTTAAGTGGCCGAGATGTATGTGGGAAAGCTAAAACTGGTTCTGGTAAAACGCTGGCTTTTGGGATTCCTTGTGTTCAAAAAATTGGCAAAGCTCAACCAGGTCGACCTACAGCATTAGCCCTTGTCCCCACTAGAGAACTCGCGACTCAAGTATGTAAAGAACTTAAACCTCTTGCAGCAGTCCGAGGTATGAAAGTTGAAGCTATTTATGGAGGGGCCCCTATAGAGAAGCAAATCGCTTTACTGGAGAAAGGAGTTGAACTAGTTGTAGCTACCCCAGGTCGGATGATTGATTTAATTGAAAAAGAAGAAATCACTGTTGCGGATCTGGAAGTGGTCATTGTAGATGAAGCAGACCGTATGGCAGATATGGGTTTCATGCCTCAAGTCGAGTGGATATTGAGAGGAGTGGAACGTGATCACCAGACTCTCCTATTTTCGGCAACTCTAGATGGAATGACCGCAAGTCTTATTAGTCGATATCAAAAAGATCCAGTTATGCATGAAGTTGCTCACAAAGAAATAACGGTAAAAGAAATGGAGCATCGATTTTTCACCGTTCATGAAATGGATCGAATAAAAGTTGCTGCAACAATTATCAAAGCGTCTCATCGAACGATTCTGTTCTCTCGAACAAAATGGGGTGCCGACAAACTAGCTGGCAAACTTGTAGAAAATGGAGTCAGTGCAGCTCCGATTCATGGAGATTTGCGACAGTCTCAGAGAGAAAAATCTTTAGCAGACTTTGCAAAAGGCAAAGTCCAAGCTTTAGTAGCAACTGATGTAGCAGCACGAGGAATACATATAGACGATGTTGATGTAGTAATTCATTACGACCCCCCCTCAGATGCGAAGACGTACGTGCATCGCTCAGGGAGAACAGCCCGAGCAGGGGAATCAGGCGTAGTCGTAAGTTTGGTTCTATGGAATGAAGAAATGGAAGTTCGTAAATTGATGCGACGACTTGGAATGAAACATCCGATTGTGGAAGTTTTTTCTAATGACCCTCGATTAAATGATTTAGCAGCATGGGATCCCACAGTTGATGCGGCTTAGGACATAAAAGACTCTGATGAGCTCTTTCCCGACACATTTACCTGAAATGCTCGCCCTTGTAGCTAAGTCAAAAGGTGGGCCACGTTTCCTTGATGTAAATGGTGAAGAAGTAAGAACAACGAATCACGCTTTTATCTTTGATGAGAGTCTGTTGTTAGCTGAAACATACGAAAAACTTCTAACTTCTAGAACAAGAAAAACAGTGGGGGCTTTTTATACTCCTATAGACGTCGCTAAAAAGCTCACTGAAGTCGTTGTCTGTCAAGGACCAGTGGTAGACCCCGCATGTGGCGGAGGAATATTTTTGCTTTCAGCAGCAAAACAACTTGCAGCACTCGGCGGTGACCCAAAAGAGATAGCAAGAAATCAGATATTTGGCGCAGATACAGACGAATGGGCAGTCGCAGTTTGCCGTTGGGAGTTAGCGCACTGGGCAGGGGTAGATCCCAAAGAGGTCAGAGGCATTGTAGTTGCGGACCCTTTGATTGAAAAACCTTCAGATTGGCCACAACTTTTCGGATCTGTTGTTGGTAACCCACCGTTTTTAAGTCAACTTCATACAACGACGGTAAGAACGTTGGAGCGTCGAAACGATCTTCGCTCTCGTTATGGAAATTTAGTGAAGGCTTATACAAATGAGGCTTGGCTTTTTCTTGCTTTAGGTTTAGATTTACTTGCACCAGAAGGACAAATGGCACTTATTCAGCCTCTTTCTCTAATAGCGGCCAGAGATGCTTTGGAAATAAGAAAAAAAATTCTTACAGACGCTTCACTCATCGGGCTTTGGGTGGATCAATCCACTGTTTTTGTAGGCCGTACTGAAGTCTGTGCACCAATTGTTAGGAAAGCGATTTTAGAAGAAAGTGAAGTGCTTCGATATGTTGGTCGAGAAATTGAAAAGGTCGCTTCAGTTGAGCGCCCATCAGATCCAAGTAACTGGGGAGAGTTAATAGCAGACCTCGTCGGACTACCGGATGCAAAAATTGTTAGTTCAGGAACTGTTGAACATAAAGCTTCTGTTACATCAGGGTTCCGACAGCACTTTTATGGTTTAGTTCCTGGTGTAAGTGAACTAAAAGAAGAAACGATTATAAATCCATTGATTACCACGGCCATGGTTGATCCTTTTAATTGTTTATGGGGGCAAAAATCTGTCCAATTTGATGGAAAGAAATGGAAACAGCCAGTAGTTGATCTTCAGAAAGTTGCTGAATTTGACCAAGCCGTGGGTGAGTGGATGCGTGTCCGTCAAAATCCAAAACTTTTTATTTCAACTCAAACCCGAGTCATTGAAGTAGTGGTAGATGAAAAAGGCGACTGGATTCCTTTGACTCCTCTAATTATTGTGCAGCCATACGAACAAGACTTATGGGCTCTCGCTGCTGCGCTCTCGGCTCCGGTAATAAGCGCTTTAGCAGCACGGCAAGCAGCAGGAGCTGCCCGCTCAGTTAGTCGAATCACTCTCTCCTCAAAACAGTTATCAGATTTACCACTTCCGTCGGACAGAAAAGCTTGGGAAGAAGCGATAGAGATAGCACAAATGATAAATGCTTCGACCAGTAAAGATCTTAAAAAGTCTTGGTTGTTGTTTGGTGAAACGATAAATCAGGCATACGGAACAAAAAATGATGATTTGATTTCTTGGTGGTGGGATCGTCATCCAGCGTCTCGTAAACAGAATAAATAAAACTAATGACCGTCTGACGGTTCTTTCCGTCTACACTTTATAAAGGCATTACGAGTGGTCTGGTTAAAACTAGATCCGGCAACCTGGGAGGACACCCAAGGTGCCCGCTCATCCGCAAGGAAGAGAATGTGGTCCTAAAGGGGCAACAAAGTGTCCGGTGTTGACAAAGTCAACCTCCGGTCGCCGGGTTCCGGTGGATCTCCCCACCAACATGACTGAATCTGAAGACTTAATCCAAGACGGACAAGATCCGGCTCAATCACATACATATCCGCGCCCCCTTGCAAAAGATCTTCCAGTTACTGGTGCTTGGCAAGAAGGCGATCCAGAAGGAAATCGTCAATTCACGAAAGTTCACCCAGAGAGAAGTTTTGCGCTTGAAGGCGGTGGTGTTCTTGAAGAAGTAACGATGGCGTATGAAACATGGGGTGAACTTTCCCCTAAAGGCGACAATGCGGTTCTGGTTTGTCATGCATTAACTGGGGATTCTCATGCTTTTGGAGAACATGGAGAGGCTCACCCAACTCCTGGATGGTGGAATGGGGTAATTGGTGAAAGCCAAGGGCTGAACCCAAACGAGCATTTCATAGTCTGTATCAATGTCCTCGGAGGTTGCCAAGGTTCTACAGGCCCAGCATCAATCAACCCGGCCACCGAGAAACCGTATGGATCCTCTTTCCCGGTTATTACCACCCGGGACATAGTACGAACTCAAGCAGCGGTCGCTGATCACTTAGGCATAGACCAATGGCGCCTTGTAGTGGGTGGATCTATGGGTGGCATGCAAGTACTTGAATGGGGAATCATGTACCCAGATCGCGTCAGAGCGTTAGCGCCACTAGCTACCGCATTAGCTGCTTCACCTTGGCAAATAGGGTGGAGCGCAGTAGGTAGAAGCGCATTAGTACTAGATCCACTTTTTAGAGGTGGCGATTACTACGAAGCCGAAGCAGGAGACGGGCCTCACTCAGGGCTTGCCACCGCCCGAGCTATAGCTCAAATACATTACCGGAGCCCTAACTCGTTTGCTGAACGTTTTGGGAGAGAAGTAGTCAATCCGAAAAGCATTTATGGGCTATGGGATCAATACCAAGTTGAGTCATATTTGGATTATCAAGGAGAAAAACTAGTTCGGAGATTTGATGCGAACAGTTACTTAGTTCTAAATAGAGCAATGGATTTACATGACGTTGCTCGAGACCGAGGCAGTGTCAATGAGGCAGTATCCCGTTTAGCTCGAGTACCAGTGTTGACGTTAAGTATTACCTCTGATTATTTATATCCACCGAACCTTCAAACAGAAATCTTTGAAGCCGTCAAAGCTATTGGAGGAGAGTGCACTCATCAAATAGTAGAAAACGGCAACGGGCATGATGGATTTCTTTTAGCAACTGAAGATGTTTCAAGTCATATAGCAAAATTTTTAGAAGATATATCTGCTTAGCAATTTGCTTATATCTCTTAGTGTGTTCAATAAAATGATGTATGCCAGAAATTTTAGAAATTGAGGCGTATCGCCGGTTAGCTGAACACGTTGTTGGACGTGTTGTCACCGAGGTTATAACACCAGATCATTGGTATTTAAAAGGTGGTGCAACTACGGATGACTTTGTGGAAAATTTAGTTAATCGACGTTTCACAAAAACGAGGCGAATAGGAAAACTTCTACTCCTTGATTCTGGGGGACCAACTTTAGGTTTGCGATTCGGGATGACCGGCAGATTATTTGTAGATGGTCAAGCCGCTGTAGAGCAACTGGAATGGGGGAGTCGGCGAATAAACCCGTTGTGGCATCGGTTTATTCTTAGATTCAAAGGAGGAGGAAATTTAGTAATGGATGATCCTCGCCGGCTTGGAGGAGTTGAATTGGATCCGGAAGAAGACAAATTAGGTCCTGATGCATGGGCTATTGAGGTAAATGATTTACGTCAGATTTTATCAAACTCTTCTACTGCTTTGAAGGCGAGGCTTTTAGATCAGTCACGTATAGCTGGATTGGGGAACCTTCTCGTAGACGAAATTTGTTGGCGTAGTCAGCTTGACCCTAGACGGTCAGCGGGTTCTCTTGAAGATGAGGAAATTAAGGTCTTAAAGAAAACAATTCGTAAGGTGCTCGATCAGTTGGATAAACGAGGAGGTTCCCATATGGGAGATTTCTTTGAATATAGAAATCCTGGAGGGATTTGCCCATTAGATGATGAACCATTAAAGCATTCAAAAATAGGTGGGCGAACAACGTGGTGGTGCCCTTTACATCAGCGTTAATGGGTTACTCCGACTAACCTAGATTAAGAAGAATTGAGGGTAGAACAGTGAAAGTTAAAAAAAGTAAAAAAGTTTTTGCTGTAATAGTAATCCTGTTTTCTTTGACAATTCTTTACTCTGGTTCTGCATCAGCTGAAGTTACGACGGTAGATGCAGATTCATCGGCGGTTGATGGAACCACCGATGATCGTGTAGACGACATTGTGCTTACACTTCGAATCATTGCCGGTGTTGTTCTTGTTGCAACGATCGGATTTTATTGGCATACCCGACCTAGTCGTCGTCTTCAGACTGCTATTGATAGAGGAGAAGTTGATGGGTCTCCTCATAAGTCGCGTAAGTCGAGGTATTCTTTTCATTTCAATATTCCTGATGATGAATCTTCACAATCATCTAATGAACTCTTAGCTAAGTTATTAGATGAGGAACCGGTAGATGATCTTGAAGGCAAGGAGACTTCAAAAGATGTCTGACGAACTTGATATAAAAGCAATGCTTCAAAGATTCAGCGAAAGAGCCGCTGCGGTACGTAACCGAAATTTACCTCCTATAGGAGGAGAAGAGAGGCAAATGTTTTTAGAGCAGGCGCAAAATGATTTTCAAGATTTTGCCATAATCGGAGATGCAGAAGCCGTTCTTGAAGATGGGATTTTGACTCTTAAAGTCGATCTCCGTCCAACTGATTAATCAAATACTTGGCCATAAAGCCGCAACCAATTTCCACCCATTATCGCGGCTGTTTCTTCTTCAGACATACCTCTAGATTGTAAAGCGTCAGCGATTAATCCAAATCCACGCATTGTTGTTAACCAATCAGGTTCTGGCACTTTCCCGGGTTGAGAAGTAGATCCCGCACCAAAGTTCGTGACCCTTGACCAGCGGCCTTGACGCATCCACTCCAGGTGTGACATTTTTATGTTCCGACTGTGATCGGTACCAATTCCTACGTGTTCGATCCCTACGAGGTCAACGGTGTATGCAATAAGTTCTGACCATTTCTCCGGAGTCTCAGCAAATCCGTCACAAATATTTGGATAAGTAGCTAAACCGATCACTCCGCCTTTCTCGGCGAGAGCTTTGATCAAATCATCTGATTTGTTTCGTACGTGAGGAACAAATCCATCTGGATTGGCATGAGTAACAGCCACTGGCTTCTCAGAAGTTTCAATCACATCTAAACCTGTCCGCTGTCCAACGTGTGAGAGATCAATCAAAATACCGCAGCGGTTGAGTTCTGAAACGAGTTCTACTCCGGCACGACTTATTCCACTATCGGCAGGTTCGTAACAACTGCCTCCATACTCGTTTTGATTGTTGTATGTCAATTGAAGAACTCGAACTCCCATATCAGCAAAAAGTTCAACGAAACGTATATTTCCATTAAGAGCTGTGGTGTTTTGATAACCAACAACTAGAGCGCAACGCTCCGAGGCGACAATTTCGTTGATTTCTTCTGCATTGTGAGCAATAGCGACCAAATCTTCGTTTTCGCGAACAACGTCACGAAAGCGGCCCAGAGTGTCCATTGATTCAAGGGCATCTTCCCAAAACCCGAGACTAACTGTTATACAGTTGAGGCCTCCGTCTACAACTTCTTGAAAAACTTCTCTATCGAAGATGCTGCAGTTCAAACCGTCAGCGAAAAACATACTTAGCTCCAATGTCTATTCCCGAACAAGTAGAGAATACTACATTGAGGAAAATTCCAAGACTCCGACAAACATCATGGTGGTTTAGATAAAGAGAGCGACAAGAGGCTAAATTTGTTGTTAAGTCGGATAAAGTTACGACGCACGCGGACGTAGCTCAGTTGGTAGAGCATCACCTTGCCAAGGTGAATGTCGCGAGTTCAAATCTCGTCGTCCGCTCAAAATAAAAGACAAGACAGAAACAGGATCTGACCTGTATGAATTGGCTCAAAGTGTGTCAGCTACAAAAGTGTAGTTTCTGAATTAGTTACCTTAAGTTGCTACTTATAAACGCTAGGTGAATGCCAATTAGACAAAATAGACGTATCTGCACGTGTGAGGAACGCAGAGTAGGCTGTTTTTAATGATGAGCATCAAAAAATCTCTATTTTTGACAGTCCTGTTGCAGAGTACTGTCTTATTCGGATGTTCATCAAACACCGGTTCGGTTGATTCGGTTGATTCGGTTGATTCGGTTGATTCGGTTGATTCGGTTGATTCGGTTGATTCGGTTGATTCGGTTGATTCGGTTGATTCGGTTGA
>Ga0208639_1000061_pt1 | contig 76567 bp, 73 predicted proteins | sample ETNtaG_33_FD_185772 | JGI IMG/M metagenome (GOLD analysis project Ga0208639, IMG submission 185772) | Marine microbial and viral communities from oxygen minimum zone, Eastern Pacific Ocean - ETNP201310SV76 (SPAdes) (version 2) | ecosystem: Environmental > Aquatic > Marine > Oceanic ...
TCCAACGAAGGACATACCCGCTCAATGCGGGCTATTATGAAATCCTATGACTTGGGGATCAACTTTTTTGATACGGCCCCGGTTTATGGATTCGGTCATTCTGAAGAGCTGATAGGAAAGACATTGAAGCCCGTTCGGGATAAAGTGATATACGCGACCAAGTGTGGTTTGCGTTGGGAGAAAAAATCATTGGGTGCTATTACAAAAAATGCGACCCGAAAATCTGTTCTGGAAGAAATCGATCAGAGCTTAAAACGTCTCGATACAGACTATATAGATCTTTATCAGGTTCACTGGCCCGATGTTGAAACATCACAAGATGAGACCATGGAAACCTTGCTAGAAATTCAAAGGCAGGGAAAGATAAAGGCCATCGGGGTGAGCAATTACTCCACTGAGCAGATGAAAGATATCATGAAATCCGGAAAGATAGTTTCCCTGCAACCCGAATACAGTTTGCTCAATAGGTCTATTGAAAAAGGCATTGTCCCCTATTGCAAAGAAAACCAGATAGGGATTATTGCCTACAGTCCGCTTGCATCAGGGTTGCTCACTGGCAAGTACGACAAAGATGCGAAGTTCGAGGACTGGCGTGGTAAAGGAATTATCGGGTGTTTTTCGGGACCGCAATTTGAGAAAAATATGGAGAAAGTGGCACGGCTTAAAGCGATAGGTGAGTCCATGGGAAAAACTTGTGCGCAAATGGCGATCAACTGGATCGTCTCACAACCGCATTTGACCACTGCGCTTTTGGGGGTCAAGAATGAGAAGCAGATGGAAGAAAACACTGAAGCTCTCGGTTGGCAGTTGGACTCAAAGCATAAAGAAGAAATTGATCATATCTTCGCAGTGAATTAAGCTCTGTCAAACTACTTGAACTCAGGTAACGACCGTGCTTTCGAACAGTTGTTCGGTGAGTTGTTCAATGTTTTCTTTTAGTTTGTCTTTCCAGGTTTTACACGGCCCCACGAAGTGGGTGGATTTCTTATAACTGTTTATTTTTTTAAGGAGTTGTTTTTATTTTTGAGCGATTTGCCTGATCCTTCAACGCCCGGCTAAACTCATCAGCATGCAAGCGTACCCGGTTGATGAGCATGGCGGTTCGTTCTTTCTTCGGGTGAATTTGTGAAATCGCTAAATCCATACGGTCTAGAGTCGTAAAAATATCTGTCCCGTAAACGGATTTCAACTGTTTGTGCAAACCCTTGACTTCCTTTTCGAATTCCATTTTGATGCTGTTCATTTCCAGCGACACGCGCTGTTCTGCGGAAATGATGTTTCTTTCCATACTTCTCATGTGAGCACGTTGAAGAACGTAATTCGAATAGATAAAACCAGCCAGCAAAACCACCAGTCCCGTATAAAACAGAACTTTCAAAGTGGCGTGTTCATTTTTATTTTTCAGGACATTTTTCTTCGCCACTTCCAACTCGGCGGATAAGTTATTTATTTTTTGGGTCAACGACTGGATTTTGTCATTGGAAGAATCTTCGACATTGGATTCTTTGTTCCCAGCTTGCGGCTCGTTGTCTTCCTTTTCTTCCATAATATGAATTCCCGTTGAACGTTTATGATGTGGAGTTTTGAATATACCTTTGGTGTTATTTCACCATTCCTGCAGGTGAAATTCAATAGCCTCCTGTTACTGACATGGTATACATATGAATGAGGTGTTTTCCAAAAAAGTACGCCACCAGTGTTCCCCCCGCCAGGAAAGGTCCGAAAGGGATCTGACTCAGGGCGCGCAATCTTTTTTTCGCCAGTCCGGCCACTCCGACCACCGATCCCATAAAAGCGCTCAGAAAGATGATCAGAAAAACTTGTTGCCAACCGAGTAACGCTCCGGCGGCGGCGATAAACTTGATATCTCCTCCACCCATCCCGACATTGCCCCGAATCCGGTAATAAGTTTCCGAAATAAGCAAAAACGTACCGCCTCCCACAAACAGACCGAACGCTGAATCTTTAAACCCTACCAGATAGCTTCCTGCCACCAGCCCGAAAATAATTCCAGGAAGAGTGATAATATCCGGGATGACCTTGTGTTCGATATCGATTGCGGTGATGATTACAAGAGCCGGGCCGACAAAACAAAAGATAACGAATTTCCATGATACGCCAAATTTAATGAATCCAGCAAGTATCAAAAGAGCTGTTACCGCCTCGATGATGGGGTAAATGATGGAGATTGAGGTGGCGCATTGCTTGCATTTTCCTTTGAGCAGAAAATAACTGAAAACGGGAATGTTGTCCCACGCGGCAATCTGAGTGTTGCACGAGGGGCAACGGGAACGTGGTGAAACGACCGACTCCTTTTTCGGGAGCCGGTGGATACATACATTGGCGAAACTTCCGAACGTCAGGCCGAGGAGCAGAACAGTCGCAACTTGTAATGGAAAAGGAATGGTTGCTAAGATATTCATCCCTTATCAATCCTGATCGCAGGAGGTCACAGTTTGGTGATGTTTGATTTTAGTTGGTGGTGGGGAGGAGGATCTAAATCGTTGCATGTAACGTGGGGAACCAGGCGAGTGACCAATTGGTAGACAATGCTGGAGTGGAATCCCTTTCGATCGAGAAACCGGGCTAGTTGACCGCGCTGTTTTTCGATGCTGCTTGATGAGGAGGACTCAAGTTTCTTCTTGGCGCAGGCCATTGCGAGTTTACTCTCATCGTATTCTTCATAGAGAGTATTCAGTGTTTGCTCAATGATCGAAGCTTCAAGACCCTTGTCCCTCAGCTCTCGCTCCAGCCTTAGCCTCCCCAGTTTTTTATTATTGATGCGGGACCTCCCAAATTGCATGGCAAAACGAGGGTCATTGATGTAATCATTGTCTTCCAGAAAGGCGATGGTTTCATCCGTAGAATTCTCGGAGAAACCTTTTTCCTTCAAGTGGCGGACAATTTCGTTTCGGCTGCGATCCCTATACACCAAGTATCGAATTGCACTTTTGCGAGCTTTTTTTGATTCTTCCTTATCGAGCATAGGGTGTTCGCTATTTTAGGACGCAGAAGCCGCGCCCTTCTTTCCTTTTTTTTCAAGGCTTTTTTTTGCTTCTTCGCCCACGGGTTCTTCATTGTCACCCGACTCCTCAGCCAGCCCCAGTTTTCCCCTGAGCCTGATCTCAATTTCTTCGTAGATATCAGGATTTTCCAACAGGAATGTTCGCGAGTTTGCTCGGCCCTGGCCCATTCGGGTTTCGTTGTAAGAAAACCAGGTGCCGCTTTTTGCGATTACGTCATGAGTCACGGCGAGATCAAGCAAGTCCCCTGCTTTTGAGATGCCTTGACCGTATAATATATCGAATTCGCAATCTCTGAACGGCGGTGCAACCTTGTTTTTCACTACTTTGACCCTTGTGCGGTTTCCAACCACACTGTCACCATCTTTGATGGCGGCGATTCGGCGTATGTCCAATCGTACAGAAGAATAAAACTTGAGCGCGTTGCCTCCGGTAGTTGTTTCCGGGCTACCAAACATCACGCCAATTTTCATACGAATCTGATTGATGAAAATGAGACAGGCTTTCGATTTGCTGACGACTCCTGCGAGTTTTCTCATAGCCTGAGACATGAGCCTTGCCTGTAAGCCCATGTGAGAATCACCCATGTCACCATCGAGTTCCGCCTTAGGGACGAGAGCCGCGACCGAGTCGACTACGATTACATCCACGGCTCCGCTACGGATCAGAACTTCGGCAATTTCCAGAGTTTGCTCTCCCGTGTCCGGTTGCGACAGGAGAAGATCATCTAGGTTTACCCCAAGATTTTGCGCGTACTTTGGGTCAAGCGCATGTTCCGCATCAATAAAAGCGGCCACTCCGCCAGATTTTTGTGCCTCTGAAATGATATGGAGCGTGAGACTGGTTTTTCCCGAAGCTTCCGGACCATATATTTCAACGATTCTGCCTCGTGGTACTCCGCCCACACCCAGCGCAGAATCCAGTGAGATCGACCCTGTTGAAATAACGGAAATCCCTTTCAATGAACCCGATTTCCCCAGCTTCATGATCGATCCTTTACCAAACTGCTTTTCTATTTGCGTGAACGCTAATTCCAGCGCTTTTTCTCTATCATCCGACGCCATTATTTCTCCTTTATATATTCAAGACTATGTCAAAATGTCTTTTCCCAGGTTCGTTAAAAGCCTTTCTGGAAAACGGGGTAAGGTTTTTCTATTTAACGCTGAAGTTTTCAGGCACCTCTACATTCCGTTTATAGAGGGAGTGGGGCCAAATGGCAAGGAATTTATCGACTCGATGGCAAGTGTCGCCACGGGTTAAGGAATAAGCCTTTACGGTTGGTTAAAATAATTATAAAATCCTGAGTTCTCTTGTCTTTTTCAATCACGCCCTTATAGGTTTTGCTGTCTCATGATGCCACCTGTTATACCCCAGGCTTCCGGTCCCGTTTTCACAGAGGATGATCGGATCAACCTGTACTATCTCAATGAATTATATGCGGACATCGCCCGTTGCGTTTCCCTTCAGTTGAAAGAAAACCACCAACTCGATATTCCCATCACCTCAGGTGTTTGGGGCGGTACTTACCTAATAGCCGATGACGATGGGAAGTCTCAACGCAGAATCTGGCGACTTTACTGTATCGTTAACTTGCCTCAGAACAGTCCGCTCGACCAGCGCGAGTATATGGAGCATCTGGTGGGTTATTATTACATTTCCATAATCAATGCTTTTCGTCCGTACGGGCTGGAACTGGACCTGGATATGTGGGGAGGACGCCTGCCCTATAGCAACCGTAAGAAACCCAGTCTCACCTTGCACATGGTCGATGCATCCAAGCGTGTGAACTGGTTGCGCGGATTCTTCATCTGGAACCATGTTTCGTGGGAAGAGTCGATCATTCATGATGCTGTTCGAAATGTTAAAGAGTTCAGGGAAAACTTTAACGTCAAGAAAAAACCCATCATGAAGCGCGACTGGAAGGATATCAAGTTCCTTTTGCAGGATGTGATCATCACTTACCGCACTTTGGAGAATGCCTTTTCACCCGACTTTCAGGAGAACTCTCAACCTGTTATTAATGAGATGGTTAATCATTTTCTTGAAGGCCTGTTTGATCCGGCTCTGATTCGAGAATTGTTTTTCAAGGTACGGGAAAATAAATTGATTATAGGATTCGAAGAAGCTTTGCAAGAATCCTACTCCAAAGAAAATCTGAATGTAAGGCGGGTCGAAGACTGGCCAGTCGAGAAGATAAATTACGTGCCCGAAGACCTGAAAGAAAAGTTAATCCCTCCTATCCAAAACCTGTTCGCATCATTTAAATCCACTCTGGATCGAAACAACGGTTCTTCAAAGTGATGTCGGGCATTAAAAAGAGTTGGCGTGCAGATTCTTGACGGCTTAAATGTTTTGTTCGGTAAAGCTTTAGAAATCAGCTAGTTAGCTATTCCCCGCTGTGGTAGAATTTACGTATGACAAACTCGATCCCATTTTTCATGTTTCGGCTGCTGGTTTTTCCGCCGATGGCGGGGGCATTGAAATGATATAGAACTTTCGAATATATCTTTAGGTCAAGTGATTTGCGAGTCAATTCATACTTTTAAGTTTGTTCACGGGGTCTTGGCACAGCGAAACCCGAAGCTGTTATTTTTCACTTCAGGAGTAAAGAAGCTTCGGTTGAAAGTTGGGGCGCTCAAACCACATCCGTAGGACAGACAATCGAACCAGGACCCACCTTTCAGCACCCTTTTGTCTTTGCCGTATTCGCCACGGGTAGCGGTGTTCCCCGGATGAGGAAGGTAATAGCTATCGACCCATTCCCACACGTTGCCAGACATATCATACAACCCATAAGGGCTTCGTCCCTCGGGATAGGAGCCCACCGGTTCGGTACCCGTTGAACCTTTGTAGGGATGGTTAGATTTGTCTGTCATCCAAATGTTGCCCCATGGATAAATATTTCCGTTTTCGCCACGGGCGGCCTTTTCCCATTCCTGTTCCGTTGGAAGCCGTTTGCCTTTCCACTGGCAATACTCTTTAGCATCGTACCAGTTTACATAAGTCACGGGGTGATTTTCCTTTTTCTTTGGAACTTTTCCACTAGGCCAGTGATAGGGAACTTCCCGTTTCGTGGCCTTGGTGAATTTTTCATAATCGCTGTTACTCACTTCCTTTAGATCGATAAAAAACTTTTTTGTCGACTCGATGTACTCTGGCGCTTCATCATCCCATCTCTCGTTGGACCCCATGATAAATTCTCCTTCGGGAATCAGTGCCATGGAATCTGTTTCCCCTGCGGTTTTCTTTTGCAGAACTTTAGCAGCTACGGTAGAGGCAGGGGCATTCGATGCGGGTGTGTTTTTCGTGGTAGAAAATGCAAGCTGGCGACCGGGTTTTTTTACCAGCCCTGAAGTTCCTGGAAGAAAAACTTTGTCGGGCGACAAAAATGGAGAGGCAGGGGTTTTGTCAATTCCAACATGGCATTGCTGACATTCAGGCCGCGTTGTTCTATGTGTTTTCGCCAGGGATATATTTTTAACCTTGTGACAGGCCGTTTCACATTTTAATATGTGCGGATACTCCTTTGTCTCTAATCGAATATCCGGGAGTTTTTCGTGCGCTGACAGTGGAAGGGGGACTCCAAGCAGTAGAACTATCAAGATGAGTGATTTGGCAATACGCTGATTCACAATGTTTCCCGGGTGAATGGATTCTTTCGGCGGTTGCTGTGAGGAATTATAATCAACTGATTGAATAAATATTATCAGGATGAAGCGGAGAGAGTCAAAGTAAAAGTCTGCTCTGTTAGTCCATTGTTTAAGGTAGGGGCGAATATGCTTGAATGGCGAGTGATTGAAGAGGGTCCTGGAGATGGCATCTCAAATATGGCTGTAGACAGGGCTATTCTTACCGCTTGTGAAGCGGGTGAGGTTCCGCCAACTCTGCGTCTTTACAGTTGGAAACGACCTACGCTGACGGTGGGGTACGCTCAGGATATTGACGGGGGAATAGATATTGAGAGATGCCGGGAACTGGGTATTCAGATAGTGCGCAGACCCACAGGAGGTAGAGCTTTATTACACCACCATGAAGTAACTTATAGTTTTACGGCACCTGTGCCGCACCCTCACTTCCCTTCTTCTTTACTGGGAGCTTATCGGGTCATTGCGCAAGCCTTACTTGAGGGGCTTGAGATAATAGGTGTTCAAGAAGCGGCTCTCGCATCTGCAGGAAAGGCTGAAAAAATCCGTAATTCTTCTCGTTCGCCTTCATGTTTATCCAGTATCAATCATTGGGAGATAGAAGTGCAGGGAGCCAAACTGGTGGGCAGCGCGCAACGACGGACAAAGAAGGCATTTCTTCAACATGGTTCTATACTTATTAACTGCGACAGGTCGCTCTTGAACTCTCTGTTTAAATATCAGGCGGCAGATTCTCGTTTCAAGTCAATGGATATATTAAATAACCGGGTGGTTACCCTGTCCGAATGTCTTGGTAGAGAAGTGGGTTACCGGGAAGTTTTACAGGCACTAAAACAGGGGTTTTCCCGTGCCTTTCCGGGACGGTGGAGTCATGAGAGTTTGAGTTCTTGTGAGCTTGCCAGATGTGCATCTGATGCTTGTTTGACAGGGGTTGTTCCTACTTCATAAAAAAAGAATCGTTTGTGTATTTCTGGCGCGAAAAATAAAAAATCTTTACAGTATATTTGTTGAATCACGTTGTTCGACCAAAGGTAATTGTTTATAATATCTTCTTTTTAGCTTGAAATTAACCTATTCCTTATTAAAAAGATTGAAGCTGATTCACGCGGAGTTTTTCCCCGGAGCATGGCCGCTTTCGAGGGATTGGAGGTCGATGTCTCCCAACCCGATTTACCACCTTCCATATTTGACTAAAGCGCTCTACTTTATTTTGATTTCCAGCTTTGCAATTGGCTGTTCTCAAAAACGGGGGGTCGCTGAAAACCCGGACCTGCAATTTTTTCAGGATGTCTCTCACCACTATCTACCCAGCGATAAAGTTTCCCTGCAGGGAGCGACTTTCGCAAGGGTGGATCGAATTCCCGGCTCCGACCTGATTTGGTTTGTCTCTGTGCCAGGAGATGGGGCCAGAATCAAAATTCTTTTCAATGAAGGAAAAAAAGGAATTGGGCGAAATAAGGGGGCCAGCAAGGTTCAGCGGGTGGATGAGGCTATTCGCTTTCTGGCTAAGGGAGATATTAGCGGAAATGGAACGGATGATCTGATATTAATCACCTCTTCCTCAAAAAAAGGTTCGGCAAGAGTTCTGTTTAACAATGGCAAGGGATATTTTTCTTCTCGATCCAATGTTGAATTACCTTTTATTCCTGAAAGTATGGATCGTGTTGACCTGGTCGACGTTGATCAGGACAGGGATCTCGACCTCATATTTACCGGGAAAAAGGTGTTGACTGGAAACGGGAAAATTGACAAGCGGCAGGGTCAGGTATTGATCAATAACGGCGAGGGAAAATTTAAGAACGTGACCGCTCTCTTGTGGCCGATGCTACCAGCCGGAATTGTCGGTACCAGTATTGCCGATTATGACAGAGATGGTCTGCCTGATGTATTTCTTGTGTACGGCAACGGGCAGAATAGGTTATTGATGAATAATGGGGTAGGCCAGTTTGTTGATAAGACGAATAGCCTGCTTCCTGGCATTCTGGATAAAAGCACTCATGCGGATTGGGCAGATTTTGATCAGGATGGTGATAATGACTTGTTGGTTATAAACACGACCATTAAGAAGCGTTATCAAAGTTATCCTGGAGAGACATGCTACTTTCTGGAAAATGACGGATACGGGCGGTTTCGTAAAACATCGAACAGGGAACTGCCTGCTGAATCTGCGTTCCGTGTTTACCTCCTGGATGCTAATGGAACGGGTATTCCCGATGCGATCATTCTTGGTAGAAAAGGACCGCACTATCTGGTCGGGTTGGGGAAATGGAATTTTAGCGTGGGAACGAACAAACGGTTTCCAGAAACGGGTCCTATAAAAAATATGACCTTTGGCGATATCAATGGTGATGGGTTTCTTGACATACTGGGTGTCTCGGCAGGAAAAAATACGCCCAAGCTATGGCTGAACAGGGTGAAGTGAGCTTGGTATAACATTTTATTTTAAATGGAAAGGCACAATGTCTTATTTTAAAAAACTTACGTTTCTTAAAGTTTTAACCACGATTGCATGGGCCGACGGCGAGGTGACCCAGTCTGAGTTGAATATCCTTAAGTCTTTTTATAGAAAATTTAATTTGGATAAAGATGACCTTGCGGAATTAAAACATTATCTTGCCGCTCCCGTTTCAAAGAAAGAGCAAAAAGAGCTGTATGACCAGTTAATTCATGAGTTGGACTCTTCAAAAGAAAAAGAAGAAATTCTGAATGCCCTGGAATCTATGGAGCAGGCGGCCAGAGGGGTGGGGGATGAAGAAAAGGAGTTGGTGAACCAGTTTCGCAAACTGATTCAGAAATCTTCTGTCACTAGAAGATCGCTGGGGAGAATTCGTAATTTACTGGAAAAAACTATATTTTCCAAAGTGAGTGAGAAGGACCCCGATTTGGAAAAGTATTTCAAGCGAAAGGTTCTCAAAAAAGTAGAGTTGAAGACGGCAAGGCAGGGCATTAAAATGAATTTACCGGATGATAAGTTATATTTCATTTGCCTCATTGGAACGTTGATGGCGGCGGTTGCGCAGGTTGATGGACATTTTGATGAGTCGGAAAAAAAGGCGCTGAAAAAAGAATTGTCTGATCGCTTCGAGTTCAAGGGTAAAGAGCTAAAGGTTCTGTTTGAGGTGATTTCAGAGCAGGCTCGTCATGGATTTGATTTTCATGAAGTAACGGCAGAGCTAAACAATCTGACGACATACAACGAAAGGGTTCATATAGCCGATTGTATGTTTGCGATTGCCGGGGCTGACGGGGAACTTTCTCATGAAGAAACGGAAGAAATCCGGCGGATTACCAAGGCCATGCGTATCTCGCACAAAGTTTTTATCAATTCTAAAATGAAAGTTCTTTCAGCATTGCGATGAGCGTTGAAGTAAAAACAGATACTTTTAAGATTGAGACTGCCGGGTTTGGCGATATCCTGGATATCACCGATCAGGTTCAAAAGAGAGTGTAGGATTCCAATCTTTTGAATGGAAACGCAACGGTATTTGTTTCGGGTTCAACGGCTGGTATAACTACAATTGAATATGAGCCGGGAGCTGTCGATGATCTTAAAAAGGCTATCGAAAGGCAGGCTCCCGTTGATCTTCATTACGCTCACGATACAAGATGGGGCGATGGTAACGGATTCTCTCATGTGCGCACGGTATTGATGGGCGCTTCTCTCACCATTCCCTTTCTGGCGGGTGATTTGCAGTTGGGGACGTGGCAACAGATAGTTTTATGCGATTTTGATAATAAGACGCGGACAAGAAATATTCTGATTCAGATGATGGGGGCCTCCTGTTAGAAATAACTCAGCCAAAAAAATTCACTGGAGTCTTGTTTGAATGTTGCAATATTTACCATCTTATTTATATCAACAAGGAAGAAAATGCTTTCGAAGGTAAATCTCCCAAGTGTCGTAGTGAGGTGATAGCCCGGATCGATCAGGGGGGGCGGAGGCCCGGATTTTCAGGGCGAGATAAAGAGTGTTGTCTCATCCTGATTTGAGACATGTTGCCCTTCATCAAAGACCCCATCCGGGGAGCTTGTCGAAAGCTGTCATTGTATTAGTATTTTAGAAAACTCCAAATCTGTGAAACTGATTCTGCAACGCGTGTCCAGTGCCTCTGTCGCTATTGATGGGGAAGAAATATCCAGTATTAATAAGGGGGTCCTTATTTTATTTGGCGCGGAAAAAGGGGATGGCGAGAGGCAGGCGGATTTCCTTGCAGACAAAATTCTGAATTTGAGGATTTTCCCAGATGACAAGGGGAAAATGAACTTTTCGTCTCTTGATGTGGGTGGCGGAATTCTTGTTGTCTCGCAGTTTACTCTTGTCGGTGATTGTTCGCGCGGCAGACGTCCGGGATTCGATCAGGCGGCCGATCTTGATACTGCACGGATCTTGTACGAATATTTTGTTGAGCTGTTAATTCAATCAGGACTCAAGGTGGGTACTGGAAGGTTTGCAGCAGATATGGAAGTGAAGTTGGTTAATGACGGGCCTGTAACTTTTATACTGGAGCGTTGATCAAGGCAAAATCAAATTTTATCTGCGCCGACATTTTTTTCTGACTACTTTCTTTAGCGCATTGGGGAAGTTCATGGAGGCAAAGTCATCTCATCGTAAATGGTATTTATTCAGGAATAGCCGAATTTTTTTACCCGCATGAGAAGCCATTTCTTTATCATCCTGTCGCCGGTAAAATTTTTCTGCTATCAGTATTTTGGTGATAGCATTTTCACCTTCCTGTAATTTACCGTAGACTAATCCGATTCTGTAATATGCTTCTGCATAACCTGGGTCGATGTTGATCACTTTCTTGAATGAATTGATTACTTCTTTATCCTCTCCCTTAAGTGTAGGCAATCGTCCGAGTGTGAAATGAATGCGTGATTAAAAGGGTTGGCCTGGATGCAGAGTTTGTACTCTTCGATGGCCTTGTCTGTCTTATTTAATTTTTCATACACCCAACCTAGCCTCGCCAGAAGGACCGGATTGTTTGCTTTGGCACTTTTATTTTTTAGCCAGTATTTGAGGGCCTTCTGATAATCTCTTTTCTTTGCGTAGACCACGCCCATGTTGTAAAGGGCAACGGGTTCATCAGGTTTTAGTGGACTATTTTAATACAGACGCGATGGGTTAGAAGGGAATCGACTCTAGTGCAAGGTGCATGAAGCTGGAAGGGAAGAATCCGACCAGGATAATAGCGATTGAGCTTACGGCTATGATAGTTGCCATGCCTTTTGGGACAAGCACATGTTCACTGCCCTCTTTTTCATGAAAATACATCATGACGATGATTCGAAGATAAAAATATACTGAAATCACAGTGGCGATTACCGCCATGATGGTGATGAGTATGTATCCCTGCTTAATGGCGGCCATGAAGACATACAGTTTGCCAAAGAAGCCCGCAGTGGGTGGGAACCCGGCAAGCGACAGCATGAATAGACTCATTGCCCCGGCGATCAGGGGATGGTTTTTGGCCAGGCCTTTAAAACGAGAAATGGAGTTTCCTTTTGCTCCTTCTCCTTCCATTATAAAAACAACTGCGAACGCCCCAATGTTCATGAAGAGGTATACGTTGAGATAGAATATGAGGCTTGCTACTCCATCATGGCTGTTGGCAACGATGCCTATCAGCAGATACCCGGCGTGGGCAATACCCGAGTAGGCCAGCATTCGCTTGACATCGTCCTGAAAAATGGCCGCAATGTTACCAATGAGCATCGTGGTGACTGACGCACCGAAAAGTATAGGCATCCATATTTTATTCAGTTCCGGGAACGCGGTGAAAAAAACTCTTGCTATCAATGCAAAGGCCGCCGCTTTTGTGGCAACGGACATGAACCCGGTTATAGGAGTTGGCGCTCCCTGATAAACGTCAGGTGTCCACGAATGGAACGGGACCAGAGAAACTTTGAAAGCAAGCCCGGCAAATAATAACCCCATCCCAATATAAACGAGTGTGTTGCGGCTGTAAGGGTTCACGCACTCGCCCATTTCATCGCAATGCAAAAGTTCGCCTATGAAACGAATTTCAGTTGTGCCGGTACCAGCATAAATCAGCGCCATTCCATATACGAGAATGGCAGACGCAAAAGCACCTGTCAGCAGGTATTTGACTGCCGATTCCTGGGAAGCAAGAGTTGCCCAGCTCAGATCCGGCGCATTAGAAGGATGTTCTTTCCCTGTGCCATGTTTGGCTGAAAACCCGCAAAGGATATACAGGGAAATAGAAAAAATTTCGAGAGAGACAAACGCGGTGATCAGGTTTCCGGATTTAGCGAGAAACATCATCCCCACAACTGCCATGAGAATGAGCGCGAAATACTCCGCTTTATTTTCATGCCCAGTTTGTGGGTACCGTACCGAGCCCAGGATCGCAAACATCGCCATGAGCAGAAAGATGATGTTGAATGTTTGACCGAACTTGTCGTGAATCAGAGATTTGCTGAACATGTCCGGCGACATGCCACTTTCCGCAGTCGGAGCGCCTCCCCATAACGCAAACGAGAAAAGGAGCGCTATGATAATACTCACGAGTGTTGCTTTGGACAGGTATTCGTTGGTGTTGAAGTTTTTCTTCAGTCCTATGAGCAAGAGAAAAAACGCCGTAAATAATATTGTCAGCTCAGGACTTAGGGCTGTCCAAAGCATGTCTTCGTAGTTTATTTTCAATTCCATAGTTGCGACCTACTTTAACGACAGTTTCATCAGAAAAAACGCATTCTACCCGATTTCCCACTATCATTGGGACTTTTAAAGCATTTCATCGCTTTTTTCAAGTGAATGTTTTCTGGACCCTTCTCTGAGCTTTTTTGGCGCTTGCGGGCACTCGTTTTTTTTGGCGAAGAGCCGTTTTGTGTCTAACTTAGCTATTAAAATCAATATTTTTTGGGTCATGGGGTTTGTCGGGCCACAGTGGTTCCATTTTTATGCTACTCTCAAGTTTGCTGTATTTTCGGATAGACCTGTCCCGCTTCAAGCACCACCCATTTTTCAGAGGTATCGCCAAGGGTAAGATCAAGGCAGTCGTTCAGTTTGATGAGCCGAAGAGCGTCGGGTGGAAGTTTCAGTCGTACAATGTTTTTCTGACGACGTCCTTTGAGTAAAACAAAGTAGCCGTCAATTTTTTCTACTAAAAAAATATCGTTCAGCGTATTTTGAATTTCTGGCGGATCGTTCATGATTCGCCCCGATTCGTTGTCGAGTAGCTGGCTGAGTTTGAGACATCGTTCCTGCTTGGAGCTCAGTTGCTTGACCAGTTGGGAAATATCTGTGTTGGCGAGTCCGTGAGAAGTCCCTTTTTTGTTAAGCCAGTCGAAAAACGAATAGACATCAAACAGAACGTGGCTGATCTCCGATGTTTCGGTGACTGCGTTAAATGGTAGAAAGGCCACGATAAAATGACTGAGGTGTGATGGCTCTATGTCATCGGGGCTTGCCGTCAGGCGAGGCGTGCCTCCCTGTTCTTCGCTCTCAAGGTCGCATTCGATGAGGCTTGAATGGAGAAGGGACAAGCTCATGCCCAGTTCCGGCGTTCGGCTCTCCTGTCCCGGCGGGCTCGGGTTTGCGATTGCATATTCGTTCATCAGTTCGTAAAGGGTCATATAACTATTCTCTGGTTTTTTCAGCTGTTATAAAACATTCTTTGAGGACTTTCAGACAGCGGTCAAATTCCTCGTTATGGATATTTCCCATGTTAGCGATTCTAAAAATTTTGTTATTGAACAAACCTTGCCCCGCGTAAATGACGAATCCATTATCCTTCAGTTGGTCGTGAAGCCAGTCATAAGAAATACCATCGGGAAGTTTTAATGCTGTGAGGCAGTTTGACCGATGGCCTTCGGGGATAAGAAGCTCAAGGCCGATTGACTGGAATTCATTGCGCAAACGATCTGCCGACTTGCGGTAATGTTCGATACGTCCGGCGACGGTTTCTTCCAGTAATTCATCCAGCGCGGCGTCCAAAGCGTAGTGCGACTGAATCGCTGGAGTGAAGAGGGTATCGCCCTGTTCCTGAGCTTTGTGATGTCCCGCGAGATGAAAGTATACCGATCGAGCAGGAATATCTTTTATTCGACATAGATCTTTTTTTCGGTGAAGAACAAAGGAAACGCCTGGCAGTCCGTGGATACATTTATTGGCAGTTCCTGCCGCGAAGTCGATAGGATATTTTTTGAAGTCGATTTCATCTCCGCCCAGACTACTTATGCAATCCACTACCAGCCGCTTGTCATATTGTTTTGCCAGCTCGGCGATTTCCGGGAGTGGATTCAGCAGGCCAGTTGTCGTTTCATGATGCACCATGGCGATCACTTCAATTGAAGGATTATCCTTTAAGGCCTGTTCAATCTCTTCCAACCGCGGCGGTTCACCCCAACCGTAAGTCAGCGCGTGTTTGTCCATCCGGTAAACATCTGCCATTTTCCCGATGCGTTCACCGTACACTCCATTTTGAATGACCAGTAAGGAACGACCCGGAGTCAGGCAGGATGAAACAGCCATCTCCAGAGCGGCGGTTCCCGATCCACTGATCAATACAGCCGAATATTCCTGCCCAATTTCAAATGCCAGGAGCAGTTTGTCCTTAATCGACCGCATGAGGTCAGAGAACTCTTTTTCGCGATGACACAGGTCTCCGCGAAGCTGGGCATCTCGTACTTTGTCGGTCACATTGACGGGACCCGGATTCATCAATATCGTTTTTTTCACAGTGTTTCCTGATAAATAGGGGATATCCTGATTGAGTGGAACGATTTTTAGTTTACCCCACAGCATGGGGCAGAGGCAAAAGTTTTATAGCACGGCACAGAAAACAGCAGGTGTTGGTGATTGAAAATACCTCACGTCCCGTTTACACTCCAGTTAACGACTCCATAGCGAGCGGTCGCGGGTATCCTGAATATGGAGTTATTTTAAAAGACATGATAAGCCACAGGGAGTAAAACCCACTGGTGGGGGCAATGCGTAACTTATTAAAAACAATTTTTATAGCCAGCCTGTTGGGTTCAGTGATTTTCCCCACGGCGTCTGATGCCGATTACTCCAGCTTGTCCATTCCGCAAGTGAAGTATCAAGGAGGGCAACCTAATCCGCATCCGACCGCCATAAGCAGTTTGCTGGGTCAGGTCGCACGCAGGACATCTATCGAAGTCAACCGCGAACCTCTTCAGATAAAACTGTCTGATCCCAACCTCTATCGGTATCCGTTCATTTATTTGGCAGGGAATGAAAAATTTGAATCCTTCTCCGAGGAGGAGTTGCACCGACTCCGCAATTATTTGAGCTTTGGCGGATTCCTCCTCATAGATGATAATTCAGCCAAAGCCAACTCAAAGTTTGATACCTCTGTTCGAGAAATGATCAATCAACTGTTCCCGCAAATTCCCTTACAGAAAATTTCCCGCGACCATTCCATATTTCGTTCCTTTTACCTGATCAATCGCGTGACGGGGCGCAAGCAGATCAATCCTTATATGGAAGGCATTAAAATCAAAGGTCGAACAGTCCTCGTTTATGCCACCAACGATTTTGGCGGTGCTTGGGCAAGGGATAATCTGGGGCAGTGGTCCTACGACATCATCGGCGGGGGCAGTAGACAAAGGCAACTCACGATAAGACTTGGCGTGAACATTATCATGTACGCGCTTACGCTCGATTATAAAAAAGACATGGTTCACTTACCCATCATTCTTGAACGATTGAGAAGGTCTCATTCGCGATGAATATTCTCATTGAATGGTTCGGGTTGGACCCCGATCAGTTTAACGAGGTTGCTATGAACATGGCGGCGAAGGACTTGTCACTGGTGTGGATACTCGCGCTGGTTGTGGCACCACTCGCCTTGTGGTTTTTCTGGACCAGTTTGAAGAGAATACAATCGCCCATCCGCAAAATATTTCTTATCGCATTACGCGTGCTCACTTTTGCTGTGTTGGTGTTTATGCTGTTGAAACCCGAACTGGAATTCAAAAAAAGCCACACTCTGAAAAACAGTATCGCTGTTCTGCTGGATGACACCAAGAGCATGTCGATAAAAACATTTCCCTCGGAAACACCCCGCATCGACTTTGTGCGTCGGACCTTTGAGAAAAACCGGAACATGCTGGAGTCCTTGAAGGAAAAATTTCAGGTGGATTATTATTTTGCGTCCAGCCAGATTAGTCCAACGTCTTATGCCGAATTGGGAAACCGTTACCAGCCTAAAAAAGCTATCACCGATCTGGAGAATACCTTTTCCCAGTTGCGCAAGCGTTATGAAGGAAAATCCCTTCAGGGCGTCATGTTGTTTTCAGATGGAGCTGACCTGGCGGTGGAACCGGAAACAGTTTCTCCAGAAATGTTGGCTCTGCTGGCGGATTGGGAAGGTCCGGTTCACACTTTTCAGGCTGGGAGCAATGAGATGTTCAAGGACCTGGCCATTGAAGAACTGGACTCAGTCGACTTTGGTTTCATCCATCAGCCCGTGCGATTGACCGTCACCATCAGTGCATCGAATATGGGCAACAAGAATATACCGCTGGTGCTTAAGGAAGGCAATACGATACTGCTTTCCCGCATCGTTGAAGTGCGCGAAGGACAAAATCAATATCCCGTGGAAATGGAATTCACACCCGGTGCATTGGGTAAACGCATTTACACCCTCACCGTTCCGCATTTTGCCGGCGAGTCGGTCGCGACTAATAATCGGCGCGACTTTCAGGTGAAAGTCATCCGTGATCGCATCCGCGTCCTGCATCTGAACGGACGCCCCGCATGGGACTCCCGATTTCTGCGCGAAGTATTGGCGAACCATCCGAAGGTAGACCTGCTATCCTTTTTCATTTTACGGACGATGGGCGATGATGTCGCTTCGCCCACCTCCGAGTTAAGTCTCATTCCGTTCCCAACGAATTTGTTGTTCAGCGATTACCTCAATTCGTTCGACCTCATCGTGTTCCAGAATTTCAGTTACGAACCGTTCATCGACAAGAAGTACCTGCACAATATAAATAACTATGTGAAACAAGGTGGCGCGTTCATGATGGTTGGTGGCGAGTTGTCGTTTCAGGGCGGCGGATACGAGCGTACCGCGATTGAGGCAATTTTGCCCGTTCAACTGGAACGCACCTCGCAACCTTTTATTGGCGAATCGTTTCACCTGCAACGGGGGAAGAGTCTCCTGCGGCACCCCATACTGCAATTGGAAAAAGAATCGTCTGCCAATGCTAAAGCATGGCAGGACCTGCCGGAACTGAACGGAGTCAATGCCGGACTCAAGCCGCGCAAAAACGCGCATGTTCTGGCAGAGTTTGATAAAGGAAATAAAAACTATCCCGTGCTGGTCGCCGGGCGGGTTGGCGAAGGCAGGAGCATAGTGGTGGCAACCGACTCCGCATGGAACTGGAACTTTCGCCGGGTCGGTGAAGGGGGAAGCGGACGCCACTACTATAAATTCTGGAATAACCTCATCGCCTGGTTGACCGACGATCCGGCAACTCGGCTCTTGCAACTCGAAACGGATAAAGAACGTTACGAAGAAGGAGAAGACACGCTTCTGCGTATTCGCGTTTTGCAGGAAGATTATAACCCGTCCATCGGGACCGAAGTGAATCTGACTATAAAATCCCGTGAGGGCGAAGAGATCACCGAAACTATTAAAACAGATGACAACGGAGAAGCCGCACATCAGTGGACACCGCAACGGGAAGGATTCTACACCGTCAAAGTTAAAGTCGATGTGGCCGGCGATAAACGCGAGGCTGATGTTGGATTCTCAGTGTTCAGCGAAACCGCAGAATTCCAGAAACCCAAAGTCAACGAAACCTTGCTGAAGAGAATCGCCGAAGTCTCCGGCGGAAGGTATGAAGTACTGACGGAGAAGACAGACCTTTCCGCTATCAAATTTCCCAACCCAAAAGTAGAAGTGAAGACCCACAGTAAAAGCATTTCCCTCTGGGACAACTGGTGGACTTATGGGTTGATCCTCACATTCCTTTTTCTTGACTGGTTCACCCGGCGCAAGTCAGGGTTGAGTTGAATGAACCGGCTCCTCCTTTTCAAAGGGGGTTAGGGAGATTTAATCCCTAAACATTTCCCAATTGTGAATCTAACGGAATTCCTGTAAGATCAATTCGTTAGCCGTTTTTTAACCCCCCTAAATTTTCAGCAAATGTCACAACCAAACACAGAGGGTCTTTCAGTAAAGGTCTGGGTGCGAGACCGTATTTTATTTCTCGCCGTCATCATATTTTTCTTTGGTGGAGCAGTCTATATTGGTGCGGGAAAATATATGGACCCGCACAGTGAATGGCTTCACCCCATCAAAGAGTTTGCGCTCCTGATGTCACTCATCGGCGTGGTGTCGCTGGGTTATGAACTATTCCTGCGCGAACTGACCTTCGGCGAATATAAATCAGCACTCCAGGAAATTGTTAACCCCGATGCCGTGCGACTGGGCATAGAAGGCATATATAAAAACCGATCCGAACTCGGGCAGTCCATGTCCTTCGAGAGCCTGTTCAAGCAAGCGGATAAGGAACTGTTCATCGGTGGATCGTCCCTGCTTTCCATTGCCACTTCCAGCGCCGAACTGCTCAAGAAAAAAATATTGAACGGAACCAATGTGCGTCTACTGCTCATGGACCCAAGCGCGTATGTGGTCGAGATCATCACCCGGCAGGGGACAGGTAAGGCGACCTTCCTCAACGAAATACGCACATCACTCATGCTGTTGCAGAAAGTGGCACACGAGATCGAAAACGAACCCGGTTACCCCGACCGCGGCAAACTCACAGTGCACACCTACGACCTCATCCCATCGCACTCATTCATTTGTCTCGATGAAGGAAGCGCCAAGGGGGTCATCGTGGCGGATATCGGGCCCTACCTCGGGCGCACCACACCGCGACCGAGCATGCTTGTCGTCAACAAGAAAGACGGCATCTACGAATACTGGCGGGAGATGGGCGACATCATGTGGCAGGAAAGCAAACCCTTCAACATGCTTACCGAAGATTTGTTCGGTACTAAAACCAAAGCGCTCATGGCCACCAGCGGACCCGAAACCGACTACTTCAATCAGGAGGCCGAAGTTTGGCAGGAAGCGTCCATCTGTAAAATGAATGCGGATTGGCGGAGCATAAAGGGCGCGCAATGGATCTGGGTGCGTGAGGAATTATCGCTCGAAGAAGCCAAGACAGGGACCAAGAACCGATTCCGGGTTAAGTTTGATTTGCCGATCAATTGTCAGGGCGACTGCATCGTGCGGGCCGATCTGTTTTTGCGGGCTGACGATGAATGCAGAGTCACCATCAACGATGTCGGACTGAATCAGGAATACGGCGGCGCGAGTTATCCCGAACCGTTTATTATAGATGTAGAGAAATATTTAAAAAGCGGTGAAAATACCATGGAGTTCGAACTCATGAGCTTCGCCAAACCCGATGCCAAATCCCCCGAAGAAAACCTCACCGGCCTCATCTACAGGTTGCACTTGGAATACCGCGAATAACCTAGTCCCTGTTCGTCAGATCTTACTGGGACTGGTGCCTGAGCAGGGTCAGGTATAAAGCACCCCCTGAAGCCCCTAGGTCCTCGTAGAGGGGCAATCTCACCAGCCTCATCTACAGATTGCATTTGGAATATGGAGAATAACCCTAATGCTCCCAACCGGGACCCCGCTGTCATGCGGAGTCTGGCGAAGCATTTGGTTCTGACAGGATTAAAATCCTTTGCCCTCACCCGTGTTCCCTGCACTGGTGTTCAGGGCAGGTATCTGTGTCCATCGGTGATTCCTGGGGGTCTAACCATTGTTATTTAAATGGGTTTCCTATTGTGGAGAAGGTGTTCTGGTCTGTGTGGTTTGCCGGGGCAAGGTTGTTATTGACAGGTTAGGGAAGGCTGATATAATCGCCAATTCAACGACTTCCCGGCACTTTCCGGGGGGTTTTTAGTGCTATTTTTCAGCATTCAGGATCGCTATGATCCACCGGGGGCCTGCCTGTGCCTCGGTCTGCGTCGGGTCTTTCATGCAGGAATATTTCTTCATAGCTCTTATCGCGGTGTTTGCGCTGGTGTTGGTAGGCGCTCTGCTTGCCTTGTCCACCGTGCTTGGTCCGCGCAACACCAATCCCACCAAACAATTACCTTACGAGTGCGGCATCGTTCCCAAGGAAGAGGCGAAGGGTCGTTACCCGGTCCGTTTCGCTACGATAGCGATGTTGTTCATCATTTTCGACATCGAGGTGGTGTTTATGTACCCGTGGGCAGTGTCGTTGGGTGAGCTTAAGTTGTTTGGGTTGATCGAGATGCTGGTATTCATTTTTATTCTTGGGATTGCTTACGTCTACATTTGGGGACGGGGAGGTTTGGAATGGGATTGATTGATCAAGCCGTCGACCTGGTTGAAATGAAGGTCAATGACGTTCAGGAAAATGTAAAGGATATTATTGACCAGGCGGACTACGAGCTTTCCGGCGCGGTCTATGACAGTATTTTAACGACGAAGGTGGGCAAGGTGATCGGCTGGGCACAGAAAAATGCTTTATGGCCGGCAACGTTTGGTTTGGCTTGCTGTGCTATCGAGATGATGGCGATGGCCAACTCGCGCTGGGATGCCGCTCGTTTCGGGGCGGAGGTCTTTCGCGCTTCGCCAAGGCAGGCGGACCTGATGATCGTTTCGGGTCGTGTGTCGCAGAAGATGGCTCCGATTTTGAAAACGATCTACGATCAGATGCCGGAACCGAAATGGGTTATTTCGATGGGTGCCTGTGCTTCCTGTGGCGGAGTGTTCAATAACTACGCGATTGTGCAGGGTGTCGACCGTGTGGTGCCGGTTGATGTGTATGTCCCGGGGTGCCCGCCAGGTCCGGAAGCTCTCTTGTATGGCGTCATCAAACTTCAGGAAAAGATAATGAACGAAGCGGGAACGAAGCAAGCCGCCAAGAGGGTGGCATGACGAGCGAAGAAATTATCGAGAAGGTCAAGTCAGATCAGGGAGAGGACATCCAGTCTGCCGAGGTGAACCTTGGCGATGCGGTTATTTTTGTCGCACCGGGTGCGCTCCATAAGGTCGCGGGATATCTCATGATGGACGCCGACCTGAATTTCGATTACCTTTCGCACATCACTGGAGCAGATTATCTCAATGAGGACCGGGACCCGCGCTTCGAGGTGGTTTACGAATTTCATTCCATAGACAAGAATCACTCCATCCGCATGAGAGTTGGACTGGAGGAAGAGGACCCGACCATTCCAACGGTGTCGGATTTATGGAGGGGTGCGCTTTATCCGGAACGTGAGTTGTTTGACATGTTCGGATTCAAAATAATGGGGCACCCAAACCTCAGTCGGTTGATCATGCCGGACGAGTGGGGTGGGCATCCTTTGCTGAAGGATTACCCGTTGACAACAGAAGATATTGCGTTTTCGCATAACCGGGATTTCAAGCAGGACCTGGTGAAGACGAAACCGCCAACCAGATAATTAGGGAACAGGAATGAGCGTCACCGAACAAGGATTGCTAGAACGCGAAAAGGATTCGATGACCCTTAACATGGGTCCGCAACATCCGAGTACGCACGGAGTGTTTCGTGTTGTTCTGGAAATGGACGGCGAAGTGGTGGACGCAACGGAACCGCATATCGGGTTTCTGCACACGGGCATCGAAAAAACTGCCGAGGCGAAACGTTACGTTCACGTTATTCCCATGACCGACCGACTGGACTATTTGAGTCCGCCGAGCAACAACCTTGCTTTCTGCCTGACGACAGAAAAACTTCTACAAACAGAAATACCCGAACGCGCGAACTATCTCAGGGTCATCATGTGCGAGCTGGCACGTATGGCGAGTCATCTGGTTTGGCTGGCAACACATGCGCTGGACATCGGCGCGATGACGGTGTTTCTTTATTGCTGGCGCGAGCGGGAGATGATTCTTGACCTCAATGAAGAAATTTCCGGCGTGCGTATGATGACGAGTTACATCCGCCTGGGTGGTGTTGCGAAAGACGCGACTCCCGGCTGGTTGCAGGGTGTACGCAAGTTCATCAATTACCTCCCCGCGAAGATTGACGAATACGAACGACTGCTGACAAACAACCCAATCTGGATCGACCGTACCCAGGGCATTGGAGTGATGAGTCGTGAAGATGCGATCAACTGGAGCATGAGTGGTCCGGTTCTGCGAGCCTCGGGTGCCAACTTTGATCTGCGAAAGCAGAGGCCTTACTCGGGATACGAAAACTTTGACTTTGAAGTACCACTTGGAAAAAACGGAGATATTTATGACCGTTATCTGGTGCGTGTTGCCGAGTTGCGGGAAAGTCGCAAGATTGTTGAGCAGGCTTTGAAGAATCTTCCGACCGGGCCTTATAAGGTAGAGGATAGCAAGATATCTTTGCCAAATCGCAATACACTCAAGTCGAGCATGGAGGCATTGATTCATCACTTCAAACTAGTGTCCGAAGGGGTCTCCGTGCCGAAGGGCGAGACCTATGTTCCAGTGGAAGGGCCGCGTGGTGAAGTTGGATTTTACATTATCAGCGATGGGAGCAATGTACCGAGTCGCGTGAAATTGCGTGCCCCATCATTCATGGCGATCCCTGGTATGTGCGCGATGATGGAAGGGTGTTTCATTGCCGATGTGGTGGGCATTATAGGAAGTATAGACATTGTTATGGGAGAGGTTGACCGTTGATGTTTACGTTTACTCCAGAAGACGAAAAGCAAATCGAAAAAATTGTCGGCAAGTACCCGGTCAAGCGGTCGGCCTTGTTGCCTTTGCTGACTCTGGTACAGCGTCGCGATGGGTACATAAGCCCCGAAGCGATGAAGGCTATCGGGGGAAAGCTAGAGCTGTCGCCGGCTTATGTTCAGTCGGTCATGTCGTTTTATACGATGTACCACACCCATCCAACGGGTAAGTACATTATATTGTTCTGCCATAACATCAGTTGTCAGCTCAATGGGGCGGATGATCTGCTCGCGTACACATCCAAAAAACTGGGTATTGATGTGGGCGGCACAACGAAGGATAAAAAATTCACACTGCATCGTGAGGAATGTCTGGCGGCTTGTTCCGGCGGACCGATGATGCGGGTCAATGATGTGTTTCACGAAAACTTAACGACAGCGAAGATCGATAAGATTCTCGATTCGCTCGCTTAAATAGAAATGAAAATTCTTTTTAAAAATATAGATATGCCGGGGTTGACCTCTCTCAGGGTGTACGAGGGGCAGGGGGGCTACCAGTCTTTAAATAAAGCGTTTGCCCAGAAGCCGGAAGAGATTGTGGAAATTGTTAAAGCTTCCGGACTGCGCGGGCGCGGCGGTGCCGGGTTTCCAGCCGGTTTGAAATGGAGCTTCCTGGCGAAGGATGTCTTTCCCCGCTATCTGGTATGCAATGCCGATGAGAGCGAACCGGGAACATGCAAAGACCGGGAGCTGTTGGAGAAGAATCCGCACCTCCTCATCGAAGGGATGATTCTGACTTCTTACGCCTGCCAGGTTGGCACCGCTTATATTTATTATCGCGGCGAGTTCCAACACGCGGCCGACCTCATGGACAAGGCGATTGAAGAAGCTTACGCCAAAGGTTATCTGGGTAAGAATATTATGGGAAGCGGAATGGATCTCGACTTATACACGCATCTGGGAGCGGGCGCTTACATCTGCGGTGAAGAGTCGGCGTTGCTGAACTCCCTGGAAGGGCGGCGTGGCGAGCCTCGTTTAAAACCGCCATTCCCGGCTGTGGAAGGCTTATATGCTAAGCCGACGGTTGTTAATAATGTGGAAACACTTTCCGCAGTGCCGTGGATCATAAGTGAAGGCGCGGAAAAATACGCGGCGATTGGTACTGAGAAAAGTAAGGGCACCAAATTGGTCAGTGTGTCGGGTCATGTTAAAAAGCCCGGCAACTACGAGATTGTTCTGGGAATGTCTACACGCGAACTTATTTATGATCTGGCGGGAGGAATTCGTGGCGATAACAAGCTCAAGGCATTTATACCTGGTGGGTCGTCAACTCCGATGCTTCCAGCGGATAAGGTGGATGTCGGATACGATTATGAATCGATACAGGCCGCCGGGTCGATGCTGGGTTCCGGCGCTCTCATCGTTATGGACCATACGGTGAACGTGGTCGAAGCCACTTTGCGGCTTTCTTATTTTTACATGCATGAAAGTTGTGGCAAGTGTACGCCGTGTAGGGAAGGAACCCGGTGGATGTGGCAGATTCTTGGCAAGTTGCAAGCGGGGATAGGCACCAACGGTCACGTGGACAAGTTACTCGACATTTGCGACAACATGAGTTTCAAATGTTTTTGTCCGCTGGGTGACGCAGCAGTGGGGCCAGTTGCGAGTAGTATTAAAAATTTCCGATCAGACTACGAGGAGTTGGTGAAGAAGCTCCAGGGTGGCGCGGTCAGTGTGTGAGATAAATTATGTCAGATGATAATCAGGTAAATATAACCATCAACGACCAGCCGGTCACCGTTCCCAAGGGAACATTACTGGTGGATGCGGCGAAGGAAGTTGGGGTGGAGATTCCGGTGTTTTGTTATCACGAGAAGCTGGGGCCGTTTGGCTGTTGCCGGATGTGTCTGGTCGAAGTGGAGAAGATGCCGAAACTGACCACGGCCTGCACGCAGACGGTGATGCCGGATATGGTGGTGAGGACGGAGAGTCCGAAAGTCGTAAAAGCCCAGCAGGGTGTTCTTGAATTCACTTTGCTCAATCATCCGCTGGACTGTCCGGTTTGTGACAAGGGAGGGGAGTGCCCGCTTCAGGATAATACCTTCAAGTTTGGTCCGGAAACAACACGCATGGAGTTTGACCGTGTTGACAACGATAAGGCCACTCCGCTGAGTCCGGTCATTACCATTGACCGGGAGCGTTGCATCGCTTGCCAGAGATGCACGCGGTACAGTGACATCATTGAGCAGGAACAGGCTCTGGTCATGTTGAACCGCGGATTCAAAAATGAAGTGCATACGTTTTGTGATGAACCGTATGCGACCCGGTATTCTGGAAATGTGATCGATATCTGCCCGGTCGGCGCGCTCACTAATACAGAGTTCCGCTTCAAGGCACGTAGCTGGAATCTGGATAACGCGGAGACGTTGTGTGCCCATTGCGGGTGCAATTGTAATATGACTTTGGGGTCGCGAACCAACAAGCTCATGCGTATCCAGACAAGGCCCAACGATCTGGTGGATGATGGATGGATTTGCGACAAGGCACGATTCGGATATGATTTTATCGAAAGTGAAGATCGCCTGCTTGAGGCAGGCACTGTGGTTGGCGGAGCACGCAAGAAGGTCAATACACTGGACGCGGCGGTGCAGGTTGCCGACTCTTTAAGTAAAATTGTAGACGAGTATGGTCCTGAAAGTGTGGGTTTTCTGGGGTCTGCTTACGGCACTAACGAAGAGTTATACCTGTACCAGAAATTGTTTCGGTCGATGTTGGGAACCAATAATCTCGATCATAAAACCTATCAGGACACACCGGGTTTGCCAATCGATCATTATGATTTTTTGAATGTTGAAACGGCGAACCTCGTTTTGTTGATTGGAAGTGATCCGGCGGAAGAACTGCCGATTCTTGACTTGCGAATCAAAAAGGCGGTCACGCGCCGGGGAGTCAAGCTTGCGATTCTAAATGATCAGAAAACGGCGCTGGATAAGTTTGCCGAATTATCATCAACCTACAATGTGGGAACCGATGGGGCGGCGTTGAGTGCGCTGGCTAACGGCCTCGCGGAAGGTGGCGCTGGTGATGAGTCGGTGACAGGTATTTCGGCTGAGCAGATGAAGTCGCTGGTGGAGTTGATTCGTTCCGGGAAGAAGGTGTGCGTTGTTTATAATCCGGCTTCGTTGACCGGCAACTCAATTCATATGCTCAAGCATTTATTGTCGGTCATCGGGAAAATTCCAGATATCGAATGTGGGGCGGTTCCTGCGGCTCCTTCCACCAATGCGGTAGGAGCAATGGATATGGGAATCTTACCCGACTTTTCCCCGGGAGGGACGCCTGCGGGTAAGGGGCTGTCGGCTATGGAGATGATAGATAAAGCCGAGTCGGGAGAACTGAAAGCGCTCCTTGTATATAGAAGCAACCCAGTAGTGGATTTCCCAGGAGGAAAGCGGGTTGAAGCGGCGCTTAAGAATCTGAACTTGCTGGTGGTTCACGATATGATGGAAACAGAAACATCTCAGTTGGCACACATCATTCTACCTTCAAACGGTCCCGGATATGATGAAGGGACAACGACCAATATCGGCGGGCGAGTTCAATATCGAAGGCGTGGGCTGAATACTAAAAATATACCAGACTGGAAAATAGTTTCCAAAATGATCAACAGCTTGAGCGAAGAGCCTGTTGAATATATTACTTCCTTTAATGTGACGGAAGAGATATCGGAAAAAGTTCCCGGTTATGGCGAGATCAATAAAAAATCAATCAGGAAAGAAGGTAAGACACGCGAACCGGTGACTTCAGTGAATGGATCGGTCCCGCAGGTAGAGAAAGTGAATTCCGCCGACCAGGGTTTGAAGTTGCGTGTGGCGACCCGGCTTTTTGCGAGGGATAAAATTTTGAGTACATCTTCGCCATTGGCACATCACTTTTTACCGTCCACGGTGAACGTGCATGCAGACGATGCGGCAAAGCTGGGTCTTTCCGAAGGCGATGAAGCAGTGCTTTCGGCTAACGGGTCTGAGGTGCGGGCGAAGGTTGAGATATCAAATCGATGCAACCCCGGCGCAGTTATTGTTCCTATGGTGGCCGACGACCAGGGAGTGCAGGGCCTGGCGGGAGACGGATCTGTTAGCTGGGTTGAAGTTAAAAAAGGGTAAACAGGAAAGTTTTATCTCCTCCTTAAGGGAGAGGGGGATTTAATGGACCGAAGGCCTTCCACGAGTTGTTAACGAGTGACTAAGAAATTATTATGATTGACGATGCTATAGAATTTCTTGAACCCTACACTTATCTGATCATAGGGAGTGTTAAAGCCCTTGTGATCGCTGGTGCCTTGCTGGGCATTGTGCCTCTGCTGGTGTGGCTGGAGCGGCGGTTGATGGCACGGTTTCAAGTTCGCCTGGGTCCCAACCGTGTGGGGCCGTTTGGTTTGGGCCAGCCTATCTCTGACTCGATCAAACTTTTGTTCAAAGAATCCATCATCCAGAGTTCGGCTGATAAATTTCTTTTTCATCTGGCACCCGCTATTGTTGTGTTCACGGCGATTGTCACCTTTGCGGTGATTCCTTTTGGCGATCCCATTACTGTTATGGATCAGGAGATTGGACTGTGGGCCGCCAATGTTGATATCGGATTGCTGTTTGTTTTTGCGATTTCGGGGATGGGGATTTACGGGATGGTTCTGGCGGGGTTTTCTTCTAATAATAAATATTCGCTGATGGGCGGGCTTCGCTCTTCGGCGCAAATGATCAGTTACGAACTAACGCTTGGCCTTGCCGCTTTGAGTGTTATTGTACTGACAGGATCATTGAGCCTGATTGATATGGTGAACAGTCAGGATTCGTATCCGAATATCCTGATTCAGCCTTTGGCTTTTTTGCTGTTTTTTATTGCGGGCGTTGCTGAGACCAACCGGGCGCCGTTTGATTTGCCGGAAGCTGAGCAGGAACTGGTCGCGGGTTTTCATACAGAATATACGGGGATGAAGTTCGCGATGTTTTTCATGGGTGAATATATCAACATGGTGACCATGAGTGCGCTGGTTACTCTGCTTTTTCTGGGAGGATGGAATTCCTATGGTATTCCGGTTTGGCCGATCATTGCTTTTGCCGGCAAGGTGGGTTTCCTTCTTTGTGTTTTCATCTGGTTGCGTTCAACCTACCCGCGTATTCGCTATGACAGGTTGATGACTTTCGGATGGAAAGTTCTTGTTCCACTATCATTATTGAACCTTCTGGTCACGAGCGTGTTTGTTGTCTTGTGATAAAGGGTGGCACTTATGATTGCAAAAACTTTTGACGGTATAAAAAATTTATTGATCGGGCTTGGGGTGACCTTCAGGAATCTGATTTCCAAGCCGGTTACGTTTAGTTATCCGGAAGACAAGCGGATCATGCCGGAACGGTATCGGGGAAGGCATTTTCTGAACCGCGATGAAAATGGTCTTGAGCGTTGTGTTGGTTGTAGTCTGTGCTCTGTGAATTGTCCCGTGGGGTGCATCCATGTTGTCGCGGCGGAGAATAACCCGGATCATCCGGTTTCAGAAGGTGAGCGATACGCGGAAACTTACGAGATCAATTTGCTCAGATGTATTTACTGTGGGTATTGCGAAGAAGCTTGTCCGGTGGACGCGGTGGTCTTGCGTGAGCATTATGAGTTGGCCGATTATGATCGTGATAATTACATCGCCACCAAGAGCGACTTGCTGGTTTACCCTGAACCGAACCAGTTCAAGGTAAACATACTGGGCAATACAACACGGGTTTGACAGGGGTTGATTTTGTGGCGCGTCTCTTCGGGGAGAGGTTTTTTCGCAGTCAGTCCTGCATAGGACACTGTCAATAGATGGATGTTTGAAAAACTGAGAGGGGGGTACTTTGTTCGAATTCGACTTGTTCGAACTCACTAGAGATGCTGTCACCATGACAGTTGGGTTTACGGCGGTGCTTGCGAGCCTGGGAGTTATCCTGTGTTCGGCTCCAGTTTATTGCGCCCTGTATTTGATTGGCAATATGATTTGCCTCGCCCTTTTGTTTCTCCTCTACAATGCAGAATTTATTGCCGCGGTTCAGATCATCGTGTATGCCGGAGCGGTGATGATTCTGTTCCTGTTTATTATTGCACTTCTTGGTGGGAAAAAAGAAGTTCAGGAATCCTCTGCCCAGCGATCAATGGCTTTTACTTTTGTTATTACAATGCTCGGTGAATTATTTCTGGCCGCAACGGTAGGGCCTACCAAACCGATCGAAGGTGGATTTGATCCGCAAACGGTTGCCCAGGTGGGGGGCAGTGCCAAGGCCATCGGGCTCGAATTGTTCTCGCGTCATTTGGTTCCGTTTGAGCTGGCGTCCGGATTACTTCTGGTCGCGGCGGTCGGAATCATTTGCCTGGCGAAATTTTCATATGACCCTGCCAGGAGGCGAACGAGATAGTCATGGGACACCAATTTGTTTTACTTATAAGCGCGACTATATTTTGCATTGGAGCGGCGGGATTCATCATCCGTAAGAATCCGTTGATCATGTTTATGTCTGTCGAACTCATGCTCAATTCGGTAAATTTTCTGCTGGTGGGATATTCCAGTTTTCTGAAATCTATGGACGGACAGATTTTTGCGCTGATGATTATGACCGTTGCCGCGGCAGAAGTGGTGGTGGGACTTGCGATTATTCTCACAATTTTCAGAACACGCCATGATATGGATGTTGACCACATCAACGTTTTGAAAGGATAAGGCACTTGTTCACTTATTGCTGGCTCATATTAATTGCTCCCGTTACAGGGTTCATTGTCCTCAGTTGGTACGGGAACCAAATCTCCCGTGAACGAGCGGGTCTGATCGGTTGTGGCACTGTGGGAGTTTCTTTTGCCGTAACTCTTGCGGCATTGAGCGAGCTGGTGCTGGATTCGGAAAATAAGGGCGGTGTGTCCACACTATATAACTGGGTGACCGCCGGTTCGTTCTCTCTCGATTTATCTATTCTCGTTGATCCGTTATCGATTTTCATGCTTCTGATCGTGACGGGGGTCGGATTCGTCATTCATGTTTATTCCGTCGGGTATATGAAGGAAGACCCGGAATTCAGCCGGTTTTTCGCTTACCTGAATCTGTTCATATTTGCGATGTCGGTTCTGGTGCTGGCGGCCGATTTTTTCTTCCTTATTGTGGGCTGGGCATTGGTTGGACTGGCATCCTATCTCTTGATCGGATTCTGGAGAGAAAAAACAAGTGCAGTTCTTGCTGCCCGCAAGGCGTTCGTCATGAACGTGATTGGCGATGTTGGGATGGTCATTGCCGCGTTTATTATTTTTGAGCATCTGGGTACCTTGAGTTTTCTTGATGTGTTCGCCGCCGCCGGATCAGCTTTTCGTCCGAACGATGACACGATTTTGTTGATTACCCTGTTTCTTCTGGTGGGGGCATTCGCCAAGTCGGCACAGGTTCCGCTTCACACCTGGCTTCCAGATGCGATGGAAGGTCCGACTCCTGTCAGTGCGTTGATTCATGCGGCTACTATGGTGACCGCCGGAGTCTACCTCGTGGCGCGTTGTCATGTGTTGTTCGACCTTGCCCCCTACACCATGTATCTCGTTGCCGGGGTGGGATTGATCACGATGATCTTTGCCGGGTCAATGGCGTTGGTGCAATACGATATTAAACGAGTCATCGCCTATTCGACCATGAGCCAGTTGGGGTATATGTTTCTGGCGGCGGGTTTGGGAATGTACAGCATCGCCATGTTCCACCTTATGACCCACGCGTTTTTCAAGGCGCTTCTCTTCTTGAGCGCCGGAAGTGTTATTCACGGATTGAATGACGAGCAGGATATTCGGAAGATGGGCGGGTTGCGCCACGCTATGCCGATCACCCATGTGACGTTTCTGATAGGTTCACTTGCTCTGGCCGGGTTTCCGTTGACGGCTGGATTCTTTAGTAAAGAGGCGATTATTATCAATTCGTATCACGCCGAAATGGGTAATATCTTTTTCTGGGCTATCGCAGTGCTGGGGGCGGCTATGACCGGGTTTTATATTTTCCGGGTTTATTTTTACACTTTCATCGGTCAACCGCGAACCGATGTGCATGCGCATGAAAGCCCGTTTATCATGATTGCTCCTCTTCTGCTCCTTGCATTCTTTTCACTGACCGCTGGATTTGGCGGAGGCATGGTGGATGAATTTCTCGTGACCTATTTGGGAACGCACATGCCGCACCCTCACGATCCTCTACTGGAGACCATTGGGGTGTCGGCTGGACTATTAGGTATTGCTGGAGCTGTTGGACTTTATATGACAGGTAAAGATCGGCTGGACTTTGCCAAGCAGATGCTGGCGCCGATTTATGACCTTTTGTTTAATAAATATTACATAGATGAAATCTACGATGTTCTGATTGTGCAACCTGTTCGTGCAACAGGAGCTTTTCTTAAAGAGAGAGGCGAGAGGCTGGGTATCGACTTTACTGTTGATCAGGTGGGAATTCAGATTCGCGAAGTGAGTCGACTTATCAGCCTGTGGCAATCGGGTAACGTAAGAAGTTACGCTTTCAATATGATTGTGGGAGTGGTTGTTGTCCTGATGTTTGTGGTGTTTCAATAATCTGGTAAAGATCAAATAATATGCTGACACTTATTGTTTTCATACCTCTGGTAGCGGTGTTGATCCTCCTGTTCGTAAATAAGGAAGATACCGGGACCATCAAGAGTGTTTCCGTTGGTGCGGCGGGGCTGAGTCTTCTCATATCGCTGGCCCTGCTTGTCAGGTTTGATTCAATGGAGCCGAGTATGCAATTTACCGAGACTTTTGCCTGGGTACCCATCTTCAATATCAACTACCAGATGGGTGTCGATGGTATAAGTTTGTGGTTGCTCGTTTTAACGGCATTTATTTCTTTCATCGCCGTTTGTTTTTCTTTAGATCGCAAAGAAGGTTTTCGCAACTTCATGGCGCTGTTATTGGCTCTGGAAGCTGGAACACTGGGAGTTTTTGTCGCGTTGGATTTAATCCTGTTTTATGTGTTCTGGGAGTTGATGCTCGTGCCGACATATTTTTTAATCGGAATATGGGGAGAAGGCCGTCGCATCTATGCCACGACCAAATTTGTTTTATATACGCTGGTGGGAAGCTTGTTGATGCTGGTCGGTATAATCTGGTTGAGTCTTATACATTTTGAGGCGACCCACGAACTCACCTTCGATATTCAGACCCTCGTCCATATGAATATCGACCCAGGTACCCAGCTCTGGTTATTCCTGTTCTTTTTTACAGCGTTTGCTATTAAAGTTCCTATATTTCCGCTTCACAGCTGGTTGCCGCACGCCTATGTTTCCAGTCCAATTCCGGTACTCCTGATTTTGACAGGGGCTATGTCGAAGGCTGGAGCTTATGGCATCATCCGTTTTTGTATCCCGTTATTTCCTGATGCGGTGGAGCAATTTGGATTGGTCATTGCGTTTGGAGCGGCCGCAGGTATCGTCTACGGGGCATGGATTGCTATCGCGCAACGTGACCTTAAAGCGCTTGTCGCGTATTCCAGTATCAGCCATCTCGGTTTCATCGCTCTCGGTGTATTTGCTCTCAATGGGGAAGGAATTGAAGGAAGCGTGTTGCAGATGGTCAACCACGGTATCATCGCATCGGCACTATTCATAATCGTAGGCATCCTTGAGAAGAAGATGGGCACCCGCAACCTGAATGATTTTCGTGGACTGGGTAAGGTCATGCCGGTTTTGTACGGTATGTTCATGCTCATCACACTCGCCGCACTGGGGCTTCCGGGGCTGAACGGATTTGTCGGTGAGTTTCTGATTCTCATGGGGGTTTGGACTTCGCAGTTGTTGGCCGATCTTTCGATAATTTATGTTTTGATGGGTGGACTCGCCATCGTTTTTGCTTCCATATATATGCTCTACATGTTTCAGGGCGCGATGCAGGAAAAAAATGATCAGATTCCAGAAACTCTCACCGATATCAATCGCGGAGAATTCAGCCTTCTTCTTCCCGCTTGTATTCTGGTGATTATTATTGGTCTTTATCCCAAGCCGATTATTGATCGAATCAGCCCATCTGTTGAGTCTGTTCTTACCATCGAGAAAACTCTCAACCTCCACACCGGAGAGGACAAGGGCGGACACCACTGATCAACTTTCTTTCCTTATTCCAGCAAGACCCTAACTTTCTTTTTACATGAGACTTGGCGAACGAATTGTTGACGGCACCTTTATAGAGAGGCCCAACAGATACATCGCGCGTGTGGAAATAGATGGACAGCAAATGTCCGCCCATGTTCCAGATCCGGGTCGGCTTCCCGGACTAATGATTCCCGGACGTCGCGTGAGGCTTGTTTATAATCCAGGCCCGAAAAGAAAAACAGATTATAGTCTGGTTTTGGTTCGTTACGGTGCCATTTGGGTTTCTGTGTATCCCGTTTTTGCGAATAAACTGGTAGAAAAAGAACTTGCTGATCGCAAACTCGATAGTCTGCGAGGTTATCGTGATTTTAAGAGAGAGGTGACGAAGGGAAAAAGCAGATTCGATTTTCAATTGAGCTTCCCCACTGCCAAGGCATTTGTAGAAGTGAAATCTGTCAGCCTGGTGGAGAAGGGTGAAGGAAGGTTTCCCGATGCTCCTACAGAACGCGGAGTCAAGCACCTCAAGGAACTAATAGACTTGAAGAAGGAAGGTTACCGCACGGCAGTCCTTTTTGTGTCACAAAGGCCAGACGCGCGTTCCATAACATCCAATGATGAAATCGATCCCTTGTTTGGCGAGTGGCTACGAAAATCAGGTCAGGCTGGGGTGGAGCTCTATGCATATAACTGCAAGGTCACAGCGAACACGGTATCTATTAAAACTCAGATTCCTGTTATTATATAAAGCGTAAGGGTGTTACATGAGCGTGAATGCATCGGGATTGGGATAGACACACCACTGACCGTTTGTCAAAACCCAGTTTTGAATGACCGCTAATGTCTTCAGGCTGTTACTGGGCAATGTCACCAGGCGACCTCGTGTGGTAAAATCGGGAAGGTTTTTATTTGTGAAAATTTAAACACGACTCAGTGTGCACCGAAAATTTGATTTTGGAGTAGCGTTTTAAGCAAAGCCCATTTTCAATACGGATGATTTTTAATGCTTGACAGGAACAGATTTTGAGAAAAAAAACCGCGCCGGGACGCAAAATGAGAAAGCCTTCGAAAAAGCCACTGACATCATCGCATGGTGGCAAGGCGCAAAAATCATCACGGGCATCGGTATCGCGTGCAGGGAAACCCACATTGTGGGACCAAGCTTCGCGCTGGTACGATTCCTTGGTGGGCATGAGCGGGTCTGACTACCATCGAACCATCCTTATGCCCGGCGTGTTGCGAATGCTTGAACTCAAGGCCGGGAGATGTGTGCTGGACTTGGCCTGTGGTCAGGGGGTGCTCTCTCGCTATCTTTTACAAAAGAAATTGAAGCCGGAGGGGCTGGATTCGTCTGAACAACTATTGCGAATGGCCCGTTCCCGATCAGAGAAGTCGATTCCGTATCACCTGGGGAACGCAGGTGATACGGCAATCCTGGAGGGCAAAAAGTTTGATGGTGTCGCCTGTATTCTTGCGGTGCAGAATATGGAAAATATAGAATCCGTTTTGAAAAATGTGGCGAGGTGGCTTAAACCATCAGGGAAATTTGTAATGGTCCTCACCCATCCATGTTTTCGCATACCCCGTCAATCTAATTGGGGGTGGGATGGAGATAAAAAAACGGGATATCGGCGGATAGATCGTTACGCAAACGAAATGGAGATACCTATACTAACGCCTCCTTTTGTTGATAAAGACAATTTCACTATGACCTACCATCGTCCATTGCAAAGTTATTTTTCGGCCTTACTCAAAGCCGGGCTGTGTGTCGATTCTATGGAAGAATGGGTGTCCGATAAAGAAAGCGAGCCGGGTAAGCGGTCACGAGGAGAAAATCGCGCACGTAAGGAAATCCCTTTGTTCATGGCCATGAGAGCGGTTCAATCAGCAAATAAAAATAAAGAATAAACACATGCCAAGTTATACCTACGAACTTCCCGAGCAGGGAATCCTTTTATCCATGATAAGGCAAAACCTTTTGAAGGTGGGGTCGGAGTGGGAAGAGATAGCTTCATTCATGTTAGAGGGTCATGTTAAATATGATCCTGTCAGGAACAATCCGATGCGCTCCGGCTATAAGTTTGTTTACCAGCAGGCCAAGCTCAACCTGACCCTTTTTTTCCCAGAAAAGAAATTTAACCGTATGCTGGAAATCCTTGACCCAGAAAAAGTGGAAATTTTGAAGGCAGTTGTTCAATCGTCGCTTCCAAAGCGATCCGGCTATCTCGTCAACGAATTCAAAATCCGCGGCATCATGGATGAGGAAGTTTAAGGCTTAGGGTTTATGGTGTCATCCTGAGCCCGTCGAAGGATCTCATTTTTAATTTATTGGACGTTAGGAGATTCTTCGTCGCTAATGCTCCCCAGAATGACAGAAAGCTTTGTTTTGTCATTCTGAATCTAGCTCTATATTTGTTTCATACAAACGGTCTGTCTTCGAGTATTGCCTGCCGAATGCCTGTATTCGCTTCATTCCAACGGTTTATCTTCCAAAATAGCCTGTCGGATGCTTTGCATTCGTTTCTGATAAAAATGGATGTTGTGAATCGTGTTGAGTCGCATGACAAAAATTTCATCGGCGATGAATAAATGCCTCAGGTAAGCTCGTGAATAGTTTTTGCATGTGTAGCAATCGCATTCTGGATCGAGTGGGCTGTCATCCGCTTTATACTTCAGGTTGCGAATGTTTACTTTCCCCTGGCTGGTGAATAGAGATGCGTTCCTCGCATTTCTGCTGGGCATGACACAGTCGAACATATCGATTCCCATAGCACTGCATTGCAGAAGGTCGTCAGGTGTGCCCACCCCCATAAGATAACGTGGTTTATCCTGCGGCAGATTTTCCGCAGTGTGCGCCGCCATTTCGTGCATGAGTTCTTTTTCCTCGCCAACACTCAATCCGCCAATCGCATAACCTGGGAAACCGATCCCGGTAATTTCGTTGATGCTCTGAGTGCGCAGGTCCTTGTACATCCCCCCCTGAACAATTCCAAACAGAGACTGGTCATTTCGCTGATGCGCTGCTTTACAGCGCTCGGCCCAGCGCGTGGAAAGTTTCAAGGATTTTTCGGTGACTGTTCTATCGGAAGGGTAGGGTGTGGGTTCATCCAGAGTCATCGCGATGTCTGCGCCCAAAGCTTCCTGAACCTCCATGGAATGTTCGGGCGAAAAGAAATGAGTGGAACCATCAATATGTGACTTGAAGGTAACACCTTCCTCGGTGACTTTTGCCAATGTGTTCAGGCTGAAGACCTGGAACCCTCCGCTGTCAGTGAGGACGGGTTTGTTCCAGTTCATAAACTGGTGGAGTCCGCCGAGCGATTTGACAATATCGTGTCCGGGTCGAAGATAAAGGTGATAAGTATTTCCTAGAATAATTTCTGATCCGCATTGAATGAGGTCCTCTGGCGACAGCGCTTTGACAGTAGCCTGAGTGCCCACGGGCATAAACGCGGGTGTCTGGATTTCCCCATGCGGAGTCACGAGTTTTCCCAGTCGCGCCGGGGAATGGCTGTGTTGCTTGATAACTTCAAACTTAATCATTATTTGAACTATGATAACAATGTTTCGAGGAGCGCTTTTTGCAGGTGCAGGCGGTTTTCAGCCTGGTCGAAGACGATGGAGTGTTTTCCTTCCATCGCCTCAGAAGTAATTTCCATTTCCCTGTGGGCGGGCAGACAGTGCATGACCAGTACGTCTTTTTTTGCCGCATCGACCAGTGATTGGTTGATTTGATAGGGTTTTAATAGCGATATTTTATCGTCCATTTCCTCTTGTCCCATGCTGACCCATACATCGGTGTAGATAACGTCTGCACCTTTAACTGCGGCATGAGCGTCTTCAGTGATTTCTACCGAACCATCAATATTCAAGCCTTCGGGCGGCAGAGGTTTGCACGAAGCGGGGCAACCCACAGAAAGTTTCAGGTCAAACATGGTAGCGGCAGTCATCCATGAGTAGGTGACATTGTTGCCATCGCCAACGTAAGCTATTTTTATCCCATCGATGTGGCCCCGTTTTTCCTGAATTGTGAAAAGGTCCGACAACACTTGTACGGGATGGTTGAGATCGGTCAATCCATTAATGACTGGAATGCTCGCGTGCTTAGCCAGTTCGGTCACCTCTTCGAAGTCAAAGGTGCGTATCAAAATACCATGCAGGTAGCGGGAAAGAACGCGTGCCGAGTCTGCTATGGTTTCTCCACGGCCCAGTTGCATTTGGTCGGGAGTCAGGAACAGCGAATGTCCTCCCAACTCAAACATACCCACTTCAAATGAAATGCGGGTGCGAGTGGAGTTTTTGTTGAAAATCATTCCCAACGACTTTCCCTTTAGCGGTTGGTGGGGAATTCCCTTTGACCTCATTTCCTTGAGGCTGGCCGCTTTTTTTAGAAGATCAAGCGCTTCGCTTCGGGTCAGATCACATAGTTTTAAAAAGTCTTTTTTCATAGCTCAATATTACTGATCCATTTGGGTGAAGATTTTTGCAAGCGTTCTTATCAATCGGTCAATTTCTTTTCGAGTGATGATCAGCGGCGGCAGGAAGCGAAGCGTGTTCAGTTGAATGCAATTGATCAACAGGCCTTCCTGCATACAGTCTGTTACTACTTTGGCCCCTGGTTGGTCAAGTTCTACTGCCAGCATAAGTCCAGCACCACGGACTTCCCTGATCATGGAAAATTTTTCTTTCAGCTTGTGCAGTTGTTCCAGAAAATAGTCTCCCGTTGACACGGCCTTTTGTAAAAACCCTTTTTTTGTTAAAACCTTTAAGGATGCTAATGATGCGGCGCAAGCAAGTGGATTTCCGCCAAATGTAGCGGCGTGAGTTCCGGGGACGAGCGATTTCATGACTCGGTTGGTTCCTCCCATAGCGCCGATGGCCATGCCTCCGCCGAGAGCCTTGGCCAGAGTGATCAAATCCGGTTTCACTCCATAGCGTTCATAGGCGAATAACGGACCTGTCCGCCCGAACCCGGTTTGTACTTCATCGAAGATCAAAAGGATTTTATTTTCGTTGCACAGTTTCCTCAGGGCTTTAAAGTGGCTTTTGTCTGCAAGGTTGACTCCACCTTCACCCTGAACAGGCTCGACGAGAACCGCACATGTTTTTTTTGTGACAGCCTTTTTTACCGTCGCTATATTATTGAAAGGGACGTATTTGAATCCGGGAAGCAACGGATCGAATCCAGTATGAAACTTTTTTTGCGCTGTCGCAGAGAGTGAGCCCATGGTTCGTCCATGAAACGAGTTGTTCATGGTGATGATTTCATGGCGTGCGGGTTGTCCATTATCATCAAAGTATTTTCGCGCCAACTTGATCGCTCCTTCGTTGGCTTCGGTACCGCTGTTACAGAAAAAGAATTTATCAGCAAAGCTCAGGCGTGTGAGTTCTGCAGCCAGTTGCGATTGAGGTTCAATATGATACAAATTGGATACGTGGAGCAACTTTCCGGCTTGTTGTCGGATAGCGTTCACTACAGCGGGTGGGCAGTGGCCTAGATTATCAACCGCCAGTCCGGTCACGAAGTCGATATATTTTTTTCCCGATGCGTCCCAGACAGCCGTGCCCTTACCCCTGACGAGGGCGATGGGGTAGCGACCATAGGTTTTCGCGACATGGCAGTCGGTGAGTTTGACTATTTCCTGATTGGATTTCATATGGCTGTACGTTTCTGGCAGTTATTTATTGCCTGCATTTAGTGGTTTGAAACCCAAAACGATATCATAATTTCGCTTGCAAAAACAAATGAAAACGGGCTACACCCGAAGGATATAACGGAACATTGACCAGATATCGTCAGATAATCAGCAGATATGAAAATTCATGGTTTTATCCGGCAGATAAAAAGAGTTGCGCTAGGAGTGCGTGTCCTCCTTTCTTAGACAACTCGCAAGAGCGTGTCTTTGTACATTGGAGCCTTCGAGGTCAATCGGCCCGATCAAGTACAGGGGGAAAAGATACTTTTGGTGGACGATGTGTTTACTACCGGGGCGACAGTCAACGAAGCGTCAAAAATATTAAAAAGGGCCGGGGCGAAAGTGGTCTTCGTTTTCACCTTGGCCCGTGCCGGATATTTTACCGCAGACCCATCGTGACCAGATACCACGATCCAATGCTGGCTATGTATCCAACGGCGATAGCGGGTACCCACTTTAAATGCGACATAAAAGTGTAGTTTTCGCGATCAACTCCCATAACCGCGACTCCTGCAGCAGATCCTACTGAAAGTAAACTTCCGCCTGTGCCCGCGGTAAGAGTGATGAGTAGCCATTGATCAAGGCCCATCGCGGGATCCATTTTGAGCACCGCGTACATTACGGGTATGTTGTCAACAACCGCGGAAATTATTCCAACGAGGACGTTGGATATTGTTGGACCAAAGTTACCGTACATGTTTTCGCTGACGATAGCCAGGTATCCAATGTATTGAAGCGCCCCAACGGCTGTGAGTACACCGAAAAAGAAAAGGAGGGTGTCGAATTCCACGCCCTCCACTTTTTTAAAGATATCGAACCGGGGAGTTGTCCTGCGTTCATCGGAAATACCCATATCCAGAAGAAACTGCTTTTCTCCCCATTTTTTCAAATAGAAACCTTTCATCATGAGAAGCCCCAGACCCAGCATCATACCCATGAAAGGGGGGAGATGAAGAAACTGGTGGAAGCTGACCGCCATGGCGACCGTTAAGATACCAAGGCCGATAATAACTTTAGCACCTGGTTTGAGTTTTATCTCTTCATCTCCTGCTTCGGGATGTTCGTTAGGTACGAAGGGATACATGATCAACGCCGGGATGATCCAGTTAACGACTGAGGGGATCATGAGGTATGAAAACTTAAGAGTTTCAACCTTGCCCGATGTCCATACCATCAAAGTGGTGATATCACCAAATGGACTCCATGCGCCGCCGGCATTCGCGGCGACAATGATATTAACAAATGCTGGAACAATGAATGCTCTATTCCCATTACTGACCGCCAGTGCGACTGTGGACATGAGGAGTGCACTGGTCAGGTTATCCGCCAATGGAGATAAAAAGAACGTGATGATACCCGTTGCCCAGAACAGTTTGCGGAATCCTAATCCTCTACTCAGTAACCAGGAGCGCAGGCATTTAAAGACATTTCTCTCATCAAGTGTATTGATATAGGTCATCGCTACGAGAAGGAAAAAGAAAAGCTCGCCAATTTCAGCGATCAATTCCTTGACATGGTCATGCGCATGTCCTCCGCCATGACCTGCCTCATAAATGCCAATGATGCCCCACATGACGCACCCGATCAAAACCACCGGTTTTGACTTACGCATGTGAATTTTTTCTTCAAAAATAACCAGAGTGTAGGCGAGGAGAAAACAAATCAGGGATAAGTAGCCCGCCCAGGTATTAGCAAGATTTTCCATCAGTCAGTGCCCTTTCTACAATGGTGACTGTCTCGGTTTGCTCTTGTGATATGTTTGGAAACTTTAGTGAGTATGCTCAGTTGTCGTTTTCCGTTGCTTCCCTATTGATAACATCGAATAATCTGATGTCCTCTGGTTTATCGAGGTTACGTAAACGGGCACTATGATAATCCGTGTTTTTACAAATGACAAGAAATATTAGGAGATCATGCTAGCCAGGAAGAGGGAATGTGAATAAACTTTAATAAAATCAAATGGTTATTAGGTTATGTTTGAAGTTGACTGGAACATAATATGTGCTAACATTCGGTAGGTGTGTAGGAGCGTTTTTATTAACTAATCATTTGATTTTAATTAGCTTTTGTCAGCCGCCCAATACCTCTCCGAAGGCAGGGAGTTTATCGATGCCGCTATTTGCAGGTACTTACCGGAAGAAACCACTTATCCGGAAAGTATCCATAAAGCGATGCTTTACAGTGTCCTCGCCGGTGGCAAGAGGCTGCGGCCTGTTCTCGTAATCGCGGCGGCTGAGGCTGTCGGCGGAAATCGGCATGATGTCCTTCCCTTTGCGGTTGCCACTGAATATGTTCATACCTATACGCTGATTCATGACGATCTCCCGGCACTGGATGACGATGACCTGAGGAGGGGGAAACCGACGAATCATAAAGTATTTGGCGAAGCGATAGCCATCCTTGCAGGTGATGCTCTACTCACACAAGCGTTCTACCTGATGACCTATTCGGAGTTGATGGACTCTGTAGCCCCAGGAAACCTTTTACGGGCCGCTCATGACATGACCAGTGCCCTTGGAACTGCTGGGATGATTGGCGGTCAGGTTGTAGACATCGAATCGGAGGGCAAACCGATTGATGCGGAAACGCTGGAATACATTCACATTTACAAAACAGGCCACCTTATAAAGGCCAGTATCCGGGCCGGGGCGATTTTGAGCCAGGCCAATACCGAGCAACTGAATGCTTTATCCACCTTTGGAGCCCATATTGGTTTGGCTTTCCAGATCGTCGATGATATCCTTGATATCACTGCCGATGAAAGTCAGTTAGGAAAAGATGTCGGGAGCGACCTGGATAAAGAGAAAGCAACCTACCCGGCTCTTTACGGATTGGAAGAATCGAAAAAGAAAGCAGAGAAACTGGTAGAAGATGGAATAGCGTGTCTCGATATTTTTGATGACAGGGCTGATCCTTTGAGAGAAATTGGACGGTTCTTTGTCCAGCGAACATTTTAAAATAACTCTGGCGAGTGTTTTAAAAAGTTTCAACGAGTATTTAAAAAAACATATTGGGCCGACCCAAGGGCCATAAGGTACTTATACAAACGTAGGTTCAAAGTCTCCTCTGTTTGCAAACAATTTAATCTGGTACCCGCATGAGCAAGTTTTTTGACGACATTAATAGTCCTGCGGATTTAAAAAGGGTAAAAAGGGAAGATCTTCCCAAGGTTGCTGAGGAAATCAGAGAGCTACTTCTGCAATCGATATCCAAGACAGGGGGGCACCTGGGTTCGAACCTGGGAGTTGTCGAATTGACTATGGCCTTGCATTATGTTTTTGACAGCCCTGTTGATAAATTCGTTTGGGATGTTGGGCACCAGTCTTATGTCCACAAACTGTTGACTGGGCGTAAAGACCAGTTTGATAAACTTAGACAATACGGAGGTCTATGCGGGTTTTCCAAACGGGAGGAAAGTGAACACGACCATTGGAATGTCGGGCATGGTGGAACCTCCGTTACTGCGGCGCTTGCTTTTGCTAAAGCTCGAGACCTTAAAAGGGAAAAAAATAAAGTTATCGCCATCATCGGTGACGGTTCGCTCACGGCAGGTATGGCTTTTGAGGGATTGAACCATGCGGGTCATCTTAAGTCCGACATGATCGTGATTCTAAATGATAACGAAATGTCGATTTCGACCAACGTGGGAGGCATGTCGGCTCACCTCAGTCAAATACTGACCGGACAGGTCATGACTAAGTTCAAGCGCGAAGTTGATCAAATGCTTCTTGCAATTCCTGGAATAGGTAAAGATATCTCCCAGTACGCTCATCGTCTTGACGAGGCTATCATGGGTGTGTTTATTCCGGGTCGTTTGTTTGAAGATCTCGGCTTCCGTTACATAGGGCCGGTCGATGGGCATGACACCGATTTGCTGATAGATACTCTGGGCACGGTGGGCGAACTCAAAGGACCTACCTTGATTCATGTGGTCACACGCAAGGGCAAGGGATATGAAATTGCAGAAGAAAAGGCCGATGTATGGCATGGGGCGAAACCGTTTGATATCGCTTCCGGCAAGTTCATAAGCGGCAAGAAGTCTCATCCCGCATACACCAATGTATTTGCCGAAACCCTGATCGAATTGGCTAAAGAAGATGAGAAAATCTTAGGTGTTACCGCCGCCATGCCGGACGGAACAGGAATCGGCAAGTTTGGCAAGGTGTTTCCTGAACGTACTTTTGATGTTGGAATGGCAGAACAACATGGTGTGGGATATGCGGCGGCGTTGTCTATTGAAGGATTCAAACCGGTTGTTGCTATTTATTCAACATTCATGCAAAGGGCTTATGATCAGGTGGCTCACGATGTTTGCCTGATGGACCTCCCCGTCACCTTCGCGATGGATCGTGCGGGTATAGTGGGGGAGGATGGTGCGACGCATCAGGGATTATACGATATTTCTTTTCTGCGCACTTTACCCAACATGGTGATCATGGCACCGAAAGATGAAAACGAATTGAGGCATATGCTCAAGACTTCCATCAACCATCCGGGACCGTCATCTTTAAGATATCCCAGAGGCGCTGGCCTTGGGGTCGAGCTGGACAAGGAAATCAAGGAACTCGAAATTGGAAAAGGAGAAGTGGTGAAAGACGGAGCGGATCTGGCCATATTTGCTTTCGGGACGATGGTTGACCCTTCTATGAAAACAGCGGGCATGCTCGAAGAAAAAGGGCTCAGCGTTGCGGTGATCAATGCACGCTTTGCCAAACCCATAGACGAGGACCTCGTTCTGGAGTATGCCAGGAAAACAGGTTGCATCGTAACCACAGAAGAGCATGCGGTGCAAGGCGGATTCGGCTCAGCAGTTCTGGAAGCCCTGCAGGATATTGATGAAAACATTCCTGTGAAAACGAAGTGCATCGGGGTGCCTGATATTGTTGTTGAACATGGAGCGGTGGGCCTAATAAAAAAGGATATGAAACTCGACTCGGAAGGAATGTTCGAAACTATTTTATCTTTTGTCAGCTCTGAGTCGAGTTCGACCACCGAGGGTAATAGAGATAAAGATTTTTCTGGGAATGGTAACAAAGAACTCAAAAGTGGCATTAAAAAACCTATTACATTCAAACAAACTGTCAATGGCTAGAACCTCTCAAGTTAAACGATCTACCAACGAAACCGAAATTGAAGTCAGCCTCAATCTGGATGGTCAGGGGGAAAGTGAAATTGATACCTCGATGCCCTTTTTGGACCACATGCTTTCGCAGTTGTCCCGGCATGGATATTTCGATCTCAAGGTAAAAGCAAAAGGGGATACCCACATCGACTACCACCACTCGGTAGAAGACATAGGGATTGTTCTTGGAGAAGCATTTGCCAAGGCGCTGGGCGATAAAAAAGGTATCCGCCGATTTGCGGACACTCAGTCCCCGCTAAATGAGGCGCTGGCTCAATGTGTTGTCGATATAAGCGGTCGTGGATATTTTGTGTTCAACGCAACGCTTCCAAAATCAAAAATCGGCGAGTTTGATGTCGAACTGGTGCCGGAATTTTTTCAGGCGTTTGCCATAAACGCTGGCATCACCCTTCACATGAACTGCCCCTACTGGGAAAATCTCCACCACATCGTTGAAGCCCTGTTTAAATCCTTTGCCCGCACACTGGACTTGGCCTGCTCTCTGGACGGGCGGAGCAATCAGGTACCGTCTACCAAGGGAAAGTTGTAATGATCGCCGTGATCGACTACGGCATGGGCAACCTGCGTTCTGTACAAAAGGCGCTGGAGGTTGTTGGTGCCGACGCAGTTGTGACCCATGACCCGGAAACTATTCTCAAGGCAGACTCCATTGTTCTGCCTGGCGTGGGTGCTTTTAAAGATTGCATGACCAACCTTGAGAAATTGAAACTGGTGGATCCCATTCGCAAGTTCATCGACAGTGGCAAGCCCTTCCTGGGAATTTGTCTGGGTTTCCAGGTGCTGTTTGATGAAAGTGAAGAATACGGTCCCGTTGCTGGGCTTGGAATCCTGCCGGGGAAAGTGGTGAAGTTTCCCGAAGGAATTTCAGAGACGGAAAGCGGTCCAAGAATGAAAATTCCTCATATGGGTTGGAATCAGATCGAAGTGAAAAAAAAAGATCCTCTATTCGAGAATTTTGATGTTGCGCCTTATTTTTATTTTGTGCATTCCTACTATGTGGTTCCAAAAGATCAGGAGGTTGTCGCCACCGTCACCAACTATGGTTTCGAGTTCGTCTCCGGTGTTCAGCACAAAAATATTTACGCATTTCAATTTCACCCTGAAAAGAGCCAGACTCGGGGACTTTCTCTTCTCGAGCGGTTTTCTCGCCTCAATTGAGTTTGTCAGCAAGTAAATCCCGTTTCTATTTAAAAGGCATCGCAATGGTCACGGTCACACTCACGCTGTGGGGAGTGTTGCCGATACTTCTTAAGCTGGGGCTTAATTACTATTCCGCCGGGACCATTGCCTGGTTCAGATTTTTCTTTTCTTTTTTATTTCTGTTTGCATTTCTTTCTGTGTTTCGTTCAGGGGGTGAAATACTGGTGCGCCCGCCTGTCCTGGGAATATTAGGAGGAACTGCGCTGGCGGGAAACTATTTTGCCATGACCCAGGGGATTCACTTCAGTGGACCTTCTAACGCCGCGATCATTATTCAAGTAGCGCCGGTTCTTCTGGTTATTGCCGGGATTTTTCTTTTTCATGAAACTATTGTGGCAAAGCAAGTGGCGGGTATGATTCTGGCCATGATTGGTTTTTATCTGTTTTATCTGGATCGGCTGGGAAACGCGCAGGACACTTTTCAATATTCTTCAGCTAACGGATGGATTTTGTTTGCGGCGGTTGCCTGGGTATTATATATGATCTGTCAGAAGCGGTTGAGCGCGAAGTATTCGGCACAAACACTCAATCTTCTTGTTTATGCTGTGGCGACGATTGCGTTGATTCCTCTGGTCGAGTGGAAGGAGTTTTTGGGCGGTGGCTTTGCCGGGTGGTTGCTTCTTTTTATTCTTGGATTGAATACATTAATTGCTTACGGCGCTTTGGCAGAAGCGGTGGAATGTATTCCCTTAAGTCTCATCAGCATCCTAATAACACTTAACCCCTTTATCACTTTGAGCGGGATGTGGATATTGAATACATTTGGAGTGGAGACGCTTCCAGTGGAGAACATCAGTGGGTCAGGTTATCTGGGCGGGGCTATCGCAGTTATTGGTGTTGTTCTCGTGGTCGTTTCCCCGCAAAAAAGGAAAGCCACTAGTTAGAAACTTTTATTCCGGTAATAACACCCGTAGGAACCGCTTCTACTCTGAAATGACGAATATCATTAACTCCTGCTTTTTCCAGCCAGCGAGTCATTTCATCAACCCCATGCGCTGAACCGCCTTCGGTCAGTAGTCCAATATTTAAACTGAACAAAGTGTCAGGAAGCGGACCTGTTCCATCCTGATTCGTGCAGAATCCGTGAAGGACGATACGCCCTCCCGGTTCCAGGGCATTGATTATTTTATTGATCAGGTTTTGTCCTGAATCAGCATCGTACATGTGAAGGACATTAGCAACAAGTATAAGATCGTAACCCGAACCCAGGTCGTCTTTTTCAAAATCTCCTGCCAGCGTGTCCACCCGGTCTTCGAGGTCATAGCGTTTGATGTAATCTTTTGCCACCTCCAGCACAGGGGGGATATCAAACACAGTTGCCTTGAGATGACTGTGTATTTTTGCCCATTCCAGAGAGTAGGTGCCCGGCCCGCCACCCACATCAAGCATACGGTTGGCATCACCGAGAGGGATTTCCCGTGCGATCATTTCCGTAGCCTTCAAACCCTTGTCATGCATCGCATCAATGAAGGCCCGCATATTTTCAGGATCGGTCCCCAGCATGTCCATAATACTTTTAAGCTGTTTGCCAGAGCGGACGAAGTCAGGCAATTGGGTCCATACCGGGAGCAGGTCGTAGATCAGTTGAATCCACTGCTTCATGCAATGGTCGCCTTTTTCAGTGAGGTACTTCCGCCACGCATCCGGCATATGGAACCGGTTATCTTCCTTGACCAGAATCTCCATACCTGCTAGCGCATTGAGCAACCGCTCTGTCCCCTTGAGAGAAAGAGATAAAGCATCCGCCACCTGTTTGGCGGTTACGGGGGCTCCCGACAGTTGGTCAAAAATACCAAGTTGGTTAGCGGTCATCAGGACCAGCGGCGGTTGATAGCCTTGAAGAATTTGTCCAATTTCTTTTTCAACATCCATTGCGTAAACCCCTCACATGTAAGTTTAAAAATACTGACAGGATAACAGGATGCAATCCATAATAAAACAGCCCCTTTTCCAGGGAGGTCTTTGCGTAAGGGGTATATTTTGGTTTTGTAGCTTGCCCATTTATGGGCGCTTTTGACTATATAAGGCTACCGATAACTACCCAATTTATCCTTAAAACGCAAAGGAGTACCTGTTTAGAGCAAAGCGCTATTGATATATAATGGTCAATGGTAAAAAGTAAAATAAAAAATTAATTGCCAGAGAGTATCAGATGGAAGGAAGAAATACAGGGCTTCGTAGTATATTCATTATATTCTGGGTGATCGGTTCCATCTTCTGGGTTCTGATAGGGGCGCTGGATGGAGACTTCATGCGAAGCGTGATCACCATAGCGATAGGATGGGTAATCCTGTTTCTTTACTTCTGGCTTAAAGATGAGTACATGCGTAAAAAATGGGGCGGTCAGGAAGAGGAGTAATCTTCAGCCACGGTTAATTATCCTGACCTCTGCCTTTTTTCATGGCCTTTTCGATTTCGCGGTTTGCTTCGCGTTTTTTGATGCTCGCACGTTTGTCGTGGAGTTTTTTGGCTTTGGCGATGGAAAGCTCTACTTTGGCGATCCCGTTTTTGAAGTAGACTTTGAGTGGGACCAGGGTATAACCTTTTTCCTGCGCCCGGCCTATAAGTTTGTTGATCTCTCTCCGGTTTAGCAAAAGTTTTCGCTGGCGGGTGGGGTTGAGGTTGTACTGCTGGGCCGGACTGTATGGGTTGATATGAAAATTGTTCAGCCAGACTTCATTTCTCTCCACACTGGCGTAACTGTCGGTCAAGTTTGCTTTACCATCCCGCAATGATTTAACCTCAGGGCCGCGCAACATCAATCCGCATTCTATAGAATCCTCTATAAAATATTCGTGTCGCGCCCGCTTATTCTGGCAGATTATTTTTATATTGCTCATAATTTTACGTAATGAAAGGATGCTTCAGCCTCAAAGCTATAGAGAGAGCTATATTTGCGGGTATCCTATGACTGTATCTTCTTTCACTTCCTTGATGATGACGGGGACCAGTTGATTTTGCAATGAATCTTCTGTTTGTACAAGAATGGGAACGTAATGTTCGGAATGGCCTTTGAGTATTCCATCGGAATGTCTGCGGTCTTCAATGAGTACAGTGACTTTTTTTCCGACAAGGGCTTTGCGGAACCGGTCCGCTTTTTCTTTTATCAAATCATTGAGAATACCGCTACGTTCTTTTTTCAGGGTGTTTTTGACATCGTTTTTAAACTTGTGCGCTTCCGTCCCGGGGCGTGGTGAATAGGAGAAAACATGCAGGTAAGAAAACGGGAGTTCTGCTATGAGTCTCCGTGTGCGTTCAAAATGTTCATCATTTTCGCCGGGGAACCCTACAATGACATCGGCGCCGAGTCCGAGAGGCGCTATGCGCTCGGCGGCACACCGCACTACATTCTCATATTGCTCGACATTATAGTTTCGTCTCATTTTGGATAGAATTTCGTTATCGCCGCTTTGCAAGGGGATATGCAGGTGCGGGCAGACCTTTTCGTGGTGGGCGACAAGCTCAATCAGGTTGTCGTCAATTTCCATGGGATTGATCGAGCTCAATCGCACGCGGAAGTCGCCGCTTAAATTCGCTATATCTCTGACCAGTGACGAAAACGTTTTTTTTGAATGGAAATCCATCCCCCAGGTGCCAAGGTTGATACCGGTGAGTGTGATTTCCTTGTAACCAGCATCGATGGCTTTTCGAACGTTGTTGATCACATTTTCTCTGGTATCGCTGGCGGATGTACCACGTGCGCGTACAACGGTGCAGAAGGAACATTTTTCGTCACACCCGGTTTGTACTTTGATGATGGCCTTGGATCTACCTTGAAACTGTGTGACGGGCAGGGTGTGGAACACTCGTTTGCTATGAATGTCGGACATGCTGATCTCTGCAGGTCCGGATTGTTTGTCGACCCGGTCATTTTTCAGTTTTGTTTTAAGCAGGTCGGCAATTTTTAATTTATCCGCGTTTCCCAGGACGAGATCGAGTCCATCCAGTTGTGCCACTTCTTCTGAATTGAGTTGAGCGTAACAGCCGGTGAATACCACCATCGCGTTTTCGTTTATGGCCAGCGATTTTTTAACCGCGAGTCGGGAACTGTAATCACTCCGTGCAGTCACGGTGCAGGTGTTGACAACATAGATATCTGCTGTTTCGGAGGACTTGACGATAGAAAACCCTTCCTGCTCAAGAAGTACCTGCATTTCTGCGGTGTCGTGTTGGTTAGTTCTGCAACCCAATGTTGTGAATGCGACTTTCATTATAATGGGGCTATATTAAAAATTATCTTCTCAGGGTTTCATGGAAGCTCATCTTAGTCCAGTGATTTTTCTGAATCAACCTATAATTCAAATGCTTAATCAGTGTTATCTAGCAAGGGCTTGACCGGTATGGGCGAGTCTGCTAGTATCCAAAAATCTGGTATTCCTGCGAGGCTTTTCTGACCCCTAGAAGTTGTTGTCAGGTGTTTGACTAATCTTTTTATCCTGTATATAGAGGGGATTGTGCAGAAAATTCAGCGTACAACAAAAACCTTTCTGGAAAACTGGCTTCAAAAAACGGTCAAGCAGTATGTCGTGGCCATGAATGGTCGTGATGATGGCAAGCTCCATGATCTTATATTGAGTGGAGTGGAAAAACCGCTGATAGAAATGGTTCTTAGTGAAACCGGCGGTAACCAGACTCAGGCCGCAAGCATACTTGGTATTAACCGTAACACCCTCAGAAAAAAAATCAAAGATTACGATCTCAAATGAACTCAAAAGGCCTTGCGGTCGTTGTGCTTGCGGCAGGAAAAGGCACGCGAATGAAGTCCTCCCTGGCCAAAGTGCTTCAACCGCTTAACAAGCAACCTTTATTATATTATGTGCTGGAGTCTCTGATTCCGCTCAGTCCGGATTTGTCGGTCGTGGTGGTCGGGTTTCAATCGGAAAGAGTGAGGGACGCGTTTTCGGACAAAGGTTTGATCTTTGTCGAACAGAAGGAACAACTGGGAACCGGTCATGCCGCCCAGCAGGCGGAATCTGCTTTGAGTGATTTTTCTGGAGATATTCTGGTCGTTTGTGGCGATATGCCGTTCATTAAATCCCAGACACTAATTGACCTCGTGAACAGGCATCGGAAAACAGGCGCTGGTTGTACGGTTCTGACTCTCAAAGCACCTGAGAAAAAGGATTTTGGGCGAATTATCAGGGATGAGAAGGGGGCCGTAGTGAAAATCGTTGAAAATAAAGATGCTTCGGAATCAGAGAAAAAGGTTGACGAATTTAACTCAGGAGTCTATTGTTTTGACAAGAGTTTGTTTTGCAAGGCTTTAAGGTCTATTAATAATGATAATGTTCAGAAAGAATATTATTTGACCGATACGATAGAGCATGTAGTGATGAATGGTTTTGCCGTCAAAACTTTGCAGATCAGGGACACGGTTCAGCTTTCAGGCATCAACTCACAAGATGACTTGCTGGAAGCCGAACGAATAATGACGCAACAGACTTGATCCTCCTTAAATATTACCTCGCGTTTTGCTAACGTCATCAAGGACGAAGCCTGAATGAAAGCCCTTATCCTCGCCGCTGGCAAAGGCACCAAACTAAATCCTTTTTCAAATACCCGACCCATCCCGATGATTTCGGTTGCGGGAAAGACTTTACTGGAAAACAGTTTGTGTCAGTTGAAAAATGCGGGGATCACCGATGTGTATATCGTGGTGGGGCATCATAAGGAAAGGGTCCAGGATTTCATTGCTGAGAAATACAGTGATGGAATGAACATTCATTGTCTGGAACAGAAAAAAAATGCGGGTATTGGCGATGCGGTTCGACAGGTGAAGGATAAAATCTCACCGGGTGAATACTTCCTCCTGATTTATGGCGATACCCTGACAGATGAAAATATTTGTAGCAAGGTTCAGCAGTCATTCCATTCTTTTAAATGCCCCGTCGCGTCGATTTGCCTGCCGCCGTCGAATGAAAGTTTTGGCAATGTTTTTTTGAACGCGCAAATGAAAATTACCAAGATTGTGGAGAAGCCCAAGGGGGACAACTTTGGTAACTATGTGTTGGCGGGTGTTTTTATTTTACCGGAATCCTTCATTGGCTTGCTGGAGAAAAATAAGCTATCCATGGAGAAAGCTTTAAAAGCACTGGTAAAAGAAGACAGTCTAATGGCTTCAATGTGGGAAGACGAGTGGCTGGATATTGTATATCCCTGGGAAATATTACAAGCTAACCGAATCATTCTGGATTCATGGACTGAGTCATCAATCGCGAAGTCGGCTGTTATGGAGTCGAATGTGACGATTCAAGGCGTGGTCAATATTGAAGAAGATGTTGTTATCAAGGCGGGAGCCGTTCTGGAAGGACCCTGTTCCATAGGAAGAGGAACTTATATTGGAAACAATTCCCTTGTTCGCAGTTATACCTCCATCGGGAGCAAGTGTTCAGTGGGGTATGGTGTGGAATTGAAGAACTGTGTGGTGCTTGACAATTCTGGCATAGGGCGTTTGTCGTTTGTGGGTGACAGTGTTATCGGGGAAAATGTTGATTTAGGCGCAGGGTGCATGACTGTGAACCGGACTGTGGACTGGCAAAAAGTTCAGGTGAAAAATGGAAAAACTTCCTTGCCATCGGGTCTGGTGAAATTAGGTGCATTTGTTGGCGATGGTGTGACCATTGGCGCGGGAAATACTATCCAGCCGGGAACAGTGGTTTCTCCGGGGAAAATACTTCCCGCCCGTTATTCGGTTACAAACAAAACGTAAATTAAGGGTCAATTATGTGCGGTATTAATGGTGTTGTTGGATTGAATAATGTTTCCGAAGTTTTGTTTGAGGGAATTCGCAACCTGGAATACAGGGGTTACGATTCCTGTGGCGTTGCTCTGATCAGGGAAAACGATCTCATGGTGCGGAAAGACACAGGAGGAGTTGAGGAATTTTTTCAAAAACAAAACATCCTTTCAGCTAAAAGCAAAATAGGGATCGCGCATACCCGTTGGGCCACGCATGGGAAGGTAACTAATAAAAATACTCATCCGTTTAAATCTTGTGATGACGCATTTGCCGTAGTTCATAACGGGATCATTTCCAATTATCGTTTTCTTCGTAACGGCTTGGTGGGGGAGGGACACAAGTTTAACTCGGATACAGATACTGAGGTGATTCCTCATTTGTTGGAAAAGTTTTACAAAAAGCACAAGAGTGTTGAGACGGCGTTGGTAAAGACACTCAATATGCTGGAAGGAACTTTTGCCATCGCAGTAATTTCCACTTATCATCCGGATCAAATATTTTGTGCCAGAAGAGAATCGCCGCTGATGCTTGGAATAGGAGATGAGTTGAAGTTTGTCGGATCAGATTTTAACGCGTTCATAGAATACACGAAAAACGCGGTTATTATGGAAGATGGCGAGTATGCCATTTTATCGAGGGATTCTTATGTGGTGAAAAGTTTCCTGACAAGGGAAGAAGTTGTCAAATCCATCACAAAAATAGAATGGGATAGCGAAACGACCAAAAAGGGAGGCTATCCTCATTACATGCTTAAGGAAATTTACGAACAACCGCAGACCGTTAATACCGCTCTGGAGCTGGACCCCAGGTCAATGGATGAAGTGGTTGATATGATTCATGAAAGCGAGAACGCATACTTTGTGGGGGTTGGAACCACATTTTATGTGGCCAAGTTTTCAAAGTATTTATTTTCCTCACTTGCGGATCGGTTTATTCCAGCCCTCAGCTCTGACGAATTTAAATCTTTGGCAACGGTAAATAAGAAGAGTCTCGTTCTCACTGTTTCCCAGTCAGGAGAAACTTTTGATACTATCAGCGCCCTGAAATACGCCAAGTTAAAGGGAGCCAGGACTGCCGCAATCGTAAATGTTATGGGGTCTTCCATTTCCCGGCTGGTTGACAAGGTTATTCTGCAGGGGTCTGGTCCGGAAATTTGTGTGATCAGTACGAAAGCGGCCTTTACGCAGATGATTATCATGACGATTATGGCCTTGAAATTGGGCCTCAAGAAAAAAACGTTGAAGCGTAAGGAATACGATAAATCCATAGCCGCTATAAGTGAATTACCTGAAATCATACAAAATATATTGAACGAGCGATCGGGGTTTATCCATCGTGTTGCCCACAATTATTCCGGGATTAACAACTGGTTGTATCTGGGCAGGGGAATTTACTATCCTGTTGCGCTGGAGTCGGCGCTTAAGATGAAAGAGGTTGCTTATGTGCATGCGGAAGGAATGCCTGGTGGATTTCTGAAACATGGAACTCTGGCGATGATTGATCAAGATGTCAATTCCATCGTCTTCATTCCGCCTTGCGAAGACAAGGAGCTCTACGAAGCAACCATACACAGTGTTGAGGAAATTCGTGCTCGCTCTGGATTCGTCCTTGGGGTTCATTTTGATGAAGGTGGAAAAAATAAGGATTTGTTCAGCGAAGAGCTTATTCTGCCCCGTGTCGATCCGATTGTCGCACCATTTATACAACTGGTTATTGGTCAGTTGTTTGCTTATTTTACTGCCACCTCTCTGAAGCGGAACATCGATAAACCCCGGTCACTGGCCAAGTCTGTAACCGTAGGATAATCCTTCCTTAATTTTCATTCGCGAAAATATATTTTCTGTTTGCAGTTCTATTAAATTCTTGCCTTTGCTTTGGCCGGTCTGCTAGAGTGCGGTTTCCTTATTTATCAAACTCTTATCTATTTATTTATATGAGTAATATATATACTGCTCTGACCGTCGCCGGATTTGATCCGTGTGGGGGCGCGGGGCTTCAAGCGGATTTAAAAACTTTCTCAGCCTGTGGAGTTATTGGTAAGTCTGTCGCTACTTCCATTACGATTCAGAATACCTCTGGCGTTAAGGATACACATGATCTTTCTTCCGAGATTGTAGGGCAACAGCTTTCTGCTTTATTGGAAGATGGCAAACCATGCGCTGTAAAAACTGGAATGCTGGGGAATGATTCAATTATTGAAATAGTTGTTCGTTTGCTTCGCCGCTATCGTGTGAAAAACCTGGTGGTCGATCCGGTCATACGTTCTTCTTCGGGCAAGTCATTATTGTCGCCCGAGGGAATAGAAGTACTCAAGAATAAACTTTTACCTTTGGCTTTGCTGGTAACGCCCAATCTTGCCGAAACGGAAATTCTATCTGGGGTTAAAATCCGCAAAGCGTCAGACAGGATTCGGGCCGCGCGTACACTAAGGAAGCTCGGCGCAAAAAACGTTCTTATTAAAGGAGGCCATTTAAAGGGTAAGCCGCAGGATTTTTTCTTTGATGGGAAACAGACATTGCTTCTTGATGCGGATAGATTAGGCTCGAAAGATGTGCATGGAACTGGTTGTGTCCTGGCATCGGCCATCACTTCGGGTTTAGCTAGAGGTAAAGATATTCTGACATCTGTTAATGAGGCTAAGGAGTTTATCGGGGTTGCTATTGCCGGGGCTGTTAAGTCTGGAGCGGGTGTCGCGCAGGCTGAACCCATGGCGGGCCTTTATCAAAGCGCCGATCAGTATAAAATGTTTGAGCGTGTTTTGCGCGCCGTTGAGGTATTGCAGAACGCTCGTGTCGGTGCACTGATTCCAGAGGTGCAAACCAATATCGGGTTTGGGTTGGCTGATGCACGTAAACTCGATGATGTGATCGGGTTTCCCGCTCGTATTGTCAGGTGTGGCGAGGATATATTGATTCCTGCTCCGCCCCGGTTTGGCGGGTCTCGTCATGTGGCTGATATTGTTCTGACCGTCATGCAGTTTGATCCATCCAAACGTGCAGTAATGAATATAAAGTATAACGCAGACTTGATTAAGATATGCAAAAGCTTAAAGTTCAGCGTAGGCTCATTTGACCGGGCAAAAGAGCCGAATCGGGTTAGAACGCTGGAAGGCTCATCGCTGGAATGGGGGACAGCCTATGCTATCCGCCATTGCGGATTTGTTCCCGATATCATTTTTGACAAGGGGGGTATGAGAAAGGAAGAAATGATTCGGGTGATAGCGGAAGATATAGAAAGTCTGACTGACAAAGTATTAAAAATCCACAAGCATTATTCGCGGTATCTCGGTCGGAAGTGAATCGGTGTCCAGATCGGGACCGTGTTGGCCCGAGCCCTTCGAAGGCTTTTTCCAATAATGAAGCTCTGGTTTCTTATAGCTGGGTTTTGTCTATTAGAATTTTTGAACGTTCCTTAAGGTTTTCCATCCATTCCTGAAAAACGGAGTTACCCTTATCAAGCTTCAGTCGAGTTGTTAATTCTTTCAAATCTTCTGGATCTGGGGCACTGGCTTTCTCGCGGTCCTGAACCCGAATCAAGTAATATTTGTTTCGTTCTGAAACCCACCCGGATTTCCCTATATCAAGTTCGAAAGCTTTTGCTTTCACCTTTTTCAAGTTTCCTATTCCTGGGATGGAATCAGACTGGTTAAAGAATGGGCTGTGTTTTAAATCCAGTCCCAGCTTCTTGATGACGGATTCAAGGTCGGTGGTGCCGTCAGAAATTTTTTGTGCAAATTCTTCAGATTTCTTTATTGAGAAGATTCGGTCTTTTTCTTCTTGTGACTTTTCTTCAGCCAGTTTCTGGACATCACTCAGCTCAGGAACATAGGATTTTTCCCTTGCGATAATTTTTGAAACGAAAGTGGCTTCGAATGTTTGAACGGGTTCTCCAACTTTGTTGTCTTCAAGTGAGAAGACTTGGTTAAAAAATTCAGGAGTCGCTCCAATTTCGGGAAGAACGTGATTATCTTTGGAAAAGAATGGGGTGGTTTTTACGGTCAATTTGTATTCCTGAGCGGCACGAGTCAGGTTCTGATCTTTCTCTGCTGAGCGGTAGATGTGCCTGGCAACACGCCTCATTTTTTGTCGGGTTTTAATTTCTTTCAGTTTTTGAATTACTTCTTCCCTAACTTCGTCCAATGGTTTAATTCTTTCTTTATTCACTTCATCCAGTCGGATAATGTGGAATCCAAACGAGGTTTTTATGGGTTCGCTGATTTCGCCAGGCTTCAGTTTTTCTAATGCCCCCTCGAATTCAGGGACCATCATTCCTTTTGGAAACTCGCCCAGGCTTCCGCCTTTTTCTCCAGAGTTAGTGTCGTCTGAATGTTTTTTAGCCAGTTCAGCAAAATCTTCACCGCCCCTGATTTTCTTTATTATCCCATCGGCTTCTTTTTTAGCTTCTTCATCCGCTTTTTTTTGGGACTCCTCTGAGCTGTCGTTGCCTGGCTCGGGGCGGAACAGGATATGGGCGGCCTTATACATTTTTTGAACACGGAAGTCAGCTATTTTGGTTTTGTAATAATCGGCGATGTCTTCATCCCGGATATCTATTGAACTTTCGTAATCTTTCGGTATTACTTTGACATATTCCACTTTGATTTTTTCTGAAACTTCAAATCGAATTTTATTCTTCTCATAAAAGGACCTGACTTCTTCCTGGGTAACTTTTTCGGTCGACTTGAAGTGATCGTCGGGGAATACTACGTAGTCCAGTTTTACTTTTTCATTTTCTTTCCTGAATGCTTCGCTTACATCGTTTGGGGAAATTTTGACGTTGGATTTGATTAGATTTTCAATTTTTTCAAGGAGTAGAGATTCGCGTTGACTTTCCTCAAATTCACTGGGAGTCAGGCGCTTGTATTTTAAAAAATTTTGATAAGCGGTGTTGCTGAAGACCTTGTCTTTTTGAAAAGCTGAAAGGTTGTTGATATGGTTGATAACTTCCACATCGCTGACTTTAATATTCAACTCATCTGCTTTAATCAGAAGAAGTTTTTTCTGCACCAGAACATCGAGCGCCTGAGTTTTCAGGTCCAGTTTTTCGATAATGCTTTCTGAAAATTGATTGCCGAACTGCTCCCGATAAAAATTCATCAGGTTGTTGAAGGTGCGCTCATATTCGACCTGATTGATTCTGGCTCCTTGAACGGTGGCCACCGCTCCGCCACCGGAACCTGAGGCACCGCCCATCCCCCAAGAGTAGAAGATCGTTCCTATGAAGGCGAGTACGATAAGCCATAAGATTGATTTAATAAGCCATGAATCGGCATGTTCTCTAATGGTATTCAGCATTCAAGCGTTCTCCTGACAACTTTTTGGATTTTAAAGGGATTCAGTGCTGGCACATGATATATAACCCGACCTTGATTCGCAACCGTTTATTCATATTTCAATTTGTGTCCGATGCCAGTTGAGGTGGCTAAATTTGATGTGATAATGAGTTTGAAAGTGGATCCTTATCGGTACAACTCCTTATTTTTATTTATCTTGCAATTATTAAGCCCCCTTGTTATAAGTGTTTAGCTTCTTGTAAATAAAGAAGTTATTTAAATTGCGTTAATCTTTGAAAGGGTGTGACCGGTGCTTAATTTATTTTGGGATTTGTTTTCGAATGATTTAGCGATTGATTTGGGAACAGCGAACACACTGGTCTATGTTCAAAGTCGAGGAATAGTTTTGCGGGAACCCTCGGTGGTGGCCCTGAACATACAAACCAATGAAGTTATGGCAGTTGGGGCTGAAGCGAAACAGATGCTTGGCCGTGCACCGGGCAGTATTGGAGCCATTCGGCCCATGAAGGATGGCGTCATTGCTCATTTTGAGGTGACCGAGAAAATGATCAGTCACTTCATCATGAAGGTGCACAATAATCGTAAAACCCTTGTCCGTCCCAGGGTGGTTATCGCTGTTCCATCAGGTATAACGCAGGTGGAAAAGAGGGCTGTGCGCGATTCTGCTGAATCTGCCGGAGCTCGCGAGGTATTTTTGATAGAGGAGCCGATGGCCGCGGCTATCGGGGTGGAACTCCCGGTTCAGAAACCTTCGGGTAATATGATTGTTGATATTGGAGGAGGAACTACAGAGGTAGCCATCATCTCCATGTCGGGAATTGTTTTTAGTAAATCGGTGCGTATTGCCGGCGACGAAATGGATGAAGCCATCGTCAACTACATCAAGAGAAAGTATAATCTTCTCATCGGCGAGCGAACCGCTGAAGAAGTTAAAATTCAAATCGGGTCAGCTTATCCCATGGAAAAACGCATGACCATGGAAGTAAAAGGGCGCGACCTTGTCGCTGGAATTCCGAAAACACTTATTATTTCTGATGAAGAAATTCGAGAAGCGCTGACAGAAACGTTCAGTACCATCGTTGAAGCAGTAAAAATTGCTCTGGAACGTACTCCTCCTGAATTGGCCGCAGATATCGTTGATAAAGGAATTATCGTTGCTGGAGGTGGATCTCTTATCAAGGGACTGGATATTCTCCTGCGAGAGGCGACCGGTCTTCCAATCACTTTGGCCAGCGATGCTTTATCGGCGGTGGCCTTGGGTTGCGGCAAAGTCCTGAATGACCCCAAACTCCTAAAAAAAGTATCCCTCTAAATCGTGCCTATCAGGCGAACCAAAGGCAAACATCTCCTTGTCGTTCTTGCCGGTATCGTGTTGGTTTCACTAGTGCTGATGACCATCAACATTCGGCATGGCAAGAACAACCTGTTTTTCGAGTCGATGGTGGTGTGGGCTTTTTCTCCCGTTCAAAACCTGTTGACTAATACCGTAGACTCTATTTCTGATGTGTTCGATCATTATTTTTTTCTGGTAGGTGTGTCCCGGGAAAACGAGCGCCTTCTTCTTGAAATTGACAGGTTATCCAGAAAAACAAATGAACTACTGGAAAAAAGTAAGTATGGGGAAAGAATTGAAAAACTGATCGACGACGTGGACCAAAAGGAAAGACCCGTTATCACGGCTGAGGTGATTGGGCGCGATGCCACCCAATGGTCCAAAATGGTATTCATCAACAAGGGAACTAAACATATGATTGAAGAAAACCTGGCGGTGATAACTGATGCTGGCATAATCGGACATGTTATTCATGCGTCGGCTGGAACCTCCAAGGTTTTATTGATCACGGACAGTCGTAGCGCAGTCGATTCATTATTTCAGGAAACCAGGGAGCCGGGAGTGACGGTGGGAACAGGTAAAGATGTTTGTGAAATGAAATTTGTTTCCGTCGAGGCAAATGTGAAGGTAGGCGATGAGGTGTTGTCATCTGGACTGGGAGGCGTATTTCCAAAGGGATTGATGATAGGCAGGGTTGTAGATGTTGTTAAAAAAAAGCAGGAGTTGTTTCAGGATATTACGGTTGTCCCCAGTGCAGATTTGTCGCGATTGGAGGAAGTGCTTATTGTTTTACCTGTTAAGGAGGATTCGTGATTCTTCTTATTTTTGTTTTAGTGCTGGTTTTATTATTTGCCGTGCAGACCACTTTTCTGGAATTATTTTCTGTAGGAGGTGTGATGCCCGACCTTGCTTTGATTTTTGTGGTTTATTGCGGTATTCATTTTTTGCGCAACGGGGGTATCGGGGTGGGAGTTCTGGTTGGCTTTATCCAAGACTGTCTTTCGGGAGCGCTCTTTGGGGTTAATACGTTGTCCAAAGGATTGACCGGTCTGTTTTTTTCGGCATTGAAAGATAAAATTATTGTCAAAGGTATTCTCCCGATAAGTTTTTTTCTTGTTGCCACCTCCTTGTTTGATGGGGTTATATATTTTTCTGCTTTAACGAGCTTGATGGGAGCGCAGATCAAGGGCGACTTTATGTTTTCCCGTATTTTGGTTTTTGCAGTTTTTAATGCCGTGGCAGGTCTTTTCTTGTTTTATGTTTTAGATGCTGGCAGGCAACAGCTGCATCGTAAATTCCCCAATCAGGTGTTGCGATCAACATGAGCTTTTTTCGATACTCAGCAGGATCTTCCGAAAGCATTCGTAAAAAAATTAAAATTTACGTCATTCTTGTGGTGATCACCTTTGTGGGTTTGTGGATGCGTGTCTGGTATCTGCAGATTCTTAAAGGAGAAGACTTCATGGGGCGGTCTGAAGAAAACAGGATTAGAAAAGCGTCCCTGCCCGCCTACAGGGGAACCATCAAAGATCGTAACGGTGAAACTCTTGTCAATATACGTCCGTCCTTCAATTTGTATGTGACTCCTGAAGATGCAAAGGGTCTATCAAATTCACTGGCTCTTCTTTCCGAAAAAATAGAGATAGATGATGAAAAATTGAGAGCAGATATTCGCCAGTCTCGCTCGTTTAAAAATGTATTGATAAAAAGGGATGTCGGGCGCAAGGAAGTTGCTTATGTTGAGGAAAACAAAATGCAGCTTCCTGGAATTCATATTAAGGTCGAACCGTTACGGAGTTATGTCTATAATGATCTTGCGGCTCACATCCTTGGCTACCTTGGCGAGGTTTCCAAGGAAAAGCTGAAAACCCCCGCGTACAGCAAGTACAAGCTTGGGGACATGATGGGTAAAAATGGGCTCGAAAATATTTATGAGTTCAATTTGAAAGGTGAAAAAGGGTTCAAGGAGATAGAGGTCGATGTCTCGGGAAGGGAACTTAAGACATTGCGGAAGTTTCCTCCGGAAAGCGGCGACAGCTTGGTGTTGACTCTCGATGTTCGCGTTCAAAAAAAACTTGAAGAGTGGGTGAATGAACTTTCAAAGGAGAACCCGGTTGAGGGCTCGGTTGTGGTGATGAAAGTTCAAACAGGAGAGATCATCGCTATGGTCAGCAAGCCTTCTTTTGACCCCAATCTTTTTGCCGCTGGAATCTCCAGGAAAAAATGGAACAGTTTGTTGCTGGATAGTAAACATCCACTCCAAAACAGGGCTATTGACGGTCAATATCCCCCGGCCTCTACCTATAAGCTGGTCACAGCTTATGCGGCTCTCGCGGAACACCTGATAGAACCGGAAAGTACGATATTCTGTCCGGGACATTTCCGTCTTGGTCGAGGGCGTTATCGCTGTTGGAAAAAAAGTGGTCATGGTGCTGTAAATCTACATGACGCTTTGGTCCAGTCCTGCGATGTCTATTTCTATACTCTGGGCCATCGTCTGGGGGTGGATAATCTGGCAAAATACGCCAAAAAACTTGGCTTGGGAGCGCGTACTGGGGTGATGTTGAAGGGGGAAAAGCCTGGATTGATTCCATCTACACAGTGGAAGAAAAAAGCAAAAAACAAGGCGTGGTTACCTGGAGAAACAATTTCAGCTTCCATAGGTCAAGGCTACAACCTGGTTACTCCCTTACAGAGCGCGAGTGTGGTTTCTACTGTAGCCAATGGGGGTCTACTACTGAGACCTTATCTGGTTAAAAGAATTGAAGATTCTGAGGGTAAAGTGGTGAAGGAATTCTTTCCTGAGATTGTGAGAAATGTTGAATTCGATCCGGAAATTTTAAGCTATCTGAAAGAAGGGTTGCGGGGGGTGGTCAATGAACCTCGTGGAACGGGGAGCCGGGCAAGGATGAAAAATATTGTGGTTTCTGGAAAAACAGGGACCGCTCAGGTGGTGCGGAGGAAAGATGCGGATGAAACTGATCCTGACTCCGAAACACCATATCTATTTCGCGATCACGCCTGGTTTGTTGCCTTTGCCCCCTACGAAAAGCCTGAAGTTGCGGTTGCAGTTATTATCGAGCATGGAGGTCATGGTGGAGCGACTGCGGCTCCAATTGCTCGCAAGGTATTGGAATCTTACTTCGCTCACTATCCTCCAGCGAAAGTCGTTGAGTCGAATTAATTTTTCGCAAGTTAGTTATTTGAATTCTGGTACACCCAATAAAAAATCATCTGAATTATAATCTTTCACTTGAATCTTGTGCTCGTGTGAATTATTTGTTGCTAATTCTGTAGAGCGATGGCGTTGTCCCTAATGGTCGAAGTAGATTGAGGTGTCATAGCAATCATCGCAAGAGATTTACCTTAATATTTCTATGGCGATGAATTTCCTTCAGGGAAAATTAGAGGAAGTCAGGGTGGTTATCAAGAATATCCGGAAGGATCTTCGTAGCGAAAACGAACCTTATGTAACAGGGGTGTCATTTGCTGACCTTTCCGAATCACAGTACGAAATTCTGGGAGGATTTTTAAAAAGCAGGGCCAGTGAGCGCCGAGGAAACCCCAGGGGCTGAATCAAGCAGTGAGAAACAGGTCCTTTTCCCTTATTCGTTTGATTCGGTCCCGCAATTCGGCGGCTTTTTCAAATTCTAGGTTTTTCGCCGCACCATGCATCTCCTTTTCCAGCTTTTCGATAAGCCTGGTTACATCTTTCCCTGAAAGGTATTCCTCCTCTTCTTCGTGCACCATCGATGCCACAGGTAATTTTTCGTGTTTAACAAGAAATTCATTGATTGATTTTTTAATTGATTCTGGAATGATCTGATGGGTCTTGTTGTATTCTATTTGGATATTTCTTCTTCGGTTCATCTCCTCGATTGCTTTTTCCATGGACTGGGTGACGGTGTCTGCGTAGAAAATGACTTTTCCTTCAACGTTTCTTGCGGCGCGTCCAGCGGTTTGGATTAATGAAGTCGTTGATCTGAGAAAGCCTTCTTTGTCAGCATCGAGAATTGCTACCAGCGATACTTCGGGGATGTCCAGTCCTTCTCGTAGCAGATTGATTCCTATCAGAGCGTCAAATTCTCCCATGCGCAATTCGCGAATGATCTGACTTCGCTCCAGTGTTTCTATGTCAGAGTGGAGGTATTTTACTTTGAGTCCAAGCTCTGTGAAGTGTTCCGTCAGGTCTTCCGAGAAACGTTTTGTCAAGGTGGTTATCAGGGTACGTTCGTTTCTGGCCGCCCGGGTGTTGATTTCCTGATACAGATCATCGACTTGTATCTTGATGGGGCGAATATCTACACTTGGATCGATTAATCCGGTGGGGCGAACGATGAGTTGGGTGACGTGGTCCCCTGATTTTTCCAATTCATACGGCGCTGGTGTGGCGGATACATGGATCACCTGTCTAACGTGCTTTTCGAATTCATCAAATTTGAGTGGTCGGTTATCGAATGCAGATGGCAGACGGAAGCCGTGACGTATGAGTGTTTCTTTGCGTGAGCGATCACCTTTGTACATGCCGTTTAATTGGGGAGTCGTAGCATGGCTTTCATCGATAATGAATAAGGAGTCATCTGGGAAATAATCCAGAAGCGTAGGTGGAGGCTCGCCTGCCTGCCGATCCATCAGGTAACGCGAATAGTTTTCTATTCCCTGACAATAACCCACTTCTTTTATCATTTCCAGATCGAACATAGTTCGTTGTTCTATCCGTTGTGCTTCTACTAAAAGGTTGAGGCTTTCAAAATAGGCTACGCGCTCAATCAGTTCCTCGCGGATAAGTTTGACGGCGCGTTTGAGTGGTTCTTTTGGGGTGACGTAGTGGCTGGCGGGATAGATACCTATTCGGTCCAGGTCGCGGATATGTTTTTGGGTCAGCGGATCGAACGCGGTGATTTGCTCTATGGTGTCGCCAAAAAATTCGATGCGTATGGCTTCGTTTCGCTCGTAAACAGGAAGCACATCTACCGTGTCCCCTCTGGCACGAAAGGTGCCGCGCTGAAAATCGACATCATTTCGTTTGTATTGAATGTTCACCAGTTTTTGCAAAACATGTTCACGCTCCACCTGCATTCCCGATTCAATGAAAAGCAACATTCCGTGGTAGGCTTCTGGTGAGCCTAGGCCATATATGCAGGATACGCTGGCTACGATAATTACATCGCGGCGCTCAAACAGAGCATGGGTGGCCGCGTGGCGTAGCTTGTCGATTTCATCATTGATCGATGCATCCTTTTCGATAAAAGTATCTGTTTTTGGCAGGTAAGCTTCTGGTTGATAGTAATCGTAGTAACTGACGAAATACCCTACGGCATTATCGGGGAAAAACTCCTTGAATTCTCCATAAAGTTGTGCCGCAAGTGTTTTGTTGTGAGCAAGAACCAGAGTAGGTTTCTGGACTTCTTCTATAACCTTGGCAAGGGTGAATGTTTTTCCCGAACCAGTCACTCCAAGGAGAGTCTGATCGCGAATGCCAGAAATGATGCCTTCTGTTAACTGTCGGATAGCTCCTGGCTGGTCGCCCGCTGGCTTGAATGGTGCATTTACTTTAAGGGGTTGCATCGGTTTTCCTGTTTTTGGATTCTGGTTAAAATAGCACAAAATATGTGTTAAATTAAATACTCGGTGCCTAAATAACGATAGATTTACTGGGTTCAGCCCCCCCCTGCACTTCTTTCAAGCTTGGTTAAAGTAATTTCGTTGGTTTTTTATAGCTCCGGTTTCTTTGAGAATTCCGGAAATTTTTTTATTTGAGGTGAGTTTTAAGTGACTACGGAGAGTGAAGATATTATAAAAACGGTTCAAGTGAGTGGAACGACTATAACATTACTTGGAACTGCACATGTTTCCAAAGAGAGTGTTGCTCTGGTTGAGAAAAAAATATTGAGTGGAGAGTTTGATTGTGTTGCGGTTGAGTTGTGTCCTGCGCGTTATGAAAACCTGACTAATCAGTCTTGGTGGAAGAATCTGGATATTTACGAAATTTTTAAAAAGAAAAAGGCATCTTTGCTTCTGGTCAATCTGGCACTTTCGGCTTATCAAAAACGTTTGGCAGATAAAGTTGGGATCGAAGCAGGTAAGGAAATGCTTCGGGCAACTGAACTGGCTCGCGAAAAAAATATTCGCCTGGAGGTCATTGACCGCGATATCTCTACCACTCTTCACCGACTTGTAACCGAGGTATCATTCTGGCAGAAAATAAAAATATTCGCTGGATTGATCGTGGGGATTTTTGTGGGTGAAGACGTAGATCACGAGCAAATAGAAAATCTGAAAAAGGGAGATATGCTTCATTCGGTCATTGAGGAGTTCGGTGAATCCCTTCCCGTGGTAAAGAGAGTGCTGATTGATGAGCGTGATGAATTTATGACTGGAAAGTTGGCGTTGCTGGCCTCCTCAGAGAACGCCCCGAAAAATATTCTGGCGATAGTGGGAGCGGGCCATCTCATTGGTATGCAACCGGCATTTAAAAATCCAGCAAATCAAAACCGAATAGATGAATTGAGTGTCAAGCCACCTTCAAGCAGGATCGGGTATTTCATAGGTTGGGCTATTTGTATTTTAATACTTGGAATGTTTTATGTGGGCTATCAGCAATCGCCGGAGCTGGGGTGGAGCCTGGTCGTGACATGGGTTGTCATAAATGGTGGATTGAGCGCTTTAGGTGCCGCCTTGGCATTTGCACACCCGATTTCAATTTTTGCGGCTTTTCTTGCCGCGCCGTTGACCTCGCTTAATCCTACAATTGGCGCGGGAATGGTGGTTGGGCTGGTTGAGTCTTATTTGCGCAAACCCAAGGTTGCAGACTTTGAGCGCTTGCGTGATGATATTGCTTCTTTTCCCATGTGGTGGAAAAATGGTGTTGTCAGGGTGCTTCTTATATTTTTCTTTGCCAACATGGGGTCGGCAATTGGAACTTATGTTGCGGGAGCTTCCATTGTTCAGCAAATATTGGGATGATCGCCAAAGCGAAAGAAGGGTGTAATGGCTAACGGTGATAATGTCCAGACTGGGTATTCGTGTGATGACTGGGAACGTCATTATGATACGGATGACTTGCGGTGGGACTTGGGGGAAGTAGCCCCTCCATTTGAACGGCTATGGGAGGAAAGAAATATTTCCCCGTGTAAAGCGATAATACCGGGGTGCGGACGAGGACATGAAGCTGTTTTTCTTGCTGAACGTGGGTTCCAGATAACGGCGGTGGATTATACGCGTGGCGCAGTGGGCCTGCTGGACGACGCTCTCGTGACAAAGAACCTTCCGGGCGAGGTGTTGCATCTCAATTTCTTTGAGTTGGATGCAAAATATAATAATAGTTTTGATTTGATGCTGGAGCACACTTTTTTTTGCGCGATTAATCCGGATATGCGGCAGGAATATGTAACGACTGCCGGTCGCATATTAAAGTCGGGTGCGCTTCTCATAGGATTGTTTTACGAAACAGGGGGAAAGGATGGGCCGCCGTTTAATACAGGAAAAAGAGATATAGAAGAATGCTTTTCAGAGAAATTTGAAATTGAAATATTGAATAAAACTATTCATTCCGCTGAAAGAAGGCAGGGGAAGGAGTGGCTGGCGATTCTGAAAAGGAAATAATTCTTCATGGTGATAAATAGATGAGTGCTCATAAAAAAACCTATTCTGGGATTTTCCGTGATGGCGGTGCGGGCAATTTGGCGAAAAAAAGATATCGCGCCCGCAGGAAAAAACTAATGGATAGGGAAGGTATTTTGATGGCGATTACGGGTGTCCCGTATGGCCCCGGTCAGGAAACGGTGTGGGCATATGCTCATTGCCATACGTACCAGGAACCCGCGATCATGTACTTGACTGGAGTTAACCAATCCAATGTCGTGCTTTTGCTTGACCCCGGTTCCCGTGAGTCCGATGAAATACTTTTCGTGGACAAAAAAGACCCCTCTAAAGAATTCTGGGATGGCATTCGTTTTGGGGTGGGTGATTCAAAGAGCGTCCGGGAAGTTAAGCGTGTTACAGGGATTAAAGATGTTCGTGATATCGCGGAGTTTGAGAAAATTCTTAAGGAACGATTCAAAAAATACAGGAGCAAAAAACTCGGAACATTATGGATGGAGGGCCGGAAGGATAAAAAGGCGGTTGAGATAAAAAGCGACCATAATGGAAAATTTAAATCCCGGTTGGCCCGTTGTCTGCGGTCATGGGGAGGGGCTTCGTCTTCATTATGTAATATCATGAAAAGTCATTTTGAGCTTCGCCTGCCTCTGGATTCTTACGATATTGCAAATACACTTGTTGCTCAAAAAATAACGAGGAGGGGGTTTACCGATACATTGAAAAACTTTTCTCGTTTTAAAAATGAATGTCAGGTGCAGGGATTTCTCGAAGGACGAATGCTTGAGGTTTCGCCTTATGGCCTCAGTTTTCCATCAATCATAGCCTCAGGTCATAATGCCACGGTATTGCACTATATGAAGAATGATGATGATTTTAAAAAGACAGAACTTATCCTGATGGATTTCGGGATTCGCTGGATGACCATGCACGCTGATATTAGCCGTACGGTTCCTGCATCGGGGAAATTTGATCCATTGCAGAAGGTGCTATATGAAATCGTTTTAAAGGCACAGTCAGCGGTTCAGCGAAAGGCTCGGCAAGGAGTGACTATCAATGAACTGAACGATTGTTGCTGGAGGTCAATAAACAAGAGCCTTGATAACGATTTTAAAAAAGCGGGTGGCAAGTGGAAGCTGAAGTATAAGGATCGCCCTCATGGTGTGAGCCATTTGATGGGAGAGCAGGAACACGATGGTGATCCATTTCGCAATTATGCCAGTGAGCCGATGCGGGAGGGATGGTTGATAAGTAATGAGCCAGGACTATACGGTTCTTTCAGTATCCGTCTAAACGGAAAGCGTTATGAGGAGGAAATAGGGATTCGTGTTGAGGACAATTTGTTGATCACCCAAACTGGTTGTAGAAACCTTTCACGGTCGATCCCAAAGACGGTGACGCAGATTGAAAAATTAATGTCCGCCGATTAAAGGGGATAGCGCGTGGTTAAATTTCCTTGAGTATCTGAAGTACTTCGTCAACATGGCCCTTGACTTTTACCTTCGGAAAAATTTTCCTGATCACTCCATTTTTGTCAATGATAAAGGTGGACCGAACAATCCCCATGAAGGTTTTCCCGTATAGTTTTTTCTCCTGCCAGACGCCATACTTGTTGACTATTTTTTTGTTTTCGTCTGAGATCAATTCAAACGGAAGGTCGTATTTGTCGATGAATCTCTGGTGACGCTCAGGTGGGTCAATACTGACACCGAGTATTATGGTACTTTTGAATTTCTTGAACTGGTCTCTGAAGTCACAGGCTTCCGTGGTGCATCCAGGGGTCATGTCTTTCGGGTAAAAATACAGAACGATATTTTTTTTGCTTTTGAAAGAACTCAGTTTTATAGATTTTCCATCCTGGTTTTTCCCTGAAAAGTCAGGAGCTTTATTCCCCTCTTTTACCATAGTGCCGTTCCTGAATAGATATCAGTGAAAATGCTATTCGACTTTTGCGAGAAGTTCGTCCAGGTTTTTGTTCAACCCGTTGATCGCTTCGAGTAATTTATCACTTGAAGAGCTGGGGTTGAAGGTTGTTCTTGCCTCCCCAAGAATATTCTGGATGGCTACGAACAGTTGTTTTGTCGGGTTTTTACCGGACTCGCATAAGGTCTCAAAAATGCCGACAGTCCTTGAGAGTTTCCCGTCCACCTGGAGTCCAATCATCGACTGATCCTTAAGTCCTTCTGCTTGCTCCATTAGAGTCCATATCCCGCCTCTTGCCATTACAGTATCCAGATCACCTCTAAGATGAATGGACGCATTTTGACAGGGACTGCTTTCCGCCATGGCTATAGAAGGAAGTAACAAGATGAACAGGGATAATAAAAATAAACATATACTGGATGAGTTTTGTGATAAGGCAATTTTTGGCTTCTTAAAGTCAAGCATAAATCTTCTCCACATTTATTGTATTAGGCGGCCCTAGCCTTTTTAGTGAGCGCAACCAAATAATCATCTTCGAAATTTATCAAGATTTAACAATATAAGCATTCAATGTCAAATTTATGTTCTTTCTTGTTGGACAGGTACTATGAAAATAAAATCGGTCTGCCATCAAAGGACAATGTATTTGAAGTATGGAGGAAACCATTGGACCCGATTTCTATTTGGTCAAACCTTGAAACTCATCAATATCTTTTAATGGCTCAAACTCCGGATTCGCTCTTATGAGTTTTTTGACAGCAGGGTTAAGCTTGATGGCGATAGCTATATTTTTAAGACCTTTTCCTCGATTACCACTTTTGACATAAGCCTGTGCCAGAAGGATGTGATGCGACAAGATGTTCTCATGCTGGGGATGTGATATTAGAAGGCGTTCGAGAATGGAAATGGCCTTACCATAGTTAGTGCTGTTGTAGTAGGTGGTCGCCGTGTTGAGCATGCTGGGTAAGTGGTGTGGGTTGATTCTCAATGCCAGACTGTACATAGAGATTGCCCGTTTATGCATTTTGTACTGAGCGAATATTTCTCCCTTGCGGTTCAAAGCTTCACTGGGCTCAATGAAAAACTCTGTCTTTGGAAGCGGACGGGTGTTTAACTCAACTTTTTCTGGTAACTCGTCAAGTGTTTGCCGTGCTATTCCATTTGGATCGGAAAGCTTTAATGCTTTTTCATAAAAAGAACGCGCCTGGGTCAGGTTACCTCGAACAATCTCAATGTCACCCAGTTCCTGATATCCTTTGGCCGCGATGACTGATTTTTCTCCCGCCAGGGAAATCATTTCCTTTATCACCTTTTCAGTTTTGTCAACGCGTAGAAGGAATCCCGTCAGACCGGCTAGTATTTCTTTGATCTTGATGTCGTTCGGTTTTAATCTGGCCGCAGTTTCTATTTCTATCAGAGCAAGTCCATATTGACCCGACTTGTAAAGTGATTTTGATCGACCCACATGATACTTATAGGGAACGATTTCCAGCGGCAGTTTGTCCAGCGCGTTATTTTCTACATATTCCAGTAATATTTTGGCGGACTGTAGTTTTGGGTGTTCTTTGCGGATTTTCAGAATTTTTTCGATTTGCTTTTTTGCGGGGTCTGCTTTTTTGCGGGCGGCGTATATGTATGCCAGTTGATAGCCGGAGTCTACATCGGTCGGATCAATTTCCAGCGCTTTCTGAAATGATTTTTCCGCGTCATCATATTGGTTCAGGTAATAGAAGTTCATTCCTCTTTCATGATGATATTGTGCGTTGTCTGGGTCCAGCTCAGCGGCTGTGGCCAGGGCTTTGTTGGCATATTTCATGTCCCCGGTTGCTTTCAGGATTTGTGCGTACTCGTAATGCGCTTCGGGTAAATGGATGTGAATTTCTTCCGTGACTCTGCAAGCCTGTAGCGAAAGCTTGGACATTCCCAGGTTTCGATACACTTCGCAGAATCCATAATGTACTCCGGGGTGGCGTGCTTCCATCATCTGGCTTTCGTTCAGTGACTTGATGGCCGGCAGGTACTTGCGCATTTCATTAAATATCAGGCCTTTCATTACATGCAGTGTTGCCTGCCTCGGTGATGCCTGCATTTTTTTTTCTATAATCTCAAGAGCCTGTTCGTATTCCTTCTGCGTCGCGAGGTCATAGGCTTTCATTAATTCTTTATCTTTTTTCTCATCAGATTGGCCGAGATCCCAGAACACAACACTCTTGTCGGGAAAGGTGGCCTGCGCCGGAAATGGAATTGTGGCACTCATCAACAGTGCCAGTAGAATGGTGATTGAAACTCTTTTCATTAGAACCTCTGGACGATGGTTAATTCAAATGGCGGACGGCACGAACGGCTTTACGGAATTTGGTCTTTTTTGGGCTGTTAAATCGCTTGCCGTTATTCAGCACGACCCCAAACGCATTATAGTTCCCGTTTTCTTCAACCGACCATAAGGAAGCAGTTCCTTCTTTGGCGAAAATAGGGTCCATGTGAATAACCATACCTTTTCCCAAGACCCTGCTGTTCGTTTTGTCTGCTTCATAAAGTGTGGTCAGTTCTTTAACTGTTGGTGCACGCCAGTCGTAGTGATCGGCGAATCCTTCTTCATTCATTTTGTTGACATATTTGGTGGATTCAAACCAGTTGATCCAATGGCCATCTTTGAGATACGAATCCTCTTTCATCCACATCAGGCCGGTTTTTGTGTCAGTGATGGTCGTGTCTCCATTGTCCTTGAACCTTTTGTCCGCTGAAAAGGTCGCATCGGCATTTACCTGCGGGGCGAAAAGCAGTACCAGAACCGAAAGCATCATCAGGCGGCAGCTGATTTTTGAGATTTCGAGGTTCATCAGATTCAGCCGATCCTTTCTTTCAGCAATTTATTTACCAGAGCGGGATTAGCCTGGCCTTTGCTTTCTTTCATGATTTGGCCTACCAGGAATCCAAAAACTTTTTCTTTTCCATTTTTATATTGTTCTACCTGATCGGCGTTGGCTTGCAGGATTTGGTCAACCATGTTTTCGATAGCCGATGAATCTGTTATTTGCGTCAATCCTTTTTCTTTGACGATGTCCCTGGCAGGTTTCCCGCTATGGTACATATCTTCAAATACGGTTTTAGCCATTTTGGCGTTTATCGTGCCTTCATCGATTAATTTTAACAGATCGGTTAAATCTTCCGGTTTTACCGAGCATTCACCAATTTCCCGCTCATCGTTTTTCAGTTCCTTGAGAAGCTCTCCCATGATCCAGTTACTGACGATCTTGGGTTTTGGGTAAAGGGAAACAGACTTCTCGTAATAATCTGCCATAGCGCGTGATGTTGTCAGGACACCGGCATCGTATTCAGGAATCTCATAGTCCTGAGTAAACCGCTCCCTTTTTTGTTCGGGCAGTTCCGGCAGTTTGTCTTGCGTTTCCTGAATCCATTCATCACCAATGACCACAGGAACCAGGTCAGGTTCTGGGAAATAGCGGTAGTCGTGCGCCTCTTCTTTACTACGCATGGTGAATGTGACACCTTTATTGGAATCATATAATCGGGTTTCCTGAACCACTGCATCGCCTTGCTCCAGAACTTGTGTCTGGCGTTCGACCTCGTATTCAATGGCTTTTTGCACAAACCGGAACGAGTTCAGGTTTTTGATTTCCGTGCGTGTTCCAAATTTTTCCTGACCCACTGGGCGCAATGAAACATTCGCATCGCAACGGAGACTTCCTTCCTCCATGTTGCAGTCACTCACTTCTGCGTAATCAAGGATCGCCTTCAACTGAGTCAGGTATTCACGGGCTTCTTCGGCCGATCTCAGGTCGGGTTCACTGACTATTTCCACCAGCGGGACTCCTGTCCGGTTGAAATCGACATAACTTTTGCCCGGACTTCCCAGGTTTTCGCCATGGATCAGTTTTCCCGCGTCTTCTTCCATGTGAATACGAGTGAGGCCGATCTTTTTTCTGGTCCCATTCACCTGAATGTTTATATATCCACTCAATCCAAGTGGAAGTGCAAATTGTGAAACCTGATAACCCTTTGGCAGATCGGGGTAGAAATAATTTTTCCGATCGAATCGGTTCATGGGAGCGATACTGCAATGAGTTGCCAGACAGGCCTGCATTGCAAGTTGAAGTGCCGTTTTATTGAGAACAGGCAGGACCCCCGGCATACCCAGGCAAACAGGGCAGGTGTTTTCGTTCGCGGGCTTGCCGAACTCGGTAGAACAGGAACAGAATATTTTTGACTGGGTCTTCAACTGGGCGTGGACTTCAAGCCCAATGACCACTTCATATTTCATTTCTATGACCTGATGGAGTTGGTTCAGGAAAAGATGACACGCGAAACCATAAGATTTCGAATATCAATGGATTGTATGGTTATGACGGATTCAATTGTAATATCCGGCTCCGGTTCCGTCAACTGTTTTGGCCCTGCGCCGAGCAGCCCCTCCTACTAGCCTGGACCTTTGCATATGTCGGAATTCTCGCAAGGTTGAAGCTTTACCCTACAAAAACCATAGCTTTTGACTATGCAGGGCAACCCTTTAGGGTTGCGTCTTTCAAAAATCTTTTTAAAACCTGCCCTTGTGCTCGTGCTCGGCACAAGTGCTAAGGTTTCTAATGAGCGGTGAAGCCGCCATCCACGGGCAGGGCAACTCCGGTGACGAAAGACGCTTCATCCGACGCCAGATAGAGACAGGCATTGGCAATATCTTTGGGGATGCCGAATCGTCCAATGGGATAATCTTTGCTCCATTCCTTCATCAACTCTTCATCGTTCATCAGATCTTCGGTCATTTCCGTTTTTACAAGGCCCGGACAAACCGCGTTGGACCTGACCCCGGCAGGACCATACTCCATGGCGATGGAACGGTTAAACTGAATCAAAGCTCCTTTGGAAACATTGTATGCCGCAACACCGGGTACTGCGATCAGCCCCAGAATAGATGATATGTGAACGAAGTTGCCGCTTTTGCGCTCTATCATGTGAGGAAGCACTCTCTTGGTCAATTGGAAAACGGCTCTCATATTAATATCCATGATACTGTCCCAATCCTCATCTTTTGTTTCATGGATAGGGGAACCTGCGAACAACCCGCTATTGTTCACTACGATGTCTATCTTCCCAAACGCGTTCAGAGTTTCTGCAACGAGCCTGTCAAGATCGTCATTTTTTGTCAGGTCTCCCGCGACCGTTAGGACCTGACCACCAACTTCTTTTGCGGCCGATTCCAGTCGACCCGCCCTTCTTCCTGTGATAGCGACCTGCGCTCCTTCATCGCAGAATAATTGGGTGCAGGCCAGGCCGATGCCTGATCCGCCTCCTGTGATAATCACTGATTTGCCTTCGAGTCTCATGCGGCCTCCTGAATAATTGATATGGGTTGCACCGATGGTTATAATGACAAGGTGGTTCCACAGATAGTTTTGGATTCAATTGGCCTATGATAATCCAACCTGCGCCATGAATGCCAGACGAATCAGTTCAGAGATGGGAAGGCTTGAATATTTATGAATATGAAATGGGTTTATTACGGGTTTGGTGGGTTTATAGGGGGTATTTGCGGGACCACCATCAATCTGATTTTCTATATGCTGGAGCAGTCGGGGAACCGACTCATTTCTAATCTGGTTCGTGATTATGGAATGTTTGGTCGCTTTGTCGCGGAAATGGTAAACGCGCTTCCTCTAATGGGAGTTGCTTTGGGGATAGTAATGGTGCACTGGCTGTTTCCTGATATCGTGGGAGACAAGAAAGATTCATCCGAGGGCGAAGACAACTTTTGAGATAATCTCTTGCCAACGGTAATTTGATGGTAAAATAAGCGAAACTTGTAAATGGGAGTACCTTTCAGGTATGTCAAAAAAATTCAACGAAAATCTAATGAAGGCAATTTCAGCGGCTTCGGAGGCCGCAGGTATCTGTCGGCAGGCGATGATTGATGCCAATGACGATAGTTGCCGGGCAATGTATTCGGCCATCCTCAAGGATTGCGAGAAGCATATGAAGATGCTCAATGAGGAAGTTGAACTCCATAAAAAGCAAAATAAATGGGATGCGTAAATGCGGATCTTGATTGTTGAAGATGAAAAAAAAGTAGCCGGGTTTATCAAGAAAGGATTGGAAGAGGAGACGTATGCCGTCGATGTGGCTTATGACGGTGAAGAAGGCTTGCATCTGGGAACAGAAGGGAATTACGACCTGATCATTCTTGATCTGATGCTCCCCAAGGTTGATGGTTTAGAAATCCTTTCTCAGTTGCGTGCCCAGGGTAAAGATGTGCCCATCCTTCTTTTGACCGCCAAGGACGCTGTCGATGACAGGGTGACTGGACTCAACAAGGGGGCAGACGATTATCTGACCAAGCCTTTTGCTTTCTCTGAATTGCTGGCGCGTGTGCGGGTGCTGTTGCGTCGTGGCAAAGCGGAGGTCAAGACCGTTCTCCAAATTGCCGACCTCACTCTTGATTTGGTGAGCCACAAGGTTAACCGGGGGGGAGATGAAATTGAACTTACCGGAAAGGAGTACAGTCTCCTTGAGTATTTCATGCGTAATCAGGGCAAGGTGTTGACCCGGACCATGATCGCCGAGCATGTGTGGGACTATAATTTCGACACGTTCACGAACGTCATAGATGTCTACATCAATCACCTGCGCAAGAAAATCGATAAGGGCCGAGAGAGTAAATTACTGCATACCTTGCGAGGCGTGGGATACATCATGAAAGAATGAGATGCCATTCACCTCTATTCGTTCAAAACTAACAGCATGGTACGTTCTTCTTCTGGGAATCGTTCTGGTGCTGTTCAGCATTTTTCTGCATTTCTTCCTCTCTAAACGATTATACGAAAGCGTAGACAATTCGCTCACTGTGTCGGCACGTGTTGTCGCCCGCTCAACTCAGGTGAGTTTCAACCAGACGCCGTTCCCTGGCCTTGACCTGTTTTTTGATCAGTTTATGGGGGTTGGCAACCTGAACAAGTTTTATAAAATTTATGATGGATCAGGGAATATCGATTCGCTCTCTAAAAATTTCGACGCGTCACAATTCCCCCTCACTCAATCTGCCTACACAAGGGCATTAGAAGGCTCGGCTTCTTACGAAACGTTTATCATTGCCGACAATCATTCCATTCGCGTTATTACCATGCCGGTTTTGGATAAGAAGAAACTCGTTCACCTGATCCAGGTGGGAACCTCGCTCAAGGCAGTGATGGACACTCTAAAAAATCTTCAGATTTTTCTATGGACAACCGTTCCCGCCGTTCTTGTTCTGACCGCGCTGGTCGGACGCTTCATGGCCAAGCGCGCGCTCAAGCCTGTGTCGAAGATCACGCAGACGGCGAAAGATATCGGTTCGGGAGCGGACCTCAGTAAACGTATTCCTGTTCCCGAGGCCAAGGATGAGATTGGACAATTGGCGCTCACTTTCAACACGATGATGGATCGCCTGGAAAGTTCTTTCTCGCAGATGCGCCAGTTCAGCAGTGATGCTTCACATGAACTTCGCACGCCTTTGACTGTTTTGAAAGGACAGAGCGAACTCATCCTGGGAAAAGAGAGAAACCCAGATGAATATCAGGATGTGATTTCCAGTAACCTTGAGGAAATCCAGTACATGTCGAAAGTGCTTGAAGATTTGTTCCTGCTCTCAAAGTCTGACGAAAATCAGATGGTCCTGGATTTTAAATCGGTAGACCTCAGCCTTCTCATAGAGGAAATATGCAAACACGCGGAAATTATTGCATCGGAAAAGAATATTCAGGTGATCATCGCCTATCTTGAGCGGGTGGAGATCAACGGCGACCCTGTTCGTCTGCGGCAGATGATATGGAATGTGGTGCAAAACGGAATCAAGTACACCCAGCCGGGTGGCGAGGTAAAAATATTTTTGCATGAAAAAGAGGAGGCGGTGCTTCTGACCGTTCAGGATAACGGCATTGGTATTTCCGAGGATGACCTGCCGCTTATTTTCAACCGATTCTATCGGGTCGATAAAGCACGATCACGGAAAGTGGGCGGGACTGGACTAGGACTCAGCATCTGCAAATTTATTGTGGACGCTCATAAAGGAACCATAGACATAGAAAGCAAACTGGGAGAAGGAACCAAGTTCAAAGTCAGCCTCCCTAAAACGAATATCTCAAATCCGCAAGAGGTGTAGGTTTCATAGTTAATGAATTTGCACGA
>Ga0208639_1000063_pt1 | contig 75441 bp, 63 predicted proteins | sample ETNtaG_33_FD_185772 | JGI IMG/M metagenome (GOLD analysis project Ga0208639, IMG submission 185772) | Marine microbial and viral communities from oxygen minimum zone, Eastern Pacific Ocean - ETNP201310SV76 (SPAdes) (version 2) | ecosystem: Environmental > Aquatic > Marine > Oceanic ...
CACCACCGTTGTTGCCGGTGGGAAGATGTTTGGTCCGGGCTGCCTCTTTAGTATTGCCCGCTCTCACTTCAACCAGGGGGCGATAGCCTCATGACTCGTGCTTTTTTCCTCCCCAGAGCCAGGACCAGATTGGTTTTTTGGTATGTTTACGATGGGTCACATATGGTTTATCTAAGGAGTTAAATAAAGGTCAATATAGGGCAGCGGCAGTGAGATGGAGGCTGAGCCCGGAATCGAACCGAGGTCAACGGCTTTGCAGGCCGCTGCATAACCACTCTGCCACTCAGCCTATGAGGCAATCGATACTCGATCTGCAAGGCATCGACAATAAAAAAGGGGAAAGAAGTTCTTCCCCCTGAAACTGGAGCGGGAAACGAGATTCGAACTCGCGACCCCGACCTTGGCAAGGTCGTGCTCTACCAACTGAGCTATTCCCGCTTTGGGAGGTGGATTCTATTCGCCAGCGCGCTGTGGATCAAGCGCCAGTTTCAACCCCCCCTTACTCACTGTCGGTAGCGCGATCGAGGCCCTCTCTTTCAGTCAGGATGGGCCAGGCTGACCGCAGATAGACCACCATCGACCACAAGGTAAAAGCAGCAGAGAGATAGAGCAACAGTTCACCCAGCTTTACCATGGGCAGCTCAAACAGAGTATCGAAGTAGAGCAGCATGGTGATGGCAACGATCTGGACAACGGTCTTGACCTTTCCCATGATGTTGACGGCAACACTGGCACGTTTTCCGAGCTCAGCCATCCACTCACGAAGGGCAGAGATCACTATTTCTCGGCCGATGATAGTGACGCAGGCCAGAATAAACGCAATTCGGCTATAGACTGCCTCCATGACGCGATCATCACCAAGCAGGAGCACAAGGGCGGCACAGACAATCAGCTTGTCAGCCACCGGATCCAAGAAGGCGCCGAAGGCGGTCCCCTGTTTTAGTTTTCGGGCGAGATAGCCATCGAGCCAGTCTGTAATCCCGGCAAACACAAATATAGCGGCCAAAATCTCATTGGCCCCTTTTAGCGGGAGAAAATAGAAGAGAATAAGCACCGGAATCATGATGATTCTGGCGAAAGTCAGGATATTGGGTATATTGAGATTCATCTCTATTTTTCGGAGCGGCCTGCTCCACACAGTGTTTATAAATTATGGGTGAAGGTAATCATAAACCCGTTGAGCCAGTTGAGCACTAAATCCTGGAATTTTTTTTATATCCTCTACTCCTGCCCGTGACACCTCCTGAAGGCCGCCAAAGGTCTTGAGCAGCCTTTGTCGGCGTTGACCGCCAATTCCCGGGATTGATTCAAGTACAGAGTGATGACGGCTCTTCTGGCGTTGGTGACGATGCCCGGTAATGGCAAATCGATGGGCTTCATCACGAATCTCCTGGATCAGATGGAGGGCGATTGAATCGGGTTGAAGATCGATCCTGGTCGAGGTGTGTGCGAGATGGAGCGTCTCCTCTCCTGGCCTGCGGCTTCGCCCTTTGGAGACACCCACCAGGATAATCGCGGTCAGTGAGAGGCTTGACAGCACTGCGGTGGCGATCGATAACTGCCCCTTCCCGCCATCGATAAGGAGTACATCAGGGAGGGCCCCATTCTCAATGCTCTCTCGCCTAAAACGTCTTTCAAGGGCCTGTCTCATGGCGGCATAATCATCACCCGGGGTAATGCCACGGATAGAGTATCGTCTGTAGTTGCCCTTTTGTGCACCGTTTTGATCAAATACAACACATGATGCCGTAGTCGCCTCGCCGCCCGTATGGCTGATATCGAAGCACTCAATGCGGTTTGGCAGCGTCGGCAAATCAAGCACCTCGGCAAAGGACTTAAGCCGTTGCCGATGGTTGGACCTGACTGCTCTTCGGCTCTCAAGCGCCCCCCGGGCATTGTCGATGGCCCGCTGCAGCCATTGCTGCCGATGGCTTCTCACTCGGGATCGGATCTGTACTCTCCGGCCCGCCTGTTGTGAAAGCGCCTGTTCGATAAGCGCACGCTCTTCGGGCACTTTCATCACCACTATTTCTGAGCAGGAGGGTGAGAGTTCGTAGCTCTGTGAGAGAAAGGCGGAGATGACTTCGCCAACCTCAAGTTCACCCTCCTGATGGACAAACAACCGGCGATTCCCAAGCTGCTTTCCGGAGCGGATTTTAACCATCTCGATACAGCCCTCTCTGCCGGAGACGGCAACACCGATAATATCAACATTACCCTGCCCCCCTTCTACAAATTGTCTCTGCTGCACCCGGCTCAGGAGCGCTATGCGATCCCTGATCAGGCCTGCTCTTTCATAATCAAGCTCATTAGAGGCCTTGGCCATTTGATCACCCAGCTGATCGATCAGCTTGCGGTCCTTGCCTTCAAGGAAGAGAACCACCTGACGAAGGTCCTCTGCATACGCCGCTCGATCTATTTTGCCGACACAAGGGGCTGAACAGCGCATGACCTGAAACTTAAGACAGGGCCGACTGCGGTTTTTATAGTAGCTGTCGCTGCAGGTTCTGATGCGAAATACTTTTTCAAGGGTGGTGATCGCTTCACGAACGGATGCCCCTCCTGGATAGGGACCAAAATAACGATTTTGTTTTTTTCGTCGCCCTCGATATTGAAAAAGCCTGGGAAAGCCGGCTGTTTCACTCAGGCAGATCCAGGGATAGCTCTTGTCATCCCTGAGCAGAATATTAAAGCGTGGCTTCTGGGATTTAATAAGATTGTTTTCAAGGAGAAGGGCCTCGCCCTCTGTCTGAGTGACTGATATTCGCAGATCCTTGACCAGGGAGAGCAACAGCTTGATTCTTGATGATTGTCTTGAGCCCTGAAGATAGCTGTTGAGCCGTTTTTTAAGGTTTTTTGCTTTTCCCACATAGAGACACTCCCCTGCCCCATCCAACATCTGATAGATGCCGGGCAAACCCGGAGCATGATCTACCAGATCACGCAAGGGCCCTGACGATGACGCTTTGGGGTCTTTTGTCATTGCTGATTTAGCAAACGTTGAGCGTGTGCAAAAACCTCTTTGAACATGGCTGGCGTCAGCCGCCGGGTCTGAGTGTTGTAGCGACTGCAGTGGTAGCTGTCGAGGAGATTGACTCCTGTCGGCAGGTGGTGGAGGTTGTCATGGCCAAACTGATATTCCGCCTGTCTCAGCCCCAGGGCCATCAAAGTGGCACGATGAGCGATGCCCCCAAGGGCCAGAATAAGGTTTCCGGGCTTGAGGGTGGCGATCTCGGCCGCCAGGAACGGATTGCATCGGCGTGTTTCGGCGCCCACCGGCTTGTTTTCGGGGGGGAGGCATTTGACCGCATTGGTGAGGCGGCATCGAGTCAGCGTCAGGCCATCACTGCGGTGAAGGGATTCCGGGGCGCTCGACCAGCCAAATTCATAAAGGGTCCTGAAAAGGAGAATGCCTGCAAAATCGCCGGTGAAGGGCCGGCCGCTGGCATTTGCACCGTGTTTGCCCGGGGCAAGGCCCACAATCAACAGATCAGCCTTCGGGTCGCCAAACGGCTCTACCGGTCGGCAGTGATAGTCGGGATAGTCCTCTTTTACCCCATCCATGAAATCAGATAATCGGGAACAGGCCCGACACTCAAGATCAAAATAGTCCTCAAACAAACTCAACTCCTTATTCTGGGTTCAGTGGTGGATACGGCAAGCGCTTGCCGTCAGTCCGGGCAGCACCTAGAATGCGCCATCACAGCTGATCTGATCAAGCCAAAACTATGAAAATCTCTGCCTTCGAAATTCGTATTGGAAATTTAATTGAACATCAAAGCAAACTTTGGCGCGTTCTTAAGAAAAATCATGTCAAACCTGGAAAGGGGGGCGCTTTTGTTCAGGTTGAAATGAAAGAGATCTCCCAGGGTACCAAGCTCAATGAACGGTTTCGCTCGGACGACAAACTTGAAAAAGCCCATGTTGAACCCCGAAAGATGCAGTTTCTCTACAACGATGGCAGTGGTTTTATCTTCATGGACACTGAGACCTTTGACCAAACCACCCTCTCTGATGAACACCTCGGGGACCAGGCTCAGTACCTGATGCCCAATACCGAAGTCCAGATCAACTACCACAATGACAACCCTATCGGGGTTGAACTGCCTCTATCGGTGATCATGGAGGTGGTTGATACCGAAGCAGTGATCAAGGGGCAGACCGCTTCAGGCTCTGGAAAACCGGCAAAACTGGACACCGGCCTGAGGGTAACCGTTCCCACCTTTGTCAATATTGGCGACAAGGTAAAGATCAATACTGAAACGGGTGAGTATGTCGAACGTGCGAGCTGAATGACGCGCGCTCAGTGATGATTTTAAATTGTCGATCTGAGGTCCGGAGCATTCAGATTCGGTGCTCTCGACGCAGGATCTCCAGCAGTCCTTCCGCCGCATCCTCGATCATATCGCTGACCATTTCATAGCCTGAGATGCCGCCATAGTAGGGATCCGGGACCTCGTCCTCATCGAAGCGTTGACTGTAGCTCATAAAGAGGGAGATTTTTTGGCGCTCATCCATCGAGGCCAGCCGCTCCAGATTATTGAGGTTGGTGTTATCCATTGCCAGGATATAGTCAAAACGCGCCATATCATCCTCAGTCGCCTGGCGGCCACGAAGCCCTGAAAGATCAATGCCTCTCGCTTTAGCGACCTGTTGTGCCCTGGTGTCGGGGGGAGCGTCGATGTGGTAGGCGTGGGTGCCTGCTGAATCGATAACAAAGCGGTCGGAAACCCCACTTGCCTCGACTTTCTCGGTGAAGATCCCCTCGGCCGTAGGCGAGCGGCAGATATTTCCCAGGCAGACAAACAACACTCCAATTTTATGTTCCATTACTTTTCATAATCCTGTTCATATTTTTCTCTTAACTTCATGAGTTCATTCATTATTAAAGGCGGAATAACAGACCTTATCTGCTTGAAAATGGCACTTGCGCGATGATCAGAATCGGCTGTTCGTGTTGAGGGTATGGAGGAGACCTCGCCATCAACAGTCGCCGACATCCACTCCAGTGACCCGCCGACAATGTGATTATCGGCTGACTTCCACTTGCCCGAAAAGGCACCGGAGCGGTCCAGATCCTGATAGAGGGTGTTGAGCTCCTCCCGAGGAAGGGTGAAATACCTCGTCCAGTGAGGTGACCCCACACCCGGGTAGTCAGGAGAGAAGTGGATGGTGCCCTCCCCTTTGGCGTTGATCTCTACCGAATATTCGTAGTGGTAGGGGGGCGGCATACTGCCCGCCTGCCAGTGATATTCAAAAATAAATTCAGAGGGAAACGGAGGCATTGCAATAGCCGCAGAGGCCCAGAAGCCAGCAAAGAGGAACGAGAGAAACAGTGACTTCATGACTCTTTTGTTCTGGATTAAAAAAAACTGGGATCATCCGGAGAGGGCGGCATTAAGACGTTCAAGGTCTTCAGGGGTGTCGATGCCGGGACCCGGACGTTCACAGGCCTTTGCCACCACTATGGTTTCGCCATGATCAAGCGCCCGAAGCTGTTCCAGTTTTTCAAGTTGCTCGAGCTCAGAGGGTGTTCTGGCCGCAAAGGTCTTGAGGTAGCCCACCCGGTAGCCATAGATGCCGATATGGCGTTTTCCATGGCAGCCGGTGGCTTCGGATTGAGGACGATCACGCTCAAAGGGGATGGGTGCGCGTGAAAAATAGAGCGCTCTGCCCTCCTGATCGACCACCACCTTGACGATATTGCTGTCCATAAACTCTTCAGGGGAGGAGATGGGTTCACAGGCGGTGGAGATGACCGCTTCGGGAGAGGCAAAGAGCAGCTCAGCGACCTGGTCAATCAGGGCTGGAGGCATCAAGGGCTCATCCCCCTGGAGGTTAACCACGACGCGGCCGTCATCAAGTCCAAACTGCTCTGCGGCCTCCGCAAGGCGCTCAGTGCCACAGCGGTGATTTAATACCGTCATCGCCACTTCAGCCCCCGCATGTAAAGAGGCTGCGGCTATACGCTCATCATCAGTGGCGACGATAACCTGTTCCGCACGGCTCTGGACTGCCTGCTCTATCACCCATTGAATCAGCGGCTTGTTACCCAGCTTGAGGAGCGGCTTGCCCGGCAAGCGGCTGGAGCCGTAACGGGCCGGAATGATGATATCGAATGTGTGTTCCATAGTTATCGCGTCATTGACCGATTCGGGCGAGCAGTGCCTCTTCAAATGAGCTGCCTGGATGGGAGCTGATCCGAAGAATATACCAGCCAGGGCGGGCGAAGGGGCGACATTTTACCCCATCCTTTTCTGTCATTATGACCGGCCGTCCATCGTTCGGTATCTCTTCAGGAACAAAGCGGTGGTGGTCGGGAAAGGGGTGGCGAATAAGGGTAAGCCCCCTCTTCTCCAGCATCTTAAAGAACTGTTCGGGCTGACCAATCCCGGCAACCGCATGGATCTCCCTGGCCGGCAGTTTCTCAATCGGCATCAGGGCCGCCTCAGGATCACCCATTTGGTGTACGCCTTCAATTTCGGTGGTGACCGTAAAGCCCTCTTCAACTCGGCCCTGCCCGCCTCCTGCTGTTACCAGCCTGAAATCGACAGCTCTATGGGGAGGTTCACGAAGAGGTCCTGCCGGCAACAGCCAGCCATTGCCATATCCCGCTCCTTCTCGAACCACCTCTATCTCGATATCCCGGGCCAGAGAGAGATGCTGAAGACCGTCGTCACTGATAATAATGTCACATTGGTGATCAGAGATGAGCTGTCTTGCCGCCGCCGCCCTGTCCGGGGCGACCACTACAGGCACGCCGGATCTTCCAGCCAGGAGAACCGCTTCATCACCCACCTGATCAGGATCGCTCTTATCGGTGACCGCCTGCGGCCAGGTTGTGGATTTTCCCCCATACCCCCGGGCCACGATCCCCGGGCGCCAACCCCGGTCCCTGAGAAAGGCGGCCATCCAGATCACCAGGGGCGTCTTGCCGCTCCCTCCTACTGTCAGGTTGCCGATGACAATGACGGCAACAGGAAGCCGGGTGCTCTTGAGGATGCCGGCAGAATAGAGACCGGTTCGTATCCTGAAAGCCAGGCCATAGAGGAGGCTCAGCGGATAGAGGACGATCGCCGTCACCCCTCTTTTGCGCCAGGCCTGCTGGAGAAAAATCCTCATCGGGATCCCTTCACCTCTCCCTCTCCATCCGGCATAGAGGGGATTGCGACAGACACAGACAGGTGAAAGTGCAGGCTTTTGATGATCTGGTTCTCCAAACGGTCTTTGCTCTAAAAGACAGAATACCAGAGTAATCACTTATCCCCATAGTCGCTGTGCCAAATGTGTCTCTGGGCATCCCGTTGACGGGTGAGTTCAACCCCCTCTTCCCTGAAGTGAACGGTGATCGCCCCTGAATCAGCGGTATTGACCAACTCGATATCTCGTTGACGATAGCGATCAACCACAACGGGATGGGGGTGGCCGTGGCGGTTGTTATAGCCACTGCTAATGACGGCACTTTGCGGCTGAACCTGATCAAGGAAGAGAGCAGAAGATGAGGTGCGACTCCCGTGGTGGGGAACATAGAGCAGATCAGAGCGCAGCCTGTCGCCGTATTCGGAAACCACAAGTGCCTCACCCTCTCTCTCAATATCCCCAGCCAACAGGAGTGAGCCAGAAGGGCTCTCGATATGAAGCACACAGGAGGCGTTGTTGCCTTTCAACAATGAGTCGGTCCCGGGTGAGAGAAAAGTAAAATCGACACCCTCCCAACGCCAGCGGGTGCCGGCGCGGCACGGCTCAGCAGCCGTTAGATCGGTTGTTGAAGAGGTATAGGTTTTCGCTACCGATATATTTTCAACAACACCGGTGTAGCCGCCCAAATGATCACTGTCACCATGGCTAATCACCACGCTGTCAAGGCTGGCCACCCCTTGTGCCCGCAGAAAGGGGATAATGATGTCGCTGCCACTATCAAAACGATCACTGAATCGCGGGCCGCTGTCATAGAGCAGAGTATGGCTGCGGGTGGCCACCACGATCGCTGTTCCCTGCCCAACATCAAGAAAAGTCACCCTGAACTCACCGTCATCAAGGGCAGTTGAGGTTGGGGCCCTGAGCAGCGGCAGGAGCAGAAGCGGCGAGAGCCAGCGTCCCGGGATCCCTCTGGGAATCAACCATACCCCGACGCCAACCGCGACCGAGAGAACACCCCACCAGGGGAGTGCGGGCGGGGAGTAACTGGAGGCTTCGCTTGTTCCAAGAAACTCCAGCAGGGGCCAAAAGAGCTGGAGCGCTCTTGCGCCCAGATCAAAGAGCTCTCCCGACAAGGCGGTGAATCCTGCTACCAGGAATAGATCACCCAGCAAAACCAGGGGCACCACAATAAAGCCGATATAGGGGATTGCCACAAGATTGGCAACTGGGGCAATGAGGGAGAAATTGCCGAAAAAGAGAACCAGTACGGGGATCAGCGCGATCCCGACTGAAAATTGAACCCTTAGCGAAGATTTTATCCCGTTGAAGCACTTTTTAAGCAATCTTGTGACTATCTGATCATTTTTAAATGGTTGATTTTGGCCATCCTCGAGATGTGGGTATTTCACTCTGGAGTAGTGCCCAAGGAGTATGGCTCCGACGGCGACGAATGAGAGCCAGAACCCACCGCTTAAAAGAACCAGTGGATCAAAGATCAAACCGGCAAACAGAGCGACGCCCAGTGCACCGCCCGGGCGGGTCGTGGTGTAGAAGATACGGCTTCCCAGATAGACGGCAAGCATCACCAGTGCGCGCTGGGTAGGGAGACTGAAGCCGGCCATTGCCCCATAGCCAAGAGCAACGGCAAAGCCAATAATGCCCGCCGCTCGTTGAGTGGGCTGCCAGAGAATGAGGTGACTGCTTTGGCCCCAAAGCACCGACACCAGAAGATAGACAAGCCCGGCAACAAGACCGACATGAAGCCCGGAGATGGCGACCAGATGTGAGGTGCCTGTCTCTCTCAGGGTGTTCCACTGAGAGGTTGAGATCCCCTCTCGAACCCCCATTCCAAGGGCGGTGACCAAACCTCTCATTGAGAGCCGTTCCCGGCTCACCCACACAGACTCTTGTGCAGAGGATCGAAATTGATCCAATCGGGCCCCAAGCTTTGGGGAGAGCCCCCTGTTTTGGTTTTGATCCGATGACCTGACATATCCCGTGGCCCCAATCCGGTGCCCAAACAACCACCTCTCATAGTCAAAACCAGCAGGATTATGAAAACCACGGGGCGGCTTGAGCCTTATTTTTAACTGCCATCGTTCTCCCGCACCCACCTTTTTATAGCGCCCATACCACTTTAGCCTCACCTTTTCGGGTAGCGCCAAGGTGGCACCCTCTGCGGTTGATGTTTCAATATTGAAATCAAACTGGATAAAACGCTGGCGATTTTGAGGAAGGCCGATGATCGTTCCGGTGACCATCAGATCCTGGCCTTCGAGTGAGGAGGGGAGCCGTTGATCCAGTACTGCGGCTGAATGGATCATCGCCCAGATGGCTCCCAATACAAGAAAGAGCAGTGGTGAAAGCACTTTCCAGTAGCGGGCGAGCACAACGATCAGTACCCCAGGGAGAAGAATTTCCCAGGAGTAGATATTAGGAGAGAAGAGAATGAGTGAGTTGCCGCAGCAAAATCCAATTGCATCGTGCAGAATATTTCTATTCATTGATAAATAAAGAGTAGTATTAGTCTTTAAACCTGATTTTTTACCTAGAGTGTGATTTAGACCTGTAACCATGCCCCGCAAGTTCCTGAAAAAACACCTTCCAGACCATAATAAGCTCTCAGACCATAAGCATCTGAAGATGATTGGCCCAAGGTTAATGGCGCATGATCTGTGGCATATTAACCGTCGTTCGATCTCTCTTGGGACCGCTGTTGGTCTATTCTGTGCCTATCTCCCCATCCCCTTCGAGTCAATCGTTGCCGCGTTTGCAGCAATTTGGCTAAGAGCCAATGTTCCACTTTCGGTCGGACTTGTCTTTATCTCCAATCCGCTTACCTGGATACCCCTCTACTGGCCAGGGTATCTCGTCGGTTCTGCACTTCTCGGAGAGCCTACCCGCTCCTATGAAAAACTGACCATGGAGTGGTTGGTCAATGAGACTTATTTCACCCTTTTTGTGGGCTGTTTGATTGTAGGCACCGTTATGGCGCCAATAAGTTATTTTGTTGTCCAGTTGCTCTGGCGCCTGCACGTGGTTGCTGCTTGGCGGGAACGCCGACGAAAGCGTAAAGAGATAAAAAAAAAGAGCCGCACCTGATCTAGATGGGCTCTTGTTTGTTGTTCCTTCTCCCGACAACCGCCATCGTTGTGATCAACAATAGGTTCGAAGAGAACGCGCAGGGTCTTTTCCGGCTATGTCAGTTTGCCATCCTCCAGATGGACCGTCCGATGCATCCGCTCTGCGGTCTGCTGATCATGGGTAACCACAATCAGGCTTGTATTGAATTCACGATTTAGCTCAAGCATAAGATCCAGAACGGATGCGGCTGACATGCGATCAAGATTGCCCGTAGGTTCGTCTGCAAGCACACAGTCTGGTTGGCTGATCAGTGCTCTGGCAACAGCGGCGCGCTGACGTTCACCCCCGGAGAGTTCGCCCGGCTTGTGGTGACAACGAGCGCCCAGGCCCACCCTCTTTAGGAGGTCAGAGGCGAGTGAGAGCGCTTCGGCCGTGTTTTGTCGACGAATCAGAAGCGGCATGGCAACATTCTCTGCAGCGGTAAATTCCGGGAGAAGATGGTGAAACTGATAGACAAAACCCAGTGAGCGGTTGCGAGTATGGCCTCGACTCTTCTCGTTCATCCTTGCGAGGTTCTCTCCCTTGACCATTACCTCTCCGGAATCCGGAAGATCGAGGCCCCCAAGAAGGTGCAACAGGGTGCTCTTGCCTGAGCCCGATGCGCCAACAATTGCCAGCTGTTCACCCCTCTCGACATCAAGAGTGATCTCTTGGAGTACATTGACGCACAACGCACCCTCTCCATATCTCTTGGAGAGATCACGACAGGCAATGACGGGCGTGCTCTTCATTCGTATCTCAGGGCCTCTGCCGGTTGGACTTTTGCCGCACGACGAGCAGGATAGAGTGTTGACACTATGCTCATGACAAATGAGAGAGCAGTGATGATAAAGACATCAGGCCAACGCATTTCAGCCGGGAAATCACTGATCACATAGATGTCTGAAGGGAAAAACTGAAAACCAAGCCATTGTTCAAGGACAGGAACAATGGTTTCAACATTCATTGCCGTTAAAACACCAAATACCCCCCCGGCAAGAGATCCAACCAAGCCAATAACAGTGCCCTGAATCACAAATAGGGCCATCACACTTCCGGGGCTCAACCCCAGGGTTCGCAAAATTGCGATATCGGCCTGTTTGTCGGCAACCACCATTACCAAAGCCGAAACAATATTAAATACGGCAACCGCAACAACGAGAAAGAGAATGACAAACATCACTCGTTTTTCAATCTTTAACGCCCTGAAAAAGTTTGCATGCTCCCGTGTCCAGTCATTGATGTAATACCCACTCCCAAGCATTTGGGTAAGCTTACGGTTGACCGACTGCGCCTGATAGACATCTTCCAGCTTCAACCTCAATCCGCTCACCTTTCCTTCTGAATGCAAGAGCCGGCCAAGATCCTCAATATGGGTCAGGGCCAGAGCACTGTCATACTCATACATATTCATCCTAAATATACCGCTAACGGTAAACCTGCGAAGTCGAGGCAGCATCCCTGCCGGGGTGATTTTGCCCTGGGGCGAAACCACTGTAATTTTATCGCCGACCTCTACCCCAAGCTGTCTCGCGAGGACATAACCGATAACGATATGGTACTTACCTGATTCCAGTGATTCGAAAGATCCTGATTCAAGATGGTCCGATAATTGGGAGACATCGTCTTCAAGTGTGGGGACAATGCCGCGAAGCATTGCCCCTGTTACCGCTTTCCCTCGAGTCAGCATGCCCTGGCCAAGGATAAAAGGGGCATCTGCTCTAATATCGGCCAACCCCCCTATCCGCTCGCTCACTCTCGGCCACTCTGCCAGCCAGCCATTACTCCCGCTCACAGTGACATGTGAGGCAACAGCCAGAATACGATCGCGCAACTCACGTTCAAACCCATTCATGATCGAAATGACAGTAATCAGTGCCCATACACCGACAACAATCCCCATCATCGAGATCATGGAGATGAATGATATAAAATGGTTCCGTCGGCGTGCCCGGGTATAACGCAGCCCTATCGCCAGTTCCAGTGGTTTAATCACGTGTCGATGGATTCCGCCCGCATATGAGGAAACAACAAAACATCTCGAATTGAGGGGCTGTCTGTCATCAGCATCACCAGTCTGTCGATACCGATGCCTTCACCTGCAGTCGGGGGAAGGCCATATTCGAGTGCTCGAACATAGTCAGCATCGTAGTGCATGGCCTCGTTATCTCCCGCCTCCTTCTCCTTGACCTGATGGTGAAATCGCTCGGCTTGATCTTCAGCATCATTGAGCTCAGAAAACCCATTGGCGATCTCACGCCCTGCTACAAATAACTCGAAGCGATCACTGACTGAAGGATCATCATCATTTCGCCGTGAGAGAGGAGAGACTTCTACCGGATAGGCCGTAATAAAGGTGGGTGATCGAAGCTGCTCTTCAACCGTCTTTTCAAAGATCTCCAACAGGAGCTTGCCCTCTCCCCAGCTCTCCTTTACAGGCATGCCGAGTGATTCAACTTTTGATCTTAGGGTCTCAATTGAACCCAGATCGCCCAGATCAAGGTCCTGATTGTAATGGAGCACTGACTCACTGACCGTCATTCGAACGAAAGGCGTTTCAAGATCAAATGATTCTCCCTGATAGTCAACCGTAGACGATCCCAGAACCTCTTTTGCACACTCCCGCATCATCGCCTCTGTCAGATCCATAAGATCATGATAGTCCGCATAGGCCCAATAGAACTCCAGCATGGTGAATTCGGGATTATGCTGAGCACTGATCCCCTCATTGCGAAAATTACGATTTATCTCAAACACTTTCTCGAACCCGCCCACCACAAGTCGTTTTAGATAGAGCTCAGGGGCGATTCTCAGGAAGAGGTCCATCCCAAGAGCGTTGTGGTGGGTTTCAAATGGTCGGGCAACGGCACCACCCGGTATCGCCTGCATCATCGGTGTTTCAACTTCAAGAAAGTCCTGACGGCTGAGAAAGCGACGAATAAACTCAACGATCCTGGATCGTATACGGAAGGTCTCTCTAACTTCCGGATTCATGATCAGATCAACATAACGCTGTCGATAACGGATCTCCTGATCAGTCAGGCCATGAAACTTCTCTGGCAGTGCTCTGAGTGATTTAACCAGGAGCTCGATGGCATCAACCCGAATAGTGAGTTCACCTGTTTTGGTCCGAAAGAGTTCGCCCTCTATACCAAGAATGTCACCCACATCAAATTTCTTGAATTCATTGTTATAGACACCTTCTGGAAGGGTATCGCGCTGAAGAAAGAGCTGGATCTTTCCTGATACATCCTGAAGGTGGGCAAAACTGGCTTTACCCATCACCCTCTTGGCCATCATGCGGCCGGCTACTTTTACCCGTATCTGCTCACTCTCCAGCTCTTCACCGCTCTTGTCTTCATGGCTTTGGTGTAGTTGCCCGGCAAGGGCATCCCGTCGGAAATGGTTGGGAAAGGGAGATCCTGCCTCTCTTCTCAAAGCAAGTTTTTGACGTCGAATTTCACTCTGTTCGTTTGCAGATTCTTGAGTATTCACTTTATATTCCAGTTTTTACTGTTTGTTAATGTAAATTATTCTACTAAATATTAAAAGAAGCTATAGGCCTGCCTTGAGGCTCGCTTCGATAAATTCATTCAGTTTGCCATCCAGTACAGCCTGGGTGTTTCCCGTCTCCACCCCGGTTCTCAGGTCCTTGATTCGTGACTGATCGAGAACATAGGATCGGATCTGGCTTCCCCAGCCGATATCCGCCTTTGTCGCTTCCAGTTGCTGTTGTTCCTCTTTTCGTTTTTGCATCTCTGCTTCAAACATCCTCGCCTTGAGCATAGTCATGGCCTGCGCCTTGTTACGGTGCTGGGATCGATCATTCTGACACTGCACAACTATACCAGTTGGCGAGTGGGTAATTCGAACCGCGGAATCGGTTCGATTGACATGCTGACCTCCGGCACCACTCGCCCGGTAGGTGTCAATTCGAAGATCAGCCGGATTGATGTCGATCTCTACATCATCATCAATCTCGGGATAGGCATAGACCGAGGCAAAAGAGGTATGTCGACGGTTACCCGAATCAAATGGAGATTTTCTGACCAGCCGATGGACGCCGGTCTCAGTTCTCAGATAACCGAATGCATATTCACCATTGACCTTGATGGTTGCGCTTTTTATGCCTGCAACCTCTCCTTCGGAGTGTTCAATAATCGCCGTTGAAAAGCCCTGATCGTCCGCCCAGCGCAGATACATCCTCAAAAGCATATTGGCCCAGTCCTGAGCCTCGGTCCCTCCCGAACCTGACTGAATATCAATGAATGCATTTGAGGCGTCCATCTCTCCCGAGAACATTCGTCTAAACTCAAGCCCACCCAGATCGTCCAGCATTCGATCGACATCCGTGGTCACATCGTTGAGGGTCTCTTGATCATTCTCTTCCCGGGCAAGTTCAAGAAGATCTCGGGCCTCGGCAACACCCGTATTAAGACGTATCAGTGTTTCAACTGATTTCTCCAGACTCGCGCGCTCTCTGCCCAGGGCCTGGGCCTCATCGGGCTGATTCCAGATATCGGGTTGTTCCAAAAGAAGATTGATCTCTTCAAGCCGTTCCTTTTTGAGATCGAAGTCAAAGATACCCCCTAAGCAGTTCTATCCGTCTGTCCAGATCATTGAGTGTTTCAAGGAGAGGGTTTAACTGTTCCATATTTCTGATTGCCACTAAATTTTAATGGTTATTGAATTTAATCGTTTTTAAGAGGACCTGTCCTGAGGCCTCCCAATAACATTTTGCATCCCAAGTGGAGTTGTGAAATATTCCTGATTACTGAGTGATAAAGAGTCAAATTGCCATTTTTCAGGCAGTTCATGAGGTCGTTATTTTGAATTTACGACTTCAAGAATTTGCCAAATTTCCTTATCATTTAAGGATACCGTAAAGTGGCCCGTCAGAACATCTGAATAACAACTAACAGGCGGAAGTTGATCGAATCGTCGATAGAGATCATTCAATTGGGATCACCCAATAAAAAGGGACCTCAATAGAGGCTCCGAAGCCTTTAGGGAGAGGAGAGAAATGTCAATAACACTAGGCATACCCAGCGAAGCATTTGCCGGTGAGGCCCGTGTTGCCGCGACCCCAGATACTGCAAAAAAAGCAATTGCTCTTGGGCTTGAAGTGCTTGTTGAAGCCGGGGCCGGCAGTGGTGCAGGATACCCCGACGAAAAATACAGCGAAGTTGGCGCCCGTATAGTTGATGGTTCTGAAGCCTTTTTTGCAGACATTGTCTTTAAGGTGCAAAGCCCATCTGAAGAAGAGATCTCACGACTTAAGCAAGGAGCGGTCTATATCGGCTTTATTGATATCTCCAGTGACAGGCCCACTCTTGAATCCCTGACCAATGCCAACATCAGCGCCATTGCGTTGGAACGCATCCCGCGCATCTCCAGGGCTCAGTCGATGGACGCCCTCTCTTCTCAGGCGGGGATAACCGGCTATCGATCAGTGATAGAAGCGGCCTACTACTATGGGCGCTTCTTTCCGCTTATGATGACCTCAGCAGGGTCGGCCAAACCGGCAAAAGTGACCATTCTCGGCGCTGGCGTCGCAGGCCTGCAGGCAATTGCGACGGCCAAACGTCTCGGGGCTCAGGTCTTTGCTTATGATGTCAGGCCTCAAGTTAAAGAGGAGATTCACTCCCTGGGCGCCAAGTTTATTGAACTTGATCTGGGTGAGAGTGGTGAAGGTGAAGGGGGTTATGCCAAAGAACTCTCTGAAGAGGCCAAAAAGAAACAGGAGCATCTCCTGACGGAAGAGCTAAAGACCGCTGACATCATTATCTCCACCGCTCAAATCCCGGGTCGCAAGGCTCCAATACTGATCACAGAAGAAGCGGTAAGAGGGATGAAAGAGGGTTCAGTAATCATCGATCTTGCTGCCGCAAGCGGCGGCAATTGCCCGCTCACCAAAGAGGATGAAATCATCAAAGCCTACGGGGTAACGCTCTGTGGGCTGACCAACCTTCCGGCCCTGATGCCGGGTGATGCAAGCGCTTTTTACTCTCGCAATCTATATAACCTGCTTGAGCTTATCGTTACACAGAATGATCAGGGCAGTGCGGCCTTAGATGTTCTTCAAGATGAAATTACTGCAGATGCATTGGTCACCCATGAAGGTGTTGTCCGTCAAGCCCTTCTTCCAGGCAACTAAACGGAGTTATTAAAATGTCTGAAACCCTTGTTGCGCTATATATCTTTGCCCTTGCCTGTTTTATTGGTTATCAGGTGATCTGGGGGGTAACACCCTCTCTTCATACCCCGCTTATTGCCCTTACCAATGCGATCTCGGGGATCATTATTGTGGGTGCTATCTTGGTGACAGGTTCTGAGAATACCTCAGCAACCACCCAGTGGATCGGTTTTATCGCTGTCACTCTGGCAAGTATTAATATTTTTGGCGGCTATTTTGTTACCCATCGAATGCTCAGCATGTTTCGCAAGAAAAAATAGCGGCGCAAAGGAGATAACCACCTCATGTCACTGGGAACTGATGTTCTTGCACTCGCTTATCTTGTTAGTGCCGCTCTTTTTATTTTAGGTCTTAAAGGGCTGACCCACCCCTCCTCGGCCCGCAGAGGCAACAGTTTTGCCATTTCAGGAATGGTGATAGCAGTGGTCGCTACCCTTCTCGAAGGCGGGATCCACTCCTATGGCTTTATTATTGCCGGCATTATTATTGGTGGCACCATCGGTACCGTCATAGCCATGCGTATCGAGATGACGGCGATGCCTCAACTGGTCGCTCTACTGCACAGTTTTGTCGGCCTTGCTGCTGTTCTGGTTGCTATTGGCACCTGGCTGAACCGTGATGCCGCCGGATTGCTCAATCCAACACTCGCTGCAGAACTTGCGGTCGGCACCTTTATTGGTGCGGTGACTTTCACCGGCTCTCTAGTCGCTTTCGGCAAACTACAGGGGCTGGTGAGTGGTGCCCCACTCAGTTTCAGTGGGCAACATCTGCTCAACCTGCTTCTGGGAATAGCCATGGTTGGATGTGCCATCTGGTTTTGGAGTGATTACAGCGCAACCCCCCTCCTGCTGATGACGGCTATTGCACTGCTGCTTGGAATACTCCTTATTATTCCTATCGGCGGTGCAGATATGCCTGTTGTGGTCTCAATGCTCAACTCCTATTCCGGCTGGGCAGCTGCGGCAACGGGGTTTACCCTGCAGAACAATCTGCTGATTATAACCGGGGCTCTGGTTGGTTTCTCAGGCGCTATTCTCTCTTTCATTATGTGCCGGGCTATGAATCGATCATTCTTCAGTGTCATTTTAGGAGGCTTTGGAGCAGAAGAGAGTGGGGATGAATCGATTTCTGCCGCCGCTGCAGAGAGGGGAGTAAAGGCAGCTGCCGTTGAAGACGCTGCATTTTTTATCGAAAACGCCTCAAAAATAATCGTCATACCCGGTTATGGCATGGCTGTTGCCCAGGCTCAACATGCACTGAAAGAACTAATGGGTGTACTTGAGGATAAGGGAATAACAGTTGTATTTGCGATCCATCCTGTCGCCGGAAGAATGCCTGGACACATGAATGTACTGCTCGCTGAATCGGATATACCCTATGAAAATGTCAAAGAGATGGAAGAGGTCAATCCTGAATTTTCAACTGCAGATGTAGCCCTGGTGGTGGGTGCCAATGACATCACCAACCCGGCGGCTAAATCAGATTCCTCAAGCCCGATCTATGGCATGCCGATACTTGAAGTTTCAAAAGCCGCTCATGTCTTTGTCATCAAGCGGAGCCTGAAGCCGGGTTACTCTGGCATCGATAACCTGCTCTACTACCAGGATAACTGTTCTCTCATCTTTGGCGATGCCAAAGAGATGTGTGAAGCGCTCTTTACCGAGCTCAAAGGCGGGCATTGACCAACACCCGCTGGTAGTGATTACAATAGATGGATACAACATTCCGGTTTCATTTTAACGCTGTCTGCCGAGAAAATTATGCGTAAAACAGTCATTGTGCTCCTCTGTCTATCAGTGTTTAACACCATTGTGGCCGCTTCCGAAGCATCAGCGTCTGAAAACATCATCGCCAGGATCGATTTTTCAGGACAAGAGGATGGCAACGCCATTCCCTGGTTAACAAAACAAGGTTATAAGCTGGAACTTGACGCCGATAAATTGCAACCCCGCTTTCATGACGGCTCGATCGTTTTGAGCACCACTGAAGAGGTGGCGGGACTGGTAGTAAAGAAATTCGACCAGGGTGAGTATCTCTACAACGTCAAGGCCATACGAATCGAGTGGGGAGTCAATAGATATCCAGAGGGGGCCGATTGGGAGAACGAAATCAACAGGGTACCGATAGCGGTAATGCTCTCTTTTGGCACCGAGGAGTTGCCAAGCGGATTGCTCTTTGGGATCAAGGCGGCGCCTTATTTTATAAGCCCTTTTATTGGGCTTAAGGAAAAAGAGGGCAAGGAGTATCTGGGCAAGTTGTATAAGAAAGGTGGAAGATATTACTGCGTGGCGTCCGGTGATCAATCAGGCAAGACCATTATTACCAATTTCGAAATTGATCAGCGTTTCAAAAGAACATTCAACCAGCCGTCCACTCCTCCGATCACTGCTTTCTCGTTTCAAATGAATACAAAAGATACGGATGGAAGCGCCGAAGCTTTCTTGCGCAAGGTGGAATTTATCGGCAACTGAAATGTGTTAACGATTTAACACTATTCAGCGCGATCGCCAGATCAATCTCTGCCTTCTCAACATATTCTGGTACCCTATTATTTTGCAATAGGCTTGTGGCGACTGAAATGAAATACATCTCGGCAAAATGCACACCCGAATCGGAATTACGGCCGCTCCTAACGCCGCTGGATCGGTTTCGACCTCTGATAATTCACAAGCATGGAAAGAGCAAGTACCCCAGCCGTGGCGGTTAGTGTGCTCTCAAAACGTAACGCAGTGCTACTGATTATTGTCAGTAGCCTGCTGATATCCGTCAACGGTTTCATGCTGCGCAGCATCGACAGCGCCAACGAATGGCAAGTAATCTTTTGTCGCCAGGTCTTTTTTACCTCTGCCATCCTGCTGCTGCTGACACTGCAGTACCGGAGTCAGTTACTGCGATCATTTCTACGTGTTGGCTGGCCAGGCATCGGCGCTGGCATCGCATTGGGTCTTGCCAACCCATTGATCATATTGGCCATGACGCACACGACAGTGGCAAACGCACTGTTCACCTTAAGCGCCAGCCCCTTGATCACTGCCGTGCTGGCAAAGATTTTCCTAAGAGAATCCCTGGCACGAACCACTCTCGTTGCCATCGCGGTTGCAATGGCCGGTATTACGGTCATGGTGGCAGACGGTCTCGGCGGTGGCTCGGTACTGGGTAATCTACTGGCTTTGTTGTGTGCTCTTTTCTTTTCGTTGTTCGTGATCTTTCTGCGCCTGGGTAAAGAGCGCAACATGCTGCCAGCATGCGTGCTGGGAGGCATCATCAGTGCATCGATCGGTCTTATCGGTGCCGATTTCGACTACCACCTGGAACTGCACGATGGACTAATCTGCCTGCTCTGGGGCGGCATCATCGTTACCATCGTGCATTACCTGTTCACCCAGGCATCTCGCTACGTAGCAGGTGCCGAAATCATGTTGATCACCTTGATCGAATTCACCCTCGGCCCGATCTGGGTCTGGCTCGGATTCGGCGAGCGGCCCACAACGGTTGCGATTGCCGGTGGCACGCTGGTACTGGGGGCGGTTGCTGGGCGGGCGCTGATGCTAATGCGCCAAACGACAAGCCCGTAATCGCTCAACCTGCCAGCCACAGTCGGATTCCTCTCTTTTGAACTGCCATGGATAAACAAGCCGTCATCGCCAGCGCGATTGAATCCAAAGTGGCTTACCTGATTGCCGCAGACATGATGTTATTCATGCATGTGCTGTTTGTTGCTTTTGTTATTGCTGGCCTCGTGTTTGTTTTTGTCGGGAAAATCGCATCTTGGCCCTGGGTGCTAAATCCCTGGTTTCGGCTTTTACATCTTGTTGCGATTGCGGTTGTCGTTCTTCAGTCGTGGCTTGGGGTGATCTGTCCGCTGACCATCTGGGAGATGCAGTTACGGGAGAAGGCCGGTGATGCCTACTATACGGGTTCTTTTATAGCCCACTGGGTAGAAGAGTTGCTTTACTACAGCGCACCACCCTGGGTATTCATGGTGCTGTATTCACTGTTTGGTTTGCTCGTGCTTTTAAGCTGGTTCTGGGTTCGGCCCCGATCATTCAATCGACAGCTCAGGCCCCCTGTGTAAGCCACTCGTTGCCTGAGCTGTTGTTTGGCCTCAAGTGGGGTCTCCTCTGGCTGTTGGGTCCTCCGCACCAACCCCAACATAAAACACCTGCATAAGGAGCACCGACATCATAAGAACAGTTCAGCCCAATTTCTTTTTCATCAGAGATCCGATTTCAGCAGGGTTGCGCGTTACGGCAATCCCGCACTCTTCAAGAACTGATATTTTCTCAGCAGCAGTCCCCTTGCCCCCTGAGATAATTGCCCCGGCATGTCCCATACGCTTGCCAGGAGGTGCAGTTACCCCGGCAATAAAACCAACTACCGGTTTTTGCATATTTTCTTTAACCCAGAGTGCACAACTCTCCTCATCGGTACCTCCAATCTCACCACACATCACGACAGCATCCGTATCAGGATCATCATTGAACAGCTTTAACACCTCGAGGTGTTTGAGGCCGTTTACCGGATCGCCGCCAATCCCAACACAGGTAGACTGACCAAGGCCAAGTTCACTCAGTTGATGGACCACCTCATAAGTCAATGTTCCTGACCTTGAGACCACCCCGATGCGACCTTTTTTATGGATATAACCCGGCATTATTCCAATCTTCAACTCCTCTGGAGTAATGACTCCGGGGCAGTTAGGGCCGACCAACAGGGTCTTCCTGCCCTCCATCTTCTTCCTTGTCTGGACCATGTCTTTTACAGGAATACCCTCTGTAATACAGATCACCAGATCCAGTTCTGCCTCTACCGCTTCATCAATCGCTGCGGCCGCAAAGGGGGGAGGAACATAGATCACTGAGACATTGACACCGGTTTGCTCCCTGGCTTCGACAACACTATCAAAGACAGGCACTCCTTCTGTGGCCTGTCCCCCTTTCCCAGGGGTGACACCGGCAACATAACAGCTCTCACCAGTTGCATAGGCTATGCTGTGATGGGTGTGAAACTGGCCGGTCTTTCCCGTTATACCCTGTGTCACTACCCGGGATTCACTATTGATTAAAATCGACATGATCAATGCTCTCCCTGGGTTGCGGCGACCACACGCTCAGCGGCTTCAGCCATGGTGCGTGCCGTAATAATGGGGAGCCCTGAATCAGCCAGTATTTTCTGGCCCTGCTCTACATTAGTCCCTTCAAGCCTAACGACCAGAGGGACATCAAGGGTGATCTGCCTGGCGGCTTCAACCAAACCTTCAGCAATGACATCACAACGCATTATTCCTCCAAAAATATTGACCAAAATAGCTTCAAGGCCCGGGTTGCGAAGCATGATCGAAAATGCGGCAGTGACCTGATCTGCAGTGGCACCCCCTCCAACATCCAAAAAGTTTGCCGGTTCGGCACCATATAGTTTAATGATATCCATGGTGGCCATTGCCAGGCCGGCCCCATTGACCAGGCAGCCAATCGTTCCATCGAGTGCGATATAGGAGAGCCCTTTTTCAGAGGCTTCTATCTCAGCAGGATCTTCCTCATCAAGATCACGCAGAGATCTGATCTCATCATGCCGATAGAGTGCGTTATCATCAAAATTGATCTTCGCATCGAGTGCGATCACACCGCCTGATTCAGTGACGACCAGGGGGTTGATCTCTGCCAGAGAGCAGTCCTTCTCCCAAAAACAAGAGTAGAGGCCCTCCAGAAGGTCAACAGCCGCTTCGATCGATGATTCAGGGATCCCAATCTTTGTCGCCAGTTCGCTCGCCCCATCGCGGTTAAAGCCTGACTGTGGATCGACTACAAGATAGTGAATCTTGTCGGGTGACTCCTCTGCGACCACTTCAATCTCCATTCCCCCTTCAGAGCTGGCCATCAGTGTTACCCTTTGAGTCGCTCGATCAACCACCAGACCGACATAGAGCTCACTGCCGATAGCAACCCCCTCTTCAACCAGAAGACGTTTGACGATCTGCCCCTCTTGGCCAGTCTGGTGAGTCACCAGATTCATGCCTAAAATCTCATCGGCATACTGCCTGACCTGATCAAGGGAGGTTGCGACTTTCACCCCTCCCCCTTTGCCTCGCCCTCCGGCATGAATCTGTGCCTTTACCACCCAGACATCTCCACCGAGTTCTTCGGCAGCAGCAAGGGCTTCATCGACACTGAAACAGGGAAGCCCCCTGGGCGTAGCCACATCATAGCCATTAAGCAGTGTCTTGGCCTGGTATTCGTGAATTTTCATCTTTTCTCCATGCTATAAGTTGTTGCAACAATAAATTCTTCATCCGGGTTTTGTCGTTAACCCGTGGCAATCGCCCTTTCTGGATCGGTAATCCATTCGCTCCACGAACCGACATAGAGAGTGCCGATTGAAAACCCCGCATGCTCCAGGGCAATCATGTTGTGACAGGCTGTTACCCCTGAGCCACAGAGGTGAATGGCATCACCCAGTCCCCCCTCATTGCCAACCACCGTTAAAAAATCACTTTTCAATTCGTCAGCGGGCTTGAAGCAACCCCTCTGATCAAGATTATCCAGACAAGGCCGATTGAGTGAGCCGGGTATCCGGCCTGCAACCCTGTCTATGGGTTCATGCTCCCCCCTGAACCGCTCATTGTTTCTGGCATCAATAATCACTCTTGAGCCTGATCTGATGGCCTCTAAGACGGCATCACTATCAACCCAAAGATCTGAATCGAAATGGCAGGGATAATGACCATCCGCATCAGCCGTTATCACCTCCTGGGTTGAAATCTTTCCGGTTTGCTTAAGCCACTCTCTCCATCCTCCATCGAGCAGCGAGACTGATTTATGCCCCAACCACCGGAGTGTCCACCACATACGGGCAGCCATTAAACCCGGACCGTCATCATAAACAACCACATGAGTCGATCTGCCCAACCCGAGGCGGGAGAGAAGATTGACAACCAATGTTGTTGATGGGAGCGGATGGCGCCCGAGGAGAGGCCCGAGCGGATCACAGAGCTCTTGTTCAAGGTCAATATAATGGGAGCGGGGAATATGCCCTTGCCGGAACTCTTCTCTCCCTCTTCCTGCATCCCCAAGATAGAATCGGCAATCGAGCACCAGCAGGGAGTTTGGGGAGAGGGATGAGTCAAGAAGCTCATCAAGGGCAAACACAGAAATCAGTGGTGACCGGATAGCGGAAGCTGAACTCACTTGACTCTCTTTGACAGGGCTGACAACAACAATGGGTTAAAAGCGGAAGAGGGATTCTGCCAGATTATGGGTAATCAATGTGTAATTTTCTTCACCCAATTTTATCAAACCCATGTAGTATTTCACTGTTAAGAGCATATAAGAGAGAAGAGAGTGAGCAATGATCTCGGGTATCGGACTGATGCCAACATTAGAGTAATTGACATAAAATGGCTTCCAATAAACTCCTCACCCACCTTAATCTAATCAGGCCCTGCTCTGAAACGCCATTAATTGAAGACTGCTTTGTCGTCATTAACGATGACACCTTTGGATCCATCACTCCGGCAAAACCCGATGGGGATTATGATGAGGTGATCGATTGCCGGGGTCGTTATGCGCTTCCTGGTCAGATCAATGCTCATCACCATCTCTATTCTACCCTGGCACTGGGGATGCCTCCCCCGGCCATCGCTCCGGCTGATTTTCTTGGGATTCTTGAACAGGTCTGGTGGAAACTGGACCGGGCATTGGACACGGACTCCCTGAGGGCTTCAGTTCAATCGGGACTTGTAGAGTCTCTCAAATCTGGCACAACAACCCTAATCGACCACCACTCAAGCCCTGAGGCCGTAGCAGGCTCGCTCTCTCTGGTTGCTGAAACTGCGCATCATTATGGGGTGGGTAGTGCCGTTGCAATCGAACTCTCTGATCGGAATGGGCCCGATTGTTTTAATAAATGCCTTGAAGAAACCATTACAACTAAAGATAAATACAGTAAAAATAATAATATCACTACACTTCTTGGTCTCCACGCCTCATTCACCCTGGGCGACAGATCACTCCAAACCATTTCAGAGACACTGGCCCTAGACGACTCAATGGGAATCCATCTCCACCTCTCGGAAGATGCAGTCGATGAGCGCGACGCCCAATCTCGCGGATACCCCTCTGTCCTGCAGCGACTCCACCACTTTGATCTGCTCAACACCCGCTCACTACTCGTTCACGGCGTTAATTGTCCACAAGCCGATACTGAACTTATGCAACAGCTCGGCACCATGCTGATTCACAATCCGACCTCCAATGCCAACAATAGAATTGGCATGCTCGACAGAGAGCGGGCGATCACTCTCAACGCCGGCCTGGGTACCGATGGAATGCAGTCCAACATGCTCAAAGAGGCTAAGGAGGGAACTCTTATTCGTAATGCATCTATCAACGCGGGCGAACCCTCTCTTGACTACCTCACTCTTCTGTTTGAACACAACCCAACGATCGCTTCACGTATTTTCGACCGCCCCCTTGGCAGAGTGGAGCCGGGTTATCGTGCTGATCTTGCAATTTATGACTACCTTCCCCGAACCGAGATAACCCCTGACAACCTGGGAAGCCACCTCTTGTTTGGCTTTCCTCAACCCTCAGAGGTCTATACCAGTGGTGAACTCAGGGTCAGTGAGGGTCAAATGACGCAGCTTGATGAACAACAGATCAAAGCGGATGCCCTCATTCAGTCCAATCGATTGTGGAAACAGCTCCTCTGAACAAAAGATCAGCTCTTATTACCGGCTCCCTCTTAAGATCAACACCATGACCGAACTACAACCCTATCCCTTTGGTCTTCTTGTCGAACGAATATTTGATGAGCTTGATAACGCCGACACCATTTTTGGCCTGCCAAGAAAGAAGTTTTTTCTCGGTGATCCTGATAAAGATCTTTCGATCTCTTTTCATCGTCAGCGGGCCTCCTCTCCCTTGGGCCCTGCTTCAGGTCCACAGACACAGATGGCGCAAAACATTGTGCTCTCCTGGCTTTGTGGTTGCCGCATCATTGAATTCAAGACAGTTCAAATTCTCGATGAACTGAATATTCCTCGCCCCTGCATCGATATGGCAACCGTTGGTTACAACATCGAATGGTCTCAGGAACTGAAACTTGAGCAATCTCTGCATGAATATGTCAAGGGAATGATGTTAATCGAGATTCTCAAGGCAAGCGGCCGACTGGATCTGTCACCCGGGTTTGGTGATGTCATCTATGACATGAGTGTCGGCTATGATCTAAAAGGGATAAAAAGCAAACCGGTACAATCATTCATCAATGGGATCGTCGATGCACGCCAGACCATCGACCACTACAAAAAAGAGATTCCCGGGCGCTTTTCTCACTTTCGATTGATTGACTTCCCACCCTCTATCTCCAATTCACTCACTCTCAGCACTTTTCATGGCTGCCCTCCAGATGAGATAGAACAAATCGTTGACTACCTTCTTAACCACAACCAACTCAACTGTGTTATCAAGCTCAACCCAACACTGCTTGGAGAAGAACAGGTCAACCACCTTCTCCACCAGCAGTTAGGGTATGGTGATATCAAGGTCCCAACAACCGCCTTCGAAGGAGATGCCACCTGGAGTCAGACCAAAGCCTTTATTGAGAGGCTGCAGACAACCGCTGAGGGACTGGGCCTTGGTTTTGGGATAAAAGTTTGCAATACCCTGGTTGTGGAAAACCATCGTGACTTCTTTCCCGCTTCAGAGAAGGTGATGTATCTCTCCGGAGCACCACTTCATGTGCTGGCTGTCAATCTGGTAGAGAAAATCCGTCACCATTTCAAAGACCAGATTCCGATCTCTTTCTCTGCCGGAATTGATCACATCAACTTTTCAAAATCTGTCGCCCTTGGCCTCGTTCCAGTAACCACATGCAGTGATCTCCTCAAAACGGGGGGCTATTCACGAACCAGCCGATATTTCAGCCGGTTGCAAAAAGAGATGAAACAACTGGAGGTGGACGATATCGATGAATTCATAATCAAAGCCCTTGGCAAAGGCAAACTGGCTTTGAAGCAGTGTTGCCCGGAATCCGATGACCCCCGTCTTGCGGCATGCCTGAAGGCTCTCGGCAGTGGTCAATCGCTTCGCCTGGCGGCGGGAGAAGCCCTTTTCTCCAACTGGGTCTCTGAAGCCAAACTACTCAACACCCACTCCTATTTAATAGAGGCAACCTCAGACCCGCGATACAACGCCAGCAACAACTCAAAACCACCCCACAAGGTAGGGTCATCCCTTGAACTCTTCGACTGCTTGACCTGTGACAAATGCATTCCTGTTTGCCCTAATGATGCCAACTTCATTCTTGCAATACCGAGTATTGTACTGCCCGTTCAACATCTCACCCGGGAAGAGGGAAACTGGCTGGTTGAAGAACATGAGCCCATCAAGCTTAAAATGAAACATCAAATCGGCAACTTTACCGATTTCTGCAACGAGTGTGGAAACTGTGATGTATTCTGTCCTGAGGATGACGGGCCCTACCTGATCAAGCCTCGCTTCTTCAGCTCATTGGAAAACTTTAATCGCTACAGCAGGACCGATGGTTTTTTAATCCTGCGTTCGGAAATATCAACCCTTATCCATGGCCGATTTAATTCTATTGACTACAAAGCGGTTGTGAGTGATGGCAAGGTCATTTACTCAGGCCCCACCTTTTCGATCAATTTCCAGTGTGACGACCCTCTTCAGACCGTTAAGGGAGAGGCTGAAGGAAGCGTAGACCTGACCTATTATGAAATTATGGCGGCCATCCGTCAGGCTGTTTTAGACACTGGCAAGATCAACTACATCTCCGCACTAGCCAACCAGCAGAGATAGCCAACCCCTGAGCCCTACTGGCTGGAGTTGAAAAGATCTTCTTTAAGGGGTTGAAAGAGCGATCAGATGATCTCGACCTCATCTTCATAAAGGGCTCTGCTCAGGCCTGGTCTGGTTGATGAAATTTTTTATTCAGGAAGGCGCGCGCGGCAGCACTTCCCCGCATTGGAAGCCGATTGCGTCTGATGCCGTCAAATTGATAGAGCGCGCCGGCAACTGCACCTGCCGTCGGCACCAGCCCGATCTCGCCTACTCCTTTGACACCATATTCAGTATGAGGGTCAGGAATCTCCAATAACCGCACCTCAATCTCCGGGACATGTCTGGCTCGAAGAATCTGGAGATCATTCAGCATGGTGCTGACTGGCCAACCGTCGACCACAGGCAACTCTTCAGTCAGGGCAAAACCAAGGCCCATATGGACAGCCCCCTCAATCTGGCCCTCACAAAGAGCACGATTCATGACGCGTCCCACATCATGAGAGGCGATCACTTTTTCAACCTCTCCCTTGTCCGAGAGCGTGACCACCTGGGTGGCAAAGCCGAAAGTGACATGGGTAACCTCTCCCTCGCCGCCACGATCACTGGGTTCGACGGTAAAATTACAGATAAATTCACCTCCAAATTCATGGCCAACAAGATCTTCAATCGAATCGCCGGAACCAAGCTTATCTGCCAGTTTTACGGCTGCTCGCCTTACCGCTTCAGTCGCCAACAGTGTTGCGCGTGAAGCCGTTGTCATTCCACACTCAACGGGATATGTGGTATCAACCTTTACTTCGACGAGATCTGCATCAACTCCAGTCTGATGACAGACCACCTGGCGTAAGATGGTATACAGCCCCTGGCCCATCTCGGTGAAACCAGTATAGACAACGATTGAGTCAACGCTCTCTATCCGAATCAGAGATCTGCCAATATCCGCCATTCCATTTCCAATCCCGGTATTTTTAATCCCACAGGCGATCCCGGCAAATTGAGCTGACTTATAATCCTCTTTAACAGCTTCAAGCGTCTCCCTAATACCCAGCCCTTCACCCATGATCTGCCCGGGGCCAAACATATCTCCTTGTTCGAGGATATTGCGATCACGAACCTCATAACCGTCAATACCCACTCGTTCAGCAAGGCGATCAAGAAGGCCTTCGATGGCGAATGCAGTCTGGTTGACACCAAAACCACGGAAGGCTCCACTGGGTGGGTTGTTGGTGTAGACCGTCAGGGCCTCTACCTCGACGTTGGGAACACGATAGACCCCGCAGGCATGGCCTGCTGCACGCTCCAGCACCTTATCGCCGACGCTCGCATAGGCCCCGGTATCGCCAACAATATGGGCTTTGAGTGCTGTCAACCTGCCCTCTTCATCTGCTCCCAGGGTGTATTTCATGGTCAGTGGGTGGCGCTTGGGGTGGAGACGAATTGACTCATCCCGGCTCAACAGAACCTTTACCGGCAGTTGGGTATGAAAGGCAAGCAGCGCGGCGTGCGCCTGGATGGACATGTCCTCCTTGCCGCCAAATGCACCCCCATTGCTGACTAACTCAACCTGCACTTGATCAAGTTCGAGGTTGAGAACTGAAGCAAGTTGTTTTTGTTCATCATGAACTCCCTGTCCCTGGGTATAGAGTCGAATACCACTCCCTTCAGGGGTCACCAGGGCACATTCAGGTTCAAGAAAAGCGTGCTCGACCCGTTGAGAATAGAAGGTCTCTTCGATGATGTGTTGGGAAGTGGATAAGGCCTCTCCGGGATCACCACGGTGGTAGGCGGTGGTCTTCAGGAGATTGGGCACTCCCGGATGCACCTCTGGGGCATCTTGACGCAGCCCCTCCTCTGGATCAGTGATCGGTGTGAACACCTCGTACTCCACAGTAATCGCAGCACAAGCCTTACGAGCCGCCTCATCTGAATCTGCAGCGACGGCAGCGAGAACAGATCCGACACAGTGGGTAACCTCACCTTCGGCGATGAAGACGGGCCAGTCCTTGAAGATCAGCCCCACAAGCCGCTCTCCGGGAACATCTGAAGCGGTGATGATTTTTGATACTCCCGGAACGCTTTCGGCGGCCGAAGTATCAATCGAGAGTATCCGTGCCCTGGGGTGATCAGCGAGACGAACAGCACCACAAAGCATGCCTGGAAGCGTCATATCATCAACAAAAGGCTTTTCTCCAAGGGCGTGGTCAATCCCCCGATAGCGCGCAGCACTTGAGCCGACGGCAATCTCATCTGAGATCTGGGGTATGGTGCTCCCCTGCCAGTGTTGTTGGGCCTCCTGGATGGCATCGAGAATCTTGACATACCCGGTACAGCGACAGAGGTGGGGGGTCAGTGTTTTTGCTATCAGTGCTCTGTCTGCATCAGGTGTTTTGTCAAGCAGTACGGCCGCCCGAACCATAATGCCCGGGATACAGAAGCCACACTGCAGTCCTGCCGCTTTTACAAACGACTTTGAGAGCAGCTCTCTTTTCCTCCTGGAAAACCCCTCAAGGGTGGTGACCTGTTTGCCCTCCAGTTTTGCAGCACTGTAGCGGCAGGTCATGACAGCACTCTGATCGACAATAGCCGTACAGCACCCACAGTGTCCCTGGGGAGAGCATCCATTTTTTACCGATGTACAACCGGTTGAACGTATAACACTCAAAGCTGTAGCCTCTTGATGATGATCCGCACTCACGGCGACTCCATTGAGGTGGAATTGGATGGCTTCAGTTCTGCTTGGTTTTTCGGTGGATTTCACAATGGTTAAGCGGCTGAATGGTTATGGCTTAAGAGCGCCTGGTTATTTGGGTGCTGTTATCAGCGTATAGTTCTGCGGTTCACGATGCTGGGCAAAATCAAAAATGTTCTGTTGGATCTCCTTGCAGCGATCAAGATTACACGAAAAGGTAACAAGCTCATCATCCTGAGTGGTGCACTGGGCAACAATTTCACCGGTGGGTGCAATGATGCAGCTCCCCCCAATAAGTTCACACCCCTCCTCCTTGCCCGCTTTGGCCACCCCTACTACCCAAGTTCCGTTTTGATAGGCCGCCGCCTGCATAACAAGGTGGTTGTGAAACTCCTGAAGATGGTCGTGTTCTGGTGCCGGGGGATAGTGAAGAGGGGTATTATATCCCAGCGTTACCATCTCAACCCCCTGTAACCCCATCACCCTGAAGGTCTCTGGCCAGCGGCGATCATTACAGATGCACATCCCCAATTTTCCATCAAAGGCTTCAAATACCGGAAACCCAAGATCACCCGTTTCAAAATAACGTTTCTCAAGGTGCTGAAAAGGGCGCCAGGGCTGATGATCCCGGTGGCCGGGAAGATGGATCTTGCGGTACTTGCCGACAATAACTCCGCTTTTATCGACCAGAATGGAGCTGTTAAAGTGGTGAACCCTGCCATCAACCCGGGCAAGTTCTGCATACCCAAAGCTAAATCCAATCTCAAGTTTGACTGCGGTTTCAAACAGAGGCCCTGTCTCCGGGCCCGGCATCTCGGCTTCAAAGAAGGCATCAATCTCTTGTTGTTGTTCAAAATACCACCGTGGAAAGAATGTGGTGAGAGCCAGCTCGGGAAAAACAACAAGATCAACCCCCCTGCTCTTTGCATCCGTCAGCAGGGTGATCATTCTGTCAACCGCGGAACTCCGTGTTTCATTGCGTCCGATAGGGCCAAGCTGGGCGGCCCCAACCACTATTTCTCTGGTCACGTCACTGCCCTCCACCGGCCTTTTCGAGAACCACATGGAGAAGGACATTGGCACCTGCTTCAATATCTTCGGGAGTAGTAAACTCTTCGATGTTGTGGCTGATGCCGTCTTTGCTGGGGACAAAAATCATCGCTGTCGGGCAGTTGGGGGCCATCATCTGGGCATCATGCCCTGCCCCCGACGGAAGGCGTCGAGTAGAGTATCCAAGTTGTTTCGCATTTCTCTCCACGGTATCCACCATCTGCTGATCAAAGAGAACCGGCTCGAAACGTGCCAGGGTGCGTTTTTCGAGGGCCGCCCCCTCTTCCTGGGCCGCACTCTCGGCAAAAGAGAAGAGATGGCTCTCTGCGTCCTGCAGCAGTCTCTCATCTGTATTCCTCAGATCCACCGTCATCACTGCACGTCGTGGAATCACATTGACCTGGTTAGGCTCCAGCTCTGTCACCCCCACTGTGGCGACCTGATCTCCTCCCATTTGTTCGGCCATCTCCCTGGCTTCTACTGCAACTCTTGAAGCCACTACGCCGGCATCACACCGCAGCGCCATCGGTGTGGTTCCGGCATGGTTGGAGACACCTTCAATCGTCAGTTCACTCCAGGAGATCCCCTGCACCTTCTCTACGACCCCTATAGTGATCCCCTCTGTATCCAGCACCGGACCCTGTTCGATATGAAGTTCAATATAACAGTGAGCCCTAAGTTGTCCTGTTTCTGCGTCTCCACGGTATCCGATTTGCTCAAGCGCATCTCCCACACGATCACCCTCAATTGAGGTAAGTCCAAGGGCCTTATCCAGATCGAGAAAACCCTGATGGACTGCACTTCCCATCATGTCAGGGGCAAAACGGGCACCCTCTTCATTGGTAAAGAAGGTGACTGCCAGAGGCCGCTTGGTGGTGATGCCCGTCTCATTCAGGGTCTCAACCACCTCAAGCCCGCCGAGAACACCCAGACAGCCGTCATACAGACCACCTGTTCTTACAGTATCAATGTGAGACCCGACCATTACCGGGGGGCCATCTTCACTCCCGGGACGCAAACCCATGACATTTCCAATACCATCAATGGAGACCTTCAAACCCAGTTCTTTCATCCAACCGACCACAAGATCACGCCCTTGTCGATCTTCATCACTCAGGGCAAGACGACAGCAGCCCCCACCGCTGAGAGCGCCTTTTTCGCCGAGACGATTCAATCGCTCAATGAGCCGGTCAGGATTGATCGAAAGAGCCGGTCTGTTCATTTTTCAATTTCCCTCTATTGCTTGTTGACGCACTTCTTTACCGGAACGCCCCGTGATTTTAGTATATGTTTCAGGGTCAGTATCACCTTCAGAACCGACCACTACAATCCTGCTGTTGTTCTCCAGTTTCAAGAATGAACGGGCCTTACTACTCTGAGAGGCGAGGATTAGTCCGGCTAAACCGGCAACCCCTGACTCACCACCAACAATTGGCTGGTCTCCGTCGACACCCATAGAGAGCCGTTTCATGGTCTGGGCTGCAGCCTCATCGGGTATGGTCATCGCGCCATGAGCGCCTTTTCTGAGAATGGGCCAGGCATGAGGGGAGATCTCTCCACAGGCAAGGCCCGCCATCAGTGAATCAAGCTCACCCTCTACCACAACCTCTTTTCCGGCCTTGAAGCTCTCATACCAACAACCCGCACTATGAGGTTCAACGATGACAGTAAAAGGACGAGCGAGGCCATAAGCTTGCCAGAGCTGACCACAGACTGCGGCGGCAAGTCCTCCAACGCCAGCCTGGATAAAGAGGTGTGTCGGGGGTTCCGCATTGGAGAGCTGTTCCACGATCTCTTCGGCCAGAAGTGCATAACCCTGCATGACATCAGCTGATGAAGTAATACTGCCGCCTGATGCGGTATCCGGAACCACATGCCATCCCTCTTCACGAGCGGTCTCTTTTGCGGCGCGCACCGCATCATCGAATGATCCCGGAACTCGGCGCACCTCAGCGCCATAAGAAGCAATTGCTGACGCTCTCCCACTGCTCACGGCCTCATTGATATAGATTACACAGCGACAGCCGAACATCCTTGATCCCCATGCCACAGAACGTCCATGGTTTCCGTCTGTACCTGCGCAGACGGTCACTCCCAAGACTCGCTCCTTTTTGGATCCAGCGAGGATTTCACTGCTCGAAAACAACTGTCCTGATGAAGCCTGAAGCGCTCTCTGTATTACCCTCAAGACCGCATAGGCCCCACCGAGGGGTTTAAAACTTTGGAGGCCAAACCGCCACCCCTCATCTTTATAACGGATTGTGTTGACATCGAGCTGCCGCGCCAGGCCATCAAGCGAGACAAGAGGTGTAGCTTGATAATCTGGCCAGGACGTTATCTCACTCCGGGCCATTGCAAGCCCGGAATCAGTCAGTCCCTCCAAGACCGTCTCCGGATAGGGGGCGGACTCTGAGACATCACTGTTTGAGATAACAAAGAAGTCCCTGTTGAGTTTGAAGTTGACCATTTGAAGATACGCGGATTGCTAAGAGGCTTGATCCAACAAGAGAGTGGGTATAAGAGCATCATCTCTTAAACCCCTACCGACCACAATTACAAAATCAACTGGGATGGTTGTAGATTAAGCAACGATAGGTTACCCATACAAAATAATAGAGTGCGTTTGAGATCGAACCCGGGTGCTCGGGTTAACAATCGGTATCGAGAAAGCCAGGCTATTATTTAATCTTTATTATTATAAATATGTTATATGATTATGTTTAATATATTATTTTTACTTATATTCTTTTATAACTAGTAGTTCTTAAAAAAACACGTCTACGCTTTCTCGCCCAAATAAGCCGCCAATACGAGGGGATTATTGGAGATCTCTGCGGGAGATCCTTCGGCAATGACCCTCCCCTGATCCAAAACATAGACTCGATCACAGATACCCGTAATAAAATTCAAATCATGATCTATCACAACCACTCCGGCACCGATAAGCTCTGCCATGGTACGGACCTGGGCAATCATATCGATAGATTCACTGTCACTCATTCCACTTGTCGGCTCATCAAGAAGCAAAAAATCGGGCCCAGCCGCTGCTGCACGTGCCAACTCAAGACGTCTTCCATTGCCATAATCGAGCTCAGAAGCTCGCCACTCTTTCTGATCCCAAAGCCCGGCTTTGACGAGGAGTGAGTCGGTAGAAGGCATCTCTTTACCCTGGCGATGACGATGGGCAACAAGCCTGATAACCTCGACATTTTCACGCACGCTCAGAGCAGGGAAAAGCCGGATATTCTGGAATGTGCGGGCAAGCCCGGCTCTTGCTATTTTGATCGGAGTGAGGCCTGTCAAGCTATTACTGCCGATCAACACGGTTCCATTGTCAGACTGAACCAGTCCAGTAATGACATTCAACAGGGTTGTCTTACCGGCACCATTTGGGCCAATCAGGCCGACAACTTCACCTCCCTTTGCGGTGAGCGCTGCATCATCCAGTGCTATAAAACCACCGAAGTGCACTGAAACAGAGTCAGCCTTTAGTTGTGCCGAAGTCATTATAGTGGGTTTTGAGACTGGCACGGGACTCTTAGCCCCTTTGAATCGTCTCAGCAACCAGTGATCAAACTCCCAATCGCCAAGAAGCCCGGCGGGCCTCATGATCATGAACCCAAGCATTGCCGCCCCAAGAAAAATATCGGTCAAACCATCCCGGAAAAACCAGTTAAAACCATCAACATCCAGCTCAGCCAAGTTTCTGGTGAGCTCTTTTCCAGCTGTAATGACCAGCACCCCAGCCACTGCACCAGTAACACTATAACGTCCTCCCACAATTAACATGGTTAGAGTCAAAAGTGTGTAGTCAAAAAAGAATAGCCTCGGGCTGATACTCCCGATCTCATAGACCCTCATTGCAGAACCCGCTGCAACCACCGCTACCGAGAGCAGCAAAGCGATCATCTGTTGTACTGCAGGGTTGATACCCATTGCCCGAGCCACAAGGTCGTCTTCCCTCGCTGCCTGCGCCAAACGACCCGCACGAGTCTCCTTGAAGAGCCTGGCTACGGCAATAGCGGCAAAAAGCAGAAGGATGATCGGGTAACTCCCCTGCAGGGTGTTGCCGCCAAAGGGACTGAATGAGAGTCCCGTCTTTCCACCACGGGTTAAATCAATCCAGTTTGTTGCCACTTCATGAACAACAAACAACAGTGCCAGAGTAATGACAACTGCTGCGACCGACCCTGATCTGGCACCCGATCTTGAGAGGGCAAGACCAACAATGATGGCGATAACCAGCGTTATCGCAATGGCAGCAATTCCTGACTGAAATGGCGTTAAATCAATTTCTGCCAACCCTAATGGGGCATTGGGAATCTGTATTAATTTTCGTGAAGGTGAGACCGCAAAAATGGCAAAGGCATAACCTGAAATTGCTCCAAAACCAATGTGTCCAAAAGAGAGGATGCCTGTATTACCAATATAGATCTGCAGACCAAGAACAACGACAGTATTAATCATCATTTGGGTGGCAAGATCACTAAATGAATCGTCCCCTGATAACAGCAGGAACACCCCACCTATAACAGAAAAGAGAAAAAGAGAGCCCAAGCCAGGAGTGATTAGATGGCGAATTGGATCTGAATCCATCAGACTCGCTCTACGTGTTTTACTGAAATCAAACCCTGAGGCCTGAATACAAAAAGAAGCGCGATCAGCAGAAAAACTATACCGTCCGTAAGGCCTGCAATACTGCTTGGAAGACGAGAGATGAGCAGCACCTCAACCAACCCAAGAACAAAGCCTCCTAGCACTGCGCCACTTAAGCTCCCCAAGCCTCCGATAAGTGCCGCCAAAACACCTTTCAGCATCGGGCTGAGCCCTGCTGTTGGTCCGGCTTGTCCACTCCGCATCAGCCAAAAGACTGCCGCTATACCAGCAAGGACGCCGGATAAAACAAATGCACTTCGGATCACTCGATTACTTCGAATCCCCATCAGTCTGGCGGTATCAAAATCCTCTGCGGCTGCTCGCAGGCTAATGCCAAACATGGTTCGTTGTAATAACAGGTACGTCGCCAACAGGGTGAGCAATGTAATAACAATAACAGTGAGATCATAGATCTCCAGATTGAGTTGGCCCACGCGAAAAGTGGCAAATATCCACTCAGGACGGGGAAATTGTCGAAAATTGGCCGAGACATACATCACAAACAGGGCCTGTACCAGGAAATGAACACCAAATGATGTCATTAACATTGTGAAATCAGGTGCCCCACGAACCCAACGAAATGCCACGAATTCAATTATTACGGCAGTGACCAGGGCGACAACAACGATGATCGGTGCGATAAGCCACCAGTCCAGCCCGATTGAGAACAACCAGTAACTGCTATAAGCACTGACGGTAATCAACTCGCCATGGGCGAAGTTAATCAGATGCATGACTCCAAAAATCACCGCTATCCCAAGTGCCAGCAGAGCATAGATGCCTCCACGACCCAGACCATCAATGATCTGTTGAATAAGTTCAGTCATGCCGCGCCACCGCTTCTACCCAAATAGGTCTTAAACAGTTCCTCATTACCCCTGAGCTCTGCTGCAGGGCCTGCCGTTACAATACTTCCTGAGCGCATCACATAGGCACGATCAGCAACACTTAACATTCTTTGTGCATTCTGTTCGACAACAAAGAGAGTCCGCCCCCCTTCCCGCAGCTTTCCAATAAGTTCAAACACCTGATCCACCAATACCGGGGCCAGCCCAAGCGAGGGTTCATCCATAAGCAAGACATTGGGATCACTCATTAGAGCGCGGCCAATTGCTAGCTGTTGTGCTTCACCACCCGACAAAAAGCCGGCTTGAGTGTAAAGCCTCTCCTTAAGTATGGGGAACAGTGATGTTATCTCATCGAACAGTTGTTCTCTTCGTGAAGCAGTTTGAGTGACACCACCGACCATCAGGTTCTCTCGAACTGTGAAATCAGCAAATATCCTCCGATGTTCAGGAACAAGAGCCAGACCTGATCTCAGCATTTGATCGGGTGCCCACCCCGTTACATCATTTCCATCCAGAACCACACGGCCCGTTGATGGTTTCAATAAGCCTGAAATGGTCGAAAGAAGTGTGGTCTTTCCAGCTCCATTCGGGCCGATGAGACAGACAATCTCACCAGCCCGAACAGTCAGCTCGACATCACGTACGGCCGTTATTGCGCCATAACGGGTTGTCAATGATTCAATGCCGAGCATCTCCTCGCTTCTTGAATTATTCTACTGTCGCGGCAAGTGTAGGTGCACCACCCACAACTTGGTGAACATAGACCGGCTTGCCGGGGATTCCATTTGTACCGGAATACGACAATGAACCCGTCGCTCCAGCCACTCCATCCAATCCTGCAATCGCTTTACCAAGAGTACCCGGCTCCATTGAGCCTGTTTCCTGATATGCCGCAATGACAACAGCAATAGCATCAACAGCAAGACCGCCAAAAGAAGCGTTCTCGAGTTCAGCGCCTTTTGCGGCGGCATACCCATCAGCAAGCTGCTTTACCCGGCTGCCTTCGGCAGGGAAAGAATGGGTCGTATGGTAGAACCCTTCTACTCCTTCAGTGAAATAACCACCTGTTGCTTCGAATGCATCAGTAACAAGGTAATTGGTCTCTACCCCTGCCCCGTCAAGCTGACCTTTTAATACCGCACTCTGGAATGAAAGCATTGCTGAGTAGACCACGTCAGGAGTTTCGGCTGCGGCCATCGAATTGACCTGCGCAGAAAAATCCATTCCTTCAATCGGCACGAAATTGTAATCTGCGATCACTTTGCCGCCGCCCGCTTCAAAGACTTTGGTGAAGATCTGTGGGTTGTATCCAAAATAGGGGCCTGGCGATGAAAAGGTAACTGCCGTCTTCCAGCCCTTGTCTAATGAAAACTTGGCCGCTGCGGTAGCCTGCGCCGTATCATCGAAAGCAGCAAGGAAGGACATGGCTTCGGCTGCTGCGAGAGTAGGCTCAGTTGAAGCTACAAATAGAGTCGGTACTTTTCCTGCAGTGACTTGCAAGAGAGGTTCACCGAAGTCAGGAAAGGGAGGGCCAAGAATGGCTGATACACCAGCACTCATAAGTTCCTTACCCGCTCGCTGGGTAACCTCTGGATCTCCCTCAATGTTTTTTATTACTAGCTCAACCGGCACTCCATCCACACCACCCGCACAGTTGACCAGATCAACAAAATAGAGCGCTGCCTCGCTTGCCGGTTTATCAGCAAAACCACCAAGATCAGAGAAATCCGCGGCATAGCCAATCTTTAATGCAGATCCGCTTGGTGCGGGTTTGCACGCATTGAGATCTGTTGCCAATACGGCATCAATATCAAATGACCCGGCAAATGCCGAGCCATACATGAGTGGTGCTGCAATCACACCGAATAGTGTAGTACGTAAGACCTGTTTCATGGTCACTCTCCTTTGGTTGGTAAAAAATAATGAGGCCAGCGATCACACAAACCCGATAAGTTTGCTATAACCGGCGTCCTCGTGGCTATTCGCAATACTGCGTCGCCATCTCTTATCTAAGTAAACACACCTCGCGTTTTTACTTAAAATTCCATCTCCTCGAAATTGATTAATAAAAAGTCACCCCCCTGCTACCGGTGGCCAAAACGCCACTTTGTCTCCTTCGACCAGTATTCTATCCATATCACTTTTAATCCCATTCACCATATGAATAGCCACCTCTTCTGCAGGTATCTGAAGAATGTGTTCAAGTAGTTCAGCCAAAGTGGTGTCGCTCGGAATTAAAATAGGCATCTCCTCGTTGATCTTCAGCGAAGACCTGTATTTTCTTAAACTTACGTTGAGTTTCACTGTAATGTGAACCATCAAGTGTAGTTCATTTGAGCTATTAACTTCCACAAACACCCCACCAGTCTTCAAGGCCAAGCTCTTTAAGCTTTATCGCAGTAGGCCGACCCATCTCATCCCAGCCACGAAGTTGATAATAGGTGTCCAGATTCTTTTGCAATAGCGCTCGGCTACCTGCTCTGGGGCCATCAGGTGAAGGCTCACAGACACGCTCTGGCAGAATATCGTCAGCCCTTGTAAAGCCTGCCTTTAAGTTAAACATTCGTTCAATATTCCAGATGCGGTCACCTTGTTCAATTGACCGATCAAAAGAAAAATCAATTCCAGTTGCAGGAGCCAATAGTGCGCAAATTTCCCGATGGGTTATTGCAAACTTGGTAAAGAGACAGATGCCTGTTGAATCAACAAAAGCGGTTGAATTCTGGAAGGGACGACGAACCATCTCTTCTTTTTGTTCCATTACCTCTGGCGGCATGTACCTCGGGATGCCATATAACTCTGCGGCAACGGTATTTCCCCGAACATGGCATGCCCCACGATTTGAGGTCGCATATTGGAGCGCCATGCCCTGAAACACTCTCGGGCTGTAGGCCGACATCTCCAGTCTCTTAGAACCCATAAAACATTCGGGGTGTCCATAGCGTTGAGCAAGCCTGTAGCTTCCATCCGCCAGGATATCACCAAAACCCTCGCGATCTCCTGTCATAATGACCGCCCGCACCATTGCAGCGGCATCACCGAATTTGAGTGGAAAACCGATCTCTTGTTCTGATAATACTCCACTCTCAAAGAGTTCCATTGCACAGGCAATGGTTGCACCGGTAGAGATTGTATCAATCCCATACTCACTACAGAGAAAATTTGCTTTTGTTACCGCAGCAAGATCAGATACCCCGCAGAGCGCCCCTAAGGCCCAAACTGACTCATACTCTGGCCCTTCACCCCGCCCCTTAAACGGGCCTGCGGTTACTTCAGAGACTCGGGTGCATGAAATTGGGCAGGCAAAACAGGCTCTGTTTCTTTTTAGGACACTTTGAATGAGGGCCTCTCCACTGGTATCAGCTGCACCCTCAAAGGTATCTGATTGGAAATTTCGTGTTGGGAAAGCACCCATCTCATTGATTAAGTTGACCAGGCTGGCCGTCCCGTAAGCTCGAAAACTACCAAAGGAGATAGGATCATTGGTGATTTTTTTATGCATATCCATTGTCGCTTTCCAGAATTGTTCTGGATCATGCAATGTCACACTTTCACTTCCATGGACCGCTATGGCTTTGAGCTTCTTTTTACCCATCAGGGCGCCAACACCGCTTCGCGCAGCAAGACGATAGTTGTCATTAACTATCCCTGCTAATAACGAAAGCTTCTCACCGCCTGGGCCGATTGACGCCACCTTTGCTGAAGGGTGGGTTGCTTGTTTAATCTCCACCTCTGTAGCGACAGGAAATTGTCCCCACAGTGAGCCTGCTGGTCTTATTTCAACTTTGTCATCATCAATCCATATATAGACTGGATCTGGTGACTCCCCTTCAATGATCAGAACATCGTATCCGGCAAACTTTAACTCAGGTCCAAAAAAGCCGCCCGAATTAGAACAGGCGATCGTCCCTGTAAGGGGCGCCTTGCACACAACGACATAGCGAGAGGTTGCCGGTGCACCAGAACCGGTTAGCGGCCCGGTAGCGAAAATAAGAGGATTATCTGGACTGAGAGGCGCTATGGCAGGATCGATCTCATGACAGAGGAGATAAGAGGCCAGCCCTCGACCGCCAATAACCTTTTCCGCCAGGGTCATATCAAGCGGTTCCCGGGTTATCGCTCCACTACTTAGATTGATGCGTAAAATGACACCCATATAACCGTAAGATTCACTTCTCTTGCTCATCTTGTCACCCGGTCTTTGAGATGCACATCAATTAACTGTTTATACTTGGTGGCACAGGCTGGATCTGCCTGACGATATGTAATTGCCATTGTCGGACAGTATCGAGTGCAGGCAGGATCACCATCACACAAGTCACACTTAACAACCGTTGCTCTTGAAATTGCAAAAGTAACTCCGCCTGTTGGGCAAGCCTTGACACAATCCATACAACCCACACACTTGTTATCAATGACTCGAACAATCCCCTGTTCATCTTGCTCCATCGCCTTATGGGTACATGCTTGCAGACAGAAAACCGGTTCACAGTGAATACACATAATGGGGAGAAAGAAGTCATCACTCGGGTAGACCACCTGAATCCTTAGATCTGTCTGACTAACCGATTGCGTATGATGGATTGAACAGGCCACTTCGCACATCCTGCATCCAGTGCACATTTCTGGGCTTACCACAAGGCGGTGAGGCGCGCCCTCATCGTCACACTGTTCAAAATCAGGAGGGGTCATGAAGGGGATCCCTTCTACCGCTACAGACTTGCCGGCAACCTGGGTATCCTGTGTGGCCAAAGCGGCTTCAAATGATCCTGATGGAGTCCATTTTGTCTGCAACCAGCCATCAAAGCGGTTGCGATTAAAGCCGGCCAGTGGTTGAGGTTTATTGCCGTCAATAACCCACTGGGCGAGATAGTGGCCAACGATTGGACCTGTTGCCAGTCCATGACCACAAAAACCAGAGGCAACAAATACATTTTCATCTAGCATATCAATGATGGGCATGCCATCTGGTGTGCTGGGATCCAGTCCACCCCACGTCCGAAGAAGATTAGCATTCTCCAGATTGGAGACAAGCCGAGTAATGTGAGAAACAGCCATTTCCAGATTATCTTGTGTGGTACGTACATCTTCCTGTTCTTCTTCATCAATAATGCCACCGCCAAAATGAATTCCCCCATTCTGGGTCTGTCGAAAGAAGAGATCACTGCTTGCCACACCAAACATCTGCCGCAATAGGGGCGGGAGGGGTTCGGTTATCATTGACTCATAACGAGCGTTCACAAGGGGGAGGTCATAGCCAATTTTGAGACACAACTCCTGGGTACCTGACCCTGTTGCCAGGATGATTGATCCTGCCTTGACGGAATGCTGTTGGGTCTTAACTGTCGATCCTCCATCATCATTCCGCTCGATTGAGTGAACATCACTGTTCAGGAGTGTCCTTACCCCGTTTTGGGTCGCTCTATTAAAGTAACCCGTGATCAACTTGAATGGATCACAATGGCCATCCTCAGGACAGTAACTCGCCCCAATGATCTCTTGGCGACGAAGAGCGGGGGCGATTTCAATAACATCTGCGCCCTCCAGCCACTGGACATCAAGCCCATGGGATTGCTGGCGGGAGATATCGACCTGCATGGGACGACGATGGTCATACATCTCGACAAGCCGCAGGTTTCCTGACTGGGTATAGTCGATATCAATACCGAGTTCATCCGATAACCCCTGAAAGAGGTTTACGCTCTCTATTGCAAGCGGGATCTCACCTGACACTCTTGCAGACTGCCGAACTCCGCCACCTGAACGACCGGTCGCTCCGCTTCCGATTCCAGCTCTTTCAAGCAAGATGACATCCATTCCAGATTGAGTGAGCTGATAGGCCGTAGCACAACCCACTATGCCTCCCCCAACAACGACTGCATCGGCCTGATAATAGGTCATAACTCTGTTCTCGCGACCCCATACCCACCCACATGATCTTCCCAGGTCGTCTCACCGCCTTCAGTGGTGTAGTCTGCAACCGCTTTCATCGGAAGTGGTTTTATGGGCATTCGTGCAGTAAACGGTTCTACCGTACTCGGTTCCAGACCGGCTTCATGGATGATGAATTTTTGGAGGATCGGGCCACACATCCTGCCCTGACAGCGCCCCATTCCGGTTCGATGCCAGGGTTTTAAATGGTTTAATTGCGAGGCCCCTCTGCGTATCGATTCACGCACCTCCCCGGCAGTGACCCCTTCACATCGACAAATGGGAACATCATCAGGGACAAGGTCACATATGCCGGGATCAAACGAGAAAAGTCGTCCCAGATTTTCAATCGATTTCCGTGCTTTTGAGTGTTGCTTCCGAAGCGCTGTCTCATCCTGGTCAGCGTCATAACCGAGTTGCTGTGCAGCGATCAGGCCTGCCAACTGCCCTTCTATCAAGGCAACACTCACTCCTCCTATTCCACGACACTCTCCGATAGCAAAGAGTCCCTCTACGGTAGTCTCGAGATCACTGTTGGTCTTTGTGGCATAAGTTCCGAAAGCCGGATCGTAAAATTGCTCACACCCGGCAATGGTGGGCAACTCTGTAGCAGGAAGAAAACCATAGCTGATACAGATTGTATCGAGCTCGTAAACATCCTCACTGCGAGGACAAATACGTCCCCTGGAATCAATTTTGCTTGAAACCGCCCCCTCCACTTCTCTATCACCAAGCGCTCTGGTGATCACATGACGATATTTAATTGGGACTCCCGACGCCTTCAGTTTTTTCTGGTTGGCCAATCCCTGGCCCAGTTTGTCCCACTGTCCCCACAATTTTGTGGCATTAAGCAGGAACTCCTTTTTAGACTGCAGCTCCAGTATTGCTTCTACCTCTCCACCCGCCTCAAGAAGTTGCACTGCCGCCAACTGCAACAGGGGGCCTGTTCCGGCAACAAGGAATTTTTGACCCGGTAATATTCCCTGTGATTTCATCATCAGCTGGGCGCCGCCTGCTGTCATCACGCCAGGCAAAGTCCAACCCTGAAATGGCATCAAGCGTTCATAGGCCCCAGAGGCAAAAATTATCCTGTCAGCTTTTAGTGACTCCGACTCACCTCTTCCATAGAGCTTTAGATGGTGATCCTCTTCAGAGATCCCCCACACCATGGTATTGGTTAATAACTCAATCCCGGGATGTTCTAACCCAGAGATCAATTCGGCACCTTTATCTGCATTTGTCCCGAGATTTCCAGGCAACTGTGTCGGCTGATCAAGAGTGGGTTGTTTAAAGTACTGGCCGCCCGGATTTGCATTTTCGTCAATTAGGGTGACCTTTGCGCCGGCCTGCGCTGCTGTGATCGCCGCTGAAACTCCTGCCGGTCCAGCACCAACAATGGCTATTTCAGTCTGTTTTAAGGTGGTCTTTGCGTTCACCCTGTCTCCACCTCACAACCAGGATGGACAGGGGTATTACATGTTCGTACGTTATCAACCCCATCGACTGTTGCAATACAGTCAAAGCAAGCCCCCATCCCGCAAAAATAACCACGAGGAGAACCGCCTTGTTTTGTCATCTGGGTAGTTCTTAGACCTGATGCCATCATTGCCGCTGCAATACTCTCGCCGGCAAATGCGGTGATCTCCTTGCCATCAACCTGTATGGTGATCGGTTCGCCGCGATCAATGCCCTTGATTCTCATTATGCTCATGACCGAACCCTAGAGCAGAGTAGCTCATGATATTGGCTGATGAATGGAAGCACTCTCATTCCAACGCTCTGTTTCAGAAAAAACCGAAGGGCTCAGTGAAGGTAAAATTGGTGCCTATCAGGGGAATCCCTGTCATGGCACAGGCCTCGAGTGTCATCGAACGGATATCTTCACGCTCGAGATTGGAAAGTTTGGTTTTTCCAGCAGCCTTGGCAATTATGATTGCTTCATTAGTCATTGCGGTGATGTAGTTGGCGACTCTCTGAGCAGCATCATCGACCAACTTCTCTCGCAACTCGGGGTCTTGGGTGCAAATCCCAACCGGACAAACACCTTCATGACATTTTTGACAGCTAATACAACCCATAGCGATATTGGCACCGGTGCCGATTGCGACCGCATCTGCACCGAGTGCGAGTGCCTTTGCCACATCAGCGCCATCTCGAATTCCTCCTGAAACAATCAGGCTAAATTCATCTTTTACTCCCATATCTTCAATTGCTCGGGTTGCCTGAACTAACGCCGGAAGGGTTGGTATTCCAAGGTTTTTTGAAGCAACGACCGGTGCCGCGCCGGTTCCGGCCTGACAACCATCAACGACCACACCATCTGCACCTGTTTTAACCGCAATTTTGACGTCCTCGGTCACCCTGCCGGCGGCAATTTTAAGAAAGATGGGTATTTCAAAATTAGTGATGTCTCTTAGCTCCTTGATTTTCAATACCATGTCATCAGGACCAAAGATATCGCCATGTCTTGGGTGGCTATACAGATCAATGCCTTCCGGAATCTGCCTGAGTTCTGCAATCTCCTTGGTAATTTTGTTGCCAAGCAGATGGCCAGTAAGGCCTGGCTTTGCGCCAATGCCACAGATGATCTCAAGTGCATCAGCCGCCTCAATACTCTCCAGTGAAAACCCAAAGCGGCTCGGCAGTATCTGAACAACCTGTTTATAGGAGTTATCTCTCTCCTCTGGCAGGAGCCCCCCTTCCCCATTATTAATTGAGGTGCCTACGATCTGCGTGGATTTCGCCAGAGCGGTTTTTGCCTCCTTCCCCAGAGCGCCGTAGGACATTCCAGATATCATTATTGGCGTCTCTATCTCGAGTGGTTTTGAGGCAAAACGTGAACCAAGGGATGTCTTGGTGACGCAGGATTCTCTGTAAGTATCAACTGAAAGCCGTGAGAGCTGAGCAGGTAAAACAGTCAAATCATCAAAATTGGGGAATCGGGTAATTGCACCCATCCCCCTGACACGATGCTGCCCTGTCACTGCTTTATGGTTAATCTCCTGGCGAGTCTCCTTTGTCCAGACTCCGTGTTGGGCAATTGTGACTTTTGGTATCTTGACTGCTTTATCCATAATAGTACTCATCCAGAGATGGAGTTAAATTTTGTGATGTAGATTGACATTTGCATCACTTGATTGACGGTGGGTAGGATTAAAAAGAGTGTACTTGTGTCTTCCGGACTCCAGTGGGATTACACTTTTGAACTGATCTACCGGGTGATCAATTTGGTATTTCTCAAACAGTGCTGTAACAGCCTGTTTTTCACTCTCTGTAATATTGACCACCCTTACGTTGTTGCCAATTTTGCTTTCGACATCAGGGTCAACGGTATGGATCACTCCTTTGTACATTGATTCGCCAATCACTGGTCCCATTTTTCCCAAGATGATTATTCGTCCGCCCAGGGTCATATACCCTGCCCAGCGACCCGCATCCCCACAGACAATCAAGTCACCCCCCTTCATTCCAAAGCCCAGCCTACTTCCACTATTACCCCTGACTAATAGTGTTCCGCCCATCATTGATGGCGCGCAGTTGCTACCTGTACTTTTGTGGACAATGATCTCCCCATCACTCATATTGTCCCCCGTGTACCAACCGGTATTGCCGAGTATTTCCAGGGTTGGGCCGGCAAGGAATCCACCTGTAAAGTATCCCGTACTGCCATTGATGGTAACTTTGCATTTGCCCTTCAGTGCTGTTCCCAGATTATGGATGGAGTGTGGGTTCTCAATCCTTAACTCATCATGCTCCTTAATCAGTCGACGGAGCATTTGATTTACCTCAACACTAGTTTGATCTGTAATAGTCAGACTCTCCATACTTTCACCCCCCCTGGGTCCATCTCGATAGCGCTGACATCGGGAGCTATTTTTGCCAGAGAGATCTCTTCAGAACCAAGGAGTACAGAGCCATCATCCGTTTGAAAATACAATACTGGCTTCATCCCCAATGTATCCCTGAAAATACCCACCTGATCGTGGGTGCTTGCAATAATCGTGAAGACCCCATCGAAATGATTCATTGCCTCCTTGATTGACAGCTCAAGATCACCACCATTTTCTTTCATATGAAAGCCAAGGAATTGGACGGCTAACTCAGAATCATTATTGGTTTTGAAAGTAATACCTCTATTTTCGAGACTCCTTCGCATATTGAAATAGTTGGTGAACTGTCCGTTATGAACGATGCACAATTCGGGAAACTGTTCAGAGATGAAGGGGTGAGCAAAATTAATATTTTCCAAGCTCTCTGTTGCCAATCTCACGTGGCCGATACCGTGTGTGGCCGCCCCAAGACTGAATTGATGAGATCGCTCAAGGTCTCTTGCTGTGCCCTGGTCTTTATAGACTTTAATATGCTTTCCTATTGAATGGACACAAAGTTCCGGAGAGCTGTCAATCTCATTATGCAGAGCCTGAATTTCTGTTTCAGGCATATCGATTGAACATTCATAAAAAGAGAAAATTCCAACCCCTCGGTACATTCTTGAGTCAGAGAGGGTTCCATATTTAGCGATTATCTCCAATAGCGGATCTTTGCATTTTTCTTCAATAAATGAGGCCCTTAGTTGAATGTCATTTCGATTCTCATAGACTGCAAAACCGGTCGCATCACTCCCTCTGTGCTCAATTTCCTTAAGCATTGAAATAAGCGATGAACCGAGTTCTTCAGACTCTTTGGCAATAATCCCTACAAGCCCGCACATAATATGAAACCTTTTGTTAGAGGGTAATTAGAGATGATAGGAGTATTCATTGAACTCCCAATCAGTCACCGCAGTTTTAAACCTGGATTCCTCTTTTTCCTTCAGAGCAACGAATGCCGCAATCAACTCGGGACTAAACGCCTCAGCCATTGCTGAATCCGCTTTTAGTTCTTCAATCGCATCACGAAGATAGAAGGGAACAGTTTCATATCTGCCAGACTCATCGTGGTAGACATCATCATCTGCCCGATCACCTGGATCAATCTTATTCTTGATTCCATCCAGGCCGGCCGCGAGCGTTGCAGCCATGACAAGATAGGGGTTGGCCGAGGCGCAAGCCGCCCTGTTTTCTACCCTTGATCCCCCTTCTCTCTCATCAGGGACGCGGCAGTAAGTTGTTCGATTATCGCCGCCCCAGGCAATGTTGTAGGGGGCAAATGAGTCTTGGACAAAACGCTTGTAAGAGTTGATTGTCGGCGCAAGAAATGCAGACATCCCTTTGGCATGCGCGAGCTGTCCACCAATAAAATACCGTTGAATATCTGAAATACCATCTTCACAGTCCGGATCATAAAAAACGTTGTTATTGTTTTCTATATCTACGAGCGATTGATGGACATGATAGCCATTACCACCGCCCTCATCTTTTGGGCGACCCATAAAGGTCAAATGCAGTCCGTGTTGATTAGCCAACTCCTTACAGACATATTTAAATGTAAAACTCTGATCAGCCATCTTCATAGCATCAGTATGCTTCCAGTTCACTTCAAACTGACTCGGGAAAAACTCATGATTGAGGTAGATCATCTCCAGACCCAGATCCAGACATGTATTTTGAATCAGTCTCAGAATTCCCTGATTATCAACAGAAGGATTGACCTGGTAGACGCATGAAGGTGATGAATTGTAATTTTCACCATCAGGATGAAAGAGCATGAATTCAAGTTCAGAGGCTGCAATTGCCCTGAGCCCCATTTCATCGTAGGTTTTAAGTATCTTCTTAAGGGCCCCTCTTGGATCCACAGGATGTGGGGTATCGCCGAGGTAGGTATCACCAATAATACGAGCAGTATGGGGTTGATGGGGAAGCACTGCAAAGGTATTCAGATCAGGCTTGAGCGTCATATCAGACCATCCGCCGTCGCTGCCGCAACCTCCACCCATGGCGATATCGTTAGACAGATCTACGATATAGGTGGCTTGGGCAAAGTTAAGCCCTTCTTCAAGGGTTTCATCCAATCGACAGGCGGGTACCAGCTTGCTGCGGCAGATCCCATGTAAATCAGGAAATTCAACTCTTATGGAATCGATCTCAGCGGCCTTGATGATCTCCTTTACTTCCTGTTTATCCATCAATATTCTCCTTTACATGTATATCTAGAAAAACCTGTTACTTATTGTTTTTATTATTTATTTCTTATAATGAGCATGAATTGATAAAACTTTTTTTGATCAACTAACTAGATTTGTAGGTCAATTGCCCTATAATTGTCAAGGAATAAATTCCTTTAACATGAAAAGGGTTTAGACAAACAAAGGATTAGAATGAAGCATTAGACGTTGTCCTGACACAGAACTTTCAAATATCAGCCATGAGCAGCCCTGACCTTAAACACTCACGAAGAGCAAAAGCGACACCCTATGACAAGGGTAATATGAGGTTAAAGTTGATTTTAGATGCCGCCAAAGAGGTGTTTATCGACCAGGGATACAATAGGATCACCCTCAGAAATATTGCACAGAAGGCCGGTATTACGGTAGGAAATCTCAACTACTACTACAAAACAAAAGAGGATCTGTTAAGAGATCTGCTCGACATGATTCTCAAGTCATATGTTGATGATTTTGAAAGAGTGATCGCTGTTGGGGGTGAAACTCCGATCGAACGATTTGAGTCTCTGGTCCGTTATCTTATTGACGACCTGAATACCACCGAGACGACAAAATTCTTTCCTGAACTCTGGGCACTTTCAAATCACGATGAATATGCAACCCAGCTGATGAAGCGGATGTATGATGTTGAACGAGAAGTCCTCGCTGGCTTGATCAAAGAAGCCAATACCAAGCTGACCTCTGACCAAGTTGATCAAATCGCACTCTTTGTCTCCAGTTCAATTGAAGGAATGACCATGTTTGTAGGATCAAACAAGTCACATGAGGGCTCCCTTGAATCAATGAAAAAAATTGCCTGCAGATGCTTTGTTACCCTTCTTTTTGATGGCAGTGCACTAACTCCTGCAAACCAAAAAAAGAACTGACATTCTCCACGTTCTGACTTCATCAAAGATGAATAATTCGACATGAAAAACTCTATAAATAATTTATCAGTTGTAATTATTACCAAAAATGAAGAGAAATTTATAAGTGATGCTATAAAATCAGCTTTATTTGCGGATGAAGTTTTGATACTTGATAGCGGTTCAACTGATGATACGTGTAAAAAAGCTCAAGATTTAGGTGCAAAAGTATATCAAGAAGAGTGGCTTGGGTTCGGTGCTCAAAAAAATGCTGCTGTTGAAAAAGCCGCAAATGAGTGGGTATTTGTTTTAGATAGCGACGAACGAATTCCAACTGAACTTCAAAATGAGATATTGAAAACGTTAGAAAAACCTGATTTCAAAGGATATTATGTAGCAAGACTGAATAACTACTGGGGAAAATATATAAAAACATGTGGCTTATATCCAGACTATAGTTTAAGACTTTTTAATAAAAATGCTGGGAGATTTAAAGAAGTAGCCGTTCACGAAAGTGTACAATTAAACAGTCCTACTTCTTGCTTGAATAATCATATGGTACATTTAGCGTATGATAGTATTGATGAATTTATTGAAAAACAAAATAGATACTCAACTCTAAGTAAAAAAGAAAGAAATAAAATTAAAGCATTAATAAACCCTTATTGGACTTTTTTTAAATTGTTTTTTATTAAAAAAGGTTTTCTTGACGGATGGGACGGTTTTATAATATCAAAACTTTATGCTCAATATACTTTTTGGAAGTACATAAAATAAGAAGAATAGGGATCGAAATTTGCTTTTGGTAGATGCGGGACCTTAAGCAATCAACAGGCCAACTACCTGATTATATACGTCAAAGAATATGAAAGACGGACTGACTCTGATTCAGATACTCCAGATTTCAAGCTGACCAAAACTGCCTGCAGTACCTAGGCAAGTCTGCTGGCTTTTTAGAAGATAGCAATTCTGTCTAAGATGGGTTTTATGTTGGGTATGGAAGCTAAATAAGAATAACTTATTGTTTTTATTGTGTTAATGGCGGAGAGGCAGGGATTCGAACCCTGGGAACCGCGAGGTTCAACGGTTTTCAAGACCGCCGCTTTCGACCACTCAGCCACCTCTCCGTGATTGGTATGATTCAGTGATAGGGCTTCAGGGGTTGAATTTTAACCGATCTGCCCCCATCAACACTATTGAAATTAACGAATGTTCACTTGAAATTACTGCAGGCTGAGTTATCCTACACCCTGAATTAAATAGGTGCTCTCTTTAGAATCTGCCAACACGGGTAGATGAGACACAGAGCTCTCAACACAACGGAGGTCAACCCTGATGAACCTTAATCACCCGACTACTGCAAGAGTTGCCATTTCAGGCATCGAAATCAACAAGGTGCTTCGCAATACCTATGCACTGCTATCGATGACCCTATTGTTCAGCGCCTTAACCGCTGGCCTCTCAATGGCCTTTTCATGGCCACATCCCGGGATGGTGCTCACCTTGGTGGGCTATTTTGGCCTCCTCATGCTGACCACCAAGTTCAGGAACTCCAGCCTTGGAATTCTCTTTGTCTTTGCTCTCACTGGTTTCATGGGATTGACCCTGGGTCCTATTATCAGCCTCTATGTGACCGCATTTCCAAATGGTAATCAGCTTGTGATGACAGCACTCGGCGGAACGGGGCTTATCTTCCTTGGCCTCTCTTCCTATGTATTGACCACCAAGAAAGATTTTACCTTTATTGGCGGCATGCTCTTTGCCGGCATTCTGATTGCTTTCCTGGCTGGAATTGGCGCTGCCATTTTCTCGATACCCTCGCTCTCACTTGCTGTCTCAGCAATGTTTGTATTGCTGATGTCTGGATTGATCCTCTTTCAGACCAGTCAACTGGTCAATGGCGGTGAGACCAATTACATCATGGCGACGGTCACACTCTATATCTCAATCTACAATCTCTTCCTGAGCCTGCTCCACCTTCTGGGTATATTTGGTGGTGATGATTAAGCTTTAACCAACCAATGAAAAAAGGCCCGCAAGGGCCTTTTTTTTATTCACCCCTTGTTCGAGGCTGATAAAAACAGAGTGCGAATTACTCTACCACACTCTGGTCAACACCCCCTGAAAATCGCGATTCAATCTACCCCTCTCCTGTTTCAACTTCAGGGAGATTTGACTCCCCGTGGACTTGATCCCAGGAGCTCAGGCTCATCAACGGAATGGTTGATTCGCCTAAAATCTTTCTAAGCATCAATATGGTCTCAATACTCTCTTTCTGGTTATCTTCGCAATCATTCTCCTCATGGACTGTCTTGAGGGGGTTGAGCAGGACGAAATCAGGCTTCATTCTCTGAACCGCGAGCAGGCCGTCTGCATTCCCCTTCAGTTCGCCGACCCCCGTCTCTACCCCATGTTGTCGGAAAAGCGACAGGCCTTCCATAGCAATATTAAAATCAGACAATAGTGCGATCTCTGGGATGACGATGCTCAATCGCTTCACCATCTCACCATCTCTTGTTATTCGCTGGATAATCCAGGTAAGCCATTGGGCGTTTAAGGCGGTTTCTGGTGATAATATCACCAGGTAACGTGAATCAGTTATGACACTCATTCGGGCAATGACAGCATCGATCAAAGCGCCATCATATTCAAAAGAGAGTCCAAACTGATTGACAAGGCCCCGAGACATCTCTTTAGAAAGCCTTGTCCCGGATGGTGTGAAGAGTCGAAGTGTCAAAAGTTCTTTTTGGGCAATACTCTTTTTATAATTGAAACAGGACTCAAGGATAAAATCATACTTCTGTTGTTTTAGGGCAGTTGCCAGATAATCGAGCCATTCGTTTCTGTTCCATAGAATGGATTCAGCCAATTGAGTCGTATCAAGTACTGTCGTGGTCACAGGGTTTCCAGGGGTAATGATTTTCTCAACCAGTGTTGCCGCTCTTAGAAGTTTATCGAGCCCCAGCCCTCGCTCCATCCTGATGGCAGCCACACCGACCCCTGAGCAGAGTTGCTGGTCACCCCCCAACCAGTGGGCAATTGACAGGATCAGGGTGTTGAACCACCGATGGGGAGGAATCTTGTTGCTCTCGCTGTGGATGATGAGGCCAAACAGCGCCCCTTCAATGCGGCCCACCTCCATCCTGACCCCCTCTTTAGGAATCGTATTAATAACGTCAAATGCCCGCTTTGTGATGGCATCATCAGTCCAGCCTTGATAACGATCCCGTCCACTCCCTGCCGTAAAGCGAACCAGACAGAAAATGGCATCACCCTCTTCATCTCCATCACTCCACGGTTGATCAAGAAGGCGGTTTAACCCTCTGCGATTGAGTCCACCGGTTACAGAATCAAGTTCTGACAGACCCACCAGTCGATCGATTTTTTTATGTGCCTTGTTGAGTTGCTCCTTATACTCTCTGCTGCTCTCTCTGAAGAGGGTCAAAAAGGGGGACAAAGGAGAGTGGTCACTCAAGCGGGTTGAATCCGAACCGGGTTCCTGCTCTTGATCACCCACTCCTCTCATCTCTAATTCGAGCAACTTACAGTCCCGGTTTGAGACTCTGTACTGTTGCCACAGCAGCAAAGCGACCACGCCAACCAGCAACCCAGCCCAGGCAAGATAGGAGAGCAACAACCCCCAGAGCTGAAGCTGGACCTCAACAATCTCGAGGCCCACCTTCAAAAGGTAATTGCCCTCTTTCGCTCTGGCTAAAGGGAGTGAAGCTTCCGCTATTTCAATATCTGTCAGAGCCAGGAACCACCCAGGAACCCTATTGACCGCTGAGGGACGCTTTCTCTGGAACAGGGTTCGATTCGCTCCATCAGTAATGGCGAGAGTGCGAAAGGCTTCCGAAGAGAAACTGGTTTCAAGAATATCTTCGATAACCCTCTGATTACCTATAGCCATTGCTGGTGTCAGCACCTCTGCAAGGAGAACAGCTGCCCCCTTCGCTTGTTGTGAGGCTACCGAACGGACCCCACTTGCTGACAGCATCAGGACAAGCCAAAGGCCCACTATCAGAGCCCCTGTCAGGGCTGACAGTATCTTTATAATTGGTTTAATATTCAACTCTATCTATCTGTTATTCTATTATTTTTTTATTTCCCATATATTTTCTTAGGACATCTGGAATAGTAATTGTTCCATCTTCTTGCTGGTAATTCTCAACCACTGCAACCAGGGTTCTGCCTACGGCAAGTGCCGAGCCATTGAGGGTATGCACCAATTCTGGTTTTCCGCTCTCAGGATTTCTCCATCTGGCCGCCATCCGACGAGCCTGAAAGGCTTCAAGATTACTGCAGGAGGAGATCTCTCGGTAACGCTCCTGGCCAGGCAGCCAGACCTCGATATCGTAGGTTTTTGCAGCCCCAAAACCCATATCCCCAGTACAGAGCACAACGACTCTGTAGGGAAGTTCAAGAAGTTGCAGCACCTTCTCGGCATGACCGGTCAGCCTCTCAAGCGCATCATAGGAGTTCTCAGGCTTTACTATCTGGACCAGTTCCACCTTTTCAAACTGGTGTTGTCGAATCATCCCACGAGTATCCTTGCCGTAGGATCCTGCTTCGCTCCGGAAACACGGTGTGTGAGCCACCATCTGCAAGGGGAGATCACTCTCATCGACAATCGTGTTTCTGACAAAATTGGTCACCGGCACCTCTGCTGTCGGGATGAGGTAGTACTGGGGATCGCTATTTACTGCAAAAAGATCAATCTCAAATTTAGGCAACTGGCCAGTACCGTAGAGGCTTTCAGAGTTGACCAGATAGGGGACATTCACTTCGGTATAGCCGTGATCATCGGTATGAAGATCGAGCATAAACTGAATCAGCGCCCGATGAAGTTGAGCAACGGCCCCTTTCATCACCACAAACCGTGATCCTGTCAATTTGGCGCCCAGATCAAAATCAATCAATCCAAGCTTCTGGCCGAGATCAACATGATCCTTGGGCTTGAAGGGATAGGGTTTTGGCTCGCCCCATCGCCGTATCTCAAGATTGTCATCTTCACTCTTGCCCAACGGAACCGACTCATGGGGAATGTTGGGAATGGTGCTCTGCAGATCCTCAAGCTCAACAAGAAGCTCATTTAATGCCGCTTCGGCTTGCTTGATTTTGTCGCTGAGACCGGCGACCTCCTCAAGAAGAGGCTGAATATCCTCACCTTCAGCCTTGGCTCTGCCAATCTCTTTTGAGCGGGCATTTCGCTTTGCCTGAAGGGATTCGGTAAGGGTCTGTTGCTTTTTTCTTCGTCCTTCAAGAGCCTTGAAGGCATCCACATCGAGGTTATAACCCCTTGATACCAGAGCTTCGGCAGTGTTATCAATATCGTTCTTTAATAGGGAAGGATCTAACATTCTGTTTATTTTCCTTTATCGTTATTCAGGTGTTCACATCTGCTACCCAAAGTCAGGATATGACCGGGTGAGATAATCGTATTGAGCCCCGAAAGTGATCCCTTAACATGTTCTGATTCAGTTGGATACATCCTGACAACTTTAACCGGTTTCCCCATATCAACCTCTACTGTCTTGCCAGCGTCATACCCAGCCAGGCTCCACCTAGGCAAAGCACAACACTGATGAAGATATTAATCACTGCTTTTAAGTAGGAGGCCTCTTCGATTAAAACCAGAGTCTCCAGAGAGAATGTTGAGAAGGTGGTGAAACCTCCCAATAATCCGATGAACAGAGCCGCTCGCAATACCTCGGAAACAGCTGAGCGCTCGACAAGATAGACAAAAAGAAAACCAACGAGCAGAGAGCCCAGTGAATTGACGACAAGTGTTCCCCATGGAAACCCCCTGCCCACCAAGGTATGTATTCCCTGGGAGACGCCGTACCGGAGAACAGAGCCGGCAGCTCCTCCAATGGCAATTGCCGCCAGTTTGGCCATCATTAGTTATTCACCTTTTTGGACCCCTTCTTCTGATCAACCGCTCTTAACTCAGAGAGGCGTTGACCAATTTTAATCTCGAGACCTCTATGAACAGGGTGATAATAACAGCGTTCACCCAAACTCTCTGGAAAATAGGTCTGTCCAGGGGAAAATCCGCCCTCCTCGTCATGAGCATAACGATACCCTTTTCCATAACCCATTGATTTCATCAGCCGAGTGGGGGCATTGCGAAGGTGTTCCGGAACAGCTGCTGCACCCGACTCTTGAGCATCCTGCATCGCGCTGCCGAAAGCCCTGTAGACCGCATTACTTTTGGGAGCGACAGCGAGATAGGCCACCACCTGTGCCAGTGCCAGTTCACCCTCAGGGCTTCCCAATCGATCATAAGTCTCCCAACCATCAAGGGCCAGTCTCAGTGCCCGAAGATCAGCATTGCCAATATCCTCAACCGCCATTCTTACCAGCCTTCTTGCAAGATAGTGCGGATCAGCTCCCCCTTCGACCATGCGAGCAAACCAGTAGAGAGCGCCATCCGGGTTTGATCCCCGCACCGCCTTATGAAGGGCTGAAATCTGTTCATAGAAGAGATCCCCTCTCTTGTCAAAACGGACCAGCAACTCGCCTGCTGCAGTGGCAATATTGTTCCCATCTACTTCTCTACTCTCTTCATCAGATTTGAGTGAGGCCACCACTTCAAGGATGTTGAGAGCACGACGGGCATCGCCATCAGCCTGTTTTACCAGGGCATCAAGAGCGTCCGCGGAAAGGGTTAGCTTTAAATTGCCCACTCCTCTTTCTGTGTCAGAAAGAGCACGACGGACAACGCTTTTGATTGCTTCATCATCAAGTGCATTTAAAAGATGAACCCTGACCCGCGAAAGAAGAGCATTGTTTAACTCGAATGAGGGGTTCTCTGTGGTCGCACCAATAAACACAATGGTGCCGTCTTCGATATGGGGGAGAAAGCCATCCTGTTGTGATTTATTGAATCGATGAACTTCATCAACAAATAGAATTGTAGATCTTCCCGATGCTTTTTGAGCTCGGGCCGTTTCAATCGCACTTCTGATGTCTTTAATTCCACTGGTTACCGCGGAGATGGCGATAAACTCAGCATCAACACAGTTTGCAATCAGCCTTGCCAGGGTTGTTTTTCCACTGCCCGGCGGCCCCCAGAGAATCATGGAGTAGACACTGCCCTGATCAAGAGAGAGCCTGAACCCTCTCTCCTCGCCGACAAGATGTTGTTGACCGACGACCTGGTCAAACGAGATTGGCCGGCATCGATCAGCGAGTGGTTGGTAGATCCCCATACTGCTGCTCCTCAGGGCTCAGCGAGTTTCATCAATAACGTCTAAACCTGGCACAGGCTTGAATCCAAAATAACCTGGATCGATTGGTCTGTTTTCTATTATCTCAGTGAGGGTGATTCGGGTCGTCTGGTCTAGACCATCAATAAACTCAAGTATCTTTAACTGACTGTTCTCAAAACCAAGGCGTATCACTCTATAGTGACTCCCCTTCTCCAACGGATCAAGAGCAAGCCACTCCACAGCGCCTTGTACACCGAGTTCATGCAGTTGGTAGTTATCTTCAATTTTCCCCTCTCCGGCAAGAAGTACCGCAGGGGAATGACCCAGCATCTTATCGAATGGCTTGATCGTTACCTGATCAAGCTCAACATCGTAGATCCAGATTCGGATGCCATCACTGATAATCTGCTGTTCAAATGGAGGGACATAGTCCCAGCGAAAACGGTTGGGACGCTCAATGGTCATCTGGCCACTACTCTCTTCAAGGGTGTTCAGCCCCTCATCGAGCACCACCTGTTCAAAATTGGCGCTGAAAGTCTGACTCCTGTTGAAAAAGAATTCGAGTTGTTCACGAGCTCCAGCTGATGCCAATAACGGCTGGACTAAAAAAAGAGTTGTGAGGATAACTCGAAGGCTGGGTTTAGGGTTCATCAGGTTTGATCACCAGGGGAGTTTATTTCTGTGGAGGAGGTGCGAGCACTTCACGCCTTCCATTGGATTCTAGAGGGCCTACCACTCCAGCCAACTCCATCGACTCGATCATTCTTGCAGCGCGATTATAACCAACCCTCAATTGGCGCTGAACGGCAGAGATAGAGGCACGACGTGTCTCGGTAACAAAGTAGACCGCTTGGTCATAGAGCTCATCTTCCTCACCCCCATCACTGCCCCCACTATTTGCCGGATCATCCGCTGCCGCTGAGCCATCGAGGACATCATCATGGTAGTCCGGTGGGCCCAGTGTTTTGAGGTGGCTGACAACCCTCTGGACCTCCTGATCAGCAACGAAGGCACCGTGAACACGAACGGGTGCCGCTGTTCCAGGTGGCAGATAGAGCATATCCCCATGGCCCAGTAACTGCTCCGCTCCTATCTGATCAAGAATGGTCCTCGAATCGGCTCTGGCAGAGACCTGAAATGCGATTCGGGTTGGAATATTGGCTTTAATCAGCCCGGTGATTACATCGACTGAGGGACGTTGGGTTGCCAGGATCAGGTGGATCCCTGCTGCCCTGGCGCGCTGGGCGATACGTGTTATGAGCTCTTCAATCTTCTTGCCAACCACCATCATAAGGTCAGCAAGTTCATCAATAACAACGACGACATAGGGCAGCGCTTTGAGTTCATCAGCACCTGCCAACTCTTCAGCAAAAGGGTCCTTCAAAGGCTCCCCTTTTTCAATCGCCTGTGACACCTTGCGGTTGTAACTGGCAATATTTCTTACCCCAAGCTGGGCAAGGAGTTTAAATCGACGCTCCATCTCTGCAATGCACCAGCGCAGCGCATTAGAGGCCTCTTTCATATCAGTGACAACTGGAGCCAGAAGGTGAGGAATTCCCTCATAGATCGAGAGTTCAAGCATTTTTGGGTCGACCATGATCAGCCGGACCTGCTCAGGGGTGGCCTTGTAGAGAATGCTGAGGATCAGGGCATTGATACAGACTGATTTGCCAGAGCCCGTTGTCCCGGCAATGAGGAGGTGAGGCATACGGCCGAGATCGGCAATAACAGGAAGGCCGCCAATATCCTTTCCCAACATCAGTGCAAGAGGGGTCTTCGACTCCTCATAAGCCTGTGAAGAGAGGCCATCAATGAGCCGCACAATCTCACGCTGTTCATTGGGGATCTCCAGCCCGATGACCGTTTTGCCCGGAATATTATCGACCACTCGAACACTGATTACCGAAAGTGCTCTGGCAAGATCTTTGGAGAGTCCTACAATCTGGCTGGATTTAATCCCTGGTGCGGGGTCAATCTCAAAACGGGTGATCACGGGCCCCGGATGGACTGCCACAACTTCAGCATCAATATTGAAATCAGCCAGTTTCTTTTCCAACAGTCTAGACATGGTCTCAAGAGATTCATGAGAAAAACCTTTGGGCTGTGGCTCTGAGGGGTCAAGATCAGCAAGCGGGGGCAGCGTTGCTGACTCATTCTCATCAGCGAAGAGGGTTGACTGTTTCTCACGCTCAAGTCGGCCACTGGTTTCTGGGGAGATGATTTTGGGCTCTATTCGAGGGGGCTTGCGTGTTTTCTGCTTCTCCCGGCGAACAGTGACGGTATGCTCTCGTACCTTGCGGGCTCGTTTGCCTTCGAAGTAGTCGATGACCATTGTAATCCAGCGATAAATGATCTCAACAAGATCAAAAATACCCTTACCCAACCTGTCCATGAGCCCAAACCAAGAGAGCCTCGAGAACCAGGTAATTCCAGTCACGCACATGGTCAGCAGGAAGAGTGTTGTCCCCATAAAACCAAAAATGGCTATGAAGCTCTGATGAATTATTTCGCCAAAGACGCCACCGGAGATGAAACCCCCTCCCCCACTTTCCGGATAGTGGCCATTCTCAATTCCAGTTGCACCGACAATAAAGAGAACAAATCCCCCGAGAGTGATGAGTCGGTGCTGCAGGGTAGCCATCGCCTGACGACGGTGCTGATAGGCTCGCCAGGTCAGGCCACCTAACAATAGCGGAAATACATAAGAGATATGACCAAAGCCGAGGAAAAGAAGGCTGGAGAGACCTGCTCCGAAGCGCCCACCCAGATTGCTGATATGGCCGGGTTGGTCTGTATGCATCCAGCTGGGATCAACAGGTGAGTAGGAGACCAACGAAATTACCAGATAGAGCGTCATTGCCGACAGCAGATAGACCGATGTCTCCCGAGCCAGACTGAGTAGTTTGGGGGAGACGGGGTGACTGGTTCTGCTTTGACTGGTTTTTGTTCGTGCCATATTCTGCCTGGTGTGGCTTGAAAAGCGCCCTGGACGACCGCATCTAATCGAGGACTCTCTATTATTAGTGTTCCGGAAAAAAACCTACTTTACCCGGCCAGATTGTTTCTCGTAATATGAAGTAACCATTTTATCACATTCAACCCCAGAGGCGGCGTCAACCTATGATCGCCAACTCTATCCAATAAGGCCTGATATCAAATGTCAGCAAACAAACATTCTCGTCTCCTTATCCTCGGTTCAGGGCCGGCAGGATATACTGCTGCCGTCTATGCCTCCAGAGCCAATTTAAAGCCTCTTTTGATTACCGGAATGGAACAGGGGGGGCAATTAATGACTACCACTGAGGTGGATAACTGGCCTGGAGACCCGGAAGGTGTCCAGGGTCCTGACCTCATGGATCGGATGCGTCGCCATGCTGAACGTTTTGAAGCAGAGATAGTCCTTGACCACATTCACACCGCCTATCTGACCGAGAAGCCGATCCGCCTGGTGGGTGATTCAGCTGAGTACACTTGTGATGCGCTGATCATCTCGACCGGTGCATCTGCACAGTATCTGGGCCTTGATTCCGAGGAAGCATTTAAAGGCAAAGGGGTCTCTGCCTGTGCTACCTGTGATGGCTTTTTCTATCGCCAACGGCCTGTGGCTGTCATCGGTGGAGGAAATACTGCAGTTGAAGAGGCAATCTACCTGGCAAATATTGCTTCTGAGGTGACTATTATCCACCGCCGTGATCGATTTCGAGCAGCGGCAATTCTCTCTGATCGACTACTGGAGCGGACTGGTGAGGGTGGAAATATTACTGTGGAGTGGAATCATGTGCTTGATCAAGTGTTGGGAGATCAAAGTGGTGTTACCGGAATACGCATCCGCGATGTCAACACTGATCAAACCAAAGAGATCATGCTGGATGGGGTGTTCGTCGCCATAGGGCACTCCCCCAATACAGGAATTTTTGAAGGTCAGCTGGAGATGGAGAAGGGCTACATCGTGACTCAGAACGGTCATGGTGGAAATCAGACAGCGACAAGTATTCCCGGAATTTTTGCCGCAGGTGATGTAATGGACAACATTTACCGTCAAGCGGTTACATCAGCAGGCGCAGGGTGCATGGCCGCACTAGATGCCGAGAAATACCTGGAGGCCAATGAGTAATGAACGCTGATTCACACCATGATGATGACGATATCAAGCTCTTTCGTGAATCGATTGGTCAGATCAATCGGCTGAAGAGCCAACGTCCGGTTCAACAGATTCGCCCCAACCCCATCCCTAAAAAATCTCGTGAGGATGAAAAAGGGGTCATCGATAGCCTGTTAGACCACCCCCCTGCTGACCCTGATATTGAAGCCGGGGATGAGCTTGCTTTTCTAAGGCCCGGCCTACAGCGAAACATCCTGCGCAAACTTCGCCGTGGAGATTACCGGGTCGAAGGTGAAATTGACCTCCATGGATTGATTGTTTCGGAGGCCAAACAGGCGCTTTTTGAGTTTCTTGAAGATAGTCTTCATCATGGCAGACGTTGCATCAGGGTCATTCACGGCAAAGGGTTGCGCTCTTTTGGCGGGAAGCCAATACTGAAGATAAAGACCGACCACTGGCTTCGCCGAAACGGCTCAGTGCTCGCTTACTCCACGGCCCCCAGCCATGATGGGGGAACCGGGGCAATCTATGTCCTGCTAAAACGGGAGGGGTGATAACTTCCCAGAGCCACCTTTACGAGGAGAAACAATCAGGATTAGCCAACACCCTCCAGCAGGACCACGGCATGGGCCGCCACCCCCTCCTCCCTGCCCATCGCTCCAAGCCCCTCGGTAGTCGTCGCCTTCAGATTGACCCGATCCGGTTCGACTTCAAGATCGGTAATGATGTTTTGCTTCATTAAGGGGAGCTGGGCGGCCACTTTTGGGCGCTGCAGTACCAGGGTGGCATCAAGGTTACTCACCCGATAACCCAGATCATTCACGTTTTTCACTACTTCACGAAGCAGGAGACGGCTGTCAATGCCGCTGTACTGTTCATTTGTGTCTGGGAAGTGGTGACCAATATCACCCAATCCTGCCCCCCCAAGAAGGGCATCACAGATCGCATGGAGAAGAACATCGGCATCTGAATGGCCCGCCAACCCCACCTCATGTTCAATTTCAACTCCGCCGAGCACCAACTTCCTGCCCTGTTCTAAACGATGAACATCATAGCCGTGGCCCACTCTCATCTGTCCTCCTCGGATCGATCAACGGACTCTTGTGAAGCAAGGATAACCTCTGCCAATTGAAGATCTCCAGGATGGGTGATCTTGATATTGTCGGACCGCCCCTCCACCATCAGTGGCGGGAACCCAACTCTCTCCACCGCTGAAGCCTCATCAGTGATAGCTACTCCTTCTTTTATTGCGTTTGAGAGTGCCTGGTGGAGAAGGCCGAGAGGAAATAGCTGTGGAGTCAGTGCTCGCCACAATTGAGACCGATCAACCGTCGTCCGAACCCGGTGTTTCGAAACCTGCTTAATCGTATCTGCTATGGGAGCTCCGAGCAGCCCACCTCTGCACTCACTGGCCACGACTTCAGCGATAAGCCTGGAAATATCATTATTTGTCACACAGGGACGCACTGCGTCATGGACCAGCACCCAATCCTCACTCTCTCCCACCTCAAGAAGTTTTTCAACGCCATTCAAAACGGTCCTGGCACGATCGTCTCCCCCGTTAACCGTGCCGATCATCTTTCCGGAGTGCCACTTGAGGTCACTCCAGTGGGAATCATCTGCAGAGATCCCAACCATAACTCCTGTCACCTCGGGCTGACAGGAGAGTCGATCAAGAGTCCACCAAAGCAGCGGCCTGTTGTGAAGCATCAGATATTGTTTCGGCGTCATCACGCCCATGCGCACGCCGCTGCCTGCAGCAGGAACAAAAGCCCAGACAGCCATCAGTGACTCGCTCCTGGTCGTCCGGATCCAAAAGGTGACTTATAAACAACATTAATTATCTTAGACATTTATTTGTTTTTATTAATTATTTATTTATCTATATTTTCTGCCCTCTCGGGCTTCTCTTTGCCTCTTTCCACCTCATGGTGAAAGCACCTACAATTCGCGACCCCAAGTTTACATCAATATCTTATATTTAGAGACGGAGCCTATCACTATTACAATCCTCAACCTGCCACTGCCGACCCAACCGGGTGATTCGGCCAATTGGAGCCACCTCTATGGATCCTCGCTGGCACTGGCCGTGGCTGAAACCTCAGAGCAGCTCTGTGCTCCTCTTGTGGTGGTATCTGAGGATAGCCGTCACGCCCAGATAGTTGAACAGGAAATTCGATTCTTTCTTGGAGAGAGTGAGGCCACCAGACTACTGCCATTTCCCGACTGGGAGTGCCTCCCCTATGACCGCTTCTCTCCCCATGCTGATATCGTCTCTGAGCGGCTCTCAACGCTGTATAAATTGACTCAGCAAAAAAGTGGAATCATCAGTGTCCCAATCAACACATTAATGCAGAGGGTAGTCCCTATAGACTACATTCTTGAGCACTCATTCAGCTTCACAAAGGGGGATCAACTAAACCCTGATCTCCTTAGGCATCAGTTGGTCACCGCCGGATATCAATCAGCCAGCCAGGTGATGACTCATGGTGAATACGCCGTTCGGGGCGGCGTTATTGATCTATTCCCGATGGGGAGCAAAAAACCGATAAGGCTTGATCTATTTGACGACCTGATTGAGTCAATTCGGTATTTCGATCCCGAGAATCAACGCTCCACTACACTCTGTGATCAGGTAAAACTCCTGCCAGCAAGGGAGATCCCCCTTGATGATCAAAGTATTCGACAGTTCCGCCAGCTATTTCGTCGTACATTTGAAGGTGACCCACAAGGGAGCCCCCTCTATCGGGACGTCAGCAAGGGCCTCGCCTCGGCCGGCATTGAGTTCTACCTGCCACTCTTCTTCTCCCGGATGGCAACCCTGTTTAATTACCTCCCATCCGACTCTCTGTTTATCCACGACTCCGATCTTCTCCGTTTTTCCAAACGCTTTTACGCCCAGGTAGAAGAACGATACGAAGTGGCCGGGTTTGACCTCGACCGCCCTCCACTTAAGCCTGAACTACTCTATCTCTCCCCGGAACAGACTAAGCAGTCGATCAATCGGTTTTCAAGGATTGAGCTCATTCGCTCAGAGTCAGAGCCCTACAAAAGGGCTTCTCACTCCATTGTAAACCCACTTCCTGATCTTGAGGCTGAGACAAAATCCACCCAACCCTATAGGAGACTGGTAGCTCATCTGGCAACCACTGACCAGCCTGTCCTGATCACGGCTGAGTCACCGGGCCGTCTTCAAGCACTTGAAGAGCTGCTTGTGCAACACGCCCTTACGACCTCGCGGATAGAGGGCTGGAATGAGTTCATTAGCCAACCACCCCCTCTGTCACTCACCCTCTCTGTTATTGAACGCGGTTTTATCTTCAACAATGGAACCCTGATTACAGAGGCACAACTCCATGGCGAAGAGGTCAAGCAGGCGCGTCGTCGCCAGAAAACGGTAGACCCCTCCGCTGTAATCCGCTCTCTGGCAGAGCTGAACCCGGGAGATCCGGTTGTTCATATGGAACACGGAGTGGGGCGATATGTTGGGCTTAAACACCTGGATGAAGAACCCACAGAGTATATTGCCGTTGAATATCATGGCGGCGATACCATCTATGTCCCTATCCTTGCGCTTGATCTGTTAGGGCGATATATCGGCGGCTCTCCAGACTCTGCGCCACTCCATCGCTTGGGATCAGACACTTGGGGCAGACAAAAACGCAAGGCCCGGGAGAAGGCCTATGATGTGGCGACAGAGCTGCTTGAAGTGGAAGCACTGCGAAACAGCCGTCGCGGTCATGCCTTTCCCGTTAATCAACAGGACTACTCCACTTTTGCCTCAACCTTTACCTTTGAAGAGACCCCTGATCAAGAGCGTGCAATCAATGAAGTGCTGGAAGATATGGAGTCGGATAGCCCGATGGATCGGCTGGTCTGCGGGGATGTTGGTTTTGGGAAAACAGAGGTGGCCTTGAGGGCTGCCTATATTGCGGTTGATAATAGTCGCCAGGTGGCAATACTCGTACCCACCACCCTGCTTGCAGAGCAACATTTCCAGAACTTCAGGGATCGATTTGCCGATCAAGCGGTTGAAGTTGAAATGCTCTCTCGTTTTCGCAGTCGTAAAGAGCAGGATGAGATCATCAATCGCTTGGAGTTGGGTCGAACCGATATCGTTATCGGGACTCATCGACTGCTGCAGTCTGATATCAGGTTCAAAGACCTTGGTCTCCTTATTATTGATGAAGAACATCGGTTCGGTGTTCGGCAGAAAGAGAGAATCAAACAGCTTCGCAGCGAAGTGGATATTCTCACCCTCACAGCTACACCTATCCCCCGTACTTTGAATATGGCGATGTCCGGTCTACGTGATATCTCCATTATTGCTACCCCACCCAGAGAACGCCTGTCGATAAAAACGTTTGTCAGGAACCGAAATACACCGCTTATTCAGGAGGCGTGTTTGAGAGAGATCCGGCGTGGAGGTCAGGTCTATTTCCTGCACAATGAAGTCCGAACGATCAACAGGGTCGCTGAGGAGATCAATAAACTCATTCCTGAAGCAACGGTTCGTGTTGCTCATGGCCAGATGCGTGAAAAGAAACTTGAAGAGATCATGAGAGACTTCTACCACCAGCATTTTAACATTCTGATCTGTTCAACCATCATTGAGAGCGGCATTGACGTCCCCACGGCAAATACCATAATCATAGACAGAGCAGATCGTTTTGGGCTTGCTCAACTCCACCAGCTAAGAGGCAGAGTGGGCCGCTCTCATCATCAGGCTTTTGCCTACCTGATGGTCCCTGAGCTTAAAGTCCTGACAGACGATGCGGCGAAAAGGCTCGATGCGATCGAACAACTGGAGGAACTTGGCGCTGGATTTACCCTGGCCTCTCATGACCTCGAGATTCGAGGCGCGGGCGAACTTCTCGGGGAGACCCAGAGCGGCGCTATCGATACCATCGGCTTTACCCTCTTCAACGAATACCTTGAAAGAGCGATCAGAGCTCTTAAGGCAACACCGGGGTTAGTCAGAGATCACGCCCTCCGCCAAGCCGATGAAAAAAGCAGGATTGAGATAAACCTTCATCTTCCCGCCCTATTCCCCGAAAACTATCTGCCCGATGTGCATACCCGGCTGGTGATGTATAAAAGGATAGCCAACGCAAACAGTGAAGAGGCCTTAAGAGAGCTTCAGATTGAGACCATAGACCGTTTTGGCCTTCTGCCGGAACCGGCCAAAAACCTCTTCTGGATATCGAGGCTAAAGATGATCGCTACTGAGTGTGGTGTAAGTCATCTCGATCTTGGCACCCGGGGTGGAAAAATACGCTTTGAATCATCCACCAGGATTGATCCCATCGCTCTAATTGAACTCATCCATTCAAAACCACAAAGCTACTCGATGAAAGACGCGACCACCCTGACTATCAAGTGGGAGACAGATCAGGACAACCATCTGGATGAGTGCAGGAAAGTATTGGAGGCGTTAAGAGGAATCATCCCCGAGGGTGATGGCGAGTAATCAACCCCTTTCAATCATCTCAAGCTCCTGCTCGAAGCCAAAGTAACGCATATCCCTGATCCGCATCGGGAAGAGAATTCCATTGAGATGATCACATTCATGCTGGACCACTCTGGCATGAAACCCAGAGGCGGTGCGATCAATCTCGCAACCCTGTTGATCGAGCCCCCGATAGCGAATTTTATCTGGACGGTCGACCAGCCCCCTCATGCCCGGGAGACTCAGACACCCCTCCCAGGCAGACGTCTCCTGATCACCAAGCGGCTCTACCACTGGGTTAATTAATACCGTCCTGGGAATAGCGGGTTGATCAGGGTAGCGATCTGAACTCTCACCGAAGACGACAACTTGAACAGAGACACCAATCTGAGGCGCTGCGAGACCAACGCCCTCTGCTGCTGCCATCGTCTCCCAGAGGGTCTCAATCAAAGAGGTCAGTGACGAGACCTCCTCATTGCCTAACGGCCTGGCTCTCACTACAAGAGAGGGGTCTCCCATTCTTAGAACTCTGGCAACTGACATTTTAACTCTCCTTACAATTACAAATGGTAGCAGAGGGAGTAGACTTGATCTGTACAAAACCTCTGGATCAAAGCGTAATACCCGAAACCCAAACCTTTAGATGATTTTAACTCAAACAAATAGGGGATTTTGCTGTCGCGAGGTGTTGTTGGGTCTTGTCATCTTGACCACCACTCTCTCAACCCATGCCTCAAGCTATAGGGTAGAGATGGTGTTGTTTGAGCACCTTCAAAGCAACTCTGCTGATAGCGAAGCCCCCTCTGAAAGGCTCTCAATCACCAGAATAAAGCCTCTAAACAACAACCCTCAACCTGTTGTTCCGCTCTCCTCTCTAACCATGAGCAAACAGATTGAAAAGCTAGTAAAAGGTAATATTATTCGGGTAATCAGTGCCTTATCATGGAATCAGAATGTTATCCCTAAAAAGGAATCATCCCCTCTTGCGATTAAAAGCCTTTGGGATATCAACGCCCTCAAGCCAGGCCCTGACAATAATCCACTAGAGGGCAGCGTCCACCTCTACAAGGTAGGCCAGGTTTTTCAGTTCTCGCTATCAATCGACTGGTCACCCCCCCTCTCACAACCCTCAAGGCAGATCAATCTCGGCAATCGACTGATTGCTCAACTTGATCCTGAACTCTTTCAACTGAAAGAGAAAAGAAGAGTCCGACTCAATGAGATCCACTATTTCGACACCCCCCGACTCGGAGCATTGGTGAGAGTGCGAAAAGGAGACTGAACGACCCCTGATAAGTCTCGACTGAGCGCTGCTCCCTGATTGAGAGCCCTTTAAAGGCACTTAGCCCACTCCCCCCGAATGGCAACGAAACTCACAACGAAGCCTTACTCAATTACCAACATAGCTTTGATCGCTGATTCGATCTGTTTGAGTTGATAACGATCACATCCATCCTCTATCTCATCTATGACAGGCGCCACATCATCAAACCTGGGGGTAAAATCGGTTGCCAGAAAGAGCTTCTCATGTTCTGTGTCAACCAACTTCTTATCGGGATGGACCAGCGCCTCCTCAAGCTTTTCACCTGGCCTGAGTCCGGTATAGACAATCTCAATATCATTGTTCAGTTCAAGCCCAGCAAGTCTGATCATCTGCTCAGCAAGATAAGTGATATTGATCGACTCACCCATATCGAGAACAAAAATCTGGCCGCCACTGCCAACCGTTCCAGCAAGAAGAATCAACTGGCAAGCCTCTTCAATAGTCATGAAATATCGTGTCATCTCCGGATGGGTTACGGTGACCGGCCCACCCTGTCTTATCTGTTGCCGAAAGAGCGGAACCACGCTTCCTGTTGATCCGAGCACATTACCAAAGCGGACCGTAATGAAATTGGATGAGGAGACTTCATTCAGTGAGCGACAGTAGACCTCAGCAACACGTTTGCTTGACCCCATCACACTACTTGGGTTAACCGCTTTATCGGTTGAAATCAAGACAAATGTGGCATCTCCCTGCTTGTGGGCTTCAAGGGCAACATTTCGGGTGCCGATGATATTGTTTCTGGCTGTCTCTCTGAGCTGTTCCTCCAGAAGGGGGACGTGTTTATAGGCTGCGGCGTGAAAGATGATATCGGGCCTGTACTGTTCAAAGAGGTGATGTACTGCCGTTGCATCACAGACATCACCCAGTTGGGAGATAAGCACCACATCGGGATGGTATTTTTTTAGCTCCATACAGATCTGGTAGAGATTATATTCACTCTGTTCAAATACGATGATTTTTTCAGGAACAATTGCCGCCAACTGTCGAACCAGTTCGGAACCGATTGATCCTCCGCCTCCGGTAACCAGGACCACTTTTCCAGAGTGTCCGCTCACTATCTGCTTCCAATCGAGGGTGACCGGCTCTCGGCCAAGGAGATCATCAATCTCTACCGCCCGAAGAGCCGTTTTCCTTGCTCCTCCACTGACCACATCCCTCAAGCTGGGAAGTGTCTGAAAGACCACATCTGCATTTTCACAATGAGAGACAATTCGCTGCATCTGGACTGCTGTTGCACTCGGTATTGCAATAAACACCCGTTCTACACTGAAACGTTCAACAATTGCAGTCAGTTCTTCTATGCTTCCAATCACCCTAACCCCATGGATCTCCTTATCAAGCTTCTCTGGAGCATCATCGATAAAGCAAACAGGCTCATAGAGGGGAGGTGTCATCTGCCGCAGGTCACGCAGCAACAACTCTCCTCCCGATCCTGCACCAATAATGAGCACTTTATTCAAAGAGACTGGGGTAACCCGATGTTCTTTTAGCAGCCGATAAGCCACTCTTGATGAACTAAGAAGAATAAGCAGAAAAATTCCATGAAGGACGAGAACAGTTCTTGGGACCATCTCAAGGCGGGTAATAAAAAAAACAAAAATCATCACCAGAATGGTTCCGACCACAACTGATTTGATCAACCGGATGAAATCACTCATTGAGACGAATCGCCATAACGCACGATGGACATCAAAGAAAACGAAGGCGGAAAAATGGATTGCCATCACCAGAGGAAGCAGATCAATGGCCCGTTCAATAAATAAGTAAGGCACAACAGAGAGATTGAACCGGAACCAATAGGCCAGCAACCAGGCAAAGATGACCATAAGAAGGTCATGGAGGAGCACCCGATAACGTCCTTTTAGGCTGGAGAACTGGCTCCAGATGGTCTCTACGATCTGTTTCATAGGTGTATTATAAACCGAGAGTTCACTCCTGATGCAGTTGAGTCAGAATAAAAACTGCCCCACCAACGACAAAGAGAAGCATTAGCCCAATCAGGGGCCAGAGCAACTCGGGGGGATAATCGATAAAATCAACTGCACAGAGCAGTGAGAGCAGGATGACAATCACTCCACTGCAAAGAGCTGTAGCCGGATGTCCCCAGCAACGTGCTGCACGTTGATAGAGGTGGTCACGGTGGGCCTCAAAGGGACTCTTTCGCGCTCCAACTCTTCGAATCAGGGTAGAGGTCGCGTCAACGATAAATAGGCCCAGTGGCAGCAGTAGAACCGAGAGAGAGAGGTGAAGCTGGGTAACCCCAAACACGATCCCACTGGCAAAGAGTGCGCCAATTGCCAGACTCCCTGAATCACCCATAAAAAGAGATGCCGGCGACCAGTTAAACCAGAGGAAAACCAGTGTCGCTGAAGCCAGCCCAAGCCAGACAAGAGCAAAAGCGCTCTCACCAACAAGAAAGAAGAGCCCGGCATAGGCGAGGGCGGCAATAAAGGTCTGCAGCCCGGCAATTCCATCTATCCCATCCATAAAGTTATAGAGGTTGATCAACCAGATCACTGCAGGAATCGAAAAAACATACCACCAAAATCCGAGCGCAAAGGGGTGGCCACCAATAATAACTGTTTCAGGGCTTCCAAAAAAAAGAACCAGGCCAATACCAAAAAGGGATTGGAAGGCAAGACGAAACCAGACTGAGAGTTGGCGGAGATCGTCAAACCAGCCAACGAGAGCGAAAAGGATTAGTGTTAGGGCAGAGAGAACCAGAGGGGATGAGAGATGATCGGTCACCCCAACCAACGCTAAAACAGCCAGTGTGCCTATTACGATTGCTACTCCTCCTCCACGAGGAATTGTATCAAGATGCATGCTCCGTGGATTGGGAATATCTACAGGCAACTGCCCCACACCAGGGCCCAGCATCCACTTGATCACAAAAAAACTTCCCACTCCTGCAACAGCAGGAGCAAGGAACACCAAAAACACGATCTCACTTCCGCTCATCAACACGGCCTGAAGGGTCGGGGGTTGAAATTCATAAGCTCATTGGCCTCACTGCAGTCAGCATCCAGGTCCTGATTCATTCGATTGGCCATCTCTGGGGTTAAGAATCGCTTGTTTGGCAACCAAGAGACCAGTGTGAGGACTCCTCTCATTAAGCGGACTGGAATGGGAATAAATCGGGGCGGCTTCCCCTCACATTGAAAGAGACGGCTTATCATCTGACGATAACTCAAAACTTCTCCTCCTGAGAGGGTAACTATCTTCCCATCAACCGATTCAAGCTTCAATGCATTGAGCGCTGCATCAGCAAGATCTTCTGCATGGACAGGTTGCCGTTTTCCAGAACCGCGGCCCACCATTGGGAAGAGCCCTATCCGTCTGATAGATCGCCTGATCAACCCGACACTATTACCTTCTCGACCCCCATAGATCAATGTTGACCTGAAGAGGGTCACACTCATCTTGTTATTCTTACAATAATCAAGTGCCTGCTGCTCCCCCTCTATAAGTGAACGCGCCAGATCTCGTTCATAGTGGTGGTTACTTCTCTCTTTAGTTATCGCACTCATAGAACTAAAACCTATCAGCCTGCTGCAGCCAAGCAGTCGATATCTCCCAAGGAGACGCTGAAGTGTCCAGATGGGTGCCAGGTGGAATACTGCCTCAACTCTAAAGAACTCATCCACAGGTACTTTTTCAAGAAATTCAGCGCTGTACCAGGTAATGCCGGGAGAATCCAGCTCAGGCCTGAACTGTCGACTTATCGCCAACACTTCAAAACCCGCATTCCGGAGTCGGGGCAGAAGATATCGACCGACCAGGCTTGTTGCTCCAGTTACCAGAACTCTCCTGGGTGAACTCGACTTACGGGAGAGTTGATAGCGTGCAAGGGTATCGATTGAAGAGTGTGGCCCGCCTTGCTCCCTGGAAAGAGAAGCAGAAATCAACAGCTTTATCGATTTGAGCAAAAATCGTAACCAGATAGAAGCTGCCAGAAGAGGAAACATAAGAGCATTGGTGAGACCTCGATTGAATTTTTTCTGATAGGTGATCATCCCCTGGTGTTTATAACGTTCAACCCGGATGGGCAGGCCCCTGCCCGAAACTCCCTGACTATGTATGATGGAGGCAGTAGGCAGAAAGATGACCTTGGCCCCCGTTTTTCTCACCTGTCGACAAAGATCAAGATCTTCAACATGGAGAAAGTAGCGTTCATCCAGACCGCCCAGTTGTTCAAAGAGTGATCTCCGTATAACCATAAACGAACCCGAAACCGCATCAACCAGGAGAGGCCGTGAGGGCAGTGGTGAGCGGGTCATATCCAGCTGGTTCCCTCCCATGATTCTCCCCAGCCCCAACGACTTCAACAATCCTCTAAAGGGGGTGGGTTCCCGGCGGCGACATCCCTGTTGTTCAAATCCACTCTCCTCAAAGACCAAACCGCCCACCAGGCCTGCCTTGGGGTCTTCTTTGAGAATTGCAACCATCTTCTTAAAGCTATCGGGGTGAACCAGTGCATCCGGATTGAGCAACCCGATATAGGGTGAAGTGGAGTGGGTGGCCCCCAGATTGACCGCTTTTGAAAATCCAAGATTTTGATCCTGTAGATAGATAGAGAGGTGCTTTGGAGCTCCAACCTGATTTCGAAGTTGAGCAATACTCTCATCCGAAGAGTGATTGTCAACGACTGTGATCGCAAGAGGGAATGTTGACTCAAGAAGAGGTCCAACACCAAGAGCCAAATGTTCACCGGCGTTGTAATTGACGACAACAACCTGGAGTTCCGGATCAACCATGACGACCTAAATAGGGGGTAAAAAAACCTCTCTTCATTAATGAATCGATTCGAGAGACTTGAGAAGCAACATTCTGTTGGGTCTTTTTGCGCTCGGTGAGAAAAAATCGAATTCGACGCAGTGCGTCCCACTTGGCTGACAGGATCACTCTGCCTCGACCGAGAAAGAGAAAACGAACGATTGAGACCAGATTCAATACCAGATGCTGGAAGAGATAACGCCCCAGCAGAGGAGAAGGCATGTTTTTAACGAAGGTCCACACCAGATTGCGATGTCCGTGATAGATAGTGAAATCACTCGTCTTACCGGTAATTCCAGACCCAACATGGGCCACCCTTGAGGAGGGAACATAGAGGCAACGATAGCCTTTAAGCTGGAGCCTGAAAGCGAGGTCGATATCTTCAAAATAACAGAAAAAGTTCTCATCAAATCCACCGACATCAATCAGTGCCTCTCTCTTGTAGAGAGCCGCCGCCGCACAGGGTGCGAAAATCTCTTCGTCGACTTCCTGGGATGTATCTCTTGGTTGGTGATGATGACGACGCCAGGCAAGCCCAGAGACATGGTAGATATCACCCTCTCCATCAAGACGTGTCGGATCGTTCGCATCGATGAGCTGGCTGGCAAAAAAGGAGTAGCTACTATTTTTTCGAGCTGCCTCCAAAAGCCTCTCCAGCCACTCAGGCTCAGGATAGGTGTCAGGGTTCAGAAGGGCTATCCAATTCCCGCTCTTTGCCGCAGCAATACCTACATTACACCCCATGGCAAACCCGCCATTCATTTTTTGTTTTAGAATGGTTGTGCTTGGAGAGAGAGAACCAATGGAGTCCAGTGACCCATCTCTACTATCATTGTCAACAATGATGACCTCTGCCGGCACAACAGTTTGCAGTCTAATGCCTTCCAGGCACTTAAGGAGAAGATCTCCACCATTCCAGTTAACGATTACAACCGAGACCGAATTCAATTCACTTCCTCAAGAGGAGTTATCATCAGCTGTTTTTTTCTCTCCTCTTACCATCAAATCACGAACCACGTAGACAGCTTTACGTTGTGTCTCATGATAGATCCGGGTCTGCATCTCGCCTAGCAGTCCTACAGTGATAAATTGCAATCCCATAAACATCAGAAAAATACCAAAGATCAACATTGGGCGCCCACCAATGGCCTGATCCAAAAAGAGCTTTATGAATACAAGATAAGAGGTGATCAGCACGCCTGCCCCGCCACTTAAAAGTCCCAGCAAGCCGAAAAGCTGAAGGGGACGACTCGAATAACTCAACAGGTATTTAACCGTAATCAAGTCAAGGACGACGCGAACGGTCCTTGATATTCCATATTTTGAGGAGCCGGCAATCCGTGGACGATGGTTGACCTTCAACTCAGTCAGCCGAATTCCCATCCAGCTTGCAATTGCGGGAATAAAGCGATGCATTTCGCCATATAGATCAATGCTTTTTATTACCTCTTTACGAAATGCCTTTAAAGTACAACCATAGTCATGGAGCTTGACATCAGTAGTCCAGGAGATCAGGCGATTTGCCAACATTGAGGGCAGACGGCGAAGCACAAACCCATCCTTGCGATCAAAACGCCAGCCAGCTACCAAGTCATAACCCTCTTCCATTTTTTCAATCAGAGATGGAATATCGTTAGGGTCATTCTGAAGATCCGCATCCATGGTGACAACAACATCACCTTTTGAATAATCAAAACCAGCAGCCATGGCTGCAGTCTGGCCAAAGTTGCGTCTAAAGGTGATTACCACAACCTGATTATCCCGTTCGGCAATCTTGGTTAACAGATCAGAGGTGCCGTCACTGCTACCATCATCAACGAATATAATTTGTTTGTTTCCAGGAATCTGTTCAATTGCCAAAGCTAACTCACTATAAACAGCTTCAATATTAGCGACCTCATTGAAGACAGGGAGGATAACTGAGAGGCTGAATCCACTCTGTGGCTGATTCATTACTGGTTCCTGGTTAAGTTGAGCTTTAAAAGTAACTGTTTGAAGTGATACCCCAATTTTACCGGATCAATTGAGTAAAAAAGATAACCAAGCGCCATATAGAGATCCCGATTTGCAGTGGTATACCCCATCATTTTGGCGATAAAAAAACCTTTCAACAGCTTAACCGTACTCATCAAACCTCTTCCATAGGCAAATAGTGGGCTCAGTTTTCGATTTGACTTGATTCTATCATCTCTTAGCTTGATTGTTTCTGACATCACTTCAAGACTACGACACTGGTTGACAGAAATTTCCAGAAAAAAAGCACGTTGATGTAAGTATATCCATTTCAGTTGAATGATTTTTCCAAAAATTTTCCGAAAAAAAGCTCGTAAGTGTAAGTACATCGCACGTAAGAGTAAGTAGATCAATTTCAGTCGACTGTTTTTTTTTGGTTTTTTTAAATAACCTGTCCCTTGGGCAAAGGCGGAAGAGAGCTTTTCTGAAAGTCTCTTGGAGCGATCAGGGGGGTTCTCTGTATGCCTCTTGGAGCGATCAAAATCGACATGGCCGATAATGTTTTCGGTGTGTTGATAGTAGTCATAGAGAGGGGCATCAATATACTTAAGCTCGCCCTGGGTGATTCCCACTATAGCAATCCAATGGTCATGAAAGGCATCTCCAATTTTTTTTGGGAAAGGGAGAATCTTCTCCAACATCTCTGCCCTGAAAAGGGTCGCAGCACCGGTTACTGTATTGGCCGACATCAACACATCGAGTCGTTGATAGTTATTCTTTCGATTTCGCCAATAGGTCTCAGAGATAAGATCACCAGAGTCTGTGACAATTCTCATATCACTGTATACCAGAGAGGACTTATCATCCATCTGGTCTACAAGACTCTGTAATTTTTCGGGGTACCAGTAGTCATCCTGGTCAGAGAGGGCAACAAAATCAAACTTCCCTTCAAGCATCCTAAGGCCCCGTTCAAAATTGTGATAGAAACCATGATTTTGATTAAAAAATGAGATCTTAAAGCGATCATCATCTCCACAGAACTCTCGAATTGTCGACTGATACTCCACCCCAGAACCGTCATCACTGATAAAACAGACCCAGTCCCTAAAGGTCTGGTTTTTAATTGAGTTAATTTGGCGTCTAAAACTCTCTCTATCCGGTTTATAGGTCGCCATACAGATGGCAACTTTTGTCTCCAGCCCCGCCGTGAGATGATTGTCGCTATAAATACTCTCATCCG